>Ga0209161_10000451_pt1 | contig 33271 bp, 27 predicted proteins | sample GraSoiAngelo_155_FD_186169 | JGI IMG/M metagenome (GOLD analysis project Ga0209161, IMG submission 186169) | Grasslands soil microbial communities from the Angelo Coastal Reserve, California, USA - 14_1009_13_30cm (SPAdes) (version 2) | ecosystem: Environmental > Terrestrial > Soil > Grasslands... | reverse complement strand
CCGCGATTCGCGCCTACGTGCGCGAACACAATAAGCACCCTCGCCCGTTCATCTGGACCGCCACGGCGGCGGCCATCTTGCGCAAGATCAAGCATTGTAAACAAGCGTTAGAGACAGGACACTAGGAGGATCCCGGGCGGTGGCGGTCCGCGCGGTCACCATCGACTTCTGGGGGACGCTGCTCTACGACGGCCCCGGCAGCGACAACCGCTACAAGCGCCGGCGGCTCGCCGACTTCGCGTCGATCCTCACCGAGGCCGGCGTGGAGGTCTCCGCGGCGGCGCTCGACCGCGCGTACGAGCAATCGGCGTCGACGCTCGGCCGGATCTGGATGCAGAACCGGGACGTGCCCGTCGAGCAGCACGTGCGGGCGATCCTCGACCAGGTCGATCCCCGTCTGGCCGGCGGCCTCGCCCCGGAGCGGCTCGGGGCGCTCGTGCGCGCGTACGCCGACCCGGCGCTCGCGGTGCCGCCGACCGTCGACGACGGCGCCCTCGGCGCGCTCCAGGCGCTCGCCGCGCGCGGCCTCACGCTCGCCGTCGTCTCCAACATCATGCGATCGCCGGGCTCGACGCTGCGGAAGATCCTGGCGCACTACCGATTGCTCCCGTACTTCTCGGTGCTGACCTTCTCCGACGAGTGCCGAATCCGCAAGCCCGATCCCGAGATCTTCCGCCTCACCCTGCGGGAGACGGGGATCGACGTCGAGGAGGCCGTCCACGTCGGCGACGACCCGACGCTCGACGTCGCGGGCGCCCACGCCGCCGGCATGCGGGCGATCCAGGTCACGTCCGGAGCGTCGCGCGCGAAGGGCACCCTGAAGCCCGAGGCGACGATCCCGCGCTTGGCCGGGCTCCCCGAGGCCCTCGCCCGGCTCGATGGCGGGGGCTAGGGCGGGCCGGGCCCGCCTGCGGGCGCTCGCCCGGAGCGCCGTCGGCCCGCCGGTCGGGCTGGCGCTGCTCACGCTCGCCGCCTTCGCGCCGGGACTCCGGAACGGCTTCGTCTGGGACGATCAGTTCAACTTCGTCGACAACCCCCACGTCCGCGGGCTCGGCTGGTCCGAGCTCCGGTGGATGCTGACGACCGCGGGGTCGACCCACCCGGGCTGGGGCGGGCAGTGGATTCCCCTGACCTGGCTGACCGTGGCGCTCGACTATCGCCTGTGGGGCCTCAACCCGCTCGGGTATCACCTGACGAATCTCGTCCTTCACGCCGCGAACGCCGTCCTCCTCTTCGCGCTGGCCCGGCGGCTCCTGGCCGCGGCGACCCCGACGGCGGGCGCGGGCGCCCTCTCCGTCGGCGCCGCGACGACGGCGCTCTTCTGGGCCCTCCACCCGCTCCGGGTCGAGTCGGTGGCCTGGGCGACCGAGCGCCGCGACGTCCTCTCGGGCGTCTTCTTCCTGCTCGCGGTGCTGACCTACGTGCGGGCGGTCCTGGCGGGCGCGCCCGGGCGTCGGTGGTGGCTCGCCGGGTCGGTCGGCGCGTACGCGCTGGCGCTCGCGTCGAAGGCGACCGTCCTCGGGCTGCCGCTCGCCCTCCTGGTGCTCGACGCGTACCCGCTCGCCCGGCTCCGCGGGCGGTGGCGGGAGCGCCTCGTCGAGAAGGTGCCCTATGCCCTCCTGGCGGCGGCCGACGCCGGGCTCACGCTCCACGCCGTCCGCGTCGCCGCGAGCCTCACGCCCGCCGACCAGTACCCGCTCCCGGCGCGGGTGGCGACGGCCCTCTACGGCCTCTGGTTCTACGTCGAGAAGACGGTCTTCCCGCTCGGGCTCTCGCCGCTCTACGAGCTGCCGGCGCCGGTGCGCCCGCTCGACCCGCCGTTCCTCGTGCGCGCGCTCGCGGTCCTCGTCGTCAGCGTGGGCCTCTGGCTCGTGCGCCGGCGGTGGCCAGCCGGTCTCGCGGCGTGGGTGGGCTACGCGGTGCTCCTGGCGCCTGTCAGCGGCCTCGCGCACGTCGGCTACCACGTGGCGGCCGACCGCTACAGCTACCTGCCGTCGCAGGGCCTCGCCCTCCTGGTCGGCGCCGGGGCCGCGATGCTCGCGTCCCCGCGCGGCCCGGCCCTCCGGCCGGCCTACGCGCGCCTGCTCCTGGTCGTGATCGCCGGGTGGGTCCTCGCGCTCGGGGGCCTCACCGCCCGCCAGGTCCACGCCTGGTCGGACGCCGAGACGCTCTGGCAGTCCGCCCTCGACGTCGACCCCGCGTGCGGGATCTGTCACGGCAACCTCGGCGCCGCGCTGGAGCGCGAGGGTCTCTGGGAGCCGGCGATCGCGCATCTGGAAGAGGCGCTGGCCCGGCGGCCCGACCAGGTCGGCTTCGAGCGCAACCTCGGGCTGGCGCTGCTCCGGTCGGGCCGCCCCGCCGAGGCCGTCATGCACTTCCGTCTCGCCGTCGCGGCCATCCCGTCCGACCCGGCGCTCCGGACCTATTTGGGCCTCGCCCTGCTTCGGGTCGGGCAGCCCGAGCCGGCGCTCGGCCAGTTCCGCCTCGCCGTTCGTCTCGACCCGTCCAACGCCGAGGCCCAGGCGAACCTCGCGGCGCTCGTCGGCGACCACGCGGGCCGTCGCCCGTGAGGGCGCTCGTGGCCGCCGCCGGGCTCTTCCTCCTCGCGTTCGTGGCCCAGGCCGTGATCTGGCGCCGCCGGCGGCCCCGGGCCCAGTACGCGGGCCTGGTCGGGCTCTACCTGGGCGCTTTCGCGCTGGCGACGGCGGGGCTCGTCGCCGCGCGACTCGGCCGCGCCGAGGCCCTCCGCGCGCTGCCGCTGGCACCGCTCGACTACGCCACCTTCGCCCTGCTCTACGTGGGGCTCGTGGCGGCGTTCGGGACCACCTACTCGGCCGTGCAGGCCGACAGCCCGACCATGAGCGTGCTCCTGGCCATCGAGGCGACCGGCGGCCGCGGGCTCGGCCTGGCGGAGCTGCTCGACCGCTTCACCGACCGCGTGCTCGTCCACCCGCGGCTCGACGACCTCGTCCGGGGCGGCCTCGCGCGGCTCCGGGACGGCCGCTACGTCATCGCCCCCCGGGGCGTCCTCTTTGCGCGGACCTTCGTCCTGTTCCGGCGGCTCCTCGGCTTCGGGCGAGGCGGCTAGTTGTTCGCCCTCTCCCCGCTCGTCGGCTTGGGCGCGTGCGTCGTCGCCCACGTGATCGTCGCGCGGCTGGCGCCGGCGTGGCCACGCGCCCGGGGCGTGATCGTGAGCGTGCTCGCGGGCGGGGGGGTGGTGCTGACCCTCGGACTCCGGTTCCTCTGGGGGCCCGCGCCGGCGCCGGCCGCCCCGGGGGGCTACGTCCTCGCGTGGGGGCTCGCGTACCTGGCGCTCGCCTACACCTACGTGTTCGGCTTCTTCAACGTGAGCGAGACGGCGCGGCGGCTCCGGCTCCTCGTCGAGCTCCTCGACGCGGGCCCCCGGGGGCTGAGCCTCGACGAGGTGCTCCGGGCCTACAACGCGCGGATGATCGTCGAGGCCCGGCTCCGGCGGCTCGTGGCGGGCGGCCAGCTGGCGCTCTCCGACGGTCGCTACGTGCTCCGGCGGTCGCTCGGGCTCTCGGTCGCGAAGCTCCTCGTGGGGATCAAGCTCCTCCTGCTGCGGGCGCCGAGCGAGTTCGCGGCCGGGCCGCCGCCCCCGCGCTGAGTGGGCCGCCGGGCCCTGGCGCCACGAGGGGCCTCGCTGGCCCGCGGCCCCCCGGGCGCGCCCGCCGCGCGTCGGTACGCTTGCCTGGCGGGCCGAGGGCCGTCTAACATAGGGTCCGTCATGGAAGTCACCGAGCTCCGTTCGAAGATCCGCGACATCAAGGACTTCCCGACCGAGGGCATCCTCTTCAAGGACATCACGACGCTCCTCAAGGACGCGCCGGCCTTCCACTACGTCGTCGACCATCTGGCCTCGCGGTACCAGGACGCGGGCGTCGAGGTCGTCGTCGGCATCGAGTCCCGCGGCTTCATCTTCGGCGGCGCGCTCGCCCACCAGCTCCGCGCGGGCTTCGTGCCGGTGCGGAAGCTCGGCAAGCTCCCCGGGAAGACGATCGAAGTCGAGTACGAGCTCGAGTACGGCCGGGACGCGCTCGCGGTCCACGTGGACGCGATCCGGGCCGGCCAGAAGGTCCTCGCGGTCGACGATCTGCTCGCGACCGGCGGGACCATGGCGGCGACGCTCCGGCTGATCGAGCAGCTCGGCGGCCAGGTGGTCGGCGTCGCGTTCATGATCGAGCTGGCGTTCCTCCACGGGCGCGAGAAGATCAAGCGCTACCCGTTGCACTCGTTGATCCGGTACGATTAGGCGATGCGCACGGCCGACGACGACGTCGTGATCCTCGGCGGAGCCCGGACGCCGTTCGGGGCGTTCGGCGGGGCGCTCAAGGACCTGGGCGCGGTCGAGCTCGGCGTCCTCGCGGCCCGCGGGGCGCTCGAGCGGTCCCGCCTGGACCCGGCCCGCGTGGACCACGTGGTCTTCGGCAACGTCATCCAGGGCACGGGCGAGGTCGCCTACCTCGCGCGGCACGTCGGCCTCAAGGCCGGCTGTCCGGTCGACACGCCGGCGCTCACGGTGAACCGCCTCTGCGGGTCGGGGCTGCAGGCGATCGTCTCGGCCGCCCAGCTGGTGCGGCTCGGGGAGGCCTCGGCCGTGCTCGCGGGCGGCACCGAGAGCATGTCGGGGCAGCCGCACGTGATCCGGGGGGCGCGCTGGGGCCTCAAGTTCCGGGCGGGGAACCTCGAGGACAATCTGTGGCTGGCGCTCGTCGACCCCTACAACCGGCTGCCCATGGCGGCGACGGCCGAGAACCTGGCCCGCCGGTACACGGTCAGCCGGAAGGAGCAGGACGACTACGCCTACCGGAGCCACATGGCGGCGGCCGCCGCCCGCGCGCGGGGTGTCTTCGCCGAGGAGATCGTGCCGGTCCCGGTCACCGTCCGGGGCCGGACGACGGTGGTGAGCCAGGACGAGCACATCAAGCCCGACACGACGGTCGAGAAGCTGACCGCGCTGCCGGGCGCCTTCGCCGAGGACGGGACGGTCACCGCCGGCAACGCGAGCGGGATCAACGACGGCGCGGCGGCCGTGGTCGTCGCCACGGGGCGGGTCGCAAAGGAGTTGCCGCTCCCCCCCCTCGGGCGTATCCTGGCGTGGGGCGTGGCGGGCGTGGACCCCGACGTCATGGGGATCGGCCCGGTTCCGGCGTCGGCCCAGGCGCTGGCCCGCGCCGGGCTCGGGGTCAGGGACATGGACCTGGTGGAGATCAACGAGGCGTTTGCCGCCCAGTACCTAGCCGTCGAGCGGGAACTCGGGCTCGACCGGGAGAAGACCAACGTCAACGGCGGCGCGATCGCGCTCGGCCATCCGGTGGGCGCCTCCGGGGCGCGGCTCGTCCTCACGCTTCTCGGCGAGCTCCGGCGCCGGACGCAGCGCTACGGGCTGGCATCGCTCTGCATCGGCGGCGGGCAGGGGATTGCCGCCGTCTTCGAGGCGATCCATGGGTAAGGCTCTGGTCACGCTCGCCCTGCTGGGACTGGTCTCGACGGCGGCGCTCGGGGCGGCGTGGGCCGCCGACGCCAAGCCGCCCGTCAGTCCGCTCTTCCTGGAGCTGCTGGCGCCGCGGCCGATCGAGTCCCCCGAGTCCCTGCTGAACCAGTCGCTCCGCGACGCTCCGCCCGCCCCGCGGCGTACGTCCCTCGAAGGCCGGGTGCTGCCCGACGGCAGCGTGCAGTACGGAGAGGGCCGGGGCGCCGTCATCGTGTCGGTGCGGCAGGGCGGGTCCGGGTCCGGCTCGGGCGTCGGCGACATCGGATACTTCCGCCGCTCGCCGGTCTCCGGCCTGCGCACGCGTTAGACCCCCGGCGTCCCGAATCCCGGCCTACTCCCCCAGGAGATCGGCGCATGGCCATCCGGTCCGTCGGCGTCGTCGGCTGTGGCCTCATGGGCGGCGGCATCGCCCAGGTGTCGGTCCAGGCCGGCTTCCCGACGATCGCCGTCGAGGCCAGCCAGCAACTCCTCGACCGGGGGCTCGCCGGCATCAAGAAGAACCTCGACACCCTCGTCGCCAAGGCCCGGATCGACCAGAAGGCGCGCGACGAGGCGCTGGGGCGGCTGACCGGCGCGACCCGGCTCGAGGAGCTGAAGGCGTGCGACCTGGTCGTCGAGGCGATGACCGAGAACCAGTCGCTCAAGAACGAGACCTTCGCCCGGCTCGACGCCATCTGCCCGCCGCACGCGCTGCTCGCCACCAACACCTCGTCGTGTAACGTCACCGCGCTGGCGGCGGCGACCCGGCGCCCCGGCCAGGTCCTGGGGCTGCACTTCTTCAACCCGGTGCCGCTCATGAAGCTCGTCGAGGTGGTGCAGACGATCCTCACCTCCGAGGCGACGGTGACGACCGCGTGGGAGTGGGTGCAGACCCTCGGGAAGACACCGGTCCGGACCAAGGACTCGACGGCGTTCATCGTCAACCGGTTGCTCGTGCCGTACCTCCTGGACGCGGTCCGCCTCTACGAGTCGGGGCTCGCCTCCCTCGAGGACATCGACACCGCGATGAAGCTCGGCTGCGGATACCCGATGGGGCCCTTCACGCTCCTCGACCTGGTCGGCCTCGACACCGCCCTCTTCGTGGCCGACGTGATGTTCGAGGAGTACCGCGAGCCGCGCTACGCGCCGCCGCCGCTGCTCAAGCGGATGGTCCTGGCCGGCCGGCTTGGCCGGAAGAGCGGGCGGGGTTTCTACGACTACTCGGGCGGGACCGCCTGATGCCGCTCCGGACGGCCGCGCAGTACCTTGAGTCGCTCCGGGACGACCGCCGGGTCTACTACCGGGGCGAGCGCGTGGCCGACGTCACCGCCCATCCCGAGCTCGGCAAGGGCGCCCGCCACTGCGCGATCGACTACGCGATCGCCGACGACCCCCGGCACCGTGACCTCGTCCGCTACGTGGAGGAGGGCCGGGAGCTGAACCGCTTCTACAAGCTCCCGCGCACGACCGAGGACCTCCTGCGCCGCCGCGAGATGATCGCGGAGACCACGCGCGCCGGGCGGGCGCTGATCGTGCTCATCCGCGAGATCGGCTCGGACTTCCTCGCCGCCGGCCACATCGTCACCCGCGCCATGCAGGAGAAGCTCCGGGCGCCGTACCACGACCGCTTCCGCGCGTACCACCGGTACGTCGCCGAGAACGACCTGGCCATGGGGGTCGCCCAGACGGACGTCAAGGGCGACCGGAGCCGCGGGCCAAGCGAGCAGGAGCACCCCGACTACTACGTGCGCGTGGTCGACCGGCAGACGGACGGGATCGTGGTGCGCGGGGCGAAGGCGCACACGACCAACGCCATCTTCGCCAACGAGCTGATCGTCCTGCCGCCCCGGGCCATGGGGGAGGCCGACCGCGACTACGCGCTCTCGTTCGCGGTGCCCGTCAACGCCCGGGGGCTCAAGTTCATCGCGAGCCCGTTCTCGGGCGGCGGCGACTCGCCGATCGACCACCCGGTCTCCTCGCGCCACAAGGTCGCCGACACGCTGACGATCTTCGACGACGTGTTCGTCCCGTGGGACCGGGTGTTCCTCTGCGGGGAGACGGCCTACGCCGGCGCCCTCGCCCTCGGCTTCGTCGAGTACCACCGGTTCACCGCGATCAGCTACAAGCTGCCGCTGCTCGATCTCATGATCGGCTGCGCGCTGCTGGCGGCCGACGCGAACGGCATCGCCGGCGCCGGCCACGTCCGCGAGAAGCTCTCCCGGCTGATCGCCTACCGCGAGACGGTGCGCGCGCTCACGGTCGCCGCCGCCCACGAGTGCACGCTCCGGGCCGGCCTCGCGGTGCCGAGCACGACCGTCACCAACATCGCCAAGCAGTACTTCGCCGAGAACTACCACGCGATGGTCCAGAAGGTGCAGGACATCGCCGGCGGCCTCATCGTGACCGGCCCCTCGGAGGAGGACCTGAAGAACCCGGAGACCAAGGCCTACGTCGAGCACTATCTCGGCGGCAAGGCCGGCTTCGGGTCGGTCAACCGGCTGAAGCTCCTGAACCTGATCCGCGACTACTTCGCCTCGAGCTTCGGCGGCTACCACGAGCTCCTCGCGATCCATGCCGAGGGCTCGCTCGAGGCGCAGAAGATCACGATCCTCCGGGGCTTCGACACGAGCGACGCGGTCGCCTTCGCCGCCGACTGCGCGGGCCTGGACCTGCCGCCGGCCCGCTGACCGCGCGGCCCCCCCTCCCGCCGCCCGCGGCCCCCGGCGGCGGCTATCGCGCGAGCCAGCCGCCGTCGACGCCGAGGATCGTGCCGGTCACGTAGCCGGACCAGTCGGAGGCCAGGTAGACGACCGCGCCGATCAGGTCCCGGCCCTCGCCCACGCGGCCGAGCGGCGTCGACCCGACGATCAGCTCGTACCGCTCCCGGTCCTCGAGCCAGTCGGCGGTCATCTCGGTCTTGATGTAGGCGGGGGCGATCGCGTTCACGCAGATCCCGTAGGGGGCCCACTCGAGCGCCATCACGCGCGTGAGCTGGTTGATCGCGCCCTTGGAGGCGGCGTAGGCGGCGACCCGGGGAAAGCCGACGCTGCCGAAGATCGAGGAGATGTTGATGATCTTCCCGGCGCGGCGGTCGACCATGCCGCGCGCCACCGCCTGGGCGGTGAAGAAGAGGCCCTTGAGGTTGGTGTCGAGCACCAGGTCCCAGTCCGCCTCCGTCACCTCGAGGGCGGGCTTGCGGATGTTCGTGCCGGCGTTGTTGACGAGCACGTCGATTCGCCCGAACGCCTCGAGGGCTTCCCCGACGAACCGGGCGACCTCGGCCGGCCGGGTCACGTCGCCCTCGACGGCCAGGACCCGGCCGCCGTGCGCCCGGAGCCGCTCCGCGGCGCGCTCGCCGGCCTCGCGGTGGCGGTTGACGATGACGAGGTCGGCGCCGAAGCGGGCGAGCCCGTCCGCCATGGCCAGGCCGAGGCCCCGGGAGCCGCCGGTGACGAGCACGACCTTGCCGCCGACGTCGAGCCCCTCGGGCGCCATGCTCGCGCGGGCCCGCCGCTTACCGCAGGTCCCGGAAGAACGCCCGGAGGTCGGCGGCCAGCGCCTCCGGCTCCTCCAGCGCGGCGAAGTGGCCGCCGGCCGGCATCACCGTCCAGCGCCGGATATTAAAGACGCGCTCGGCCCACGCCCGCGGGGGGTGGAGAATCTCGCGCGGGAAGGAGGCGTACGCGGTCGGCACCTCGATCCGGGCGCCGTCGGGGATGGGCCAGCCCGCGTGGCGGCGGGCGTAGTAGGGCCAGAAGGACGAGTTGATGGCGCCCGTCACCCAGTAGAGCATCACGTTGGTCAGGAGCACGTCCTTGGTGAAGCGCCGCTCGACGTCGCCGCCGCAGTCGCTCCAGGCCCGAAACTTCTCCACGATCCAGGCCGCCAGGCCGACCGGCGAGTCCGTGAGCCCGTAGGCGAGGGTCTGGGGCCCGACCACCTGGCCGGCATCCACGTGACTCTCCTCGCGCTCCCAGTGGCGGAGTTCCTCGAGATACGCTCGCTCCTCCTCCGTCGGGTGCGCGGGGGGCGGCAGGTCGCGCCGGAGCCCGAGGAGGGTCACGTGGATGCCGGCCAGGTGGTCGGGGGAGGCGAGGCCGAGGCGAGCCGTCACGAAGGCCCCCCAGTCGCCGCCGTGGGCGGCGAAGCGGCGGTAGCCGAGCACGTCCGTCATGAGCCGGGCGAGGAGCTCGGCGATCTCGGGGACGCCGAAGCGCGGCTGGGTCGGTCGGAAGGAGTAGCCGTAGCCGGGCAGCGAGGGCGCCACGACCGTGAAGGCGTCGGCGGGATCGCCGCCGTGCCGGCCCGGGTCCGTGAGGAGGGGGATCAGCTTGTGGAACTCCCACACCGACCCCGGCCACCCGTGGGAGACGAGGAGCGGCAGGGGGCTCGGCCCGACACCCTTGGCGTGGATGAAGTGCAGGTCCAGGTCGCCCATCGGCAGCGTGAACTGCGGCAGGGCGTTGAGCCGCGCCTCCTGGGCGCGCCAGTCATATCGGTCGCGCCAGTAGGCGACGAGCTCCTTCATGTAGGCGAGGCTCGTGCCGTAGCGCCAGCCCTCGCCGGCAATCTCGTCCGGCCAGCGCACGCGCTCGAGGCGCGTCCGGAGGTCGGCCAGGACCTCGTCGGGGACGCGGACCGTGAAAGGCCGCGGCGTCATTGGGTCGTCATCCTACCAGAAGGCCCGAGAGAGTTTCCGAGGCGCGCGAGCGGGAGCCCCCTCGAATGTCGGCGGGTCGTCGCGGATCAGGCTTCCGTCTCGCCGTGCGGAGAAATCGCGGGCTTCCTGGCGGCCGCCGCACGGTCGACCGAGCCGGGCCAATCGCGGCTCGGCAATTGGCCGCCTCAGGCCCGAAAATGTAGCGTAAGATATGAATTTATCTATAGACCATGAATACCACTTGACGAGTTAGCACTCGTCTGGTACGAGTGCTAATGATTTCGGTACCCGAGGGGTAACTAAAACTACAGGAGGGAGGCCACCGATGAAGGTTCGCCCGTTACACGATCGCCTCATGGTCGAGCGGCTCGAGGAGAAAGAGGTCAGGAAGGGCGGGATCATCATCCCGGACACGGCGAAGGAGAAGCCCCAGGAGGGCAAGGTCATTGCGGTCGGCAACGGCAAGGTCACCGAGGAGGGCAAGCGGATCGCGCTCGACGTCAAGGCCGGGGACAAGATTCTCTTCGGGAAGTATTCCGGCTCCGAGGTGAAGCTTGACGACAAGGAGTACCTGATCATGCGCGAGGAAGACATCCTCGCCATTCTCGAGTAAGGAGGAATACGAGCGATGCCGAAGCAGCTGAAATTCGACGAGGAAGCCCGGGCGAGCCTGCTCAAGGGCCTCAACATCATGGCCAACGCCGTCAAGGCGACGCTGGGCCCGAAGGGCCGCAACGTCGTCATCGACAAGAAGTTCGGCAGCCCCACCATCACCAAGGACGGTGTCACGGTTGCCAAGGAGATCGAGCTCCTGGACAAGTACGAGAACATGGGCGCGCAGATGCTGAAGGAGGTCGCGTCCAAGACCTCCGACATCGCGGGCGACGGGACGACCACGGCGACCGTGCTGGCCCAGGCGATCTACCGCGAGGGCCTGAAGAACGTGACCGCGGGCGCCAACCCGATGGGCCTCAAGCGCGGGATCGAGAAGGCGGTGGACGCCGTCGTCGAGGAGCTGAAGAAGCTCTCGAAGTCCACGAAAGACAAGAAGGAGATCGCCCAGGTCGCGACGATCGCGTCGAACAACGACAAGGCGATCGGCAATCTGATCGCCGAGGCGATGGAGAAGGTCGGCAAGGACGGAGTCATCACGGTCGAGGAGTCGAAGTCCGCAGACACCGTGCTCGACGTCGTCGAGGGCATGCAGTTCGACCGCGGATACCTCTCGCCGTACTTCGTCACCGACCCCGAGCGGATGGAGTGCGTGCTCGAGGATCCCTACATCCTGATCCACGAGAAGAAGATCAGCGTGATGAAGGACATGCTGCCGCTCCTCGAGCAGGTGGCGCGCGCGAGCAAGCCGCTCCTGATCATCGCCGAGGAAGTGGAGGGCGAGGCGCTGGCCACGATGGTCGTCAACAAGCTGCGCGGCACGCTCTCGGGCTGCGCGGTGAAGGCGCCGGGCTTCGGTGACCGGCGGAAGGCCATGCTGGAGGACATCGCGACGCTCACGGGCGGCAAGGCGATCACCGAGGACCTCGGCATCAAGCTCGAGAACATCAAGCTCAACGATCTCGGGCGGGCGAAGAAGGTGGTCGTGGACAAGGACAACACGACGATCGTCGAAGGGGCGGGGAAGGCGTCCGCGATCGAGGGGCGGATCAAGCAGATCCGGGCGCAGATCGACGAGACGACCTCGGACTACGATCGGGAGAAGCTCCAGGAGCGGCTCGCCAAGCTCGCGGGGGGCGTCGCCGTCGTCAAGGTGGGGGCCGCGACCGAGACGGCGATGAAGGAAAAGAAGGCTCGCGTCGAAGACGCGCTCAACGCGACCCGGGCCGCCGTCGAGGAGGGGATCGTTCCCGGCGGGGGGGTGGCGCTTCTGCGCACGGCGAAGGCCGTTGAGAGGCTCAAGCTCGAGGGGGACGAGGAGGTCGGCGCGATGATCGTCAAGCGGGCGCTCGAGGAGCCGATCCGCCAGATCATCGAGAACGCGGGTCTCGAGGGCAGCGTCGTCGTCGAGAAGGTGAAGTCGGAGTCCACGCCCACCCGCGGCTTCGACGCCGAGACCGTGGAGTTCGTCGACATGCTCCAGGCGGGGATCATCGACCCGACCAAGGTCGAGCGCGTCGCGCTGCAGAACGCGGCGTCCATCGCGTCGCTTCTGCTGACGACGGAGGCGCTCATCACGGATCTGCCCGAGGAGAAGAAGGAAGCGCCGCCGATGCCGCACGGGGATTACTAAGCCCCGTCGCCGCTCGCAGTAGCGCCCGCGCGATGCGCGGGCCACGGCCCGGGCCAGAACACCGGCCCGGGCCGTCATGTCGCTCGAGGCGCGCCCGGAACCGGGCGCGCCGGTCGACGTCCCGGCGCGGACTCGGCCGGAACCCTGCGGCAGTCTCCGGACAGCGGGGCGCCCGACGGACGCGCTGCCCGCCATCGCCGGCGCGATGGCGCTCGCTCCGCGAGGCGCGGTGAGGTGTCCCCGGTCGCCGGCTGCGGCGCGGGTGTCCTCGGGCGTCCGGCCGCTCAGGGGCGCAGGCCGCGCGTCTTCGGGCCCAGGCGCGTGGCTTCGTTTGCGTAGGCGAGGCCGGCCCAGTCGGTGAGGAGCGGCCGCGTGTCCCTCGGGTCGATGATCTCTTCGATGCCGAAGGCCTCGGCCGTGCGGAAGGGGCTCCGGACCGCGTTGAGCCGCGCCTCGATCTCGCGCGCGAGCCCGGCCGGGTCGGGGGCGGCCTCGAGCTCCCGGCGGTAGGCGGCCTCGATCCCGCCCTCGAGCGGGAGCGAGCCCCAGTCGGCCGACGGCCAGGCGTACCGGAGGTTCAGTCCCTGCACGTTGCCGTGCCCCGCGCCCGCGACGCCGAAGACCCGCCGGACGATCACCGTGACCCATGGCACCGTCGCCTGGTAGACCGCCGAGAGGGCCCGCACCCCCTTCCGGATCGTCCCCGCCCGCTCGGCGGCCACACCGATCAGGAAGCCAGGGTTGTCGACGAAGTTGACGACCGGCAGGTGGAAGGTGTCGCAGAGGTCGACGAAGCGGGTCATCTTCTCGGCCGCCGCCGCCGTGACGGCGCCGCCCGCGTGCTTCGGGTCGTTGCCGAGGACGCCGACCGGGTAGCCGTCGAGCCGCGCGAGCGCGGTGACGAGCGAGGCGCCGTAGCGCGGGGCGAGCTCGAAGAGCGACTCGCGGTCGAGTACGTGGCGGAGCAGCCCTCGCACGTCGTACGCGTGGCGGCGGTTCCGCGGGACGAGGCGGATCAGCTCGTCGTCGCGCCGGTGGGGATCGTCGGTCGGCGCCGCCCGCGGCGGGGCCGCCCACACGTTCGGGGGCAGGTAGCCGAGGAAGCGGCGGATCTCGGCGAAGGCTTCCTCCTCGGACTCGACCTCGTTGTCGACGGCTCCGCTCTCGCGCGCCTGGATCCGCGAGCCGCCGAGCGTCTCCTTGTCGACGTCCTCGCCGAGGCCGCGCTTGACCACCGGCGGTCCCGCGACGAAGACCTGGGCGAGGCCGCGGACCATCAGCGAGAAGTGCGAGGCGGCGAGGCGGGCGGCGCCGAGGCCCGCCACGGGGCCGAGGGCCGCGGCGACGACGGGTATCTCGGCGAGGGCCGCCGCGATCAGGTCCCAGCCGGGGTTGCCCGGGACGTAGGTGCGCCCGAGCGTGTCCAGGGTCTTGACGCTCCCGCCCCCGCCCGTGCCCTCGACGAGCCGCACGAGCGGGAGGCGGAGCTCGCGCGCCATCCGCTCGCCGTAGACCTGCTTGCCGCCGATCGAGGCGTCGTTGGCGCCGCCGCGGACCGTGAAGTCGTCGCCCCCGACGACCACGCGCCGGCCGTCGATGCGGCCGGTGCCCATCACGAAGTTGGCCGGCCGGATGGCCCGGAGCTCGCCGTCCGCGTACGTGGCCGCGCCGGCCAGCGCGCCGGTCTCGTGGAAGGAGCCCGGATCGAGCAGCCGCTCGAGGCGCTCACGCACGGTGAGGCGCCCCGCCTTGTGCTGGCGCGCGACGTTCTCGGGCCCGCCCATGAGGCGGGCGAGCTCCAGCCGGCGTTTGAGCTCCTCGACTTCAGGCTCCCAGCCCATCGCGGCCTCAATCATACGGCTGGCGGCCGGCCAGCGGGGCCAGCTCCCGCGGCGCTCCCGGTGCCGCCCCGATGTCCCGGTCCCGCCATGATAGTGTCTGCCCCGGCGGGGTCCCGCGCCCGAGGCCGGCGACGGGGGCGCCGAGGAGGGGACGAGATGCCCTACAAGCCCGAAGCGGTCGAGCGGCTCGTCGCCGCCATCTTCGCCCGGGCGGGCTGCCGGGACGAGGAGGCTCGCACCGTCGCGCGGCACCTGGTGGAGGCCAACCTGGTCGGCCATGACTCCCACGGCGTCATCCGCGTGCCGTCCTATATCGACTGGCTCCGGAGGGACATGGTGCGCGCCAACCAGTCCGCCCGGATCGTCTTCGAGACCGACACCGTGGCCGTGATCGACGGGCAGTTCGGGTTCGGCCAGGTGATCGGCGAGCAGGCAATGGCGGCGGGCATCCGGAAGGCCCGACGGCACGCCCTGGCGGCGGTGGCGCTCATGGCCGCCGACGCCGGGCTCGTCTCGCTCCACTGGGTGAACACGAGCGGCGCCGGCATCCTGGTCGCCCCGTTCGGCGGCACCGACCGGCGGCTCTCGGCCAACCCGATCGCGGCGGCGGCGCCGGTGGCGGGCGGCACGCCGATCGTCGTCGATCTCTCTACCTGCGTGATCGCCGAGGGGAAGATCAAGGTCGCCCTGAACAAGGGCCTCGAGGTGCCGGCGGGGGCGATCGTCGACGGCCAGGGCCAGCCGACCCGCGACCCCCGGCGGTTCTACGGGGACCCGGGCGCCATCCTGCCGATCGCCGGCCACAAGGGCTACGCGCTCTCCGTCCTGTGCGAGGTCCTGGCCGGCGCGCTCACGGGCGGCGGCACGAGCCACCCGTCGAACCCCACGGCGCGCCGGGTCGTCAACGGCATGTTCTCGGTCCTCCTCGACCCGACGGTCTTCACCCCCGCCCAGGAGTTCGCGCGCGAGATCCGGCGGCTCGCCGAGTGGCTCCGGGCCTCGCCGCCCGCGACCCCCGGCGGCGAGATCCTGCTGCCGGGCGAGCCCGAGGAGCGGACGCGGGCCGAGCGCCTGGCCCAGGGCCTGCCCCTCGACCAGACGACGTGGGGGCAGCTGCTCGACACGGCGGCGTCGGTCGGCCTCAGCCGGGCCGAGCTCGACCTGCTCGTGGCCTGACCCCCGTCAGAAGACCGGGCGCTCGGCGTAGGCGCCGAGGACCCGGCGCAGCCGGGCGACGATCTCCCCCATCGAGGCGTGCGCCCGCACGAGGTCGATCGTGACGGGCATCAGGTTCACGGCGGGGTCCTGCGCCTCCCGCTCGAGGCGCTCGAGCAGCGCCGCGACCTTCGCCTGGTCGCGCCCCCGGCGCACCGCCTGGAGCCGGGCGATCTGGCGCGCCTCGACGCCGGGGTCGACCTGGTGGAGCGCGATCGGCTGGTCGGCGGCCGGCTCGACGTGCTTGTTGACGCCGATCACGACGTGCTCGCCCGACGCCTTCCGGCGCGCGACGTCGTAGGCGGTGTCGGCGATCTCGCGCTGGAACCAGCCGTCCTCGATCGCCTTGATCGTGCCGCCCAGCTCGTCGACCGTCCGGAGGATCCGGAAGACCTCGGCCTCGATGCGGGTGGTCAGCGCCTCCACGTAGTAGGAGCCGCCGAGCGGGTCCGCGACGTTCGCCGCCCGCGTCTCCTCGGCGATGATCTGCTGGGTCCGGAGCGCGACCTTCATCGCCTCCTCGGAGGGGATCGCGAAGGCCTCGTCGAGGCCGTTCGTGTGCAGCGACTGCGCCCCCCCGAGCACGGCCGAGAGCGCCTGGAGCGCGGTGCGGACGATGTTGTTCATCGGCTGCGCCTTGGTGAGCGTGATCGCCGCCGTCTGGCAGTGGAAGCGGAGCCGCATCGACTCGGGCGCGCGGGCGCCGAAGCGCTCCCGCATGAGCTTGGCCCAGACGCGGCGCGCGGCGCGGAACTTGGCCACCTCCTCGAAGAAGTCGGCCTGGGCGACGAAGTAGAAGGCGAGCCGCGGCGCGAAGCGGTCGACCGGCACCCCGGCCCGGGTCACCTCCTCGACGTAGGCGACGGCGTTGGCCATCGTGAAGGCGACCTCCTGGATCGAGTTCGCGCCCGCCTCGGAGATGTGGTAGCCGCTGATGTTGATCGGGTTGTAGCGCGCCAGGCGCTCGGCGCAGAAGACGATCATGTCGCGCATGATCCGGAGCGAGGGGCGGATCGGGAAGATCCACTCCTTCTGCGCGACGTACTCCTTCAGGATGTCGGCCTGGACGGTCCCCGAGAGCCGGTTCAGGTCGTAGCCGCGCGCCTCGGCCAGCGCGACGTACATGGCGAGCAGGATCCAGGCGGTGGGATTGATCGTCATCGAGACCGAGATCCGCTCGAGGTCGATGCCGTCGAAGAGCGCCTCCAGATCCGGGAGGGTGTCGACGGCGACCCCCTCCCGGCCCACCTCGCCGAGCGCGTGAGGGTCGTCGGAGTCGTAGCCCATCAGGGTCGGCATGTCGAAGTCGACCGAGAGCCCGGTCTGCCCCTGGCCGATCAGGTAGCGGAAGCGCCGGTTCGTGTCCTCGCCGGTGCCGAAGCCGGCGATCTGGCGCATCGTCCAGAGCCGGCCGCGGTACATCGTCGGGTACGGCCCGCGGGTGAACGGATAGCGGCCCGGCAGGCCGATCTCCTCGAACGGCGTGTCCCGGACGTCCTCGGGGGTGTAGACCCGGTTCACGGGGAGCCCCGAGGCCGTGCGGTACTCCGCGCGCGCCTCCGGCTGGCGCTCGAGGAACTGGCGCAGTTCCCGGTCTTCCCAGTCGCGGCGCATCGCCGCCGCGCGAGCGGCCTCGTCTCGGTCAGCCATCGCGGTCTCCTCCGTGCGCGGTCGTGGCCTCGGCCAGGAGCCGGCGGGCGCAGGCGTGGGGCGGGAGCTCGCGTCGGGTGACCTCGGCGAGCAGGCGGCCCGCCGCGTCGCTCCGCGGCCGCCCCACCGCCTCCGCGGCGAGCTCCTGGGCGATCTTCAGGACGCGGGCCTCGGCGATCCGCGCCCGGCGGCGCTCGAGCTCGCCGGACGTCTTGAGCCCCGCCATGTGGCCGAGGACCGCCTCCAGCACCGCCTCGACGCCCTCGTCGCGCGCGGCGGCGCAGGCCAGGACCGGCGGCAGCCAGGCGCCGGGGGGAATCGGCAGGAGCGTCAGCATCGCGCGGAGCTCGGCCACGGTGCGGTTCGCGCCCTCGCGGTCCGCCTTGTTGACGACGTGGATGTCGGCGATCTCGAGCAACCCCGCCTTGAGGGCCTGGATGTCGTCGCCGAGCCCGGGGACGCTCACCACGACGACCGTGTGCGCCAGGCGCATCACGTCGACCTCGTCCTGCCCCACCCCGACGGTCTCGGCCACCACGAGGTTCCAGCCCGCGGCGTCGAGCAGGTCGACGGCGTCCGCGGCCGCGCGGCAGAGCCCCCCGAGCGCCCCGCGCGTCGCCATGCTGCGGATGAAGACGCCGGGATCGAGGGCGAGGTCGTTCATGCGGATCCGGTCGCCGAGGATCGCGCCCCCGGAGTACGGCGAGGAGGGGTCCACGGCGACGATGCCGACGGTGAGCCCGCGGGCGCGGGCGGCGGTCGCGAGGGCGCGGGCGAGCGTGCTCTTGCCGCTCCCCGGGCTCCCGGTGAGGCCGATCACGTGCGCGCGCCCCGTGTGCGGGTAGAGGCGGCCCGAGAGCGCCTCCGCCCGCGGCCCGCCCGCCTCGACCCAGCTGAGGCCGCGGGCGAGGGCCCGGGTCGAGCCCGCGAGGAGCCGGTCGGCGAGCGCGGCGGTCTCGTCGGCCGTCACGCTCTGCCCTCTCCCCAGACGGTGAGCGGCTGGCGGTCCGGCACCCGCGCGAGCCCGCGCGTGAGGTCGGGGCTGGCGGCGGTCGGGTCGGTCACGACGTCGACGAGCGCGGGCACCCCGGCGTCGAGGGCGCGCCCGACGGCCGTCGCGATCTCGGCGGGCTCGGTGACGCGCTCGCCGTGGCCCCCGAGGGCCTGGGCGACCCGGTCGAAGCGGCAGGCGGCGTTGTTGGAGACGACCAGCACGATCGGGAGCCGGTGACGGACGGCCGTGTCGAACTCCATCAGATTGATGCCGAGGGCCCCGTCGCCCGAGATGCAGACGACCGGCGTCGAGGGCCGCGCGACCTTGGCGGCGTTGGCGAACGGCAGGCCGACGCCGAGGCACCCGTAGGGCCCGGGGTCGAGATAGCAACCGGGCCCGTCCGGCTCCACCACGAGGCGCCCGAAGGAGAGGATGTCACCCCCGTCCAGGACGAACACCGTTCCCGGCGGGGCCGCCCGGGCGACGTCCTGGCAGAGGCGGAGCGGATGGATCGGGCGCGCGTCGGAGGCGGCCTGGCGGGCGAGCGCCTGCCGCGCCCGATGGTCCCGCCGGCGCGCCTCGTCGAGCCACGGCCGCGGCGCGGCGCGGGCCGACACCGCCGCGGCGAGCGCGGCCAGGGCCGCGCCCGCGTCGGCCTGGATGGCGACGTCGGTCACGCGGTTGCGGTTGAGCTCCTCCGGAGCCAGGTCGATCTGCACGATGCGGGCGGTCTCCGGCAGCCGCGGCGGGCGGCCGTAGCCCAGGACGTAGTTGAAGCGCGTGGCCACGACGACGACGAGGTCGGCCCCCGCGAGCAGGAACGACCGCGCGGCCGCGAGGTTCAGGGGGTGCCCGGCCGGCAACGCCCCCCGGCCGAGCGAGGTCGTGAGGACCGGCGCCTGGATCCGCTCGGCGAAGGCGCGGAGGCCCGCGTGGGCCCCCGCCCAGCCGACGCCGCTCCCGGCGACGATCACGGGACGCGCGGCGCCCTCGACCAGCGCGGCGGCGCGCGCGAGGAGGTCCGGGTCGGGGCCGGGGCGGCCGGCCAGTCGCGCCGGGGGAAGGGTCCGGGCCTCGGCGCCGGCCGGGGCGCCGGGCTCGCGCAGCACGTCGGTCGGGAGCTCGACGTAGACGGGGCCGGGGGGCGGCGCGTGGGCCAGCCGGATGGCCGCGTTGACGTACTCGGCCGCCCGCGCGCCCTCGAGCACCGTCCAGGCCGCCTTGGTGACCGGCCGGAGGATCGCGATCTGGTCGACGTCCTGGAGGGCGCCCAGGTCGAACTGCTTGACCGGGGCCTTGCCGCCGAGGAGGAGCAGCGGGCTCGCGGCGGCGTGCGCGGTCGCCAAGGCCGTGACGGTGTTGGTGACGCCGGGACCCGCCGTCACGCAGGCGACCCCGGTTCGCTCGCTGAGGCGCGAGTACGCGTGCGCCATGTGCACGGCCGCGTCCTCGTGCCGGACGTCGACGATCCGCACCCCCGCGTCGAGACACGCGTCGTAGATCGGGGCGATGTGGCCGCCGTTCAGCGAGAACAGCACGTCGACGCCCTCGCGCCGGAGCTGGGCGACGCTGAGGTGGCCGGCGTCCCCGGTCATCGCCCCGCTCCGAACGACCGATAGAGGTCGCGGTCGTCGACGACCCGCCGCGCCTTGAACTCCGTCCGGGGCAGCGTGCCCTCGGGCACGAGCTCGATCTGCGGGTGGACGCCCAGGCGGGCGCGCAGGCGCTCGCGCATCGCGAGCTGGAGGGCCGGGCGCCGATCGGCGTGGGTCAGGGCGTACTCGGCCTGGATCAGGAGCTCGTCCATCGCCTCGCGCCGGGAGACGACGACGCGGAACTCGCCACCGAAGCCGTCGATCGCGCGCAGCGTATCCTCGATCGCGCTGGGGTAGATGTTCTCGCCGCGCACGATGAACATGTCGTCGATGCGGCCGTAGAGCCCGTCGGGCAGGCGCGGGTAGGTGCGCCCGCACGCGCAGGGCCCGTCGACCCAGCGGGCCCGGTCGCCCGAGACGAGGCGGATCATCGGCTGGGAGGTCCGCTCGAGGTGCGTGTAGACGGGGGTGCCTTCGGCGCCGAAGGGAACCGGCTGCCACGTCTCGGGGTCGCACACCTGGGTGTAGACGAGGTCCTGCCAGAGGTGCATGCCGGTGCGGTGCCGACACTCGGCGTTGGTCATCCACGGCGTCATCTCGGCCATGCTGCCCATGTCGAGGCAGTTCCCGCCGAACGTCTCCTCGATCTGGCGCTTGGTGGCCGGGATCCCGGCGCCGGGCTCGCCGGAGAAGAAGAGGAGGCGGAGGCCGAGGGTCTTCGGGTCGATGCCCTCCCGCCGCGCCGTCTCCGCGAAGTGGAGAGCGTAGGAGGGCGTGCCGTAGAAGGCGGTCGGCCTGAGAGCGCGCGCCCATCCGACCGCCATCAGGGTTTGGCCGGCCACGCCGGCGCCGAACGGGAATACCGTCGCGCCCAGCCGCTCGGCGCCCTCGAGGGCGCCCCAGGAGCCGAGGTAGAGGCTGAAGAAGGAGCAGATGAGGATGCGGTCGTCGGGCCGGACGCCGGCGCCCCACAGGATCCGCGCGTGGGCCTCGCCGACCCGCTCCCAGTCCTTCCGCCCGACGCCGAAGACGGTCGGGTGTCCGGTGGTGCCGCTGGTGCCGTGGATGCGCGCGACCTCGCCGGGCTCGACGCAGAGGTAATCGCCGAACGGCGGGTGGGCGGCCTGGGCCAGGCGCAGGTCGGCCTTCTGGACGACGGGGAAGCGCCGCAGGTCGTCGAGGCTCCGGAGCGTGTCGGGCGACACCCCGGCCTCGAGCCACTTCCGGCGGTAGAACGGGCTCCGCTCCCACGCCCACCGGAGCTGGTGCCGGAGCTTGGCCAGGACCAGCTCGTCACGCGCCGCCGGCTCGGCGCACTCGACCTGGGGCAGCCAGTGCTCGGCGTCGGGGGGCGGCCGCCAGGTCGGGTCATAGCGCGGCGGCCAGACCGCGAGGTCGACTCCGCGCGTGCGCTTGACCTGTTCGAGGTCGATGCCTGCCATCCTCCGTCACCGCTCCTCCCCGATCCGGCCGTGGGGCTCGACCGACTCGGGTCTCGCCGCGCCGCCGGCGCCCGCTCCCGCCCGCCCGGGCGAGCCACCTCGACCGGAGCGGCCGGCCGCCCCGCCCCCGTCCACTAGCGGGGCTGCCGCGCGGCGGCCAGCGCGCGGATCCGCGTCACGATCACGTCCGGGGGCGTGTCCTGGAGGACGACGTCGGCGACGCCCATGGCGCGGAGCGCGGCGACGTCCTCGTCGGGGATCACACCGCCCGCGACGAGGAGAATGTCCCCCGCCTGTGCTTGCCGCAGCTGCTCGACGATCCGGGGGATCAATGTCATGTGGGCGCCCGAGAGCACGCTCACGCCGAGCACGTCGACGTCTTCTTGGACGGCGGCGGCGGCGACCTCCTCGGGCGTCCGGTGCAGCCCCGTGTAGATCACGTCCATGCCCGCGTCGCGCAAGCAGCGGGCGACGATCTTGGCGCCGCGGTCGTGGCCGTCGAGCCCGACCTTGGCGACGAGCACGCGGAACGGCCTCTGCGCCATCGTGCCTGCCTCCCCCCGGCCGCCTCCATCCTACCTCGGCTCGGCGCCGCCGGCGCGTCCCCGCCGGGAAGGGCCTGGGCCGGGGACGGCGCGGGGAGACCGCCCGAGAACGGTTCGGACCGCGGTAGGATAGGGGTCCCGGGAGGCGCGCCATGGCCGATCCGTTCTACCTGACCGAGGAGCAGCGCATGATCCGGGACCTCGCGCGCCAGCTCGCGCGCGAAAAGATCGCGCCCTTGGCGGCGCCGCTCGACGAGACCGAGTCGTTCCCCGCCGAGCAGCTCGAGCTCCTCGCCCGCCAGGGGCTCCTCGGGATCTGGCTGCCCGAGGCCTACGGGGGCACCGACATGGGGTGCCTGGCGCTCGCGCTCGTCGCCGAAGAGCTCGCGTGGGCGTGCGCCGCCACCGCCACCCAGTACGTCGTCCAGCCGCTCGGGGGCCTGCCGATCCTGCTCGCGGGCACCGAGGCCCAGAAGCGACGCTACCTGCCGCGGCTCGCCACCGGCGAGATCCTGGCCGCGTTCTCGCTGTCCGAGCCCAACGCCGGCTCCGACGCGGCCGCGCTCCGCACGACGGCGGTCCGGCACGGCGACCATTACCTCCTGAACGGCGCCAAGCAGTGGTGCTCGAACGGCGACCACGCGGGCGTGCTCACCGTCTTCGCCACCGTGGATCCCTCCCGGAAGGCGAAGGGCGTGACCGCGTTCCTGATCGAGCCGGGCCTGCCGGGCTTCGCGGTCGGCAAGAAGGAGCGCAAGATGGGCATCCGCGGCTCGCCGACGGTCGCGCTCCACTTCAGCGACTGCCGGGTGCCGGTCGAGAACCGCCTCGGGGAGGAGGGCGAGGGGTTCACGATCGCGATGCGGACCCTCGACCTGACGCGCCCGCCCACGGGGGCGATGGCCGTCGGCATCGCGCAGGCCGCGCTCGACGCCGCCGTGGCGTACGCCAAGGAGCGGCGGCAGTTCGACGCCCCGATCGCGAGCTTCCAGGGCATCCAGTTCATGCTGGCCGAGATGGCGATGCAGGTGCACGCCGGGCGGCTCATGGTGCATCACGCGGCGCGGATGGTCGACCACGGCCTCGCCGGCAACACCCTGGAGGCCTCCATGGCCAAGTGCGTCGCCGCCGACGCGGCCATGCGCGTCACCACCGACGCCGTGCAGATCTTCGGCGGGTACGGCTACACCCGCGACTACCCGGTCGAGCGCTTCATGCGCGACGCGAAGATCATGCAGATCTACGAGGGCACGGGCCAGATCCAGCGCGCGATCATCGCCCGCGAGCTCCTGCGGAGCTGACGCACGGCGCGGGGGGCGAGCCGGGAGGGACCGCCCGCGGGTCCCGGGGGCGAGGCGGGGGGCGACCGGTTTCGCGGGCTGGCGATGGGGCGCCGGTCGATCCGCCGTCTCCCGCTCCTGGTCGTGGCCGTCCTGCTCCTGGTGGGGCTGGTCCTCCTCGGCAGCGCCGCCGTCGCCGCGGCCTCCGGGGCGGCCGCCTTGCTCACGGCCGCGGCGCTGCTCGCGCACGCGTCTGGCCGACGGGTGGCGCTCCCGGGCGCGCCCCGCGACCTGAGCGCCTGGCCCGAACACCGCGCCCCGCCCACCCGCGCCGCCACCGAGCCCGAGTTCGGACCGGACGACCCCGCCCGCGTCGGCGACGCGGCGACCCCGGCGGCCGTCGCCCTCGAACGCGCGCGGCTGTTCTCCCTCGAGCAGCGCCGGCAGGCGCAGCTCGAGACGCTCGCCGCCGTCGAGCGCGAGCTTGCGGCCGAGCTGCACACCGAGCGGCTGCTCGACCTCGTCATCGAGCGCGCGAGCGGCCTGCTCCACGCGGAGGGCACCGTCCTTCTGCTCGACGACGGCGGTCTGCTGTCGCCGCAGGCGTGGTTCGGCCTCGGCGCGTGGCTCCGCGAGGTGCGGATCCCGATCGGCGCCGGCCTGGCGGGGATGGTCGCCCGCGACCGGCGCGGTCGCATCGTCAACGAGTACCCCGCGTCGCCGCTCGCCCTGGCCGAGTTCGTCTCCCACGGCGTCAGCCGCGTGATGGCGCAGCCGCTGGTCGTCCGCGACCGGCTCCTCGGCGTCGTCACGCTGACCCGCGGCCCGGGCAGCGAGCCGTTCACCGAGGGCGACCTCGCGACCTTCGAGACCTTCGCCCTCCAGGCGGCCATCGCCCTCGACAACGCGCGCCTCTACCGCGAGGCGCGGCGCTACGGCGAGCACCTCGAGGCCCTCGACGTCGTGAACCGGCAGGTGGCCTCGTCCCTCCAGTTCGAGGAGGTGTTGGGCAACGTCGCCGCCGCCACCGCGCGCCTGGTCGAGGCCCCGTACGTGACGGTGTGGGTGGCCGACCCCGTCCTGCGCAAGGTCCGGCGCGCGGTCGCGGTCGGCGACGCCGAGTTGGCGGCGCGGCTGCCGGCCGAGCTCGCCTGGGGCGAGGGCGGAGTGGGCTGGGTGGTCGAGCACCGGCAGCCGATCCTGTGGGCGGATCTGCAGGAAGACCGCCGGACGGTCGGGGGGGCGTTCGCCGTGCGCCAGGGCCTCCGCTTCTACACCGCCATCCCGATCGTCCTCGGCGACCGGGTGCTCGGCGCGATCTCGATGCGCCGGGCCTCGCCCCCGCCGCTCCGGCCCGAGGCGGAGACGCTCCTGACCTCGCTGGCCGCCCAGGCCGCGGTCGCGCTCGAGCACGCGCGGCTCTACGCGGACACGACGACGCGCCTGCACGAGACGCGGGCGCTCCTGGAGGTCTCGCAGATCTTCAACTCCACCCTCGAGGCCCGCCCGATGCTCGAGCAGGCGGCCATGAAGATCGCCCAGGTCTGCCAGGTCGACCGCTGCACGATCGAGCGGTGGGCGAACGGCCGCACCGTCCCGGTCATGTCGCAGTTCGCGGACGGGCGCCGGGCGCCGGAGATGTGGCGGAGGTTCGTGGCCGACCCGGAGCACGAGTCCGAGGCGCACGCCCGGGCCGTCGCCACGCGCGCGCCGGTCGTGATCGACGACGCCGCCGACAGCGACCTGGTCCCGAGGGAGTGGGTCGAGGCCTACCGCCTCCGCGCGTGCCTGTTCGTCCCGCTGATCCGGCAGGACCAGGTGATCGGCATCATGAGCCTCGACTACTGTGAGGAGCGCCGCGCCTTCCAGCCCGCGCAGATCAACCTGGCGATGACGATCGCCGGCCAGCTCGCACTCGCCCTCGACAACTCCCGCCTGTACGCCGAGGCCCAGGAGCGGCTCCGGGAGACCACCACCCTCCTGGCCGTCGGCAGGGTGCTGTCCCAGCCCGGCTCCTTCGAGGAGATGCTGCGCCGGGTCGCGCGCGAGGTCGGGCTCGCGTTCGGCGCGGACATGGTCGGGGCGTACGCCCTCGACCGGGGCCGGGCGGCGCTCGTCCCCGTCGCCGGCTGGCACGTGCCGAAGCACCTGTGGCGCGCGCTCGTCGAGACGCCCCTCGCCTTCGCGCGCGTCCCGGAGCTCGTCGAGGAGTGGCGGGCCGGGCGGCCCGCCTGGTCCGCCGACGTGAAGAACGATCCGCGCGTCGATCCGGAGCTCGTGCGGTCCCTCCCGCCCCACTCGCTCATGTTCGTGCCGACCCGCGTCCGCGGCGAGAGCGTGGGCGGGCTGTTCCTCGTGTGGTGGCGGACCGGGCGCGTCTTCCCGCCGGCCGAGGTCCGCCTGCTGGAGGGCGTGGGCGCCCAGGTCGGCCTCGCCATCGAGAACGCGGAGCTGACGCGCCGGACGGAGGAGCGGCTCCAGGAGACCGAGCTCCTGCTCGAGGTGAGCCGGAGCCTCACCTCGACGCTCGACCTGCCCGCGCGGCTCGGCCAGTTCCTGGCCCGCGTCCAGCGGGTCATCGGCGCGGACTCGGTCGGCGTCTGGCTCTGCGAGGGCGAGTCCCCCTGGATGCAGCCCGTCGTCACCTCCCAGGGGCCGCCCGAGCGGCTCGAGTCGCTCAGGCAGGCGCGACTCTCGAGCGTCGACCACCCGTTCTACGCGGAGGCGTTCCGGAGCAAGCGACCGGTCACCTCGAGCGAGGTCGCGGACGACCCGCGGATTCCGCCGGAGCTCCGGGGGGAGGCCGCGCGCCACCGCTCCCAGCTCTTCGTGCCGATCGTGGCCAAGGACCTCGTGATCGGGGGCTTCCTCGCCGTCTGGTGGACCGAGCGCCGGGAGTTCACGGCGAGCGAGCTCCGGCTCATGGAGGCGGTGGCGGGCCAGGCCGGCGCCGCGGTGGAGAACGCGCGGCTGTTCAGCGACAACCGCCGGCGGCTCGAGGAGCTCTCCGTGCTCTACGAGCTCTCGCAGGCCGTGACAGGGCAGCTCGAGCGGGCCACCCTCGCGGAGGCGATCTACCGCCAGCTCGTGCGCGTCCTCGACGCGCCCTCGGCCGCGATCGTGGCCTACGACGAGACGCGCCACGAGATCGAGGTCGTGCTGAGCGCGCGGGACGGGGTCGTGCAGACGGAGGAGAGCGGCCGGCGCTACCCGTTCGGCGCCGGGCTGCTGTCGCGGGCGATCGAGCGGCGCCAGCCGATCCGCGTCGACGACTACGTCGAGGCCTGCCGGCGCGAGGGGGTCGCGCCCTTCGACGCGCAGCTGCCCCACCCCTACTGGCTCGGGGCGCCGATGATCGCGGGGGACGAGGTCGTGGGCGCGATCTCGCTCCGGAGCGCCCACCGGCCCTTTGGCGAGGCCGACGCCCGCTTGCTCGTCAACATCACCGGCCTCGCCGCCCTCGCGTTCCGCAGCGCGCGGCTCTACGAGGACCGGCTGCGCGCCTACAGCGAGCTCGTGGCCGCCCAGGACCACCTCGTGCGCGCGGACAAGCTCCGCGCGCTCGGGGAGATGGCGTCGGGCGTCGCCCACGACTTCAACAACCTCCTCACGTCGATCATCGGGCGCGCGCAGATGCTCCTGCAGCGGATCGAGGAGCCGCGGTTCCGCCGCTGGCTGCAGGTGATCGAGCGGGCGGCGCTCGACGGCGCCCGCACCGTCCGCCGGCTGCAGGAGTTCACGCGGATCCGGCGCGATCAGGCGTTCGCGCCCGTCGACCTCAACCTGGTCATTCGGGAGGCCCTCGAGGTGTCGCAGTTCCGCTGGAAGGACGAGGCGATGGGCCGGGGCGTCGAGCAGCGGGTCGTGACGAGCCTCGCCGCCGTCCCGCTCGTCTCCGGCGACCCGGCGGAGCTCCGCGAGGCGCTGACGAACCTGATCCTGAACGCGGTCGACGCGATGCCGGACGGCGGCACGCTCACGCTCGCCACGCGGGCGGAGGCGGACACGGCCGTCGTGACCGTCGCCGACACCGGCGCCGGAATGACGGACAAGGTCAAGCGCCGGCTCTTCGAGCCGTTCTTCACGACGAAGGGTGTCAAGGGCACCGGGCTCGGGCTCTCCCTGACGTTCGGCATCGTGTCGCGCCACGGGGGCCAGATCGAGGTCGACAGCGCCCCCGGCACGGGCACGCAGTTCACGCTCCGCTTCCCGGTCGTCTCGCCCGCCGCGGGCGAGGCGGTCGGCCAGGCGCCGGCCCCGGTCGCCGAGGACGCCAGACCGGCCCGGTGCCTCGTCGCCGACGATGAAGAGCTCGTGCGCGAGATGCTGAGCGATCTGCTCGCCCAGGCGGGCCACGCGGTGGTCGCCGCCGCCAGCGGCGCCGAGGCGATCGAGCGCTTCCGCGCCGAGGCGTTCGACCTCGTGCTCACCGACCTCGGGATGGCGGAGGTCAACGGCTGGCAGGTCGCGCGCGCCTGCAAGGAGCTCCGCCCCGACGTCCCGGTCCTGCTCGTGACGGGCTGGGGCGTCGAGCTGTCCGCGCAGGAGCTGGCCGCCCACGGCGTCGACGCCGTCCTCGCCAAGCCCCTCCGGGTGGACGACCTGCTGGCCGCCGTGGCATCATTCAGCGCCAAACGGCGATGACCAGCCTGGGGTCCAGCACCGCTCGGGGCGAAGGTCGGACGCGAGGCGGCGCCCGCGCATGAGTACGCCGATCCTCGTCGAGACCCTCCGCGCTCTCGTCGATCGGCGCGACCTCACCCGGACCGAGGCGGCCGCCGCCATGGAGGCCATCATGTCGGGCGCGGCGACGCCCGCGCAGATCGGCGCCTTCTTGACCGCGCTCCGCATGAAGGGCGAGACGGTCGAGGAGCTCATCGGCTTCGCGCAGGTGATGCGAGCGAAGGCGGTGCGCGTGCGCACCCGGGGCGAGGCGATCGCGGCGCTGACCGGCACCGACCGCGAAATGCTGGTCGACACCTGTGGCACCGGCGGCGACGCGTCGGGCACCTTCAACGTCTCGACGGCGACCGCGTTCGTGGTCGCCGGCGCCGGCCTGCGGGTCGCCAAGCACGGCAACCGCTCGGTGTCCTCGCTCTGCGGATCGGCCGACGTCGTCGAGACGCTCGGGATCAGCCTCGACCTGGAACCCGGGCGGGTCGCCCAGTGCATCGACGAGGTCGGGATCGGGTTCCTGTACGCGCCCCTGCTCCACACGGCGATGAAGCACGTCATGCCCGCGCGCCGCGAGATGGGCGTGCGCACGGTCTTCAACATGCTGGGCCCGCTCACGAACCCCGCCAACGCCAACGCCCAGGTCATCGGCGTCTACGCGGCGGCGCTGACCGAGCCGCTCGCGCGCGTGCTGGCCGAGCTCGGCACGCTCCGGGCCTTCGTCGTGCACGGCGCCGACGGGCTCGACGAAATCTCGACCACCGGCGAGAGCCTGGTCGCCGAGGTGCGGGAGGGGGTCGTGCGGCGCTACACGGTGCGGCCGGAGGACTTCGGCGTGCCCCGCGCCTCGATCGCCGAGCTGCGCGGCGGTGATCGCGAGCAGAACGCCCTGATCATCCGGAGGATCCTCGAGGGCGAGCCGGGCCCCCGCCGCGACATCGTGCTGGTGAACGCGGCGGCGGCGCTCGTGGCCGGTCGCCGCGCCGACGACCTGAAGGACGGTGTCGCCGTCGCCGCCGAGTCGATCGACTCGGGCCGAGGCCTGGCGACGCTCGAGCGGCTGACGGCGCTGAGCCGGCAGCTCGCCGCGGCCGGCTAGGCCGGCTAGGCCGGACCTGCGGAGCGGCCGGAGCTCCGCCACGACACGGCGAGCGACATTCCCTTGCCAGGCGTGGCGGCAGCGACTACAATGAGTATGGCGTAAGTTCCTGTCAGCGCTACGTTTGCCCCGCGTGGGCCTCCCGGGGGCGTGGCCTGCGCCAAGGAGTTCTAGAACAGTTGGTTGGAGCGCGCGTTCCCCGCTATTCCCAGATCGCCGAGGCGCTCCGCCGGCAGATCCTCGACGGCGCGCTCGCGCCCGGGACCCGGCTCGACAACCAGCGGCGGCTCGCCTGCCAGTTCGGCGTGACGCTCATGACGCTCCGCCAGGCGCTCACGGTGCTCGAGCGGCAGAAGCTGATCGCCCGGCGGCACGGGCTCGGCACCTTCGTGGCGGCGCCGTCGTTCGACTACGACATCCTCCAGCTCCGCCGGCTGGCCCAGGACCTCAGCGCCCTCGGCGAGCCGGTGGCGACGCGCTTCGTGTCGAGTCGCTTCGCCCGGGCGGACCGTCGCCTCGCGGAGGCGCTCGCGCTCGACGGGCGGGGGCGCGTCCTCGTGCTCGAGCGGCTCCGGCTCCTCGACCAGCACCCGATCGGCCTCCAGCGCTCCTTCCTCCCGGCGGCGATGGGGGAGGAGGTCGTGAAGGCCGATCTCACCGTCACGCCGCTCCACCAGATCCTCGAATTCAAGCTCGGCGTCCCGATCGCCCACGCCCGCGAGACCATCTCGACCATCCGGCTCGGGCGGCGGGAGGCGCGCGAGCTCGGGTGCCGGAGCGGGCTGCCCGCGTTCTTCTCGGAACGGACCTCCTACGCGGCCGACCGGACGCCGGTCGTCTTCGACCGCGTGTTCATCCCGGGCGACCGGTTTCGGATCACCCGCGAGCTCAGGTGGGAGGGGCCGGGCCGGGGGGCCCCGGAGCGGGAGGGGACCGCCCGCCGATGAAGATTCTGGTACCCGTCAAGCAGGTCCCCGACACGGCGACCCAGGTGAAGATCGGGCGCGACGCGCGCCAGATCGAGACCGGGGGGATCACCTGGATCATCTCGCCCTACGACGAGTTCGCGGTCGAGGAGGCGCTCCGGATCAAGGAACGGCGCGGCGAGGGCGAGGTCGTCGCGGTCTCGCTCGGCCCCGAGCGCGTCAAGGAGGCGCTCCGCTCGGCGCTCGCGATGGGCGCCGACCGGGCGATCCACGTGAACGATCCGGCCTTCAGCGAGGCCGACACCCTCCTGACCGCGCGCGTGCTGGCGGCGGTGATCAAGCAGGAGGCGCCCGCGCTCGTGATCGTCGGCCGGCAGGCGATCGACGACGACATGGGCGCCGTCCCCGCCCAGTTGGCCGAGCTGCTCGGCTGGCCCTCGCTCTACTGGGTCATGGAGGCGGCGATCGACGCGGGCGGCCGGACGATCCGCGCCGGACGCCAGGTGGAGGGCGGGCTCGAGGTCTTCGAGGCGCCCCTGCCGTGCGTGCTCGCGGCCCAGAAGGGGCTCAACGAGCCGCGGTACCCGACGCTCAAGGGGATCATGGGGGCCAAGAAGAAGGAGATCAAGGATCTGCGGGGGGATGACCTCGGCGTGGCGCCGGAGCCGGCGCAGCTCTCGATCGTGCGGCTCGAGACGCTGCCCCCGCGTCCGCCCGGGCGCATCATCGGCGGTGACGTGAAGGCGGCCGCCCACGAGCTCGTGCGGGCGCTCCGCGAAGAGGCCAAGGCGATCTGACATGCCGAACGCGTTCTGGTGCGTCGTCGAGGACGATCGGGCGGGCCATCCCAAGAAGGTGATGGCAGAGGTGCTGGCGGAAGCGGCGCGCCTCGCGGGCGGACCGGCGGAGGCGGTCTGGCTCACCGACCGGGCGGAGGCCGACGGGCTCCGGCGGCTGGCCGAGTGGGGCGCCGGGAAGATCTGGCTCGTCGAGCACCCGGCGCTCGCGCCCTACCGCGGCGAGGTCTGGGCGCCGGTGCTGGCGGAGCTCGTCGCCGCGCAGGCGCCGCGGGCGATCCTCGGCGCCGTGACGAGCCGACAGCGCGAGTTCCTCGCGCGGCTGGCGGCGCGGCTCGGCGTCGGCTTTGCGGCCGACGTCGTCGGGCTCGCGATGGACGGCGACCGCCTCGTCGCCACGCGGCCCGTGTACGCGGGCAAGCTCCTGGCGCGGGTCGCGTGGGCGCGGCCGCCGTGGATCGCGACGCTCCGCCCCAACGTGTTCAAGCCGGCCGACCCCGTCGCCGGGCGCGCGCCCGTGATCGAGCGGCCGGCGGTGACGGTGCCCGACGGCGCCCTCCGGCTCGCCGAGCGGCGCGAGGAGGTCTCGACCGGGCTCCCCGAGCTGAGCGAGGCGGAGCTGGTCGTCTCGGGCGGGCGCGGCCTGAAGGGGCCGGAGAACTTCGTGATCCTCGAGCAGCTCGCCGGAGTGATCGGGGCGGCGGTCGGGGCGTCGCGGGCGGCGGTCGACGCCGGGTGGCGGCCCCACCGCTTCCAGATCGGCCAGACCGGGCGGACGATCTCGCCGAAGCTCTACCTGGGCTTCGGCATCTCGGGCGCGATCCAGCATCTGGCCGGGATGCGGACGTCCAAGCTCATCGTGGCGGTGAACAAGGATCCGGAGGCGCCGATCTTCAAGATCGCGGACTACGGGATCGTCGGCGACCTCTTCGAGGTGGTGCCGGCGCTCACCGAGGAGTTCAAGAAGCTGTTGGGGAAGTAGGAGCCAGGATGCGCGTCGAGCTCACCGAGGAGCAGGAGATGATCCGCGCGATGGCGCGCGAGTTCGCCGACAAGGAGATCCGGCCGATCGCCGCCGCGATCGATCGCGCGGCGCGCTTCCCCCAGGAGACGGTCCGGCGCATGGGCGCGCTCGGCCTGCTCGGCATGACGATCCCGCCCGTCTGGGGCGGCAGCGGCGCCGACGCCGTGTCCTACGCGGTGGCGGTGGAGGAGATCGCCAAGGCCTGCGCCTCCCACGCGGTGGTCATGTCCGTCAACAACTCGCTCTTCTGCGAGCCCGTGCACAAGCACGGCACGGAGGAGCAGAAGCGGCGCTTCCTCGTCCCGTTCGCGAGCGGGGCGCGGCTCGGCTGCTTCGCCCTCACCGAGCCGCAGGCGGGCTCGGACGCGACCAATCAGGCCACCCTCGCCGTGCGAGACGGCGACCACTACGTCGTCAACGGGCGGAAGCTCTTCGTGACGAACGGCCGCGAGGCGGCGGCGGCCCTCGTCTTCTGCCAGACCGACCGGACGACGGGGCACCACGGCATCTCCGCCCTCCTGATCGAGAAGGGCACGCCCGGGTTCGGCGTGCCTCGGGTCGAGGACAAGCTGGGCCTGCGGGCCTCGGACACCGCGGAGTTCGTCTTCGAGGACTGCCGGGTGCCCGTGGGGAACCGGCTCGCCGGCGAGGGCATGGGCTTCAAGATCGCCATGGGCGCGCTCGACGGCGGGCGCATCGGGATCGCCGCCCAGGCGGTCGGGATCGCCGCCGGCGCGTGGGAGCTGGCGGTCGCGTACGCCCGAGAGCGCAAGTCCTTCGGCGTCCCGATTGGCCAGCACCAGATGGTGCAGTGGATGCTGGCCGACATGGCGACCGCGATCGACGCGGCGCGGCTCCTCACGCTCAAGGCGGCGTGGCTCAAGGACGGGGGCCAGCCCTTCGGGACCACGGCCGCGATGGCCAAGCTGTTCGCGGCGGAGACGGCCATGAAGGTGGCGACGGACGCGGTCCAGGTGCACGGCGGCTACGGCTACATCACGGACTACCCGGTGGAGCGGTACTTCCGCGACGCCAAGATCACCCAGATCTACGAGGGCACCTCGCAGATCCAGAAGCTCGTGATCGCCCGCGCCGTGCTCGGGGAGGCGTGATGGACCGTCCGGTTCGGTTCGAGTCGCAGAGCGGCATTCCGCTCGAGCCGCTCTACACGCCCGCCCACCTCGCGGGCTGGCGGTACGAGGACAAGCTCGGCGCGCCCGGCCACTTCCCGTTCACGCGGGGGCCCTACGCGACGATGTACCGCGGGAAGCTCTGGACCATGCGCATGTTCGCGGGGTACGGGCGGCCGGAGGACACCAACCTCCGCTTCAAGTACCTGCTCGAGCAGGGCCAGACGGGCCTCTCGACCGCCTTCGACATGCCGGCCCTCATGGGCTACGACGCCGACCACCCGCGCGCCCGCGGCGAGGTGGGCCGGGAGGGCGTGTCGATCTCGACGCTCGACGACATGGAGCGGCTGTTCGACGGCATCCCGCTCGGGGACGTCACGACCTCGATGACGATCAACTGCACGGCGTCGATCGCGCTCGCCATGTACCTGGCGATCGCGGACAAGCGCGGGATCGCCTGGGATCGGCTCGGCGGGACCATGCAGAACGACATGCTCAAGGAGTTCATCGCCCAGAAGGAGTGGATCTGTCCCGTCGAGCCGGCCGTGCGGATCGTCGTCGACATGATCGAGTTCACCGCCCGGCACGTGCCGAAGTTCAACCCGGTGTCGATCTCGGGATACCACATCCGGGAGGCGGGGGCGACGGCGGTGCAGGAGC
>Ga0209161_10000449_pt1 | contig 33283 bp, 36 predicted proteins | sample GraSoiAngelo_155_FD_186169 | JGI IMG/M metagenome (GOLD analysis project Ga0209161, IMG submission 186169) | Grasslands soil microbial communities from the Angelo Coastal Reserve, California, USA - 14_1009_13_30cm (SPAdes) (version 2) | ecosystem: Environmental > Terrestrial > Soil > Grasslands... | reverse complement strand
GACGCACGTGTCGATGTCCCTAGCGAACTGGCTGGTCGAGTAATGCTCCGTTTGCATCAATGGAGATTTCAGGAGTCCAGTGCTAATAGCCTTAGTGTCCAGTCGGGCTTGATTTGGACGTATGTCGCGTACCTAACGGTCGGGGGACCAATTCTACCGGGTGACCCCCGCGAGGGTCGTCTAAAACAGAAAGCAATAAGTGAATTCCCGTAGGCTGCTTCTTCGTGAAGCTCGACAAAGTTCCTCTCAAGATGGAATTTCTCAGGAAGAAGCTGAAGTGGATTCAGCAGACTATGAGAGAACAGGGAATTGACATCTGGATCACGTTCACGCGGGAAGGTAACGAGGATCCGCTAGCTCAGGATCTGAGGTTTAGTGATCTGACGTGGCGGTCCGCCGCCATGATCGACCAAGATGGAACGAAGACCGCGATTGTCGGAAGCCTGGAAGTCGATACGATCAAGCAGAACAAGTTCTACGATGAGGTGGTTGGCTACGCGAGCGAGGGGGCGGCCCCTAAACTGAAACAGATCATCAGAAGAAGAAAACCGAAGAGCATCGCAGTTAACACAAGTTACGATGAGGGCGCCGCAGATGGCTTGACGAGCGGCATGGAGGTATATCTTAAACGGGCCCTGAAGGGATATTCTAAACGGTTCGTATCAGGGGAGGACTTGGCTATTGCGTTGCGTGCGAGGCTCGTTCCCGAGGAAGTCGAACTAGTAAAGAAGGCGATTGTCGAGTGCGAAGAGATCTACGATGCAGTCGAAGATGCTATCAGACCGGGTAAGAAGGATAAGCATGTCCACGAGTTCGCCCACAAACTTGTTGCTGAAAAGGGTCTGTCGACAGCATGGGCCTATGATCGCTGCCCTTCTGTGAACGTCGCTGGCAATCCGATGGGACATATAGGCTATCACAACGCAATTATTAGGAATGGCGATTTTGTCAAGCTCGACTTCGGGGTGAATTATGAAGGCTACTGCAGTGACATCCAGCGAGTCTATTTCGTTGGGCCAGGAAACATCCCGAGCTCGGTGAAGCGGATGTTCGAGACCGCTAGAGCTGCAAACGATGCGGCTCTCGCCGCCCTTAAGCCGGGAATAACAGGATACCAAGTCGATAGTGCCGGCAGAAAACTAATTGTCAAGAAAGGCTATCCTGAGTACAAGCATGCCTTAGGACACGTCCTAGGAAGGAGTACCCATGAGATTGGACCCCTACTCGGTCCCAGGTGGCCGAACAGATATGGTAAGCAGGTGGAGAAGCCGGTTCAGAAAGACATGGTCTTCACGATAGAGCCCTCGGTCACAAGTAAGCTTGGGACGTGCAATCTGGAGCAGGATGTCTTGGTCACGGCGAGCGGCTACCAACAACTATCTAAGCCTCAGGAAGACATAATCAGGGTCGGATAACAATTGGAACCGACCAAGACGTTGGCGCAGACTACTCACACGTGTCCCGTCTGCGGCACGACAGGACCCTGTACTCGTTCATCTGGGGAAACGGACGAGTTTATGTATCATAACTGCCACGTTTGCGGGTCGACTTGGAAGGAGCAGAAAAGCCCGTCTCAGGCGAAATCAGAAACGAAAAGCTAGACCGTCAAGTTTTCTGTGCTTTCGGTGGCGCTTTCTAAGCCTAATTCGGGTCCGCTACAGCTGGCGGGCGGATGTTTGCCCCTGGCACGGAGGGAGAGGTGTTTGGCAGACTTGTACGTGTGTCCCGCGGACAATGAGATCAGGCTTGAAAAGACCCGGAAGAGGGGAACACCCTGAATCGCAATATTGGTGATCTCATACTGGTAGACGCCTTGTACTCCGACACTCGTTTCCGTGATGGTGGTTATTGGAGGTGTTGTGAGGAAGATGTAGAGAAGGAGAAGCGTACTGGCAAAGCCTACGAGCGATACGAGGCTCATCAATGACTCGACGATTCTCTCGAACCTCACCAGGAAGCCCATGGCAGAGTTCGCTTGGGGCTGTCCCGGACATGATCGAGTTGTTACCTAACAGCGTGAGTTGGATGCACTCCCGTATTATCCGACTACCCAGAATGGCGAGAGTCACTCCGCTTCCACCCCATGCCCGGACACACTCACTAACTATTCTTTTCCACCAGCTAATATGCGACCCTAGGTGGGCCCGATCTTCGCGCACCCCGCCCTTCATGAATACGCCTAGGTTCACCCAACTATCGGGGCTTGAGGAAACTCCCTTAGTCGTGGCTTCTAAACGCCCTCAGGGCGTTCAATGTCACCCAAGGGCTGGCCCTGCCGACCTCGCCCAGGCTTGAGTAGATGCTCGGAACCTCCACTACCTTTCCGCAGCTCTTGTAGATGTTTGAAAGGTCAACCCCTTCCTCCTGCACAGAATGCCATTGTCCTGTCTTTTGATCTTTCACGAAATTCCGTCGTAAAGCGCGAAGATACGTGGCCTCCATCGGCCAAGTCCCATCCGACAATCGCTTCGACAATAAAAACTCCCGAGCATCCTTTGTCCTTTCATCTCCACCAAAACCCAGGGCTGTTACCACTCGCAGGCCATGAAGGATGTCGTAGAAGTAGAATAGAGGAAAATGGAGTTGTGTCCATTCCGGACGAATCACCTTGCCGGACGTATCACTCTTGAATAGGCGATGCATAAGCATGAATTCCACGCCTCTTTCCACCGCTTCCCGTCCCCCGCGCGGCCACTTCTGGGGATCGAGAGAAGAAAACGCCCACAAAGGCTCGATCGTCGACATGAACGAGCTATGGTGAACCGCGGCACCATCTCGTTTCTCAGTCTCGCAGTTCCAACCTCCATCATCCCGCTGGTACTTCACAAGCCATCCAAACATCTCTCGCACGCGGGGATCATTCTCAAATCCGAACTCTGCAAGCGTCCGTGCCATGTTACCGGTTACACAGGGCTCCCAGACCAAACGCCATCCTCGCAAATCCTCGTCAGGATATTTTGGCGGCGGCCAAGAACGATCCTGCCCATCGATAACTCGCAGAAAATACTCGCACCCTCTCTTGATCGAGGGATTCGTCCCGGGAACACCCATTTCACCCAACAAGATCAGCGCCCAGACCGTTGCACTCCACTTGGGCCAGTACACATCCTCCCCATCTCCCCAGTAACCTGCCGGGTGTTGTTCTTCCAAGTACTCGGCGACAGGACCCCAAGACGCGATCCCGTTCAAGGTTGATACAACTTCGGTATCGCTCTCGGACCTTCCGAGAACATCCTTGAGGGTCCAATATCGAACGCCCGGATTCTCATTCTTTAGCAGCCAGGCGACAGCCTGATTCCACTTCGCGACCTCGACAGTACTAGCCGACACGGCGAAACTCCAATAACAGAACGGTTAGCGTCCCGCCAATTAAAGCGAACTCTACTAACTCTTATTGGAACTAACCATGGAATCCAGAACTAGCCACGCGACCAACAGGCGCTAGGCCGAGTATTTTTGGTAGAACTGTTCAAGTTCCTCCCGCGTCGGGCTTCCTCGAGTCTCTGGCCTACCCGCCTTGAGAGCTGCTGCCATGTTGCCATGCTTTAGCGCCTCGATGTCGCCGAAGCCTAGTACCTTGTAGGCTGCAAACGTGCCGACAAACGCATCTCCGCACCCGGTCGTGTTAACAATCTTCCGTCCCATCTTTGCCAAGTTGACACTCTTCATTTTCAACTGTTTCCCTTTATCATAAAACGCGAAGCCTTTGCTTCCTAATGTGACGAGAATCTTCATCTTCGGCGCCGCTTTGTTGAAGGCGATGACTGACTCCGTTAGCGTGTGAGTACCAGCGAACGCCAGCGCCTCATGCTCATTCAAAACTAGATAGTCCAAGCCGTCCATCTCTCCTTTGAACTCTTCCATTCCGAATCTCGTCAAAACACCTGGATGCCAGAGAACAGATCGTCGGAGGCGGCGCCCTTCCGACAGTATTCTCCCAGCCACGTGGCGCGGTGGGTCGATGACGACCATCATCAGACAATTGCCGAAGAGATTCTGGACCTCTGGGAGCATGATATGGTCCCGTTTCAGCCCAGCATTCGCGCCGAAATGCGTCTCAATCTTGTTCCTCCCCTTCTCGTCAACCGTAATGTACGCCTGGCCAGACTCAAGCTTCATCAGCGTCTGGACCGCCGAAGTGTCCACCCCATCCTGTTTGAGAATCAACAATTGCTTCTTGCCGATCTCGTCCTTCCCGACACAGGCTAACAAGGCCACCTTTCCGTGGCCGAGGATTCGGGATGCCGCAACCGAAACATTCCCGCCTTTTCCTCCTGGGACCCGGTCGATTTTCTCGACGACCACTTCTTCACCAGGGCGGGGAAGTCGTTTGACAAAGAGGTTGATGTCCCAGTTGAGGGCACCTGTCACAATCATGTCTAACGGCAAACTAAATCTGCCCACCCAGTTAGACCGATCAACGCTGCATCTTCGGAATTGAAATTAGATTTTAGCTCTTCAATGCAGCCGCTATGACCGGAGCGACAGTCACCTTAGTGATTGGACCGGGATAAGTGTCTGTTCCAATCACCTTCAGCACCCCCGCGGCTTTGATCCGTTTCAGTGCCCCCTCAGCGAGGACAGGATGGGTGCAGACCACAAAAATGCGATTCGCGCCTCCCTTCTTGCAGGCTTTCGCGGCCTCTGCGATAGTTCCGCCTGTGCTGATGATGTCGTCGGCGAAGACCACGTCTCGTCCTTTCAACTCAATGTCACCAGCATCAACTTCAACCTTGGATGAGGTCATGCCCTCTTTTCGGACTCGTACCTTACGAAACGCCGTGTGTTCTGCGTCCAGTTCCTTTGCCACGACTGCTGCCCACTGGCCTGCTTCCTCGTCAGGCCCGATCACGATAGCGTTGTGTGGTTTGAAGTGTTCACGTGCGTATTTTCCGAGTTCATGCATTGCGGTGAGGTTGCGGGCTGGAATCTTGAAGATTTTCGCGACGTCTCCAAGTCGGTGAAGGTGGCAGTCGATTGTGAGAAACGATGTCGCGCCAGCGGATTCGAGGAGTCGGGCTACCGATGCGGAGCTCACTGCTTCCCCTGGGAAGAATCGTGAGTCTTGTCTAGCGTATGCGAGGTAAGGTACTACGGTGGTGATGGAGCGAGCTCCTAGGTCCCTAAGTGTATCCGTTAGCAAGAGAAGCTCGAAAATGTTCTCGTCAGGAGTCCGATAGAGAGACTGAATCGCCACAACATCTTGGTCCTTGACGTTATCATGGATTCGGAGATATTTTTCGCCGTCCGGAAAACGCTTCACTTCCAATCGGCCGGGTTCCTGGCCCAATTCTTTCGCGACTTTCTCTGCGAGGGGTTGGCTTGCGGAGCCGCCTATTATGAGCATGGGAGAACGAGACCAACCGTGCGGTGCTAATAAAAGTGAGCGCTCCAGCCATTCACATTATGACAGCTGATCAACCAGGTCCTTCCAGATGTCTCTACTAGGAAGGGCAGGGCTCGACCTTGGATCATGGGCCAAGAGCCTGCGAATTGCAAAGAAAACCATCCTGATATGCATAGCAGGAATTGGGCTTGCACTGCTGGGTCTGCGGATACTCGGAACCTCAACAGACACCTACATCGCCATTGCGTTATACCGTTCCATATCCGGTGATACGCTTGTCTCTCTAGTCTTTGGGATAGCGACGGTGGGCGATCTCATCTGGGTCCCACTAGTTTTCTGGCTCTACGTCTTCCGCAAGGACAGCACGGAATGGACTAGCTCGCTGATACTGGCCGTAGCGATGGTGACTGCAATGACTCTCACGGACGTGTTGAAAGCGGCTTTCAATCTTCCAAGACCGTTCCAGGTGCCTTCGCTCGGAATAGTGGCCCGTGGTGAAATCCCAACTAATCCCGGATTCCCATCAGGACATACGACAAACGCGTTCACAGTCGCCACAGTGATATGGTCCAGGTATACGGCTTGGCGTGTTCCCTTCGTTCTTCTCGCACTCGCCACCGGTGTCTCGATGATCATTCTCGGGTTGCACTTTCCGAGTGATGCTATCGGCGGTGCTTTTCTTGGAATCTTCTGCGGTATATTCGTTCTGGGCTTGGCGAAGCTCCGATCGAGCAAGTGATATTGTCACTTTCGGATACTGGTCCAAGTTACATGGCCCCTTTCGAACTAGAGCACTTGTCTGGTGGAGAGAGAAAACGGCGACTGTTGAAACCATTCCCAGTTGATCATAGAGTAGAGGCCGTGCAGCCGACAGGCATTCCTATTCTCGACAAGGTCAGCGGAGGTGGTATTCCTCGACCATCCAGTGTTGCGTTGATGGGTCCGATAGGAAGCGGGAAATCCGCTCTTGTCCGTGAGCTAGTGGCGAATTTTCTTCGTCAGGGGTGCCAGCTTCTCTACTACTGCATAGATGATCCGGCTGATGTGGTCAGGCTAGGACTCGAGGACCACCACATTGCCGTGACGAAGATCGAGGAGGAAGGACGTCTCGAGTTTGTCGACATGTTCTCGCTTGGGGCTCAGAAGTTGGCCGAGTCGCTTCCCAAGATGGACCCAGGAGAGATCTTAGAGGAGACGTTGAGGTTTCAGGACCTCCTCGCCTACGGGAGGAGCTTCGCAATGAAACCGACCGTTGGACCAAAGGTGATCGTGATGGACTCCATCACGCCGTTTTTCCTATTGGCAGAGGCAAGGCGTGTCTACCAGTATGTTCAGGTAATGCGTTTTGCAACCCAGATCGCCCGGGCGGTAACTATCTCGGTCTTGCACACGGAAGTTGTGGATGTGAACGTGGAAAACGCGACCGCGAACCTGGCAGACGGGGTCATCGAGATGAGGAAACGACAGGGGGAGGTCTTGTTGAAAGGTGGCACGTTGAAGGTGTTGAGAATCGGACGTAACCCGACGCCGTCACGGGGATATTTCTACCAGATCACGCAGCAGGGAATCGTTTTCTCCAATACGCCAATGTTCTGATCATCGTCACGTGAGAATTCTTTAACAACCGAATAGCATGTTTTTATGGGACTTTGTCTACCAGCGCGAAAAAGCTGAGGATTGGGTGCAGCGGCTGGTCCTACCAGGACTGGGTTGGCCCATTCTATCCGAGAGACGCTAAGCCTGCTGAATATCTTCGAATGTACTCACAGGTCTTCGACGCGGTTGAGATCGATTCCAGCTACTATCGGACGCCTTCGCCCTTCATGGTGTCCAACTGGAAACGTGTGACTCCCGAGGATTTTCTTTTCACTGCGAAGTTTCCGAAGAAGATAACGCATGAGCTGAAACTAAGGGACAGTCAGGCACAGCTAGAACGGTTTTACAAGGCTATGTCGGAGTTGAGAGAGAAGCTTGGGGCTTTGGTAATCCAGCTTCCGCCGTCATTCAACTACAAGAAGGATAGAGAGGCGCTGGAGACGTTTCTTGGACAGACGGACAAAAAGTACGTGCATGCTATCGAATTTCGCAACAAGTCATGGTTCAAACCTGACATCTACAAGCTTCTAGAGGCGAACAATATCAGTCTGGCTTGGTCGGAGAACCAGTACGCTTCAACTCCGCCCGAGGCTACGTCTGATGTGGCCTATCTTCGAATGGTGGGCGACCGTTCAATCACAAATTTTGGAGGGAAGCAGAGGGATCAGGGGGATGTCATGCGAAAATGGTACACAGCTCTAGAGGAGAAGTCTAGCCTGTTCAAGCAGGGCTTCATCTTCTTCAACAATCACTTTGCTGGTTTCGGTCCTGGGTCGGTGAACGAGTTCCGGCGGCTCGCAGGACTGGCCGAGCTTGATTGGAAAGAGTTGTCCAGGGAACCGGGACCTTTGCAGAGTAGCATGGCAGAGTTCCAGAAGTGAAGCCGTGACCCCCTGTCTGCCGGATGCAGGTCACAATATTAGTTGCTTAGAGCTGACCAGCCCACTATGTCATGCACGACTTGAGCCTGAAATCTCAGCTGGAGTTAGCGCTGTATATCTTGTACAGAAGTGGGCCCGAAACTGTTAAAAATTCTTCCCAAGCTACTACCCCTCTACGGTCTTTCTAGGAGAATGGAAAATTGACCGATGAAACTGAAAATAGCAATCGCGAGACGGTGACGAAGAGAAGGGTTTCAAGGCGAGACTTTCTAAAGTACGGCGCAGGTGTCGCGGCTGTAGCTGCCGGAGCCAGTAGCTTACTGGGGAAAATCCCGTCCCTCCCATCCCCTGCAACAGCACCCACTCTGGTATCTCAGAGCCCGCCAAACCCAGGCATCGAAGAGGTTACCATAGCACAGCTTGAAGCCCAATTTATAGCGGGAACTCTAACTGCAGCCTCTCTCGTCAACATGTATGAGACGCGGATTAGTGCTCTCGACCAGAGCGGTCCGAGGCTCAATTCACTTCTTCAAGTGAACCCAGACGCTTTGACAATAGCTCATCAACTCGATGCGCAAGTACCTCCCTTTCCCGGGATACTCCATGGCATACCTATCCTCTTGAAGGATAACATCGACACACACGACCAAATGCAGACGGCAGCAGGATCACTAGCCCTAGTCGGAACTCCCGCCATACAAGATTCGACCGTCGCCGCACATCTTCGTGCCGCCGGTGCAATAATTTTAGGCAAAACCAACCTGAGCGAGTGGGCCAACTTCCGCTCCTTCTTCTCCTCCAGCGGCTGGTCTGGACGTGGAGGGCAGTGCAACAACCCCTACGCAATCGACCGCAACCCGTGCGGCTCCAGTTCGGGGTCCGGGGCAGCAACTTCCGGAAACCTGACCACGGTTTCCATCGGTACTGAGACTGACGGCAGCATCGTCTGCCCGGCGAACGCTAACGGAGTCGTAGGCATCAAACCAACTGTTGGCCTTGTTAGCCGAGCCGGTGTCATCCCCATCTCGCACACACAAGACACCGTTGGACCCCACGCTCGAACAGTTGCCGACGCAGCAACCGTATTGACCGCTATTGTGCAGAGAACTCCCGACCCGCGCGACCCTGCTACCGGCACCAGCCCGCTCGGCGTGCTCGGCCAACCAAGACCTGCTCTGCCGGCTGACTATCGGGCATTCTTGAACCCCAAAGGCCTCCGAGGCGCCAGAATAGGAGTTGTCCGAGACTTCGAAGGGTTCAGCCCCCATGCCGATGCAATCTTCGACTCAGCAGTTACCGCGATTGGGAGTGCCGGAGCGACCCTGGTAGACCCTGTGTCTTTCCCCCACCTCGCCGATATCAACAGCGGCCTCGCAGAGTTCACCGTACTCCTCTTCGACTTCAAGATAGACATAGCAAACTATCTCAGGACTCGAACAGGCGTACCTGTCGCCAGCCCGACACTTCAAGCCCTGATCGACTTCAACAGTGCCAACGCCACCCAAGAGATGCCCTTCTTCGCACAGGAAATATTCGACCTGGCCAATCTGTTCAGCTCAGACCCGAGCGCCATACAACCCCTCGGGTTGTCATACAACGACTCGCTAGCCATTGACCAGAAGATTGGAGCGACGGAGGGAATAGACCAGCTGTTGAAAGACAACAACCTTGACGCACTAATCGCCGGGACCGACAGCCCAGCTTGGCCCACCGACCTAATCAATAGCGACCATTTCACCTTCGGAACCTCGTCGCCGTGTGCTGTCGTAGGCTATCCTATCATCAACGTCCCAGCAGGCATGGCCTTCGGCGTCCCAGTCGGCATCTCCTTCATGAGCACTGCTTTCAGCGAACCCACACTGATCAAGCTCGCCTCAGGCTTCGAAGCCGTCACACGGGCACGACAGAAGCCGCAGTTCCTGCAGACGCTGCCATTCAGCGGCCCATCACCGTTCAAAGTGAGAGGACGCGGACTCCTGCCGAAAAGAAATACCCCACTAGTCAGCGGACTTTAAGCACCCGTTCACCTACCCCCTTTTTCTATCGCCAATCAGCGGAGCTTATCGAGCCGATCCAGTCTCTGACCGGCAAAACTCTGTGCACGCTTCCAACTCGACGCGTCGAAGCGGAGAGAACTGATATAGTCCAGAGATGGATCTCTGCGAACGAGTCGTGAGTAATTGTTCTCCGCGAGAGAATTGGCCTACCTGAAATCTCAGCCACTGGCTAGAATCGGGACCTCGTCAAAATCCGGAAGGCCGGATGTTGCCGCGGTGAGCTTCGACACTGACGGCGAGTACATCTACGTGAGTGGCCGGGACGTCACGAACACGATGAAATACAAGAATGTCTTGGAGAATCCTAGAGCCTCGTTCGTTGTTGACGATCTGAAGACGATGAAACCTTGGGCTCCGCGGGGAGTCAAGTTACAAGGAAAAGCTGACATCGTCAAGCATACTGGGTACATGGGTCTTGGAACTTACATTCGAATAAAGCCTGTGAATAAACGAAGCTGGAATATCTAACAGCTCAACTCGTTCTCAATTTTTCCCGCACGCGTCGTGCAGACAGAGGGCTTGAGAGTCCAGTCTCGATAAGACGAAAGAGAAGAAAAAACGAGGGGACTTCCGGGGGTCCGTTTGTGGTGTTATGCGAGGCTGACTGAGCCTAGTTCTGACAGGTCTGAGAGGTTGTTCATTTGGACCATGTTGTTCGAGATGGTGTATAGCACGTTTCCAATGTAGAGTGTTCTGGTGATGAAGAGGTTGTTGTCTTGCCACGTTGGTAGTTGGCCGTTTTGCAGTTGTGTTATTCCGCCCTTGAAGACGATGCCGTTGTCAGGTGTGATGTTGAAGACGTAGGCTCCTTGCCAGATCGGCTGGTACCCGTACCAATAAGCTGTATTCTGTAGCTGCGCGGTTATCTCGACTGGGATGACGAGAAGGTTGAGTGTTCTATCGAAGACGACTGCTTTGTGGTCGTTGATTGCGGGTGAGCTGCTCCCGGGACCGCCGATTAGGTATCTGCTTGTCTCAGAAGGCTGGTTTGGGTCTGTGACGTTGAAGAGGCTGATCTTGAGACCTGTGAACCGGACCGCATTCTCCCACGCGACATCGGTGCCTGACTGGCCAATGCCGATAAGATGTGTCTCGTCGTACGGTTGTAGGTAATCTGAAACGCCCGTCACATTGAGCTGGCCGAGCACCGTAGGCCGAGAGGGGTCTTGGAGGCCGATGACAAAGAGCGGGTCCGTTCGCCTGTATGTGACAAGGTAGGCTTTGTCGCCCATGAACCGGGCAGAATAGATCTGTTCGCCAGGCGACAATCCCTCTAGTTTTCCGGTGCTGTGGAGGCCCTTGTCGAGAACATAGACGTTTGTCTCTTGCTGGCTGACTGTTGCGTAGGCGAATGGCATGGGACCGCCGCTCTGGCTGCAGCAGTTGGCTGTTGCAATCCGGAGGTATCCGTTGTACTCGTCCATCGAGAACTGGTTGAGAACATGTCCGGGTACCGCTCCAGTAGCCTGGTAGGTGATTGCGAGACCGTCTATGCTGATACGGTGCACTATCGTCTGCTGGCTCTGGCTCCATACTGGCTGTGTGAGATAGATGTCGTGAAGAGAAACGTAGATCGTGCTAGTAGCTCCGATCAAATAGATCTTTGCGACAGGACTGGGGTTGTTTTGTGTCGTATCGAACCCGACGATAGTGGTGAAGCTGTAGCCTTGGTCGACAACGTCCGAGTGATAGACTTGTGTGGGCGTGGCTTTTGCTACTTGACCATTGACGATTTGCTCTGGGAGCAAGATCTCACCGTAGCAGAAGACTGGCTGTGTCGCTATGAGATAGACGTCGTTTCCAATTAGTCGGGCACCGGCCAACGTCCCGTTTACGTCAACCCTTGTCGCGATCACCGGGTTGGCATGGTTGCTGATGTCAAATACAAAGAGGGAAGTGGTCCCTGAGAATTGAATAGGGTATATCTTTGCAATGTTGCCGGGTTGAGAAGCACCTGTGCCTAGTGCAGGAAGCGGTGTGCCTCCGCTATTGTACGGATATGAGTTTCCTGGAATCTCGCTTACGATGACAAGCCTGTTGCCAACCACAAATATTCCTTGCAAAGTCCCGCTAACATTGATTCTGGAGAAAAGTCTGGCATCTGTTGTCGGATAGGCTTGGACTATGGCGACGGTGTTGTTTGTCATTGTGTAGACGTACTGGCCATCGTTCTTGACATTGTCGAGTTCATCAACGCCAGACACCTGCTGATTCGTTTCAGAATGGGTGGGACTCTGGCTTGAAGCAGCGTTCGACTGGGCGGTGAAGCCCGTTGTTGTTGGACCGGGAGTGAGACCTCCTCGATTGTAGAAGCTAGGCGCCGGACTGTCGCAGCCGCTCGTGTGAATGAATGCTTGAATGTCTTGGTACGAGGTGAACGGGATCATTGCATGGGCTGTCGGGGTTGTGAGGTAGACGGAGACTGGGATGAGGGTGAGGCTGCTGAGGATGAGTAGGTATGCTACTGTTGCTCTGCGGAGTATCATACTTGTTCGTCATATGGTAGGGTGGCGCGTTGGCTTAATCCCAGTGTTTAGAACATGGTGTTCGGAAATCCGAACGGCTGATTATTGATGGGTAAGCTTGTATTGAACCAAGGATTTCCCTCACGAACTGGAGACCTGGTACATTTTGGCAGAGGAACGGGAGAGGGTTATCGAGTCCGAGTTGAAAGGGGTGACTTTGCGTGTTTACTGGCATATTCTCGGGTCAAAGAAACAGGCTGTCGGCGTTAGACCAATTCAGAGAGCCTTGGGGCTAAGTAGCCCTAGTGTTGCCTTGCATCATCTGGAGAAGCTGAGGGGTCTGGGCTTGTTGGAGAAGGACTCTACTGGGGAATATCATCTGATCGAGCAGGTGAAGGTCGGGGTCTTGCAGAACTTTGTCGGAGTGTTGGGATTTATGCTTCCACGATACTTGTTCTATTCAACCATGTTCACAGTAATGCTCGCACTCTACCCGATCATATACCGGCCAGATTTCTCCACACATAATATCATGGCATTTGTCTTTGGCATATCGGCGGTTGCGGTCTCGTGGAGTGAGACTTGGCGGGCGTGGAGGTTGAGGCCGTTCTGATAACGGATCGGCCTGTTCTAAGCTGTGGGATTATGCGGAACCTAGGCCCATAAGTATCATGAAAATGCCGGAGGAAAGGGCTCGATATTGAGACTCGGGAGAAGAACCAGAGCTGGACTCAATCTGACACTGGGCGTGCTTATCGGTCTCGGACTTGTCAGTCTTCCTGGAATTCTCGTGCCTTCGTCTCAGACTTCAACGACACCCGGGTCCAGTTCAAGAGTAACTTCACCATTTCAGGCTGGTCAATCAGGTAGTCTAGGCAATCAGCCCACCGGCGCTTGGAGCGGTGTTACAGTGGGGTCCTTGTTGATTCTTGTCAGCCTAGTGCTGTTTCCTGCCATCGCTCTATCATTTCTAGCACGATACTGGACGTTGAAACAGGCGAAAGACCGCGTCTAGGTTCAGAAAACTAGTTCAGCCGTTTGGTTCTGACGCACTCGGGACATATGGGAATGTTCGCGTAGAGGTTGGTGGTCGGTTTTCCGCAGAATCTGCACGCCTGGGCAATGGTCTCAGTGGGTGTGTGTGACCTTTTCTCTCCCTTATCGATCTCTTGGCTCAACACTCTGGGCTTCCAAGCCGATTATTTGGTCGTCGTAACGTAAAAATCGCATGTGTACAAATGAACACTTGATCATACTATTTTTCCTGGAAATGATATTACAGTTCAGGCTTGGAGGTTAAGGGAGATATGTGATGGCCGGTGAAGGGTGGGGCGCGGGAAAATCGGCCACCCAGGGGGTCACGATGGAAAAAGTGTTTGGGAAAAAAGTTACACCAGATTAGGATTGGTGTCCGTAAAACAGTGAGATGTGGGCCTTCGTATGCTTGCTTGGGTAGGGTACGTCTGCCCCTAAACGGGGTTGTCCGAAGAACAGCAGGGTAACTCTCTTCTTGAGCTCTCACGGTTACAATTCCGTTTTGTGCAAGCAGAATCGATTTCTCCACAATACCAGTAGTTGATGAAATGTCGTCAAGGCCTCCGCTACTTCTCGGCAACTTAGCTGCGATAATCGTGACCATAGCCGCCTTTCTCCAGGCACTATCATGGCCCATCGCCGGCGTGCTGATACTTCTCTCTCTCGTATTTCCATTGCTGGCCAACATCAGCCCGCCTAGAGGATCTATGGCTTCAGACCCAGCTTCGAAGATTCCCACGACAACCCGTCACTCACAAATCGAGACCAAGACTTCTCAACATCGGCCCCCTGAGAAACACACGACTCGAAACTATCAATCATCGACAAAAATCGATCAAAGACCATCACCGAAACCGGAGCCAGTCAGAACACTCGGACCGAAAGCTGGCCCTAAACTAATCGCTTCTACGATCAGCGCTCCCCAACCTGGGGTACCAAATGTTGAACCCACCCCAAGACCCCCGGCTGTAAAGTTGGGACCTGATTTCAACCCGACAATTACCAAGAGCGACTATACAGAGTACGAGGTTGAACTGGACGCAGGAAAGGATTTCACAGGCGAGGCCACGGCGTCAGGCCTCGTCAACGTCTATCTCCTTGATGAAGACAATCTGGACAACCTAGATCAGGGCGAAGAATTCTGGAGCGAGACAGGCGAGGAAGGCGTCGAAAATGCGAAACTGGAATTTACAGCACCCTCGAAGGGAAAATGGTTCTTCGTCGTGGAGAATGCAGACGATCGCGCCGTCTCTGTCACCGTGAAGATTCAGAAGGGAACGGCTTCCCCAGCGCCGGCCTAAGTAAGGCATGTCCACCGGCTGAAAGGAGATCGGCTTATTCCGAGGTTTCTATGAACATCCCTCTCTATCCACGGCTGTCGCCGACGCTGATTTCTGGAAAGTCATAAATCCTGATGCAGAAAGATACGAGAGCCACGGAGGTTTTAGTTTGAAAAAAATGTTGTCGATTGCTCTTCTCGTCTCTCTAGCGATCTTCGTAGTCACGGTCCAAGTAGCTCCCGCGCTTGCCGAGCATCAAGGGCTTGAAACGTCAGACGAACACAATGAAGTCCAGCAGGTTACATTCCACATCGACCTTACCGGGAGCCAGCAAGTAGGGCCGGTAACCACTGACGCGTTTGGACTAGCGATGGTCAGGCTCATTGACAATGGCACCGCAATATCGTTCCGAGTGATAGTATGCAACATCATCAACGTTACCGCCTCGCACATCCATGTTGGCGCGGCAGGGACGAATGGGCCGGTCATCACTCCCTTCATCCATGGCGTCCTCTTCTCATCGCCACACGGTTGCCAGACCCTCGCTGAAGGAACCCGGACAGCCGCAGACCTCAACACCCAAGCCAGCCCATCGATTACCAGCTGGAACGACTTCGTCAAAGTTCTCCTCGCGGGCAACACCTACGTCAACGTCCACACCACAGCGAACCCGGGTGGTGAGATCAGGGGCCAGCTAGTACACGAGCACGAGAGCGAGAACAAGAACGACCAAGGCGACGATTAACCCTCGCGACCCCACTTCGCCGACTATCCCCTTTTTTGCAGGCCTATTCACTAGCCCTGTGTTCAGCCTAGTTTTTCCTGTCCGTACTTTGTCAGGGTCCACCTGTTTCCCCGTCCAACAGCCGCGGAAGAGACGACTCTTTGGTTGAGAAGAAGTTTCAGGTGATGGCTCGCGCAGCTCTCACTGAGACCAGCTTTTTCGCTAATTTCGATGACTCGTGTTTTTCCCTTCTCCATGGCTTCGATAATTTTGGATCTGGAGGCTAGTCCTCGGTTGACGTTTCTCATTCCGGAAACGTAGGCTCGTGGATGGTAGGGCGGTGTCACGCTTGTCGCCCTTTCTACGCGAAATCTCCGACCAAGAGCTTTGTCTGCGTCCTGTCCGTCTCAATTGGCCTGAACGTCTCGTCCAGTTCAACTTTGATCAGGTCAAGTCTCTGTCGGTAGTATTCGCCGACATTGTACCGTTTGACCATGTCAAAGGCCACTTGGAGGTATTTCTCGACGCCTGCTTTGAATACGGTAGGTCCCAACTTGCCTCCGCATTTGACGCAGATTCCTTTCAATGGTGCTCGGCGTGGTTTCCAGTTGCACTTTGAGCATCTCGATCTCTGTGACGTGAACGTTCGCAGGTTACCAACCAAATCTCGCAGGATGTGGGTCCCCAGGACTTTCCTTGCAACCTCTTCTCCTTTTACTGCGACAATCTTGTCTGCAAGATCTAGTTGCTCCTTGACTTTGTCAAGCATTGTCGGTAATTCCTTGTACGCGCTGATCAGTCGAGCCCGGTCTAGATCTTCTGTTGGGTGTGTAAATCCGATGTTCCAGTTGTCCGACGACGATTCTCGTGCATTGTTGAGAGTCGGGACAAGATCCTCGATCTCCTTGGGGTTCGCTCCCACTAGCGTTTTGTCGTAGAAAGAGAGAGGGAATGCAGTGACTGTTTCGATGTTGAATGCTTGCCGTGCCACTTCCGTCGCGTTTAGTAGTGGAGCGAGCAACAGCGGGGCGTCCATCAAACCCCCAATCCTATCTGGAAGGTATTCTCTAGAGAAGTTCAACAGTACATCGAGCAATAGCGATACCGAGTCCTCATCTCCATCGCAGTCTCGCCGTTTCGCTGCGTGGTATAACGGGTGGGCATAACAAACGCTCGCTTTGGTGAATCCGACGATTCTTGCCACTGCGCCGACGGATGTATGGGGCGATAACCCGACGACCAGATGCCCGATTAGGTCTTCTTTTTTCGATGCCTTGTAGAGCTTGTCCATTCCATAGTACGAGGCGAGCAGGTCGTCGAGGAACTTGGTTACTTTCAACAGATACTCGCCGCAAGCTTCCGAGACGACAAGGTCCTGTATCTCCAAAGCGCACAACTGTCTCGGGTCAGAAAGCTCGCGACCATCCATGTCTTTCGTATACCCTATCTCGCGGGCTTTCTCCAGGCTCAGCCCGATTTCCCCTGGTCTGAACTGGGTCAAGACGGCGTTCGACGCGTCAAACCGGAGGGTTCCATCTTTGAACACAGAGACATCCGACTTTGCACGTAACAATGCCTTCTCCACAGGCTCAGGCATTCGGGTCTTGTTGATCAAACCTTTCACTCCTTTCACCGACCCTTCCATTTTTCCCAGCTTGAGCCTCCCAACTGCCTCTTCCAGCATTTCGACCAAGTTTACGTTGACGCTCCGATAGGCGACGAGGGAACCACTGCAAGTGGATGACGAATCGTGCGATGTTTGGCCGCACTTGGGACAGTTCGTACTCATCTTCGTCTCTCGTCCGCAGACTGGACACTTGAGTTTCGATTCCCAGCGACCGCATTGTTGACATGATCGATCCACCAGGTCCAATGTTACCACGGATTTCCTCGATGCCTCTATCAAGTCACGGCGAGGGCCTCCGGCTTGGCCGGTTGGAAATAGCCCGTGGACCCGTGGGGTCATGATCCTCTCCTTGGCCTTTTCTGGGCGACCCATGCGTGCTCCGACGAAGATTGGCGCCTTGTTCTTTATCGGAAATCCTGCCAGCAAGCTCAATGCTTCCAGCGAGCTTTCTCCCTTGACCTGAGTGGCTGGGACTTCGAGGTTCAAAATCATCCGAAGAACCAACGCGTCGTCATCTCGGAGCTGGATAGCACCAGCCACCATCTTGTGCGGCATTCGAGCCTGTTCCAGAATGTCCTTCAACTTCTCATCGTAGGGCAGAACGCAAGAATCGTCAAGGTAGTGGATGAGTTTCTCGCGAAGATAGTACACGTCTTGGACCGTCACAAGGCTCCAGAAGTGCGTGTAAGCTGGATGCAGAGGAATTCCGAGGCTCTGGGATAATCCAATTGCCTCACCGGCTCGCGGTTTGACAGAGAACGGGTTGTACGCGAATTCCTGCATTCGTTCTGCTGAGATATTCAGCAATTGCTGTGCTTTGTTTCTGTTTTCCGGTTCGTGGAGTTTCTCCTCTAGCAACTGCGCCCACCACGACTCGACAAACCCCGACGGAACTAGCGCCCGATTATTCTCGAGAAACTCCCCATATCCTACCATCAAGTCGCCTAGGAATAATATCTTCTGAATCTTGTCCCGCAGTGCTTTGGCTTCTTGAGGTGAGTCTATCCTCATCACTGACCCGTCGATGAGCTTTACGACCGGGGGCTCGATGCTATCGACTGCGTTGACGATGCCTGCCTTTCCCGGCCTTTCTAGTCTCATCTGGACGCCTACCGCAAGAAATCCACCCAGAATTTCCATGGTAGCCGGGTGAACACCGACCGATGCCATGCCAGTGTTTCGTGAGCGGCCGTATCGTATTCTGAAACCTCCGGCTGCTCCGGGGAAGGCGAATATTGGTCGTCCGCCGACAACGTCCTCCATGAACATGAACTCTTTCGCCTCTTCTCCTTCTGACGACGATGTCCTCATCATAGCTAGCCATCCCCATCCTTCCAGTCCAAGCTTCTCGACGATCTTCAGAACTTTGGTCGATCGTCCGAGCAACCCATCATTTACTACTCGTAGTGCTCCGCCTCGGACCCGGTTTGTCTCGATGCGCATCAGATTCCGGTTGACCGCTACCTCGACGGGGTCTGTTTCCACGCCGTTCGGTTCAACGGTTAAGCGCATGATCGCGTCTTTGAGTACGCTGTCCGGGTTCCGGTATTGGAAACGGGCGATGGATCGTTCGTAGAGGCGTAGTTCTTCAACGAATCTCATTGCTTCCTGTTCCGACGCGTGATACGGGGGAATGTTCAGTTGGCGACGGACGTAATCGGCAACGATCATCGTCAAACCCATTTCTGTCCCGCCGGCCGATCGCATCGGGCCAGCGAAGTATACGGCTAGGTGCTTTGATCCATCTACGTTTGTTCGGATCTTGACATCGTGGATTCCCTGTATCGGTGCCACGGTTACCGCCTCATCCAACACTGCTAGCGCCGTACGAATCGCTTGCTCCGCAGCATCCTCGGGCTCAAGGCTCCCGAAATGGCCCAGAACAATGTCCTCGCTAATTTTCAGCGCCGTCTCTTCGCGCGAGATTAGTTTACTCAGTTCTCGGATTCTGGCCGCGACCCCGATTGGTCCGACGGATTTCTCGACGCGCTCAGCAAGATCGTAGGTCGTTTGTGATTCGACTTTCCATGAAGGGTCGAGTCCTTTCGACCGGGCCTCCGAGGCTATCGCGTACTGCCGGTTGTATTCTTCCTCGATTCTCTTCGCATAAACGTGGTTGGGCCGGTTCTCCAGAACTTGCACGGCGAGCCTCGACTACCCGCTACCGTAATAGGTTAATGGTGAATTTCTTGTTGAGACGACCGAAACTGTTTCTAAGTCAGGCGAACACGCGGATTTGTGAAGAGCGAATCTTAAGAGTCAGATGCGGATAACCTGAAAGGCGACACGCGATGAGCGATCGTTCGCGAGTCGGGAACACAATAAGACGCTCTGCCTGGGATAACAGAACATCGATACGTCGGCTTCACGGTATCGAATATCGAATGCTTGAGGATTCAGATGACATCCACGATTTCATCAACACCGAGGTACGGAAAGAGCTGGACGCAGATTTCGAGAGCATGGGCGAAGATCCCCGACAGGACGCTTTGCTCAACTCGCTGCCGAAGCGGAAATGGAGGTTGGAAATTGTCGGTGTTGACGAGGTCCGGATGAATCCTTTGATCGTGAACTCCGCCGACCTCAAGACTGGTCGAAAGTTCATGGAGCGATTGAGAGAACGTCGATCAGAGCTTCGTAAGGCGTTGGAGACTGGTGGAACGGTTATCTGGCCGATAGTCCTCCTGCGTGAACAGCAGCTGCTTGTCGATGGATATTGTCGCCATTCAACCCTTCAAGAAATGAACATCCCTGAGGCATATGGCTACGTAGGACGAATCGTCGTCAAATGAACCGATCGGTCTGAATAGGATTTGGTCGGCACACTCGAACTCGATTCATACAACCGTGTATTTACGGTTAGATTTCACGTATCAAGTATTCTACCATGTTGCTCTGAAGCTTATTTGCCAGGAACCTCCATTCTATTGTCGGTTCAAGTCGTGTCCACTGTGTACACCACGGCGCTGGTCAAAGGTGAAAAGGGACAAAGGAATATGCGAAGAATTCCAATTGACACCAGCGCTTTCTTCACGATTCTGCCCTCCGAAATCCTCTTCGAGATAGGGGCATACCCCGAGGACTTGAAAGCAAGGCTCGAACTTGAACGGGGAGATTTTCTGGAAGCCCGGGTCTATTCTGTCGTTGTCGCCGCTCAGGGACGAGAGGACGTAACCCTCGCCGTCACCTTCGAAGGTGCCCAGCCAGTCCTGGGCGCAAAGTTTCTGGAAGATCTTGGCCTGGACGTCGATTCTGAATCTGGCCTATTGGAGCCATCGAGGCATCATGGCTTCGCTTTCAACTACGAACCTTAGAAAATGTCCTCTAGCACTCGTGCCAGGATCATACTGCACTGTGACCTGGACGCTTTCTATCCTTCCTGCGAGATTCACCGGGACCCTTCACTGAAGGGCAAGCCATTGATCGTGGGCGCGGACCCGAAGAATGGCAAAGGGCGTGGCGTTGTCACGTCTTGCTCGTATGAGGCGAGGAAGTTTGGCGTTCGATCGGGAATGCCGATTAGTATGGCCTGGAAGCTTTGTCCCCAAGGGATCTTTGTGCCGCCTGATTTTGAACTCTATGGTGAGACCTCGGAAAGAGTGATGGATATCATGCGTGGCTTTGCGGATATTTTCGAACAGACTAGCATCGACGAGGCCTACATGGACGTCAGCAAGAGATGCAAGACCTACGATGACGCAAAAGTTCTAGCGTCCAGTCTGAAACAGTCTCTGAAGGAGCGAGAGGGTCTCACTGTAAGCGTTGGGATCTCTCCTAGTAAGTCGATCTCTAAGATGGCCTCGGACATGCAGAAGCCAGACGGGCTTACCCTTGTTCAACCAGAAGAGGTCGACAAGCTTCTCGAACCGTTACCAGTGAATAAGATCAGTGGGGTAGGCAAGAAAACAACCGAATTTCTCCAAAACAAAGGAATCGAGACTATTGGTCAATTGCGCGAGGTAGAGGCGAAAAAGCTCACGGACTGGTTTGGAAAAGGCGGGGTATGGCTCTGGGCGATCGCCAACGGGATCGAAGAGACACCTGTGGAAGAGAGAGGACTACGAAAATCAATTAGTGTCGAACAAACATTCGAGAGAGACATTCAGAACAAGACCATGGTCCGGGATGCTCTAGAGTCTCTAAGTCACGAGGTTCACGACAGACTCTTAGGAGAAAGCTTGTGGTATCGTACTGTGGGGATCAAAGTCCGGTTCGAAGGGTTCGTAACGTTTACCCGCGAAAAAACCCACACGGGGTATGTAGATGACTTGGAAGTCATCCAAGAATATGTCACGTTACTCTTTAGAGAGTTCGAGAAAGACCGACGGAAGATGAGGCTAGTCGGAGTTAGGCTGTCTGACCTCAAACCAGCCGAAGGTAGGCAAGTAAAACTCGCCTGAAGATCTAGTCGTCCCGATTAGGTCCGTAGATTTGCAGACCCCATGATCTGAGAAGGTCCAAACTCCTTGACGTTCCGATGATGCTAAGAAGCGTAAAGCCACCTATGTTTATCGCCACTACCTCTCCCGCGAGAATCCCCAAGATCGAAAGGTCCAAGGGGATCGAAAATACAAAGCTCAGGTAGCCACCTACCACCAGTGATATCAGTGCAGTCTCAATAACGGTGGCGATGAACCAGCTCGCGTTCCGGTTCCAAATCCTCCAACTTCGTTGGCCGATCTTCCATGCTAAGAATCCAGCGAGAAGATTGACAAGACTTCCGCCCACAATGTCCAGTCCGATCGAGGCTGATGGGAATCCGGTTATCGAATCCGCAGCGGAGTTGCCCACAACGGTTCCAATTCCCAGTCCGAGGATTGCTGGCCATCCGAAAAGGATGGCGAGAGGCATTAGAGCGTCTGCGATCCTCACTTGTATTGGAAGATTGCTTATTGGGGCTAATCCGACGACGAGTGCTGCGTAGAGCGCTGCAAATAGGGCTGCTAGTGCGAGGTTTCTCGAACGGGAAACTGCGATTCTATCTTTGGTTTCTCTTCTCATTTGCCTCCCTACTCCGGGGTTTGTATGGCGCAACGGGTGGAAGGCCCCACTCACGCGCCTGTTGATTTCAACAAATAAGGCGGCGTTGTTTTAAGACTTGCTAGGATTCCTGAGGATCCGTTTGTTAGAACAATTCCTAAGACGAGCTAGCTAGTTCTGGGCTGAAGGCTTGAGTGAGCGTCATCAGTCTATCGTAGGCTATCCGGTGCCGGAGAGTAATCTTCTCTGGTTTCCCTTCCTTCGGCGTAATTACGATATGGCCTGTTCCCAGTAGGCCTGGTTTCTTGAGCTCTATTCGGCTTATCTGGTCCTTTTCTATCTCGAACTCTTTCATCCGTTCGAGATCTGTTATTGTCTTGGCGCTCTCTTCTGAAGAGAGTTTTGGCATCAGCTCGCCATGGATAAAGCCAGCGAACGTGCCACCACCCAAGGCTCCACCACCATTCGCGCCGAGGTCTATGCCAATTAGTCTGCTCGTTGTGAAGTAAATTCCATATCCGATGTGGGTCAGGCCTCTCTCGAGGAAACCGCCCGCGAACCCGCCGAGAAACACTTCACTATCCTCCATATCTTAGGCCTTAGAACTGCGTTGTCGATTCTCGCTGATAAGAAAATTGTTCCCGGACCAGAGCATTTTTGTCCGATTAGGTTATGGATGTGCGGGTTCGGAATCTTCTGGTTGTTAGGATGTGTAGGCAATCGGGTCGCTCGCTGGATGCGCGAAATAAAGGAGGGAGTTTCCGAACGGGTCTCTATACGATTAGGCCTGTATTGTTGCTTCCACGGAGACGGCCCGTGCTAGGGCCTGTTCTGGAGTAAGTTCCATGTTATGGGTGTCTTTTGCGTGAAGTTGGACATGTTTCACTAGCTCATCGTCGGATGGGGTCCGGAGCATGAACCCGCAGTCGCAAGTTACTTGTTTCGCCATATTTGCTCGCCCTGCCTCGTTCGCAGTCGTCCCTAATAAAATGGCCATTATCGATCTAGATGGTAATTGTAGCTTTGCGTCAGCGACGTGGTCTGATAGAGGGCCAGTTGTCGGCCACTATTCCTCGGGGGGTCTCCTTAACCCAGTCAGGAATAATCACGGCTCGGAGAAGCTCTTGCACGGAAATTCCTCGATCTATTGCAGCGCCGGTCAAGACGCGATAGTTCTCGTCGCGAAGCGACATCATGAACTTTGTCAAAATAATACCCCTCACTACCGTCGCCGCTCCTAATAGAGTCATGTTCCAGAACGTCCCGATGTTTACTCTGCAGACCCCGATGTGATCAAAGAGAGAATGGGGTCACTTACGAATAGGCTAATAGTCGCAATCTGATTATGCATTTTCGAATTCAGTCATGAGGCTCAGCAAACTGTCTTACCTGACCCTCTGGGCGGTTCATTTCGACGAGGTAAAGAAGCTCTACAAGGATACTCTCGGTCTCCCGGTTGCTCAGGAGAATGAGAACTTCGTCATGTTCGACACCAAAGGAGCGAGGCTTGCGTTGCACCGGCTCACCAAAGCCCCTCCTCTCTCCCGCTCAACCGTCGAAGTGCATCTGGAGGTCAACGACGTCGACGAAGTCTATTCCTCTCTCAGGTCTAAGGGCGTGAGGTTCGATGAGCCTCCCGCGAACCGGCCCTGGGGCACCCGGTCAGCAGGCTTCAAAGATGCTGAAGGTTACGTCGTGGAGATCGTGGGTCCCTTGAAACCAGGCGAGCCCTCGAGGGGCAACTAGCGCCCTAGGTTTACTCGTACTTATGCTTGGGCTTGGCCTTGCTTTTTTTCTCCGGCGTCAGAGCCGGAGTTTGTGGGAACAAGTACGGGGTCGTTTGAGCTGCAGTTGGCGCCGAGCCTCCGGGTTCCGGCGGGCGAAGTACATGCTTCTCTGGCGGTGTAACCTCTAGGACTCCACTCTGGCTTAGGACTCTGTAGTGGTTCAGGCCTTGATGATGTAGGAACTTGTGGAGTAGTAGTTTTACTTGTTTGGTTTTTGCCCCCTCAATCTGGAGCTGTGTGCCCTTGGCCCTCACTTTTCCCTCGACCTTCGATTTCAAGAACTGGGTCGCTTCGCTCGCCCGGTCATGTAATTCTTTCAGCTCGACCGTCAACATGATTTTCGGCATGTTAAATCGTACAGTGGGTCTTGGCGGTTTAAGACTAGAGCATATTCTATCGCATATGACCCCCGATATCGCCCATTTTAACCCCTGATTCAGACTCTGAGCCCACGATTTCTAGAACATGATCTTCCACGCTTATCCCTAGGGGAATCTGCGGGGATCGAAAAAGGCAAGACAAGCCGATAACATGCCCGTCTCAAAGAAACAAACGCAAATCTGGTTCAGACAGGAAACGGGTCATGGAAAAAATGACCCAGATCGTGTTGAAGGTCCCGTGACGCAAGAGTGGTCGAAGCGAAACCTGTGATCCACGAAATCGCCCATTATCAGCCCTGATCGCGATTCCAGGACCCCCTCCAAACTCTCACCTGAGAACCGTTCGGGCTTGGCTGAAATCATGGTGAGTTTCGCCTTGCGATCCAAGCCTGGAGCACGTCGTGAATACAGAGACTCGCCGAGAATCAAGGCCAGACCGCGAGTCACTTTTCCAAAAAAAGGGGGTAGTAGCCAAGCATCTCGCGACGCACAAGTGGTTTCTCCGTTCTTTGTTCGTACTATTATTCCGCGAGAAATTCGGGTCAGCATTATAGCAACAGCTTCCATCCCATACCCTGTGATTGATGCTGTAGTGCTGGTATGCTCAAGACCAAGATAGTCGCCTTCCTCGGCCTCGCCCTAACGCTCTCGTCTCTCCTCATGGGTTCCAGGACACTCGGCTTCCAACGAGCAGTCCTCAGTCTACAGCTCGGCGGTTTACTCCTCGTTCTAGGCGGATTCTTTCGGCTATTCGACAACCATGGCATACAAGATGCCCTAGGCGGCCTTTACGATCTTGAGGCCGCGATGAACTAGAAATCTCTCGACTCTAAGCTTCGTCCTTGTAGAACTTCGCCAGGTCCAGCGATTCCCGAGTCTGCTTCTCTAACTCTTCCATTGTCGGGTACACTGCCCTGAAGACCTCCAGAACACCCTTCCCTGATCTCACATGCACCAAATAGGTTGGATACGCGGCGTGTCGAAACATCCTCTTGCTTTCCCAAGAATCCGCCCTATCACTATCCGCATAACGAACATGAACATTCGAGAAGTGGACTCTTTCAGCAAGATCCGAAGTCATCTTTCTCGCAAGCTCCCGGAACAATGGTTTCTGCTCCATACAACCTGAGCAACCGTCTCTCGTGATCGCCGTCACATACACAACTCCCAGCTCCTTTGCAAGAGCCTCAACCGCGCCGTTGTTAGACAAACCCTTCAAGTGTTGAAACTCAACGAGCTCCACACTCGTGTCCTCAGAAAGCTGGCTTGAAACCGTCAATACAGTACCCTAGAAACCTGTTGAATGCGCGATATAAGCACAAACCCTTGACTTTGCGATTCGGCGAAACAAAACGAGTCCTTGCGTATCTAGCTCACATGAATTTGCGAGAGGAAATCAAGGGAAGGGGCTATTTCTGAAGGACCCCGGGTTCGGGTCGAAGCTCTACGATGAGACCATCGCTCCAGTGATACTTCGCCTCCATCAGCTCAGAAACCTCCTTAGCCAGTTCAGGCTCATCGTCCGGATCGATGATCCGGCCAAGTCCAAGGTACTTGTCGCTGTCGACCTCGAAAGAGACTCCCGGGTGGTTCTTAATGTTCCGCACCCAGTGAGCCTGGTCACGGTATTGCGAGAGGAGATAGAATCTTCCCTGATGTCGGACATACCAGATTTCGATTCTGTGAGGTGCCCTGGTCTTCCAGCCTTCAGTAGTGAGATAGAGAAACTGATGTTTGCTGTTTCTCAGGAACGACCCTTCTGAAAACCACTGCTAACGGTCACTGTTCCTGTTTCTCTGGCACATAAGCCATGCCTTGAATCTCTACTTTCATCCTAAAGAGCAGGTCACCAGCTTGGATGGTCGTCCGCGCGGGCTTGGGATCATGGAAGAAGCTGGAGTAGACTTCGTTCATTCCTGAATACTCCACTAGATCCCTCAGGTATACCGTCGTTTGGAGGACGCAGTCCATATTGGACCCTGCTGCTTCCAAGATCCTCTTGAGGTTCTCCAGAGTAGCATTTGTCTGGACTCTGATGTCTCCGGGGACAACTTTTCCGTTCTTGTCTATAGGCCCCTGTCCCGAGACAAGCAGTAATTCTCCAAACCTGACCACGGGCGAGAAGGGAAGACCTAGCGGCGCGGGCCCCGTTTTCACAGCCTCCTTCTTCATACGAATCGACAGGAAGTTCTCCTTCTTCGTGTTTAAGAGTTGAGAGATAACGCTGGATAATTGATCATTTATGCCAGAAAAGGGCTCGGAAGGTCAGGACCCAATTCCCCTGAACCTAATCGAGGAGGCCAGAGAACGGATCAAGTGCACGGTCCTACGAACTCCTCTCGTCCGCTTGAACGTTGACGACGCACCAGCAGAGATCTTTCTGAAACTGGAGAATTTGCAGCCCACAGGCTCCTTCAAGGTTCGAGGTGCCAGCAATGCGATCGCCCTTGTCGGTCCAGATGCCAAGAAGCGTGGAGTATATACCTGCAGTGCTGGAAACATGGCCCAGGCACTCGCCTGGCGAGCCCGTCAAGAAAAGATTCCATGCACAGTAATCGTCCCGGATAACGCTCCGGAAACAAAGCTCGCGGCGATCAGGCGGTACGGTGCGAAGATTATCCAAGTTTCATTTGACGAGGTCTGGAATGTAGTCGTAACGCATCATTACCCTCCCCTCGAGGGCTCGGTGTTCATCCATCCGTTTGCAGATATGCGAATGATGACAGGAAACGGTACTGCTGGGCTAGAGATCTTGGAGGATCTGCCTAATGTCGACTCGGTGGTCATACCGTTCGGTGGCGGAGGACTATCCGTAGGTATCGCTTCAGCGATCCGTGCAAAAAGTCCGCGGACTCGAGTCTACGCTGTAGAGCCGGAAACCGCGGCGCCCCTCTCCGCCTCTTTCGCAGCTGGTTCAGCCCAAGAGATCCACAGGATTCCCAGTTTCGTTGATGGTATCGGTGGAAAGTGCGTCTTGCCCGAGATGTGGGAGCGAGCGAGGAATCTGCTCCTCCCCGTGGTCGTTTCTCTCTCGGATATCACGATGGCTGTCAGGCTATTGATCGAACGCAACAGGATAGTCGCAGAAGGCGCTGGAGCAGCATCCGTCGCCGCAGCCATGACAGGCAAGGCTGGCCTTGGAAAAATTGTCTGCATCGTGTCTGGTGGCAATATTGACTCTTCAAAGTTAGGGAGGATTCTTGCCGGAGGCATCCCGTAACTGCTAGGTTACGAGCTCTAGCACATAGGACCCTAAGAGCTTACTCGCCAAAATTACGAGAATTCCCAAGACTACCATTTTCACCGCTGACTTCCCAGCTGACTGTTTCAGAGTGATTCCTCGGAAAGCTCCGAGCAAGAATAGCATTATGACTCCGATGATTATGGATGCTGTAACCGCATAAGTCTCGGGGAAGAGTACTAGCGGAAACAGGAGGACCAGCGAGGCAAGGGCGGAGGTAATTGCCGTGACTATTCCAGAGCCCAGAGCTCTCCGGTTGATCTTTCCCAGCAATCGATGGACCTTCGGATGCTCCGTTGTAATAGGAACTGGTTTTTTCTTGCTGCCGTTAGTTTGTCTTGACCGCTGGCGATTTGTCCGCGTTATCGCTTCCAGCAACTGAGTCTTCTTCTCATGAGTCTTAGAGAGATAGGTTGCCGCAAAAACTGATAGCGCGCCCGCGACCGCTCCGCCTACGCCAGTTGCGAAAATCTGGACGGGTATCAGAGCCGCGGAGGCCGCTGCGGATATTATTCCGAGGACGGAGAATAGGCCATCTATAGAGCCAAAGACGAGTTCGGCGCCTCGACTCCCTGTCTCTTCAACCACTAGCTCTGTACTCTGTACTGCCAAGTCGGGTCATGCGCCCTTACGGGCATGCGAGATGACTGTGTTCCCCGGCATGAGCATGCTGTTACTGGACAATGGCGCTCAGAGAGAAGCGCCCTTGGGGCCTTCCAAACATTCCCTGAACGGAGGCTATTTTGTCGAGGTGTGTCGGTTAGGGACGACTAGTGCCTGCAGGAATAGCCGGGGATCCCGGATTCTTCTCCGAGCTCTTCCCGGTCTTTGCGTTCTTTGAGGTGACAGCCGCAGCAAGAAGGATCCTGGCCGTGTCTTCTATAGAGCCAAAACTTGTATCGAGAATTAGGTGGTAGATCGACCAGTCATCGACGCTGAACCCGTAATGTTTCCGATATCTCTCGGCCTGCACTCCTTCCCGGTGCAGAGTCTGCCTCCGCGCCTCCTCAAGACTAATACGATCTCGCGCGGCAATCCTCTCCAGCCTCACCACAAGAGGCGCGGTCAACAAGACTCTCAAGTCCGAAATCTCTTTCAGTACCCACCCAGCCAGTTGCCCATCCATCACCACATTACCCCTTTCTGCCTCTTGCATGGTTCTCTCATCTACCAACCTGTCAATGCTCGGGTCAGCCGCGGCCATTTCCTGAAATCTTTCTAGTGAAACCCTCCTCTCATCGGCCAACTTTCTGAACAGCATTCCAGCGGACACGTGGCGGAGACTCAGCGACTCCGCGAGTTTCACCGCGTATGTGGACTTACCAGATCCGTGCGGCCCGCTAATGGTCACAATCAAACGATGGACCCTAACGCCCGGGCAACTCGTCTAATCTCAGACGCCACACAGTTGCCACACAGCACTCCACCGAATGGACGGGAGGGAACGCGCGAGCTCTTTGCCACGCCGACCGGTCTTCCTGTCACTACTCCATGCAACTCAGCTCCGCATCGAGAACACTGCGCGGTCCGATGCGCCTTCGCTTCAAAGTGGATAGTTCGAACACCAGAGGGCAGTGTAAGCACTTTCTTTCGGCGCCCGCTCGTCCTCTGCGACGGTCGCGTCAACTAGATTCTCCTGAAGTTGGAGTCATCGAGAACGAGGACTGGACTCCAAATAATCTTGAGAGTGGAATGCTGAGAGTGAACGAGCAGATCAGATACCAGTAGAACAGGGACAGTACCGAGAACATACCGCTGCCTGTTGTCGTTGTGAACGGTAGAACGAGCGGCGCGTAGGCCACGGGAATCGAGCCAATCGCCGTGACGACGGTGTAGTAGATCAAGAGAAAAGGTACGATCGTAATCGGGTATGTCTTAAACTGCTCGAAGGTCGAGCGAGACTGCATCTTCATCATCGCTGACTGTCGTCTCATTAGCTTTTCCAACTGTTTATCATCACCTTCCTTCTTCGCCTTTCGTACAGCCATCGTCCAAGTCGCATACTCACGTCTCGTGTTTGCGATCATCTTGTAGTTCACAAGGAACCTGTTAGCCGACATTGTAATTAGCGAGAGAACGATGGCGGCACCTAGCACCAGGAGTGTCGCAGAGGGTGGATGACTGTATTGACGGAGGGGCGTAGCCAAAGTGTTTAGAATATCGTCGATGAAACTCATTGTAAGGTCCGCTTCTGGATTAGCGCTAATAGGTCCTCCGCCGCTCGTCTCTGATGCCCATCAGGATTCAATACTATCTGGATGGGAGCACCCGCCAGGACAGCATTCGCGCTCGCCATGTATCTCGACCATTCCAGGTCCGTCCGGGCTTCGTCGACGGTCTTGCTGTCTCTTTCGCGCGTTCGGTCGGCATTCCTTCTCCTAGCAATGTCCTCGGGGTCAGCTTCGATTAGGATAATCAGACCAGGGTCAAGTGCTTCCAAGACTCTTCGAGGCGTTCCTGGCCATATGCCATCTTTGGTCCTGACGAACATGTGAGTATCAACGACTAGTGCCGATTTGCCTCCTGTCTTTCCGATCTCGCGCGCAGCTTGTTCTTGCACCTTGGCTTGGAGTTCGAGGTCTTGGCGGCGCATGTGGTCACGGTGAACTGTTCTTCCCCGTTTTTTGAAGAGCTCGTTCATCACGTTTCCAAAGTTGACGATCTTTAATGGGATGCTCTTTTCGCGTGCGACGGTCTCCAGTTCTTGGAGAACGGTGGTCTTGCCGACCCCGGGTATCCCTGCTACTATGATGGTGCGTGACAATTTTTCCTGGCTCACTGTCCGAGGAATCCCTTGACTCCAGGGTATATTTCGGTAATTCTCTCTTTGACCAGTATCTCGTAGTATTGTTCGATGATGCCTACCGTCAGGAGTATTCCTGTTCCGGTGCCGAAGGCACCGAGGAAGTCGGCGCCTGCCGCGATGGTGCCGATAACGATTCCTCCGATAACGGTGACGGTTGGGATGTAGCGGTCGAGGATCTGTCTTATGGTGGTGCCGGAGCGTCTGAATCCTTCTACTTGCATCCCGGAGTCGATCAGTTGCTTTGCGACTGTCTTGGAGTCCATGCCGCCTACCTCGACCCATGTGACGGCGAAGAAGACGCAGGCTAGTACGAAGATGCCCATGTAGACTGCGGCTCTAATCGGATCCTGAAGGACGACAGTGATGGATCTCGGGGCGAAAGTGTAGTAGGCGAGTCCTTTGCTGGGGACGAGTTGTTGGTTGGTTGAGCTTGTGGGTACGAAGCAGCCTGGGAATAGGCTTAGCCAGAAGTTTAGTCCGGTGCTGGAACAGGTGGGGTTGTATCTTTGGAAGAGTAGTTGTCCGATGAAGAAGATGTTTCCGAAGAGGGCGGCGGCGAAGATGACGGGTATGTTGGATACGTAGAAGAACTTTATGGGGAAGCGTCCTCTGAAGCCTCGGTATCGTGCGTATGAGACTGGGACTTCGACGCGTAGCCCGTTGAGGTAGATTATGAGGACGAATACTCCTAGTGTTGTGAAGAGTCCGATCATGTCTGGAAGCCCGCTTCCTCCTCGGTAGAGTGCGCTCTGCCATGCGGAGAAGCTTCCCGGGCTGGACAGGACTGGTCCGATGGATTGGGCGAAGGCGAAGATCGCGCCGAGGTATTTTCCATCTGACACTGGTGCTATTGGTCCGATTGTGCTCCATACTATGGAGAGGCAGACGCCGGCGGCGATGAACAGGCTTATTCCGCTGCCGAATCCCCATTTCTTCTGCAGCATCTCATCGAGGAGGATGATGACGACTCCTGCGACTACGAGCTGGACGAGGATTAGGAATTGAGATTGCAGGCTAGGCGTGATTAGCTGTCCGGCGCTGTTTGTGACGTTGTATGCTCCTCCTATCAGGAAGGCTATTCCTTCGAAGATCGTCATGAATACGGATAGTACTTTACTGGCGCCGGTGAACAGGGCGCGGTCCGCTGGGTTTGAGAAGTCGACGTTGATCATCTTCGAGCCGGAGAGCACTTGGAGTATTAGGCCGGCTGTTACTATGGGCCCGATTCCGAGTTCGACTAATGTTCCACGGTTGGATGCGAATATGACTCGTAGGGGGCCGAACTGGTCGTTGATGTTGCCGGTGTGTGTGATTCCGTAGATCGGGGTCTCAGCCATTATCAGATAGACGACGAGTGTGATAGCGGTCCAGATCAGTTTCTCGGTGAAGCCGACGTCTCTTGTTGGTGATCTTACTCCGGGTAGTATTCTGGTCAGGGGTTGGAATAGCTCTATGAACCTGACCGTTAGCGATCAGTCCTCTTTCTTGTTTGTTGGGAGGACGATTTCTCCGCCTGCCCTTCCTATCTTTTCTTGGGCACGTTCGGAGGTCTTTGCGACAATTATTCTTAGCGGCTGGCTTATTGCCCCATTTCCCAGTAGTTTCTGGTATCCTGCTTTTCCGAGGTCAACTTCGACCATGTTGCCAGCTTGCTTCGCGGAGCCCTCTTCTATCAGCCGGTCTAGCTGGAGAACGAGGTCGCTTACGTTGATCGCGTTGGTTATCTTTTGTCTGACGGGGTGGAACCCTCTGCTTCCCATCTGCAGGTTGTAGCGTATGACCGCGGACCATTTGTGGCGTTTCCAGCCTGCGTTGCCGTGTCCGCCTAGCATTCCTGAGTCTCTGTGTTGGCCTGAGCGTCCCCATCCGTGGCATCTGGAGCCTCGGAGCTTTCGTGTTTTTCTCTTTGCTGTGGTCATGGCTGGGGGTTCACGTGTATGGTTTTTTGGCTGCTAGAGCATGCTCTAGTCTGAGCGTTTGTGGGGACCGGTCGCGCGGAATTAAACGTTTTTCCAGTACTCTTGATCGAGACGTTGTTTGTGTGGATGCGGGGAAAGCCAATTAGGGACTTGCATCTGCTTCATTGCGATACGGGAGACTTGGCGTTTGCGGGAGTTGCCAAGCCAGGTCAAAGAGACCCTTTGATTCGAGGGTCTTGGAAGCGCAGGCCTGAGGCGCCTGTCCCGTAGGGGTTCGTGGGTTCGAATCCCACCTCCCGCACCAAAAAACAAACGCTCCACAGCTTCTCGTTCCTTCGGGTTCTTGTCTCTCGCCTACTCTCGCACACGGGGACCCTCCAAAAGTTATAGGAAAATCTTTTTGGAAACCACTTTCTGTCCGGGCGGGATTTCGGGCTTTTTTTTCAAGACGGGTTCGTTATCAGCTTGTCCGCGATTTCCTGACCCCCGAGGAATCCCCTGGGAACAAGCGTGGGAATCAATGTTCTAAAAATCGCCTGCCTAGAATCGAGATCTGGGCTGATTATCAGTTTGTCTTGGCTGATCAGCCCCTAAAACTGCTGATTCGCATGTCGGGTACAGCTCCAATTTGGGAAGCGCCACCCAGTCCGAACCATGGCCAACAGCGTACTCTTGTCACTAGCAACTTTAAGAAATGGGTCAATTAGCAACCGACAGGTTTGGTTGTTCGGGGCGTCGTGTTCCCGCAAATTTGTTCTTGCTCTTAGGTTTTAGATCCCTTAGTAGGTTCAGTCATGGACGGGTACATGTAACCGGGTGGAGGTTTTTCCTCCTGGTGTTTGTCAAGACCGCTTTCTTGGTTCTGTCAAGTCTTCGGTTTGTTCGAGGACTAGACTTGCTCTCATCGACTCCGGGGATTACCGTCGTCGTCGGATTCCCCTTCATTGCTTCACCTGAGCCCTTGAGCCTCAGAGACACTTAGCCTCTTCTGGGCAGAGAACGGTCGAATCTCAATCGCCCCCTCACGCCTGTAGCGTGGTAGCTTGGCCCGTTGCCAGGCAAGGATTTTACGGTGGCCAACCAACCGGTTATCCCACAGACCTGTCACCTGGTCGGAATCACTCCCCTCATCCTAGTGTGACAGGCTCATACGACGAC
>Ga0209161_10000445_pt1 | contig 33576 bp, 56 predicted proteins | sample GraSoiAngelo_155_FD_186169 | JGI IMG/M metagenome (GOLD analysis project Ga0209161, IMG submission 186169) | Grasslands soil microbial communities from the Angelo Coastal Reserve, California, USA - 14_1009_13_30cm (SPAdes) (version 2) | ecosystem: Environmental > Terrestrial > Soil > Grasslands... | reverse complement strand
AGCTGGCGGCGCGCGTAGATTAAGGAATGAATCTTTCTTCAGCGCGCCGCAGCTTAAGCGCGATCCGTTAGGCGGAACGCCCACACTTCCATGGCGACGCGGGATCAACTCCGGCATTGGGGAACGCTGACCTACCACGATCCCGCACGCATTCTCCGGGACCTGCGTCTAATAGAGCGCGAGCTCGCCAGCATCGAGGACGAAAGGGTCCGGCGTCTGCGCACACCGACGCTCAAGAAGTATCGGGAATGGAGAGACGCAGCTCTCTTCACCTACGGAATGGGCATTGCGCAGGAACGTCCGATGGGCTACGCGACCGAGGAGTCGGGCGATTACGACTTTGTCGTTGGATGGATTCAGGATGACCAACAGCAGTTCTGCCCGGTTCAGCTAAAGGAGTTGGTACCAGCGGACCTGAATCCTCGAGCCACTCTGCAGGATCTGGTTGCGAGTCTTCCGAAATACTCCCCGGGTTCAGATACCGCTCTCGCTGTCAAGTTGAATCGGCGTGCCAAGATGGATCTCAGAGCGATCACCATGCCTGTCATACCATTCAAGCAACTCTGGTTTTTCTGGGCGGCCACGCCAGATGGCAATCGGTGGAATATCTACGGGGACGCGTTGAAGGAGCCCGGCGAGGCGACCTTTGACTATCCCATTTAGTGGGCGTCCGCCTAACATGCGCTTGAAGCTGGCGGCGCGCGTAGACTAAGGAATGAATCGTTCTTCAGCGCGCCGCAGCTTAAGCGCGATCCGTTAGGCGGCCCCCATGAAGCATCGTGACATCACTCGAGACGAAGCGCTCGGTCTGCTCGACGAGCTGCGAGCCATGGCCTCGCTGGAGCCGGGCGCGGATCCCAAGCGGTTGGCTCGGGCGAAGGAGATTCGGTTCCAACTCCAAGGCCAAGAGTGGGCCTCTCCTTGGGTACGAGAGAAACTGGACGAGGCCTATCACCATCTTGAGGTGCTCTTCAGCGCCCGGCGGTGGCGCGAGCTGCTCAGCATTGACGCGCTTAGGGATGAGGTCAAAGGTATCTGCTCTCGTATCTCGAAGTCCTTGAGTGCGGATGCGCGGGCCGTCTAACAAGCGCTTGAAGCTGGCGGCGCGCGTCGATTGTGGAATGAATCTTTCTTCAGCGCGCCGCAGCTTAAGCGCGATCCGTTAGGCAGCACCGCGCTTGAAACCAAGCGAGTACGAGCACCTCGTCGCCGAGCTGGTCGCGGCCCTCGTCAAGGAGGTCGATGGCTTGGCGCCTGCATCCTTGGCTCACGGGAGGGGCAACAAGATCTCGGGGGCGTCTGGCTACCCGCACCAGATCGATGTTTCATTCGCCGTTCAGGGCGAGGTGCACATCATCGAGTGCAAGTGTTGGAAGAAGAAGGTAACTCCCGACGCGGTTCTGGTTCTCGCGGCCCGTGTTCACGACATTGCTGGAGCCCTGCGCTCGCAGAAAGTCAGGGGCGCTCTGGCAACCTCCCGGGGTTGCGGGCCGGGAGCGACGGAACTCGCGAGCTACTTTGGCATCATCCTGCAGAACGCAACGTCGCCTCACGACTTCGTCTTGACCTACAGGGATCGGATTAGCGCCGGAGTCACGGAGTCCTTGACGCTAGCCGAGCATGCTGTTGCACAACTTCATCCGCCCTCCTCTCACCCGCACCCTCGAGGGAGCGGTGCTGCCTAACAAGCGCTTGAAGCTGACGGCGCGCGTAGATTGTGGAATGAATCTTTCTTCAGCGCGCCGCAGCTTAAGCGCGATTCGTTAGACAGCGGTAACACACTTCGCGCATGCGACGTCCCGTCGGCCTCACTCTCCTTAGCGCATTCTTTGTCTTCGGTGCGTTGATGGCCTTCTTGGCGTTCTTAGGGCATCTGCTATCTGGCGGCTTTCTCGAGCCCATATGGCGGCTCAATCCTGACGCTCATCGCGCTCTGGCAGAGCTGGGAGGGTGGGGCATGTTGCTCATGGCGGCGGTCGCGATCGCCTGTGCCCTCGGAGCGATCGGTTTATGGATTCAAGCGCAATGGGGCCGTCGCTTGGCGGTAGGCATTTTGGCGATCAATTTGCTCGGTGACCTAATGAACGCAGTCACGCGGGGTGACCTGCGGACCCTGATTGGGATTCCCATCGGCGGGGCCATGATCTTCTATCTTCTTAGGGCTCGAACCCGGGCGCAGTTTGAGCTTCGCTCGTCCGCTGTCTAACAAGCGCTTGAAGCTGGCGGCGCGCGTAGATTAAGGAATGAATCTTTTTTCAGCGCGCCGCAGCTTAAGCGCGATCCGTTAGGCGGCTCGCAAGCACTCTCACAGGGGATGTGGCCATGCAGCTCACGCCTCTTCTCTCGCTCTACGCTGTCGTCACTGGGCTTTTCGCCGTCGCCCTTCTGATCGTACCGAGTCAGTTGATGAGCGTCTACGGCGCGGCGCACCTCGATACGCTCCAAACAATCCTCTCGAGGTTCATAGGGAGCTTGTTCGCCGGGCTCGCCGTGATGGCGTGGACTGCGCGCGCCTCCGAAGCTGGTAGGGCGCGGGAGGCGATCGTGCTCGGGCTTACGATATTGAACGGGCTCTCGGCAGTCGTCGCTGTCCTGGCGGCACTGTCGGGGGTGTTCAATGCGCTGGCGTGGGGGCAGGCGGGGCTCTACGCCCTATTCACGGTGTTCTTCGTCATCGCCGGTCGCGCGAGCATGTCACCGAGGGCTCGCGCCTCCTAGGCCGGGCGAGCCGCCTAACAAGCGCTTGAAGCTGGCGGCGCGCGTACATTAAGGAATGAATCCTTCTTCAGCGCGCCGCAGCTTAAGCGCGATCCGTTAGGCGGCGGTAAGGAGGTTCTATGCAAAACCGGTTTATCGTTCTCACAATGCTTGTCCCGATCGCCGCGGTGTGCGCGTCATCGGGCGCCAGCGGGCAAGTCCCCGTTCCCCCTGCTGTCGCTCACTTTCCTGCCTTCCAAGACTCCACTGTCGAGATGTCCTTACGTAACGCTCGTGAGGTTCTTGCTAACGTGCAGCGGCTTCTCGACGACACCACCGTACTTGCCGCCGCCAATCGAGCCTCCGAAAGGGCCGCCACACTGTCAGCTCAGTTCCGGGACCTGGACGCTCAGCAGGCCGCTCTGGAGGAGAGACTTCAGCAAACCGACGCACATCTACGCACCGTCTTTCAGCAATTGGAGCGCATACAGCGACGGGTGGATGAGATGATGCGCCAGCAACCTAACTGAGGGGGACCGCCGCCTAACACGCGCCTGAAGCTGCCGGCGCCCCTGCCCACTTATCGCGGATTACGTCCTGATATACGGTGCTTTAGAATTCCGTCTGTGATCGTTCTAGTTCGGCGCCGCAGCTTAGGCGCACTCCGTTAGGCAGCTACCTCTCTAATCGCCTGCCTTCTAGATTCATTCCAGCGGCTACGCCAACGAGCATCGGTGTTTGTTCCGATGTCACGCGGCGCGGTGCGGGTAGCTCAGCTGGCAGAGCCCCAGATTCGTTCTGGTGAGGGAGAAATCCCTGCGCGGGTTCGAACCCCGCCCCGTACTAATAACCCGACGAACTGTGCGCGTATTTGGTCAGTACCGGAGGCCGTCGCGATGTGGGTTCAACTCCCACCGACGATGGGGGCGCCCGACCGGGACCCCGGGTTCGAATCCGGCCGCACACCGTCACGGGCACAAGCTCGGGCTGGCACACGACGCGTATCACTGGAGTCGGCATCGCCGGCGCCGGGATCGTGCTCGAACCAGCCCGACCTTTCTTGTTGGGTTCGTAGCGGTAGCTGCCTAACAAGCGCTTGAAGCTGACGGCGCGCGTAGATTATGGAATGAATCTTTCTTCAGCGCGCCGCAGCTTAAGCGCGATCCGTTAGGCGGCGGGGATCTCACCCTCAATCTCGGGAGGTCGCGATGCGTGGGATTTGGTTGCTTGCAGGCGCCCTCGTGTGCAGCGCCACGGCAGCGATGGCCCAGGCTTCCGTCGATTGGATTGGCAAAGAGACCGCCATGTGGCAGGCAGTCAAAGACAAGAAGATGGATGCATTCAGCGCTGGTCTCGATTCGACGTTTGTAGGCGTCTACGCGGACGGTCTGCACAATCGGGATACAGAAGTGGCACAGGTGCGCTCAGCGAATCTAAAAGACTTCCATCTGAGCGATTTGACAGTCCACCGTCTTAGCCCGCAGGTCGTGTTGCTGACCTATAAGGTGGGTGTTAACGGGGAGTCGGGCGGTAAAGATGTGTCGGGCACCTACTGGGTGGCCAGCGTCTGGCAGATGCGCGGACGGCAATGGCGTACGATGATCCACACGGAGACAAAGGCTTCTTAATGCCCGCCGCCTAACAAGCGCTTGAAGCTGACGGCGCGCGTAGATTAAGGAATGAATCTTTCTTCAGCGCGCCGCAGCTTAAGCGCGATCCGTTAGGCAGCGCGATCGGCTCACCAGATGCTACTAAAGAATCCTCGGATCGGGTTGTGAAGCGCCTCGCGCAGGTCATTGTCTTCGTTGGATTCGTCAACTTTTTGGCGTTCGTCGTGGGTACGTTCATCGTGGGTGGCGACGCTATCAACGGACATTCATTGTGTCCAGCCGGGAAGCACTACCTCTACGACAAATTACGCGACGAGCCATGTCATGAGGTCAGTGCAGCCACATATCGGTACAGCAAGCTGCATTCGTACTTCACCTTCATTTCGTTTCCTCTGGCGATGGCGGGCGGCGTTCTTCTCAACAGGTTACGGAAGAGGTCGACCATCTCACAAATGGTCCGCTAACCGCTGGGGTGTTCCACCGACTTCATCGCGCTGCCTAACACGCGCTTGAAGCTGGCGGCGCCCCTCCCCTAGAGATGCGGTAACGGGTTTGCGATCGGTGTTGTAGAATTCCGTTTGTGAACATTCCAGCGTGGCGCCGCAGCTTAAGCGCGATCCGTTAGGCGGCAACGGTGCCTGAGAACACCTACCCTGATGCCATCGACCCGAGCGCCGTAGGTACCTATCCCGCCGGGGTCAAGACGGGTGGTGGCTACGTCTGGGATGAGGTTCTTGAATACCGAGTCTGGTGTCATCCGGAACGCGGAGCCCCTGATCACCATGACGGAAATGACTACTTCGAAGCCTTCGCCACATACGCCGACGCACTGGCATTTTCCCGAGACACCGTGGGCGGCGATGAACCGGTCGCTCTCATCTTGCAGCGCGAGCACATCAACGAGAAGGAACCCGGCGTCTACGAGCACGTCACTCAGGAGCGCCTGACGGAGTGGCCTGCGGAGTTCTTGGCCCGCCCGAAGCGGACGGACCGCACCATCCCAGATTTCTTGTCGCCATCTGCGCCGCCAAACCGCCTCGACGTCATTCGCGGTTTGGCCAGATAGGTCGGTGACGGCCGGCCGTTGCCGCCTAACACGCGCTTGAAGCTGACGGCGCGCGTAGATTAAGGAAGGAATCTTTCACCAGCGCGCCGCAGCTTAAGCGCAATCCGTTAGGCGGCCTGCGCCACTACTCCCACCTTCGGTTGAGACTCGAGGAGACCTTGCCCCATGGCCGGACCGAGCGATACCGTCGACCACCTCACCGAGGCGATCAATCGAGGTGATCTCGAGGCTGCGCTGGCGCTCTACGAACCGAACGCAGTTCTGGTGGTTCAGCCCGGCCACCTGGCTTGTGGGGCTACCCAGCTCCGCGAGGCGCTCGCCAGGTTTATCGCGCTCGAGCCCACGCTCCGGTCTGAAGCGCAGGAGGTCATCGGGGCAGGCGACCTTGCTCTCTATGCGGGCCGCTGGACCCTGCGGGGCATAGATCCGGCCGGTCACACCGTCGTCATGGGCGGCGAATCCTCTGACATCCTCCGCCAACAGCGCGACGGGCGCTGGCTCATCGCACTCGATAATCCGTGGGGCGCCAAGATTCTGCCGTCGCGCTGAGCAGGCCGCCTAACAAGCGCTTGAAGCTGGCGGCGCGCGTAGATTGTGGAATGAATCTTTCTTCGGCGCGCCGCAGCTTAAGCGCGATCCGTTAGGCCGCCGTGTCCGTCATCGCACTCGGAGAACTCATCCATGCCACTTGTACGGATCTCGTTCTTGAAAGGGAAGCCTCGAGGGTTCGGCAAAGACGTTGCTTCGGTTGTGTATCGCACGATGGTGGACACCATTAACGTCCCACCCAAGGATAACTTCCAAGTCATCACGGAGCATGAGAAGGGGACCCTCGTCTACGATCCCGAATATCTCGATATTCCTCGCACAGACGGCGTCGTCTTTGTTCAAATAACGCTCAACGAAGGCCGCACCGTCGAGTTGAAGAAGGCCTTTTTCACAACAGTAGCGCAACGCCTCCACGAGGAACTTGGGGTACGGCTCGAGGACGTGTTCGTCAATCTTGTGGAGGTGACGAGAGAGAACTGGTCCTTCGGGAACGGCATCGCCCAGTACGCCGGAAGCTAGCTTCCGTGCCGCGGCGGCCTAACAAGCGCTTGAAGCTGACGGCGCGCGTAGATTAAGGAATGAATCGTTCTTCAGCGCGCCGCAGCTTAAGCGCGATCCGTTAGGCTGCGCCAACTCGCATCGGCTCAGCGCCAGTGTCTTCTGTGCAGCTCGTCGTGCTCGCCGCCGTTGCTCTCGGAGGTGCGGCTTACATCTGGCGAGGCGTCAAGCGAAGTATGCAGGCAGACGCCCGCTTCTTTACCGACCTTGTCCAGCGACTGAGACCGATTCTTGAGGCGAAGGGGTTCCGTTTGACCCGTCACGTGTACATGCCCAAGTCCTTTGGTCATCGGATCGCGACCTTTGAAGGTCCTGCATTCATCGTGGATGCCGCGTGGGAGGGCAGGGACCGTGAGATCCTGTTGCTTCAGCGTGAACTTGACCAGTCGAATGTCTCAGCCGGGGACCACTTGGCCGAGGCTCACATTCCGCAGGGAGCGTCGTCCGAGGTCTACGCTCGCGCAACCGATACGATCGTGACGGCCGCAGGTTCGATCGGGCGCAGCCTAACAAGCGCCTGAAGCTGGCGGCGCCACGGCTTTCTGGGGTAGTCTTTTATTTGTGAATGTTCTCATTCGGCGCCGCAGCTTAGGCGCAATCCGTTAGACGGCGGCGTTTGACTCATTCTATGGCCGAGATCTCCTGGACTCCGCTCGATCTTCCCGCCTTCAATCAGGTGCGGAACTCGACTCAGACATATCTGCTGCCGCGTGAAAAGTGGCCGAAATGGGCTCAGCTCAGCACGCAGATGCAGCGACTCTGGATCTACTGCCCGCCGTCGGGTATCGCATCGACCGCAACCACCGCCGCGGTGGTTGGACGCATGCTCACTGAGCGCTTCGATCGCAAAGACTACCCGCGCCCGTTCAACTACAACTATCATTTGCTCGCGGAATCGACGGCCGGGGCTTTTCAATCTGGCCCTCTCCGAACCACCGATCCTCCGCACCACTCTTCTGAGCCAGCCCCGGCACTGGATGCCTATGGCCCGCCACCATCGTGAGCCGCCGTCTAACAAGCGCTTGAAGCTGACGGCGCGCGTAGATTGCGGAATGAATCTTTCTTCAGCGCGCCGCAGCTTAAGCGCGATTCGTTAGGCGGCATCAACAAGCCCCCGCTTTGATATGATCAGATTCGTTGTCGCGATCGTCCTCGGTGCGCTGTTTGGCCTCACTGGTCCGCACTATCTCTTTCTGGGCTGGTTCAGTCTCATTCCCTGGGGTATCGCCGGCTTGGCGCTAGGTTATTGGAGCCAGCGCGGGGAGCGCGTCTTGGTCGGCATGCTCTATGGGTTCGTGCTCTGCTTTTCATTCATGATCGCGGGATACACGGGCACGGCATCGCTCGTGGGTCGTTTGCCGTTCTTTGCGCTCGTTGGCGTGTTTGGGGCGCTTTGCGGACTCGGGTTGACAGTGGTGGGGCATCGGCTACGCTCGAAGCGCGAGTCATCTCGAGAGGTGTTGTGATGCCGCCTAACACGCGCCTGAAGCTGTCGGCGCCCGTAGTCTGTGGTAGAATTGCGTTTGTGAACGTTCGAGTGTGGCGCCGCAGCTTAAGCGCAATCCGTTAGGTGGCAATGGCGCCTTCCTTGGGAGGTTCAGATGCCTGAGGCCCACGTGCCACAGATCGACGATCATGAGGAGGGGGCTGCGCCCATCACGACCGCCGCGGCGGGCCTTCTGCAGCGCAAATGGCTCCTCAAGATCGTTCTCGAGGTGGCCCTAATAGGTACGGGCGTTTTCCTAGGGCTTATGGGTGAACGGTGGCGTGAACACGCCCAACACCGCGAGCTTGCTCAGATGTCGCTCCGACGCTTCCGAACAGAGATCTTGTCCAATCGCAAGGCGCTAGGTGCTGTTACGGACTACCACGCTACAACGCGAAGGAAGCTAGAGCGGTATCTCGCGTCGGCCGGGCCCAAGACGGCGAAAACATTTGACGTGCAGTTCCATGGTCTCGGACCGGTGTTCTTCGAGCAGACCGCCTGGGATCTTGCGCTGGCCACGCAGTCGTTGGCCTACATCGATCCCGACCTGGCCTTTGCGCTCTCACGCGCCTACACGGTTCAGAGAGCGTATGCAGCTCAGCAGGCTGCTATCGTGCAGTCGACCATCTACGGGCGCTCTTGGGACCAGGACTTCGCAGGGTACTGGCGATCAGTATTAGCCTATTACGGAGACCTCTCGTTCTTGGACCCGCAGCTGTTACAAGCGTACGACGACGTCCTTCCACAGATCGATAAAGCTCTTCGGTAGACACCCCTCGTGAGGACGGCCTCGCACTGACCGATCTAGTCGATGCGGGCAGGCTTTGCGGCTCGCAAGCCCGATAATGCCATTGCCACCTAACAAGCGCTTGAAGCTGGCGGCGCGCGTAGATTAAGGAATGAATCTTTCTTCAGCGCGCCGCAGCTTAAGCGCGATCCGTTAGGCTGCGGCTAGGCTTCTGTGAACCGCTCTACTGGCATCATCGGCGTCCTCCTCGTCACGGTTTGTTGCGCTCACCGACGGCCGGAGCCTCCCGAACCTCTCACCGCCGCAGAGGCTGCCGTGGTGGGCTGTTACGAGCTCGTCGTATTGCCTTGGCCTGCATTTGGGAACTCGTCATCGGTCTTCCGGCTGCAGTTGGATTCCGTAGGCTCTGTCGGTGCCCGCCGACTGATCGATATCACCCAGCCGCATCGCGAGTACCGCGACACGTCGTGGAGTTCCAGCAGACCGGACTCTGTTGACGCGCGCCTCTGGGTCGATCAGAAACTGGGCTACGAGTTTTACTTGCGAGTCACACGCGATAGTGTGAGTGGAGAGGCACTCCAATATCTCCGGCAAGGGGAGGTGCGCACGCGGCCGGTTCGCGGCGTGCGCGAGGCCTGCCCATCGCGTGTCTCGTGACGCTGCAGCCTAACACGCGCCTGAAGCTGGCGGCGCCGTTCTGCTGTGGTAGTCTTCTATTTGTGAAATTGTACAGCTCGCGCCGCAGCTTAGGCGCATTTCGTTAGGCGGCTGCCGATTCTCATCGCAGCCTCACCTTGCTCTAACCGGCTGCTAATCCGTCTGTAATCTCCATTCAGCACCTTGCCACCAACCCCGGGAGGTGCCTCATGACTGCCGGAACGTTTCTCATGCAGTTCTACGCAATCTGCATCGTGTCCCTTTCCGGCATCGCGTTGATCTACGCGACCCTTCGCGACGCGCGTCTCCCGCCCGGCCCACCGCCCTCGATCGCTACCCTAGCACCACGCTGCTATGCGCTTGACCTTGCCTCGGTTCCCGAGTATCGCGGGGACCTCCCGCGTCCATCCTGGGTGCAATTACTCTCGGCGCCCGAGTCCCAGTCGTTCCTCTCCGGTTGGTACCAGGCCAGGCGCCCCGCTGCAGATCTTTCTCGTTCCTCACACGCACTGCCGATAGTTGAGCAGCCACATTGGCGCCCAGCGGGCATCGACTCGCTAGATATCATCTTTCCGAGTTTTCCGATGCTCCTGTTGCTACGCATCCCCTCCCGTGGCAAGACGGTAAGTGGTCGCGCTCTTGTGTCCGACGACGTCGGTGGACACGTACCAGATCTTTGGCCAGGACAGGTCACCGCGGTGTCTTGTGAACGTCCCGCGGACCCCTAAGGAGGCGCTTCAGCAGCCGCCTAACAGCGCTTGAAGCTGGCGGCGCGCGTAGATTAAGGAATGAATCTTTCTTCAGCGCGCCGCAGCTTAAGCGCGATCCGTTAGGCGGCGGCGACAACCCACCTCAGATAGAGATCCGCGTGACTGCGCGTAAACCCCTGACCGATAGAGTAAGAGCGGCACTCGCCCGCTTGCCGCGAGTTGTGGAGAGGAAGATGTTCGGGGGCATCACCTTTATGGTGAACGGCAAGATGTGTATCAGTGTTGGCCCTAACCGCTTGATGTGTCGTATCGACCCTGAGCTGCACGAACGAGCGATCGAGCGCGAAGGTGTCCGGACAGTCAAAATGAACGGGCGTGCGTATCGGGGCTTCGTTCACGTGCGCGAGGATGCAGTGGCGTCCACACGAGACCTGAACTATTGGGTGAGAGTGTGCCTTGAGTTCAACAAGCGTGCGAAGGCCTCGCGATGAAGCCGCCGCCTAACACGCGCTTGAAGCTGGCGGCGCGCGTAGATTATGGAATGAATCTTTCTTCAGCGCGCCGCAGCTTAAGCGCGATCCGTTAGGCGGCACGGATGCGTTCAACAGCCATCGTACTCGTTGCCATCGCGTGGGGCATCCCACCGGGTTTGACTGCCCAAGCGCAAATGGAGGTCGCGCCGTATCTCGGAAGCTACCGGCCGACGAGCATCATTGGGATCGGAGACGGCTCGTTCCCAAACCCAAACACCCCCCCACATGGTGTGCGGGACACGGTGAAGCAGCTGAACGGCGCCGCGTGGGGGATACGCGTGACCAAGTGGGGGCCGGGCCGCCTGGCCTTCGAGGCCACCGTCGGGTACGCCCCGAGTTCCCTGTGGAGCAGCCTCGCGTACACTGCACCCGTATACGACGCCCATGTGCTGACCATGAGCCTCAAGGCGCTGCTGCGAGTGACGCCCCCCCAAGCGCGCGCGGGGCTGTACGTGGGTAGTGGGGTGGGTCTCGTAGATCATGGCGGCGAAGCGTGGAACTCCGATGCATCGTATCACGGTCCGAAGATGTTCGTCGGCGGGATCGCGAACGCAGGCGCCGCAGTGAAGCCAGTCGGGTGGCTGAGGGTTCGGTTCGATGCGGAAGATTTCGTGTACTTTGCGCACCTTGGCCCATGCACGCGTTCGGGTCCGGGCAGCGGGGGTGTGTGCGACGTCTTCGGAGAGTGGGCGGCGCGAACAACCGGTGCGCGACTCCAAAACGATCTCGTGCTGTCCGTCGGGATCGCGTTTGCCGCACGTGACTGAGCGCCACTTCCCCTTTCCGCTCCGCGACTGACCGTGCCGCCTAACAAGCGCTTGAAGCTGGCGGCGCGCGTAGATTGTGGAATGAATCTTTCGTCAGCGCGCCGCAGCTTAAGCGCGATCCGTTAGGCGGCTGCCTGAATGAAAGCCGTCTCTCAACTCGTTATCGGGACGCTTCTGGCGGCGAGCGCCGCGCGATTTCAACATCCGAGTAGGACGCGTTGGCGGTTCGAACTTCGGAGCGGCGATAGACCCACTGTCGTCAGACTACCCGGTTCACTGGAGTTAGACCCGGATCTGATAGGCTCCGATCGCTTGTCAGCCGGATCAGGCGACTACGTCTTAGGCAAGGATTCCTTGCAGACTCTTCCAGCTCCTCTGGAACCAGACCCGTGCGTCCCCCCCGCAGGGAAAGCCGACGTGTTTCAAACGCACGATTCAGTGTTCATCAACTTTACGCTGCCGCACGCGAGTGATTGCGGGCTGATCGTGCATGGTGCGGTCCGGTCCCATACCGTAGTCGGCACCTGGTATCAACGAGCGGATTCTGGATATCGCGGAAAAGGTCCGTTCGTTATGTGGCGCGAGCACTGAACGGCAGCCGCCTAACGAGCGCTTGAAGCTGACGGCGCGCGTAGGATATGGAATGACTATTCTTTCACCAGCGCGCCGCAGCTTAAGCGCGATTCGTTAGGCCTACACGCGCGCAGGTTGCGAAGCGCCGGTCAACTTTGCCAGATTGGGTCATGACACCTAAGGGACTTCGCGACGAGATCCTGCAGCTCCCAGCCACCGAGCGGTTGAAGTTGCTCGAAGAGATCTGGGATAGTCTCGCGGCCACGCCTGAAGAGGTGCCGATCCCCGACTGGCACAGGGCCGAACTCGATCGGCGGCTGGACAACCCGGCGCCGGGCCCTAGGGAGACATGGGATGGGGTGCGGGCGAAGCTACGCGATAAGAAGCCGTGAAGTATCGGTTGGAATTCAGCCCAGAAGCCTCTGCGGATATCGCGGAGGCTTTTTCGTGGTATCAAGCGCGGCGGACAGGGCTCGGAGGAGAGTTCGAGGGCGAACTCGACCGCACGCTCGGTTACATCACCGGGATGCCGTTGGCCGGCCGGCCTGTGCACCGGACGCTTCGTCGCGCCCTGATGCGTCGGTTCCCCTTTACCGTCTACTACAGCGTTGCGGCAGACCTCATCGAGATCCGTGCCGTTCTGCACAGTCGGCGCCATCCTCGAACATGGCTGCGGCGCGCGTGAGGCCTAACCAGCGCTTGAAGCTGGCGGCGCGCGTAGATTAAGGAATGAATCGTTCTTCAGCGCGCCGCAGCTTAAGCGCGATCCGTTAGGCGGCACCCACGTCTCACACCGCTTCCGTTCGGTTTGCAGCCGTCACCGACCCATATTTCGCCCGACCGCGCGACGGTGCCATCACATCCTGACTTAACGGAGGGCCTATGCGACCTAGGTTGGTTACGGCCGTGACTCTAGTCTCCTCGCTCGCCTCGAGTGGCCAGACGACGTTCTCGGGAACCTTGGGGTGCGCGGAGGTCGCGCAAGCACTTTCGATTGATGTCGGCGATCATCCCAACCATTCCTTAGGAACGTTCCAGACAAAATGCGCCTGGGTGAAGCCCATTGAGATTCGCAGCGTTCGCAGCACGGCTTACACCGGCACGGCGACTCTCGAGACCCAGGACAGCATCTCACGCCTCCGGGGCTATGGCGTAATCGCATTTGCGGATGGGAATTCCGCAACTTTTCGCTTTAGTGGAACCAGCGTCCAGCGTGAAGGCTCCGTCACTGCGCAAGGGACGTGGACGTTCGTCGAGGGCACCGGCGAGTTAAGGGGGATCGCTGGAGAGGGCGTTTACAAGGGGCGACCTGCTGAAGGTGGCAGGCACATTTATTCCCTCTCGGGTGCTTGGCAGTTACCGAAGTAGGTCGTGAGTGCTGTGGAAGGGGTGCCGCCTAACACGCGCCTGAAGCTGTCGGCGCCACGTTCTCTGTGGTAGTCTTTTATTTGTGAACGTTCTTGTTCGGCGCCGCAGCTTAGGCGCACCCCGTTAGGCGGCCCCACCAAACGACACGAAAGCCCTATATGCTCCGACAGATCCCTTTCCTCGTAGCCCTCGCTGCCTTCGTGACCAGCCCCGCTCAAGCGCAAGGTCACACGATGCATCACCACGCGCGCGGCGCCAAGATCATCATGATCGGCACCGTGGTCGATCCGATGTGCGCGTTCGTTCAGCAGGCGGCCGACTCGGCTCAAGCGCGCTGCGCCGACCAGGAACGCGACACAACCCTCCCGCCAATGTTGATAGCTGACGGCGAGCTTTATGTCCTCAAGTTTGGCGAGACGACCGCCGCTAGTGTATCGGCAGCTCAACCATTGTTGGGGAAGCGGGTGAAGGTCGACGGTACTGTCTATCCTGCAGGTAACTCCTACCTCATCGTTGTGGACTCAATCCGTGCGAGGGGTCATTAACGTGGGGCCGCCTAACACGCGCCTGAAGCTGGCGGCGCCCGTCGTGTGTGGTAGAATTGCGTTTGTGCACCGTGCAATGTGGCGCCGCAGCTTAGGCGCATCCCGTTAGACAGCGCCGCATGTGACTTTGACCACCACAACGGGGGTATACCCTTCTAGAATGGTCCACTCTCCGCTGGGTCTAGCCGCGATCACGCTGACCGCGGTACTCGCCGGTTGCACCGAGCCACTGCGCCCTTCGTATCGAGCAGGCACGTATGTTCTTGAGACGGTAAACGAGGCGCCTGTCCCGCTCCCGGGCATCAACGCGCCTGTCGCCGGCACCATCACTCTAACCGCTACTGGTGTCGCCGAGCGGCGCATCTCGTACACCGTTGATTCCCAGGGCACCGTACGCGAGTTCGTAGCCACTGGAACCTATCAGCTCATTGGCTCTGAGCTCATGCTGGTTCTTCAGGAGGGCACCTCGCGGTGGACTCCGTCCGCCAGTTTAGTCGGCCCGACCATCACCTTGACGTACCCCCACCCAGCCGATGGCCCCGACATCGTAGAGCGGTATCGCCAGCGTTGACCTCCTCGCCAAGCCCGTGGCTTTTGGCGCTGTCTAACAAGCGCTTGAAGCTGACGGCGCGCGTAGAATATTGTATGACTGCTTTTTCTTCAGCGCGCCGCAGCTTAAGCGCATTTCGTTAGGCACCTGCTGGGAGTACAATGAACGCCGTTCTTCTTGCCGCATTTCTACTGGCTTCGCGATCTGTGTGCCTGGAGGGTCACCCCTCGGTTCGTGCGGAGTTTTCGAAGAGCGCTCTGGTCCTGATTGGCACCGCACTAAGCGAGCAGTCTACGGTTGATGCAGACGGCTTTTGCGCGCTGACCACATATCGAGTAAAGGTCGATGAAGTGCTGCGGGGCAAGCCGGCGGACACGCTCGCAGTCGTCAGTCAGAACGATAGCGGTCGATTCCCGATGGACGTTGGTGTTCAGTACCTCTTGTTCGTTTTTCATGGCGAGAAAGGTCTCACGGTCGACAATTGCGGCAACTCGAACGCCGTGCGGCAAGCTCGGGACGCGGTGCGCCTCGCTAGGCAGCTTAGTCACAGCGCACCTCGTGGTCCACGGTGAGCAGGTGCCTAACAAGCGCTTGAAGCTGGCGGCGCGCGTAGATTAAGGAATGAGTCTTTCTTCAGCGCGCCGCAGCTTAAGCGCGATCCGTTAAGCGGACGCGCCACTCAGGAGAGTGATATGCGCCGTTACGAGCAAGTTTCCGGGGCGCTGTTCGGCCTAATCGCCGCAGCGCAATTGATTCGATCGATCTTGGGGTTGCCGGCACAGGTTGGCACCTTTTCGATCCCCATCTGGTTCTCGGTCCTTGCTTTCTTAGTCACCGCAGCGCTGGCAATCTGGGCCTTTCGCGTCTCTCGGAGCGCTGCCTAACATGCGCCTGAAGCTGGCGGCGCCCGGCGGTAAAATTGCGTTTGTGGACGTTCTAGTGTGGCGCCGCAGCTTAGGCGCAGTCCGTTAGGCAGCACGGCGACGCGGCCTTAGCAGAGAGGTCCCGATGCGCCCCGCCAGAACACCGTTAGTCACCGCGATTTTGGCACTCGCAGCTGGTTCGGCCGTTAGTCAGGAACCGCTGACCCCCGTGCTCGCCTGCCACGTACGCGGCTCTCGGCAATGGCTCGCAACTCGTCCTAGCCCTCTCGATTCCGTCGTGGTCACGGTACGCGGCGCAACCGCCAAGATCTGCTATAGTCGACCGAGCGCACGGGGCAGATCCGTCGACAGCCTAGTGCCACAGGGTCCGGCTTGGCGAATGGGCGCCAATGAGCCAACGACCATCACGGTTACCGACAGACTAAGTGTTGGCGGCGCGTTTCTTGGGACGGGGCGATACGTGATTCTGGCCGTCCCTGGGCTCAACCGATGGACGCTCGTTTTCTACACCACACCCGATACTGAACCGGCCAAGATGTTTCAGAATCTGAGGCAGGTGGCCACCGGCACTGGGGAGGTCGTGCGTATGGCTGAGCCATTAGAGCAGTTCACCATTCGCAGCGAGAGCGACAGCACCACACCTAGCCTCCTCCTCGAATGGGGGACTTGGCGCGTGCGTATCCCCCTGCGCCCGGTGCTCTGACGCTCACATGATTGCCGTGCTGCCTAACAAGCGCTTGAAGCTGACGGCACGCGTAGATTAAGGAATGAAGCTTTCTTCAGCGCGCCGCAGCTTAAGCGCGATCCGTTAGGCAGCGCAAAATGAGCCGGACGAAGACCCAACAGATTGAGTGGCGATTCAGCGAGCGCGAGGAGAGCGTCCAGGCGTGGCTCCGGCACCCCGCCGAGTTGCACATGGTCGTCTTCCTTCGTTCGCCAGAGGACAATCAGTGGCATTCGATCATGACGGTTACGCGGGCCTGGCTTCGGAAGCATGCTGAGGAGCCGTTCGTTAGCGCCATCTGGCCAGCGCTCTTGATAGTGCCGGATGGTCCCCGATCGGTCATCGAGGACAAGATTAACGAGCAGCTCAGCAATGGTGGTTGGCGATTAATCATTCAGAACGCCCAACCGCTGTCTGGCGAGCCGAGGTTTCCAGGGCCTGAGGATTTGTGATGCGCGGCCTAACAAGTGCTTGAAGCTGGCGGCGCGCGTAGGATATTGAATGAATACTTTTTCTTCAGCGCGCCGTAGCTTAAGTGCGATCCGTTAGGCGCCCGCGCAGCATGCTAACAACGTTCCTCTTCCCGCTTGTTATGCTCGCGGCTCAAACCCCCGCTCAGGATTCCATCACGCACATGGTTCTGACGCTCGAAGCGCAGCGCCGGGCGGCTCACCTCAGCGGCAACGCCGATCAGCTCGCCAGTATTCTGGCCGACGATTTCGTGGATATCGGCGCCAATGGTGGACGCCGGACGAAACAGCAGAATGTGGAAGAGACGCGAGCGCATGTGATTCAGTGGACCACCTTAGTTGCCACGAATGAACGGGTTCAGGTATTTGATTCAACCACGGCGGTGGTAACGGGTGAACAAGAGGGGGCTGGTACCTATAATGGTCAGCCATTTGGGCGAAAGACGCGGTACATACGAGTGTATCTCAAACGTCGCGGGCATTGGCAGAACGTGGCGGCTCAATCGGCGTTGATCACGCCATGAGCGCGGCGCCTAACACGCGCCTGAAGCTGCCGGCGCCCGTCGTCTGTGGTAGAATTGCAATTGTGATTATTTCAGCTCGGCGCCGCAGCTTAGGCGCACCCCGTTAGGCGGCGGCGAAAATAGGAGCGTGACCCTTTGCCCATCTTGCCCCTCATGCCGAAAGGTGGCATTGATCGTCTCGCAGACGTTCCCATTCGCTGGCTTGTGTTGGGCTTGCTGATCGCCGGGATCTGGATCTTTGCGAAGCTATGGATAGACCAGAATGACTCGGATCGATATGTCCTGCGCACCGAGGGCGAGACGCTGCGTATCGCGGTGGGCCAGGAACTCGACCTCACATTCCAGACCATCGGACCCGGCGAGTATGAGAGTCGGCCGAGCATTTCGTCGTCATCGCTCCAGTTCCTCGACGTGACGGCCTTCAGGCCTGCGCCGCGGGCGGGTCTCGCACAACGCTTCCGGTTCAAGGGCGCAATCCCCGGCCAGGCAATTGTCGTTATCCATCACTCAGGCAACAGTCCCGTGATTCACGACACGGTGAACGTACACTGACGGAGGCCGCGCCTTTTGTCGCCGCCGCCTAACACGCGCCTGAAGCTGCCGGCGCTACGTCATCTCAGGTAGAATTGCGTTTGTGAACGTGAAAGCATCGCGCCGCAGCTTAGGCGCATCCCGTTAGGCGCTTTCGCCGCTACACCCGTACATTGGCTCAGTGCCGTATCAATTCGAATGGGACGCAGACAAAGCTGCGGCGAACCTTCGTAAGCACGGTGTCTCTTTCGACGAGGCAGTCACAGCGTTTAATGACCGCCTCTCCATCCTTCTGCCGGATCCCGATCACTCGGCCGGCGAAGAGCGTTATCTTGTGATGGGACTTTCAACCCGCGCTCGCCTCCTGGTTGTTGCCTTTGTCGAGCGCCCGCCACGAACCCGACTCATCACTGCAAGACTCGCTACCAAACGCGAGCGCCATGACTATGAAGAAGGCCAAAGGTAAACAGCAAGTACGAGAAGCGGATCGAGACACGATGCGTCCGGAGTATGACTTTTCAAAAGGCGCTCGCGGGGTCACGGGAGCTCGTTATCGTGAGGGGACCAACATCATCGTTCTCGATCCAGAGTTGATGGATGTATTTCCCGATTCCGAAGCTGTGAATGAAGCGTTACGCGCTCTTGCACCTGTCCTCCGTCGGCGAAAACGGGTTTCGTGATTGCGGCGAAGCGCCTAACAAGCGCTTGAAGCTGACGGCGCGCGTAAATTGTGGAATGAATCTTTCTTCAGCGCGCCGCAGCTTAAGCGCCATCCGTTAGGCCGCCCCCGAGCTAGCTTGGAGGAAAAATGAAACGATCTTCGGTCACCAGCTTGCTTGCCGCCTTCCTTACCCTTCCAAGCGTCCTGGTGAGTCAAACTGGCACGCTAAAGACGCCCGTCACGAGAATCAGCGGAGTAGAGACCGTCCTGATCGCCCTCGAGGGGACGTGGCACTTCGATTTGTATTCACGTGGCAATACGCTTCCTATCGCTTCCGGTGAGCGCGAAATGCGGCTGCTGAGCGACTCTACCAAACTCGCCTGGACAGAGACTCCTGTCGATCGGCCACACGGCGGCACCAGCGTTCCGGGATCCTGGACGGCGACCAATGTTGGTCAGTCGCACGCTGGCAGCGGCTTTCTCGGGTATAACGGGGCGACGGATGCTTGGTACGTCTTGGGAACGTACGCGCACGAACCCAATCCCCTCGTTCTGGTTGGGCGGGCCGACCGCTCAGGGCGCATCCTCATGTTCGCTCCACTGGAGATCACAAGCCGTCCAGGAACCTATGTGTCTTCCGAGCTCCGGCTCGTTGATGCCGAGCATTTCGAGTGGGTCGCATCGGACGGACGGTGGCGCGCAGTCTTCACGCGGGTCGGCCACTCATAACACAGGCGGCGGTCTAACAAGCAGTTGCCGCTGCGGGCGGCCCGGTTTTGGGAAGAATTTCGTTTGTGCGCCAGCGCGCTCTGTCCGAGTCTCAACTGTCGCGGCGTCCCCGCAGGTGGCGCCGCAGCTTACGCGCTTCCGTTAGGCCGCACCACCATGCAGGAGGAGATTATGTCCAAAGCCCCCATCTTTCGAATTGCTCTTCCGTTGATGTTTGTGATTCCTTGCGCGATGGCCGCGCAGGTACCGGCCGCCCTCGCCAACGCCATAGGGACCCGAGATCGCGCCGAAATGCTGCTCGACCCTGTGACGTGGAACCGACTGACCGCTGACGACTTCACGATCGTCCTCGCAGACGGCACCCTCATGACCAAGGCGCAGCGGCTCGCTCAACTCACGAGTCAAGGACGCGTTCGCTGCGAAGCCTGTGTTCTGCGCCCCGTCTTTTACATCGACCGCATGCCAGTGTCCGAAGGTGTTGAGCTTTTGGAGCTGCTTCCCCGTGCTGAAGGGCGGGTTTCGGGCTACCCCCAAGTGCAAATCGCGCGACGCGGCAGCGTCTTCGTGCGCAGGTTCCATCGCGAGGGTAACTGGATTCTCGAGATTTGGGTCAAGGATCATGGAGAGTGGCGCGTTCAGATGGCGCAGATCACGTCTGCCGAGAGTTAACATCTCGGGGTTGCGGCCTAACATGCGCTTGAAGCTGGCGGCGCGCGCAAATTAAGGAATGAATCTTTCTTCAGCGCGCCGCAGCTTAAGCGCGATTCGTTAGGCAGCAACGCACGTACCTAGATCCTCTATCCCCGCGCTCTCATCCATGATGGGAACTAAGCGATGGAGCGAATCGAACTGCCAGAGGCTGGACAGCATCGTGTCCTCGAGACCCTTCAGATTTGGAAGCATGAACTTCCCGATACACGAAGTGCTGTGCTTCCGCCGAACACCCAAAACCCCAATCCACTCGTGATTGCTGATTCCGTCGTGGCCTCTGTATTCTCTCCAGGCGCCATCTGTTCCGTTGACAAAGAGTCAGGGCGGCTGCAATGGGTACACAGACTCGACGGATATGGCGGGTCGTGTCTCTCGCACGCCGGTGGCAGGATCTACGCGAAATCAAGTCGGACCGTCTACTGCCTTGATGCGGCGTCGGGACATCCGTATTGGCAGTTCTCCCCCAGTTCCACGGGTAGAGAAACCACCTATTCGTTCCCAATAATTCATGGCGAGAGGGTCTTTTTTGGAGATCGAGCTGGAGTGTTTCACTGCCTTGATGCCCGTTCCGGTGCGCAGATTTGGGCTCAACAGGTTTCTACCGGGAAAAACAATCAGGTAAACTCAACAGCGGCAATCTACAGTGACCTGGTGGTTGTTAGCTCTAACGATGCTGTTGTCGCCGCCTACGATACCCAAACAGGTCGCGGAGTTTGGAGGCAGTCGACCGATGGACCGTGCATAACGGAGCTGCTAATGCAGGACGGGAAGATCTTTGTGGCAACCGCGGCATCAATCTATACCCTCGACGGGTCAACAGGAGAGACTCTTTTCAAGAAGAACTGGCAGAACCTGGATGTTCACTCATTCACCCGCTGCCCCGCGTCCCTAGTCGTCGTGCTCAAGGGGGCCGGTACACGTCAACCAAGTAGCCACGGTTCGAGCGGTCCGCCGCAACTGATCGCGTTGAGCGGCACTACCGAGATCTTCCGAGTCGCGGCGGCCGAGTTTATCGTCGGCATTCGCTTCGATAACGATTCTGGTCTCATCTTTGAGTCTCGTCTTGACGGAATCGGAATTGTTGACCCGTCCACCGGCCAACGGCTGCATAATATCTACTCTGAAAATGAGGTGGTCGGGTTTGGTCTGGTGGACGTAGATGATGGCCGTATCTATGCCATGGATATGGACAGAAACATGTACTGCTTGCGTAGCCCGACAAACCAGGTCGGCGTTGCTGCCTAACAAGCGCTTGAAGCTGGCGGGCGCTCTCGTTTTAGAGGAAGTCGTTGGGTCGTGCCGGACACGGGACCTTCGTCCACCACTCTTGCGCCGGCGGGCCGGTCGCCCGCAGCTTAAGCGCGATCCGTTAGGCAGCGCTATCGAGATGTCGTACGTCGTGGCGATTGTCGCACATCCAGACTTCGAGCCGTTGATACCGCTGGCGGAGCGAGTCCACGTATGGTTGGCCGACACGTCCGCAAATCGAACGCGCGCCCAAAACTACTGGCGGGCCCATCCCCAGAACTCGATAGAGCAGGGAGTCACGACTTTCAAGGTTGGTGTGCGCGATACTGCAGAGCAGATGGTCATTGGCGTTCTGGGCCCGGTTGATCTGCACCATGGTGAGCACGCGCACACGCCCCCCTGGGATACGCTGGAGATCTACGGAGCAGCGCCAACCCCGTTGTTACGGAAGGCATTGACGGATTTTGGCATCAGCGATGTGCTTCCGATACCTGGTGGGTTTCGCGCGACTCGGGATCGTGGGAGCGCTGTCTAACAAGCGCTTGAAGCTGGCGGCGCGCTGTAGATTATGGAATGAATCTTTTTTCAGCGCGCCGCGGCTTAAGCGCACCCCGTTAGGCGGCACCCGCCGCACGAGATCCGATGGCGTGAGAATCCTGGTCCTCGGCGGCACCCTCTTCCTCGGTCGGCACATTGTCGAAGCTGCGCTCGCCCGCGGCCATGATGTCGTTCTCTTCAACCGCGGCAAGCACAACCCGCATCTTTTCTCGCACATCGAAAAGCTGCGCGGCGATCGCGACGGGGACCTCGTTGCGCTTCGCGGCCGCCGCTTCGAGACAGTCATCGATCCATCCGGGTACCGACCGGAACACGTTCGGGCGGTGACAGACGTGCTGGGCGGCGCCATTGCTCACTACCTGTTCATCTCAAGCATCTCTGTGTACAGAGACTTCCCTCCACACCGCTCGTTCGACGAGGACGCCCCGCTCGCAGAAGGCGACCAGGGTTACGGAGCGCTTAAGGCACGGTGCGAGGACATGCTCGAAGAGGCGCTGCCGGGTCGAGTCGCGCGCGTGAGACCCGGCCTCATCGTGGGGCCGCACGATCCGACCGACCGCTTCACGTACTGGCCCCGCCGGGTTGCACGCGGCGGCAGCGTGCTTGCACCCGGTCGTCCGGAACGGCCGGTTCAACTCGTCGACGTGCGTGATCTCGCCGAATGGTGCGTGCGGGGAGCCGAGCAGTGCCGTGTCGGAGTCTTCAACGCCGTCGGCCCTCGATCCACGCTGACGATGGGCCAGGTGCTCGAGGGCTGCGCCACGGTTACGGAGAGCGTCGCCCGTTTCAAGTGGGTGCCGGATGAGGATCTACTTGCGGCCGGCGTCAAGCCTTGGACGGAGCTCCCCCTCTGGATTCCGGAGAGCGACTCTCGGGTGGGCGGGATGCTGCTAGCTGACAACCGGCGGGCGGTGGCGGCAGGCTTGACCTTCCGGCCGCTCGCTGACACGATCCGCGCGACGCTCCAGTGGGACCGCCGTGAAGGTGCGGCCGGACACGATCTCCCGATTCGGGTCACGCCGATCCCTCCGGAGCGCGAGGCCGAGCTCCTTGCATACTGTGTATGAACGGCCCGCGCCCAACCTGGTGCCGCCTAACAAGCGCTTGAAGCTGGCGGCGCGCGTAGATTAGGGAATGAATCTTTCTTCAGCGCGCCGCAGCTTAAGCGCGATTCGTTAGGCGGCAACACAGCATTCGAGATCTAACGGTGCCCTCCATCGATGAGGTCCTGCAGATCGTCGATCCCACGCGTTTTTCCATCGCGCTTAGCGAGCTTATTGCCCGGAGTCCTCGCAGCTTTGCCGAATCGCGGCCGGCAGAACGTGTGGCCTGGTGTGTTTCAGAACTCGAGGCAGAGGTCAACAACGGCGGCTTCTCCCTTTTCTTTATGAATTCCACGGGGGATCTTGCCGCCGAGACGGTGGACGCACTCGGTAGAATCGGCGCGTACAAGACCATGGCGCTCGTGAAGGAGGCGATGTCAGTGTTTCCCCCTCCTGGACCGGCCGCGGCGCGTCAGTCACGGGAGGCACAGTTGAAAGCGTTGCCGGCGTCTGCCCGGGCCACCTGGGATCGGCTCGATAAAGCATTCTTTGCGTACCCGGACGACCTTCCCACGTTGATGCGCTCCTTTGTGACCGCACATGCGGCGGACTTTCGGTGAGGTTGCCGCCTAACACGCGCCTGAAGCTGACGGCCCGGCGTCTGTGGTAGAATTCCATTTGTGATTATTTCAGTTAGGCGCCGCAGCTTAGGCGCGATCCGTTAGGCGGCGGCTCGCCGGTCTAGTAAGTCCCAGCCATTCTTAACGCGTGTACTTCCGGATCCTCGGTGAAATCACCGACGTCGAGACGATTGCCACCGGGTCACGCATTCGTGAACTGGCGCGGCTGCGGCGGCGCCATGGCCGAGGCCGCTGGCGCAAACGGAAGGGAACAGCGCAGGTGGAGCTGGCTGGCGGCGTGATACGGATTGCCGAGCTGCACTGGTATGAGGCGGCGGGCATAGGTCAACGCGAATTCAAGATCAAGCGTTATCTTGATTGATATGGCAACGCGTGCGCGGCAACTCGTCCTCTGTCTGCGGAACCGGGGCTACGAGGCTTCCCTCGAGCGTCGGAAGCTGTACCAGGTTATTCCCGATCGGGACGCCGAGAAGCTTGGCCAGTTTCGGGTGATCGATGAGTCCGGTGAGGATTATCTCTATCCGGCCACCTTCTTTGCCGTTGTCAAACTCCCGCCCCGCATTCGGCGTCGCGTTCTCGCCGCCGCCTAACAAGCGCTTGAAGCTGCCGGCGCCCGTCCTCAACGAGTGCGGTGACGGGCCCGCGTTCGGTGTTGTAGAATTCCGTTTGTGAACCTTCTAATTCGGCGCCGCAGCTTCAAGCGCCATCCGTTAGGCGGCGCCGCGCTGACGGCAGCCACACCCGAGCGTAGGAGAGGAGCGAGTTGGTGGTCACCGATGAGATGAATTGGCAGCGATTTTATTCTGGCACACGCGCAGACCTGAAACCGGGAGACCAATTCTACCACGGTACACGGGCTGACCTGACGCCGGGCGACCTCATCAAGCCTGGCCATCGCGCCAACTTTGGCAAGTTGGATAGGGTTACAACCTACGTGTACTTCAGCGCCACCTTGGACGCCGGTATCTGGGGAGCGGAGCTCGCAGGCGGCGAGGGCCCCGGTAGAATCTACCTAGTGGAACCGACCGGGCCGTTTACCGATGATCCCAATCTCACGGACAAGAGATTTCCGGGAAACCGCACTAAGTCGTACCGCTCCCGAGAACCGCTGCGAGTCCTGGGCGAGTGCACGGGTTGGCAGGGGCACCCACCCGAAGTGCTTCAGGCCATGAAGGACCACCTTGCGCAACTCAAACAGCTTGGTGTTGAGCCAATCGATGACTGATGCCGGAGTCGTTGGCGGGTCCAGCGAGATCGGGCGCCGCCTAACAAGCGCTTGAAGCTGGCTGCGCGCGTAGATTAGGGAATGAATCTTTCTTCAGCGCGCCGCAGCTTAAGTGCGATCCGTTAGGCGCCCGCGCAGCATGCTAACAACGTTCCTCTTCCCGCTTGTTATGCTCGCGGCTCAAACCCCCGCTCAGGATTCCATCACGCACATGGTTCTGACGCTCGAAGCGCAGCGCCGGGCGGCTCACCTCAGCGGCAACGCCGATCAGCTCGCCAGTATTCTGGCCGACGATTTCGTGGATATCGGCGCCAATGGTGGACGCCGGACGAAACAGCAGAATGTGGAAGAGACGCGAGCGCATGTGATTCAGTGGACCACCTTAGTTGCCACGAATGAACGGGTTCAGGTATTTGATTCAACCACGGCGGTGGTAACGGGTGAACAAGAGGGGGCTGGTACCTATAATGGTCAGCCATTTGGGCGAAAGACGCGGTACATACGAGTGTATCTCAAACGTCGCGGGCATTGGCAGAACGTGGCGGCTCAATCGGCGTTGATCACGCCATGAGCGCGGCGCCTAACACGCGCCTGAAGCTGCCGGCGCCCGTCGTCTGTGGTAGAATTGCAATTGTGATTATTTCAGCTCGGCGCCGCAGCTTAGGCGCACCCCGTTAGGCGCCACGTCTCTCCACCAAGAATGGCTGAACAAAAGAATCCGCGCTTCCAGCAGGCCGTCCGCGATAGCTTCGCCGCACAGCAATTGATGGCGACGATCGGCGCACGGCTTACTCGCGTTGGCCCTGGGGAGATCGAGATCCGCGTGCCCTTTCGGCACGATCTGATGCAGCAGCACGGGTTCCTCCACGCTGGGGTCGTGACCTCCGCGCTCGATAGCGCGTGCGGATACGCCGCATTCAGCTTGATGCAGGAGGGTGCCGGAGTACTCACGTTGGAATTTAAGACGAATTTCCTGGCTCCTGCTCGGGGAGAGGAGCTGATCGCGCGCGGACGTGTCGTGCGGGCAGGTCGCACGATCAATGGTGTGTCAGGGAGAGGCCTCAATGCTTACTGACGGTGCGGAGAACCCAGTGGCTACCATGCTTGCCACGATTATGACGGTTCGTGATCGTCCGGATGTCGTCGGCTGAACGGGGGCGTATTGTGCGGTTCGGATGCGCGTGGCGCCTAACAAGCGCTTGAAGCTGACGGCGCGCGTAGGATATTGAATGACACCTTTTTCTTCAGCGCGCCGCAGCTTAAGTGCGATCCGTTAGGCGCCCGCGTTCCTTCCATCCATGACAATCCCGATGCTTTCCCCGTGTGCTCGCTGCGGGACCTCATTAGACCGAGCAACAGCCGAGCATTGCGGCGTTTGCGATTATACTGTCTGCCCGAGCTGTCGCGCGACGACCGGCCCTATCTGTCCACGCTGCGGTGGCCTCGTGGCTGGACACATCTATGTAGGGATTATCGACGTCGTTCCCGCAAAGCGTGTCGATACTATTCTCGACGCAACGTTTGGGGCGTCGTTATTGGCCGATGGGTTCGCGCAAATCAGACACCGCGTCTGGGCGCGTGCACGCGTGCCGGATATCACCGACGTTTTCAACATCCAGGCGCTAAAGGGCGCGTCACTATCCGCAACCTGGGGCTTCTCGATCGCTTTCGTACCGCACGTCTCGGCCGGCAAGGTCAAGTGGCATCGCACGCTCAAGTCGGCCCGGTTAGACGTCCGTTACGACCCGAGGAACTTCCCAACACGCAAGGAGAGCCCGGACCTCCAGCTCGACACGCTGTATGGCGAAAGCGAGCTACGAGATCAAGGATCGGCGCTCGCCGCCCTTGCCATTCCCCAAGCGTTGCGTTTCTGGGGTGGCGTCAACCGAGTCGTCGATTTGCGCGACGTATTGGAAGGCTTGCGACAAAAGGACAAGGACGCCGTTGCTTTCGGATTCTACAACTATATCCAGCACCCCCTCGCTCTGGCGTTCACCCACGCGAGACTAGGCGACCGTGTCGCCGCCTTTGACGAGTTGTCTCGCAGTGCATGGTTTCAGAACGATCCTGCGGATCTCAAGGCTGCCCTTATTCAGGCGCTGGAGGCCGAACTGGCGGAACGCGGCGCCTAACAAGCGCTTGAAGCTGGCGGCGCGCGTAGATTAAGGAATGAATCTCTTGTCAGCGCGCCGCAGCTTAAGCGCGCTCCGTTAGACCGCGCAACTCCTCTCCCCTGTAGCGTACATACGTAGTATGTACATTGATCGGTGGCTGATCTTCGCTTCGAGTGGGATCCGGCCAAGGAGCAGGCCAATCGGCGCAAGCATAGGGTCTCGTTTCAGGAGGCCGAGAGTGTGTTCGCCGATGAACACGCGCGCTTACTTGACGATCCTGACCATTCGGAGGCCGAGGATCGGTTCGTACTCTTGGGCTTGAGTTGACGGTTCCGCGTGCTGGTGGTGGTGCACACATATAGAGGGAATGAGGACGCGATTCGGATCATTTCGGCGCGCGGAGCGACGAGGACGGAACGCGCGTACTACGACGCGAGGTGGCAACGATGAGACGTGAATACGATTTCTCCAAGTCCCGGCCGAACCCTTATGCCGAGCGCCTCAAGGAGTCGGTGACGATCCGCTTGGACACGCGGGCGCTGAAATATTTCAGAGAGCTGTCAGCGACCAGTGGAATTCCTTACCAGACGCTGATCAATCTTTATCTACGCGACTGTGCAACGACGGGACGCAAGTTGGATCTGCAATGGAAAGCGCCGAAGCGAGCGCGGTCTAACAAGCGCTTGAAGCTGACGGCGCGCGTAGATTGAGGAATGAATCTTTCTGTAGCGCGCCGCAGCTTAAGCGCATTTCGCTAGACCGCCGAATCGATTTCCCTGAGTCTTGGAGCATGAAGGTCGCAATTCGACGAGCGAAGGCTGAGGACGCGGCCGCGATCGCTGTCTGTCTTTCCGCACTTGGTTACGGTACATCGGCAACACTCGTGGCGGACAAACTGTCTGTGCTGAGGGACAGCTCTGCGGATACCGTGCTGGTTGCCGAGCATCCCTCTGCTGCGATCGTGGGCGTGGTAAGTGTGCACGTACTTCCACTATTCCACGCGCCCGGGAATCTTGCACGCCTAACTGCCTTGGCGGTCCCTCTCAATCATCAGCGGCAGGGTGTCGGTCGCGCTCTGGTCGCGGCCGCGGAAGCCTTCGCTTGGCAGCACGATTGCAGGCGAGTGGAGATCACAAGTGGAGATCATAGAGAGGATGCGCACGCTTTCTACCGAGCCTTAGGGTATGAAGTGGATGAGCGACGCTTTATCAAGCACCGTTCGTCGGCGGTCTAACAAGCGCTTGAAGCTGGCGGCGCGCGTAGAATATAGTATGACTACTTTTTCTTCAGCGTGCCGCAGCTTAAACGCGATCCGTTAGGCTGCCCTCACTGCTTCCATGAACTCTGAGGCCACTCTGAATCAAGTTGAAGGGCCTACCCGGGCGGAGGCTCTCGGAAAGACGCTGGAATAAATGCGCAGCATTCGTGGTCTAGGCAACCGGGAGGGACGACTCCATGGTTGCTTCGACGGCAGTACCTCAGCTCCTTGCGCGCTGGGCGCACTTCTACGGCCACACGCCCGTGACCGCCGCGGTGACCTATCTCCACCTTGTCGGTATCCTGGTGGGCGGCGGCGTGGCGGTCGCAGCCGATCGGGCGGCGCTGCGGCTCTCACCCGCGACGCCCGACTGGCCCCAGGAGCTGGCCCGCCTTGCCAGCGTGCACCGCTGGGTGATCGCAGGCCTCGCGCTCATTTTCGCCACCGGTCTGTTGATGATGTTCGCGGAGCTCGACCGCGTTGCGACCTCCGTCGTGTTCTGGACCAAGATGTGGCTCATCGCCCTGCTGCTCGGCAATGGCTACATCCGGATGCGCGCAGAGCACGCGCTCGGACAGAACCGCGCCGCCGGATGGGGTCGGTTCCGGCGGGCATCGCTTGCCAGCCTCGTGTTGTGGTTCGCCGTCCTGCTGGCCGGCACGTTGCTCCACCTCACCACCTGATGAACGCATCCGATGCATGAAAGCCTCCGCGACATTCGTTCGTGCTCTGGACCACGCCCGGGTGTTGCCGTCTGGCTAACGGTGCGCGTGCAGCCTAACAAGCGCCTGAAGCTGCCGGCGCCCGGGTGTCTGTGGTACAATTCCATTTGTGAATTGCACAGGACGGCGCCGCAGCTTAGGCGCATCCCGTTAGGCATCACAAATGCTCCGAGTGCTCGCAGGCATCCTAGCTGTCGGCTTCGGTGCCGCTCTCAAGGCATCTGCGCCTGAGCCGAAGGCCGCTATCGCCGGCGTCGTGATCGATAGTGCCAGCATGCGCCCGGTCTACCCTTCTCGCGTGGACATGATTGGGACAAACATCTTTGTGTTAGGCGACACTCTTGGGCGCTTCTTGCTTCCCGATGTCTCACCTGGGACGCATCAGCTGCGGGTTCGCGCCCTCCTGCATTTTCCTGACAGTCTGACGGTCACCGTCGGGACGGACACGGTGCGACTGAAGCCCATTCGATTGCGGCTCGACGTTCGCATGGATTCGATCTTGCGATCGGTCACGATTGTTGCCCCAGGCGAGCCACGGTGATGGTGATGCCTAACAAGCTCTTGAAGCTGGCGGCGCGCGTAGATTATGGAATGAGTCTTTCGTCAGCGCGCCGCAGCTTAAGCGCGATCCGTTAGGCCGCAGGGACAACTGCCTGAATCAAGGTCAGGGTATTGGCTTCAAGAGGGAGGGAAGGAGAAATGATCAAGGTCAGCGTGCTATATCCAGGTGGTGCTGGCACTACGTTCGATATGAGTTACTACCTTAACCGCCACATCCCGATGGTGCGAGCAAAGCTTGGCGCGGCCTGCAAGAGTGCAGCTGTGGAACAAGGCTTGGGCGGTGCCACGCCTGGCGCACCACCAGCGTTTAGCGCCATGGGCCATTTGTACTTTGATTCCGTGGAGGCCTTTCAGTCTGCGTTCGGCCCACACGCCGGCGCGATCATGGATGACATTCCTAACTACACCAACGTCCAACCGACGATTCAGGTGAGTGAGGTGAAGCTATAATTCGGTTGGAGTTACTGCTCCTTTTTACAGCCTGCGGCCTAACACGCGCCTGAAGCTGCCGGCGCGCGTCATCTGTCGTAGAATTGCGTTTGTGAAAGTGAAGACTTGGCGCCGCAGCTTAGGCGCACTCCGTTAGGCCGCCGCAGGCATTCGGGCACTGGCCGGCCCCTATTTCGAGCAAGCCTACCTCAAACGAGCGGCATTACGCACTACGAGCGGCGCCAGCGGCCTTATTCTTGCGCGGAACTCACACAGCTGCTCGAGGCTGCGGCCTGCGTGTGTCGTATTTGGTCCTCCTGCGAGAATCGCAGCCAGTACTACCTGCCGTAGGGAGTTAGCGCGATGGTAATCGTACAGGTCGTAGAAATGGCGTTTGCCCTTGTGCTTGGCGGCTTGATTGTTCACTGGGCAGTCGAGCGCCAGCGGCTTCGTCGGTTTGTTCAGAGCTTCGGTGTTCTCCCTGCCGACCCTCGTCGCCTTGCCCTTGAAGTGGCCGGCCGCCTCTTTACGCGACCGCATGGCGGTTCTGATCCTCCCTACTTGCTCAAGGCACTCGGTCCCCTTGGGGCTACTCCGAGCGCTCTGATTGACCGAGGCGGGTGCTGCTCCGGTACGTCCCGGCTCTACATTCTCTGCTTGTCGCAGCTCGAAATCCGAGCCCATCAAATAACCCTATACCATCGCACGGGACTCGCTCGGCACTGCCTCGTCGAGGTTCGCCTCCCAGACGGTCCGCTGATCGCCGACCCATTTTACGGTCTGTACTACACTGACGAGACCGGACGGCCAATAGACCTCGACCGCTTGCAGAGTGGCGCCACGCCCCGCTTCGCCTCGCTGCCACACAGCGACCGCACCGCTTACCCACCCCACGAGTACTACGATTTCGTTTTCACCCTTTCCAAGACGGCCAACTGGACCATGAGTTGGTGCAGGCGCCAAGCCTACCGCTTTCTAATCGCGGTCACTCGAGGTGGCATAGATCGACTACGTTTGCCAGTGATCTTTGAGTGGCCACAGGTCTTGCTCGGTACCATCCTGACGATAACGATCGGTGCCATGCAGGTCTTGGTGTGGGTGTTGCGGTGACCAAGCGCCGCCGAACTTGCGTTTGAAGGCGGCGGCCTAACGCGCGCCTGAAGGTGACGGCGCCCGTCATCTGCGGTAGAATTGCATTTGTGATCATTCCGGTCAGGCGCCGCAGCTTAGGCGCATCTCGTTAGGCCGCGCTCGTAAGAGGAGGGTGAAATGCCTCTCGATGGCAAACACGCCTTGATCACTGGAAGCTCCCGTGGCATTGGCCGGGGAATCGCGCTGAAGCTCGCGGAGCATCGCGTGGGGATCGCCGTCCACTACTACCAGAACGAGCGTGCTGCCAACGACACGCTCGCTGAAGTCCGCAAACGCGGTTCTGACGGTTTCGTGGTCCAAGCCGATGTGTCGCGTCCAGACGAGATCAAGCAGATGTTCCGCAAGGTCCAGACGCAATTCAAGACGCTCGACGTTTTCGTGAGCAACGCGCGACCGGAGGTACCCGCCTTTTTCCAGGCACCCTTGGACATCACCTTAGCGCAGTGGGACACGGCCTTCGATTCCCAGGCGAAGGCGTTCTTGGTCGGGGTGCGCGAGGCGATTCCACTCATGAGCGGCGGAGGACGAATTATCGCCCTCACCTACGCTGAGGGGAGCCGCACGGGTGGACTCCAACCCTGGGTAGGCATGGGCTCAGCCAAGGCGGCGCTCGAGTCGCTAGTGCGCTACTTCGCCGTGGCACTCGCCAAACGTGGCATCACGGTGAACGCGATCAGCCCCGGCTGGACCGAGAACAGCGTATTGAACACGCTGCCACCTCAGGCCCAGGATCTCATCAGGAATTGGCACGTGCGCGGTTGGACGCCCATGGGACGTTTGGGAACGCCGGAAGATGTCGGCAACGTGGTGACGCTCTTCTGTTCGGAGCAAGCCGGCTGGATCACCGGACAAGTGATCTACGCGGATGGCGGTGCCTCGTTGATGAATCCCGAGGTCCCCCCGGAGATACAACTGGGATAACAGCGCGCCAGGAGCCAGCAAGGAGCAGGAGCAGTGCGCGGCCTAACAAGTGCCTGAAGCTGACGGCGCCCGTCGTCTATGGTAGAATGGCATTTGTGATCATTCGACCTTGGCCGCAGCTTAGGCGCGATCCGTTAGACGGCAGCGCACTGGTTCTTCTTCCAATTCTCCCATGACGGTCGCGGTCGCCGATCGCATCCTCGGCTGCCTCAAGGGCATCGCCACTGGTGACGCCATCGGTAAGCAAACAGAGATGTTATCGCATGAGGACGTGCTCCACTGGTATCCTCACGGCATCCGAGGTTTCGAAGGCGCTCCCGGCTCCGTCATTCCTCGATACGTGGGGAACTCGAAGCACGAGTGGCGGATCGGTGAAACCACGGACGACACCGAAATGACTCTTGCCGTCGCGCGTGCCATCCTCATCGATCGGAACGTTTCGCACACGAGCATCGGTCGTGAACTGCTCCGATGCACGAAGTGTGTTCATCCGGGTCTCAAGTCCCTTTGGGAATTTCACCAGGCGGCCGATCCCGCGCGGATGGCAACGAACCATGATGGCTGTGGAGCCGCAATTCGGGTGGCGCCGGTCGGCATCTTCTTTACCTCTCACCGCGCAGAGGAACTCCTGAACGGCGCTCGTGAAGCGTCGGTTTCGACTCACGGTGGGTCACTAGCCATCGCGGCGGCAGCTGCCACTGCTGCCGCGGTCTCGGCGGCGATTGATGGAGCTTCTCTACCCGACGTTCTGGAGCTTGCCGAATGTGCTGCGGCCGAAGCCGAGCGTCGGTGGCCCGGCCCCGCCCCCTCCGCGTTCGCGAACGCGCTCCGTACGGTGCATGACGACCTGGGGCACTTCACCGCACTTCGAGCGGCAGAGATAGCCGCGCTTTACTTTCCGAATCAGCCGATGACGATCGTGCCCCTGGCGCTGGGACTCGGAACACTGATGCAGTCGGCGGAGGAAGCGATCCGCCTGGCTGCGAACATTGGCGGAGATAGTGACTCCGTAGCCTCGATTGCCGGGGCGATCCTCGGGGCCATGTACCCAACGACTGTGAATCCCGACTGGTACGGCGCTGTCGAGGTGGTCAACGACCACAATCTGGTAACAATCGCCAACGAACTCGCCGAGTTGCGACACTGATGTCTACAGCCCGAGAACGCTGCCGCCTAACAAGCGCTTGAAGCTGACGGCGCGCGTAGATTAGGGAATGAATTCTTTTTCAGCGCGCCGCAGCTTAGGCGCATCCCGTTAGGCGGCAAACGAGTGGCGCTGTCCTGTTGTGACGAGGCAACCATGACGAAGACCACAGGCCTGTCCATACTCTTGCTGCTTGCCGCAGCGCAGCTCCCAGCTCAATCCCTGCCTGCCGACTCCCTCTTCGATCGTCTCATCGGTCATTGGGTGCTGCGCGGCACGATAGCACGGCAGTCCACGACCCATGATGTGGACTTCGAATGGATGTTGGGACGGGAGTACGTGAAGATGCACGAAGTGTCCCGTGAGCCGGGGCCGAACGGGGCGCCGCCATACGAGGCGGTCGCGCTATTCGGGCGCGATCCGCGCTCCGGTGAATATGCGGTACTGTGGCTGGATAACACGGGAGCCAGCGCATTCGACGCGGCCGGTATTGGGCGAGGCAAGGTGGCGGGCGATTCGATTCCGTTCGTCTTCAACTACACCGCCACCGACCGGTTCCATAACACGTTCGTCTACAATCGCGCGACCGATTCCTGGCAGTGGCACCTGGACAATGACAGCTCGGGCGTGCGCCGGCCGTTTGCCCGGGTGACGCTGACGCGGCGCTAGCCCATCGGCGGTGCATGGTCGTTTGCCGCCTAACATGCGCCTGAAGCTGACGGCGCGCGTACATTAAGGAATGAGTCTTTCATCAGCGCGCCGCAGCTTGAGCGCGATCCGTTAGGCAGCGCAAGCGCAGGATCAGGTTAAGAGAGAAAGGCCACATGGAACCACCTGTGTTTCTTGCCGCGCTCCTGATATTCGTGGGAATTCCCGCTCTCACGGTCCTCAAGATCGCTCGTCTGCGGG
>Ga0209161_10000444_pt1 | contig 33695 bp, 26 predicted proteins | sample GraSoiAngelo_155_FD_186169 | JGI IMG/M metagenome (GOLD analysis project Ga0209161, IMG submission 186169) | Grasslands soil microbial communities from the Angelo Coastal Reserve, California, USA - 14_1009_13_30cm (SPAdes) (version 2) | ecosystem: Environmental > Terrestrial > Soil > Grasslands... | reverse complement strand
AATGGCCCCGCCCACGGGCCGTAGTCGAAGAAACGGTGGTGCATGACCCCCGTCCCCCGCGTGTCCGTCAAGAACTCCGAGCGGTACCCGAGCAGCCCCCGGGCCGGGATCTTGAAGCGCATTCGCACCATGCCCACCCCCGGGTTCCGCATGTCCAGCAGCTCCGCCCGGCGGGGGCCCAGCTTCTCCATGACGACCCCCAGATACCCCTCGGGGCAGTCGATCATCAGCTCCTCGTACGGCTCCAGCCGCTCCCCGTTCGGCCCCTCCCGCGGAATGATCCGCGGCCGGCTCACCTGAAACTCGAACCCCTCGCGCCGCATCGTCTCCATCAGGATGCCGAGGTGCAGCTCTCCCCGGCCCGACACGGTGAACGTCTGGGGATCGTCCGTTTCCTCCACCCGCAGGGCCACGTTCTTCTCGAGCTCCCGAAACAGCCGATCGCGCAGCTGGCGGCCCGTCACGAACTTCCCCTCGCGCCCGGCGAACGGCGAGTCGTTCACCTTGAAGTCCACTGAGATCGTGGGCTCCTCGACCGCGATGCCCGTGAGCCGCTCTAGATAGTCGGGCGCCGTCACCGTCTTGCCGATCTCGACGCCCACCAGGCCCGCGAGCGCCACGATGTCGCCGGCCGAGGCCTCCTGCACCTCGATCCGCTCCAGCCCGTCGAACGAAAACAGCTTTACCACCTTGGCCTGCTCGTACGGTGCATCTCCCAGAGGACCAGGCTCGCCCAGGGGAAGTAACGCGACCGTCTCGCCGACCCGTACCCGCCCCCGCTCGATCCGGCCGATCGCGATCCGGCCCAGATAAGAGGAATAGTCGAGGGTCGACACGAGCATCTGGAACGGCCCGTTGGGGTCGGCCTGCGGCGCCGGAATCGTGTCCAAAATGCTCTGGAACAACGGGTTGAGATCCGTCCCCGGGGACTTGAGGTCGAGCGTGGCGGTCCCCGCGCGGCTCGATGTATAGAGGAAGGGGCAATTGAACTGCTCCGGCGTCGCCTCCAGGTCCAGGAACAGCTCCAGCACCTCATCGTGCACCCGCAGGGGCTCGGCGTCCTGGCGGTCGATCTTGTTGACCAGCACGATCGGCTTCAGGCCGAGCGCCAGCGCCTTCCCCGCCACGAACCGCGTCTGCGGCATGGGGCCCTCGGCGGCATCGACCAGCAACAGGAACCCATCCACCATGCGCAGGATGCGCTCCACCTCGCCGCCGAAGTCGGCGTGTCCCGGGGTGTCCACGATGTTGATCTTGGTGTCGCCCCACCGCACCGCGGTGTTCTTCGAGAGGATGGTGATCCCGCGCTCGCGCTCCAGCGGGTTCGAGTCCATGACCCGCTCGTTTACCTGCTGGTTGGCGCGGAACACCCCCGCCTGGCGGAGCATCTGGTCCACCAGCGTGGTTTTCCCATGGTCCACATGCGCGATGATGGCGATGTTGCGGATCTGCAAGGGGCTAGGTCCTGACGGTGCCGATATGAGGGGCGCAGGCTGTGAGGGGCGCAGTATAGGAAGGTGGTCTCGAAAAGACAAGCGCCAGGATCACCTACGCGCAGGTCGGATCCCGCTCCATCTGCACCGTCACATGCCGGATGCCCATGCCCCCCAGGCGTGCCTGGACGGCTTCGAGCACGCGCTGGTTGTCGGTCGGGTTTTGGACGACCAGGTGGCCGCTCATCGCGATCACCCCGCTCGTGACGGTCCACACGTGGAGGTCGTGCACCGACGCCACGCCGGGGATGGACGCGATCCGGTCGTGGACGTCCGAGAGGGCGATGTGCGCGGGCGCCGCCTCGAGCAGTACGTCCGTGCTCTCCTTCACCAGCCGCCAGGCGCTGCCCAGGATCAGGAGGGAGATCAGCACCGAGATGACGGGATCGGCCTGCACCCACCCGGTGGCGAGGATGATGACGCCCGCGAGGAGGGCGCCGACCGAGCCGAGCAGGTCACTCACGACATGAAGGTACGCGCCGCGCTGGTTCAGCGAGTGGTGGTGTCCGCGGTGCAGGATCGCGGCGCCGACCGCGTTCGCCGCCAGTCCCACGCCCGCGATGATCAGGAGCAGCGTGCCCTGCACCTCGGCGGGCGAGCGGAGCCGGCGGTAGGCCTCGAGGCCGATGCCGAGCGCGATCACGATCAAGGCCGCCCCGTTCACGAGCGCAGCCAGGATCTCCAACCGCAGCAGTCCGAACGTCCGCTCCGCGGTCACCGGCCGCTGCGCGAGCGCCGTCACGACCAGCGACAGGCCCAGCGCGGCCACATCGGCCAGCATGTGGCCCGCGTCGGCGAGCAAGGCCAGCGAGTGAGCCAGCCACCCGCCCACAGCCTCGGCCACCATCACCGCGGCCGTGATCGCCAGCACGATCTTCATCCGCCGCCGGCTCTCCTCGCGGAGCGGCGCTCTGTGGGTGCATTGGACTTCCAGCGGTACGGCGGTGCTCATGCGTCCCTCTTGCCCCCTTCCCTCTCGGCAAAATACCGGGCCGTTCCGCCACCGGGCAACACGCTCTATGTTCCCGCCTCTATGCCCGGCCCCGCCTCGGAATCGCTCGGCCTCCGCCTCCTAGCGGTGCTGGCGCTCGTGCTGGCGAACGCGTTCTTCGTGGCGGCGGAGTTCGCGCTGGTCGCGGCCCGCCGCACGCGCATCGAAGCGCTCGTCCGGCGGGGCGACCGCAAGGCGAGAACGGTACAGGCCGCGTTGCATGATCTGTACCGCCAACTGTCCGCGGCGCAGCTCGGCATAACCGTCGCCTCGATCCTGCTGGGCTACGTCGCCGAGGATACCGTGGCGCAGCTGTTCCGCGACTGGTTCGCGGCCCTGCCGCCCGCCCTCGAGTTCCTCGCGCGCGGCGGCGTCGCGTCCACCGTCGCAGTGGCGCTCGTCTCCTTCCTCCATGTCGTGTTCGGCGAGCAGGCGCCCAAGGCGTGGGCCATCACCCATCCCGAGCGAACCAGCCGCTGGATCGCCGCGCCACTCATCTTCTTCTCGTGGATCACGCGACCATTCACCGATCTCCTCAACTGGAGCGCCGGCCGGGTTGTCCGGCTGCTGGGCCTGAAGGGCACCACGGCGGAGCTCGACCGGATCCACTCGCCCGAGGAGATCCGCATGCTGGTCGAGCAGAGCCGGCAGCGCGGCAAGCTCGATGCCGACGACGCCCGCCTGTTGCAGGGCGTGTTCGAGTTCAGTGAGAAAACGGCCCGTGAAGTCATGACGCCGCGCACCGAGATGGTGGCCCTGCCGGCGGGCCTGACGCTCGAGGAAGCCGCCGATCAGGTGGCGGTCGCGGGCCGGTCGCGCTATCCGGTGTACGGGGAGTCGCTCGACGACATCCTCGGCATCGTGCACGCGAAGGACATCCTCGCCGGCCTCCGCTCGGCCAAGGGCGGCAGCCTCCGCGCGGTGCTCCGCCCGGCCGTGTTCGTGCCGGGGACGCGCGAAGTCGAGGACGTGCTCGCCGACATGAAGCGGCAGAAGATCCACCTCGCGATCGTGCTCGACGAGTTCGGCGGCACGGCGGGTCTCGTCACCATGGAAGACTTGCTGGAGGAGATCGTCGGCCAGATCTACGACGAATACGATCGGCCCTCGGGCGAGCTGCGCGCCGCCCCCGCCGGCGTGGCGCCCATCATCGCCGGCTCGGTCCCGATCCGCGAAGTCAATAGCGCGTTTGGACTCGAGCTCGGCGAGCAGGATTACACGACCATCGGAGGGTTCCTGTTCGGTGCGATCGGCCGCCTCCCGAGGCCCGGAGATCAGGTGGCGGTGAAAGGCGCCGTGTTCGAGATCGTCGAGGTGGAGGGGCGCCGCGTCGGGACGGTGCGGGTGCTGCGGCGCGGCCCAGGCGCGGACGCCTAGTGCCGTAGCGCCGCGTCAGCCCGTTGCACCCGTCGCGCCAGCTCGGTCCCGAGCTCCAGCGCCGCCCGCATGGAGCCGGGGTCGGCCACCCCCTTGCCGGCGATGTCGAGCGCGGTCCCGTGGTCCGGCGCGACGCGGGGGAACGGCAACCCGAGCGTCACGTTCACACCCGTGCCGAATCCCGCGACCTTCACGGCCGTCATCCCGACGTCGTGATAAGGCGTGAGCACGGCGTCGAACTCACCCTTGAGCGCCCGCACGAACACGGTGTCCGCCGGCAGCGGCCCCGCGGCGCCGAGCGTCCGGGCGGCGGGCTCGAGCACGCGCGCATCCTCGTCGCCGAACAGGCCGGACTCGCCTGCATGGGGATTGAGGGCGCAGACGGCGAGCCGCGGCGCCGCGATGCCCCACCAGTCGCGCAGCGCCCGCTCGGTGACCCGCCCGCAGCGCACCACGCGATCGGTGGTCACCTGCGCGGGGACGTCCCTGAGGGCGATGTGCGTCGTGACGAGTACCACGCGCAGCGGGCCGGCGGCCAGCATCATCGCGACGTCCACGTCGCCCGCGAGATGGGACAGGAGCTCCGTGAGGCCGGGATAGCGGAATCCCGCGAGGTGCAGGGCGTGCTTGTGCACCGGGCCAGTGACGATGGCGTCGACCTTCCCCTCCCGCGCCAGCCGCACGGCCGCCTCGACCTCCTGGCCCGCGATCCGCCCCGCTTCCTCGGGGAGCAGGGAGCGGGGAGCCGTACCCTCCCCGAGAAAGATGAGATCGGCATCGAGGGGACCAAGCGCGACAGCCTTCGCCACCACCTCCGGCCCGATCCCGCGCGGATCGCCGAGCGTGACCGCGAGTCGGGGACGGCGGCTAGAAACGGACGTCGACGTACGTGGTGCGACGCAGCAAGTCGAGGTGGTGCTTGATGGCGAGCTGCTGGCCCAGCCCGTCCCGGATGCGATCCTTCACTTCGTCGAACCCCAGCTCGCCTTCGGGAAGGCGCTTCATCAGCTCGAACACCACGAACCTCGGCCGCGCCGTCCCGATGCCGACCTGAAACACTGGCTTCAACCCGGGGAGGGTGTCCGGCCCGATGGCCTTTTCGTAATCGGGCGGGAGCTGGGAAATGGGGAGGGCATCGGCGAGCTTGGGCTCGCTCGGGTCGGCGTAGCGACGCGCTAGCGAGTCGAACGACGTTCCGTGGGCGAGCGCGTCGTGCACCGAATCGGCTTGCCGCCGGGCGATGGCGACCTGCGCCGCGGAGATGGCGGGCTGAATCAGGATGTGGCGCGCCAGGATTTCCGCCGGCTGCGCGCGCTCCACCTGGATGATGTGGAAGCCGAACTCGGTGCGCACGACCTCGGAGATCGCCCCCGGCCTCAAGCGAAACGCGACGTCCTCGAACTCCTTGACCATCACGCCGCGGCGAAACCAGCCCAGCGCGCCGCCCTGCTCGCGAGAGACGCTGTCGGCCGAGTACTTCTTCGCGACGTCGGCAAACCCTGCTCCGCCACCCTGGCGCAGCGCCACGACGAGGGAGTCCGCCAGCTGCAGCGCGCGGGCACTCGCCGCCGAGTCCGGTTTCGGCACGATCACGATCTGGCGGAACGAGATGGCCGCCGGCCGCTTGGGCTGCTGCGGGCGGTTCGACTCCCAGAACGCCCGCATCTCGGCGTCCGACGGCGGAATCGGCCGCAGCTTCCCCTTCTGCTTCAGCCCCTCGATCAGCCGCTGCTGCAGGATCGCGCGACGCTGCTGGTCGGCGAGCCAACGGCGCCATTCCTCCTCGGACACGAACCCGGCCGCTCGCAGCTGCGCCTGGAATTCCGGGATCGAGGTGAATTGCTTGCGCACGTTTTGGACTGTCTGCTCGACCGCGTCCTGCACTTCCTGGTCCGTCACCTTGATCGTGGTGTCCCGCTCCGCCTGCTGGACCAGTAGCTCCTCGTCCACCATCTGCGAGAGGATCTGGCGCCGCGCGGCGTCCTTCCCCGCAGAGTCCTCCGGGACCTTCACGCCCTGCGACTGCGCGAGGACGAGCTGCTCTTCCACCTGCGACGCGAGGATCGGCCTCGTGCCGACCACCGCCACGACGCGGTCCACGGGGCGGTCGGTCGCCGCCCGACCCTGCGCCGCCGCGCGCGGCGCCGAGAGGGAGAGGGCGGCGAGCGCCGCCACGACGACGGTCAGGACGAGCGCGCGCATGTCAGTGCGGCGCCTGGCGACCGCCGCTCTCCGCCGCGACCGGCGGCGGGCCAGGCGCCCGTTTCAGACCCGTGGGGGGGGCCCCGTGCGCCGTCGTGTCCGCGGCCCGGATGGCTTGTGCACTCTCCACCGCGCGCGCGATTCCCGCCTCGTTGAGCGACCACGGCTGGCCCTGGCGCAGCGCGCTCGCCAGGAAGGGAGGGACCGGGAAGAATGGCGTGCTGCCCTGGGTGACCGCCTGGTCCACATACCGGTCGACGTGCGCCATGGCCAGCTGCACCCGTGCGGCGGGGGTCGCGGCGGAGTCCTTGAGCAGCTTGGGCGACACCCCGAGCACGCCCTCGAGACGCGCCAAGCCCGAATCGTGCTCGGCGCGCAGCTGTCGCCAGTCGCCCGGGTTGAGCTGAATGCCGGCCTTGTCCACCTCGACGAGCAGCATTTCGCGCTGCGCCAGCACCTTGAGGAACTGGTTCAGCTGGGCGTCGCTCGCCGTCGAGATCCCGCGCACGTCGTTCGGGTCGAGCGCCAGCAGCCACCGCGCCAGGTCCTTCACCTGGAACGTGCCTCCGCGATACGTGGCCAGCGGCCGGGTGTCGCTTCGGGCGGACACGATCTGCGGCACCGCCTGGCGCACCAGCGCCGGTGCGCCGGACCCGATCTTGAGCTGCCGCTGTTTCGCGAGGCTGTCCAGGTACAGGGAGTCGAATTGGGCGGTGCGCGAGTTCTCGAGATCGGCGCGGAACGAGTCCCGCACCTCGGCGAGCGGTGGCCGGCGGATGATGTGGAAGCCGAACGGCGTCCGGACCACGGCAGTCATCGCGCCCGGTGGGAGCGTCCACGCGGCGCTGTCGAACGCGGGGACGAACTGCCCGCGTGGCGTGGCCGGCAGATAGCCACCCCGCGTCTTGGTTCCCGGGTCCTCCGAGTAGCGCCGGGCGAGTTGCGCGAAGTTGAACCCACGCTGCGCAGCGGCCTGCATCAGGACCGCGGTGGCCTGCTTCTCCTTTTGCTGCTCCACCATCGACACGGCGCTTTGCGGAATCCGGATGAGGATGTGCTGGAACAGCCGCACGGTGCCGGCCTGGAACGCCGAATCCGCCTGGACGGGCGTGAGCTTGCCGCGCGTCGCGATCAGCCGGTCGTGATAGCGCTCCCACTTGAGCTGTGCCACCACCGGCCACTGTGCGGCGAGCACCAGTGCCGAATCGTGCAGGTCGCGCCCGCGACCGAGCTCGGTCGCGAACACCGCGTAGTCCAGGTAGACGTTCGCGACGCCGGTGAGGACGTCGGGTCGGATGGGTATGCGCTGAGCGTGTCCGACGACGCGCGCCAGGCGGTCGACCGTCAGGGTCTGGCCGGCGGCCGTGCCGGCGACCTGCGCGTGTGCGGAGAACGCGTCCCGCAGGGCGCTACACCCCGCCAGCACGAGCACTATGACCATCAGACCCAGCCGTCCCATGCCGACTCCTTAAGGGTGAGCGCCCGCGAGAACGGCGGTGAGAGCTCGGACCAGCCCCGACCCGATGGGCTCTCCGCCGAGCCGGCGGAGTCGCAAGGAGAGCGGCGCCGCCCGCCGGACCTCGGCCTCGAACTGCACCACGTCGAGCGCCGCCGTCAGGCCGGCCAGCCGCGGGCTCGCGTCCCGCGCAAACGTGAGCCGCGCCTCGTCGTCCTTCACCAGGACCATCTCCAGTCCGACACGGGCGCCGAGTGCGCGGAGCTCGGATACGAGGAGCAAGCGTTGCGCGTCGTCGGGAAGCGGCCCAAAACGATCGCGCAATTCCTCGCGCACCGCTTGAATCTCGCTAGGCGCCTCGGCCCGCGCCAGCCGGCGGTACAGCTCGAGCTTCACCGCTTCATCCGGCACGTAGGCGTCGGAGAGGTGCGCCGGCAGATCCAAGATCACCTCGGGGGGCACACGCGTCCCCTTCCCCTCATCCCCCTTCCCCGACTTGAGCGCGTCAACAGTTTCCTGGAGCCAACGGAGGTAGGTATCGAACCCGACCGCCTGCGCGTGGCCCGACTGCGCGGCGCCGAGCAAGTTGCCGGCACCGCGGAGCTCGAGATCGCGCAGCGCGATCCGGTAGCCCGAGCCGAGGTCCGTGTGATGCTCCAGGACGCGGAGCCGCTCTTCCGCCTCGGCGTCGACGAGGTCGGGCACGAGCAGATAGCAATACGCGCGCCGGTGACTCCGCCCCACGCGACCGCGCAGCTGGTACAGCTGCGCCAGCCCGAGCTGGTCCGCGCGGTCCACGATCATCGTGTTCGCGTTCGGCACGTCCAGTCCGGACTCGACGATCATGGTGGACACGAGAATGTCTACCTCGCCACGGACGAACCGGGCCATCACGGCATCGAGCTCCGCTTCCTTTAACTTCCCGTGCGCCACCGCGATCCGTGCCCGTGGCGGGGCGAGCGCCCGCACGCGCTCCGCGATCGTGTCGATCGTCTCGATGCGATTGTGCACGAAGTACACCTGCCCCGCGCGATCCAACTCCCGGGCCAGCGCCTCCTCGATCAATCCGTCATCCCAGGGCTCGATGAACGTGAGCACCGGCGAGCGGTCTTTGGGCGGCGTCTCGAGCAGCGTGAGATCCCGCAAGCCGGCCAGCGACAGATGCAGGGTCCGGGGAATGGGTGTCGCGGTGAGTGTCAGCACGTCGACGGCGAGCTTCAGCGCCTTGAGCCGCTCCTTGTGCCGCACGCCGAAGCGGTGCTCTTCGTCGACGATGAGGAGCCCGAGATCGTGAAACCCGACGTCGCGCGACAGCAGGCGATGCGTCCCGATCACGACGTCCGTTTCACCGGTCTCGAGCTGCCGCGTCACCTGCTGCGTGTCCTTCGGGCCGCGGAACCGCGACAGCACCTCGATCCGCACGGGATAGTCGGCGAGCCGCTCGCGGAAGGTGCGCCCGTGTTGCTCGGCGAGAATGGTCGTGGGAACCAGGACCGCGACCTGCTTGCCCGCCTGTACGGCCTTGAAGGCGGCGCGCAATGCGACCTCGGTTTTGCCGTACCCCACATCACCCACCAGCAACCGGTCCATCGGGCGGGCGCGCTCCATGTCCCGCTTGACTTCCTCGGAGGCCCGTCGCTGGTCCGGCGTATCCTCGTACAGGAAGGCCGACTCGAGCTCGCGCTGCCACGGAGTGTCGGGTGGAAACGCGAATCCGGCCGCGAGCTGGCGACGGGCGTACAAGTCGAGCAGCTCGATCGCCATCTGGCGGATCGCCGCGCGCGTCTTGTCCCGCTGCCGCTGCCACGTCGTGGTGCCGAGCCGGTGCAGCCGCGGCGGCGGCGCGTCTCCGTCGGCCGCGGCCCGGTACGGCTCGAGCTGATCCAGCCGGTACAGCGGCACGTTCAGCCGGGACCCGCCCTCGTACTCTACGACGGCTACCTCGAGGGTCCCGCCCTCCGCGCCGACCGGGATCGTCTGGATCCCGCGGTAGATCCCAATGCCGTGCTCGAGATGGACCACGTAATCGCCGGCCTTGAGCGCCCGCGTCGCGGCGCTGACCGTCGCTTCGCGGTACCGGCGCGGTCGCCGCAGCCGGCGGGCCCGGCGGAAGATCTCGTGGTCGGTGAGCACCCGCAGCCCGGGGAGCACGAATCCGCCGTCCAACGCCCCCACCGCGAGCGTCGCCCGGTCGCCGGCCAAGAGCTCCTCCAGTCGCTCGAGTTGGCCTTCGTTGTCGCACAAGATCACGGTCGGCGGCTCGGTTGCGACGATCTGGCGCAGCCGCCTAATGTCGCGGTCGACCGGCTCGGGCGCCGCGATCGGGAACCGGACACCGGTCTCGGCGGGGTCGAGCGCGATCCGTGGGAACCGGGCAAGCTGCGCCCGCCACGCCGCCGGATCGACGAACAGGGCCTCCCGCGCCGGCGGCTCCTCACCCAGCCGCCGCGCCACGTCGAGATGGTGGGCCGCCTCGGCCCACGCGCGCTCCACTTCCTGCCCCAGCGCCGACTCCTGCTCGAGCACGACGAGCGCATCGCTCGGCAGGAGATCCAAAAGGGTCTGCCGTTGTAGGGGCGCAGCATGCTGCGCCCCTACCGGCGACATAACCGGTCCCTCCGTTCTCACGGGGAGAATCGTGACCCGCTCGATCGCTTCGCCGGAACGCTGCGAGTCGAGATCGAACGTGCGCAGCGACTCGATGTCGTCTCCCCACCACTCGAGCCGCGCCGGTGCCGCCATCCCAAACCCATACACGTCGAGGATCCCGCCGCGCACGCTGAACTGCGCTATCTCCGTGACGGTCGAGACCCGAGCGTAGCCCATCGCTTCGAGCCGCTGAACCGTCTCGCGCAGCGTACCGCTCCCCGCTCCCTGCTCCCCCTTCACCAAAACGAGACGCATGGACCGGAGCGTACCAGGCACCCCCGTGCGCTCGGCGGCGGCGCGTGCGGTCGTGACCAGCACGGGGACTTGGCCGGATAACAGCAGTTCCAGCGTCTCCACCCGCTCGCCAGCGATCTCGAAGTGCGGCTCTTCGGCGCCCAGCGCCTCACGTTGCGGGTACAGAGCGACCGCGGTCCCCGTCAGGGCCCGCAGATCCGCGAGCCACCGCTCCGCATCGGTCGGTGTGGGCGTGATCACGACAAAGAGGCGTTGCGCGAGTCGTCGCGCGAGCGCGGCCACAAGCACGGCGGGACTGGAGCCGGGGAGACCGGCGATCCCCTGTCGCCTGCCGGGCGCGGGCAACGCCTCCGCCAACGCTCGCGTCGCCGGGAGCGCGTCCAACCGGTCGATCACGAAGTCGAGTGGCATCAGCGCGTGCGCGTCGCGACCCCCAGCTCCACGAGCGCGCAGACCAGCGCCAGCATTAGCAGCAGCCCGCTGCCATCGCGGCGCCCGGCTCCCGCGAACCGGGCGGCCGCGAACGCCGCGCCGTCGAGCACCTCCGCCTCCAGCACGTCGTGCACGAGCGCCGGTGGCGCCGGCGTGAGATCCGATTCTTGCGGGTCGAGTCCGTAGACGATCGCGCCGATCGTATCGGCGCCGCGGGTCCGGAACTCCACGCGCGGCACCCCTTCGACCTCGGAGATGAGTGCCTCACCCCGTGCCAAACGGTTCACCAGCGCGTCCACGAACGGGACGAACGCGGGTGCCGCGGGCAGCGCTGTCCAGGCCGTGTCGAGCCGACTGCCAAGCAGCAGGACGTTGCCGTCCCGCACCAGCCACGGCTGTCCGTTCACCGTCGCGAGCACGGTGGTGTCGCCACCGGTGCCTCGGCTCGCGTCCCCCGTCACGGCTTCGATCCGGTACCTCCGCGTGACCTGCAGCCCGGCGATCGCCGGCAGGGCGGACCCCGCGATTGGGCCGGGCGTGCCCGCCGACGCGAACCGCCACCGCCCTCCCCGCGCTGCGAGCGCGCGATTCGCCTGGCCGATCAGCGCCGGCTCCGCGGGCGGGAGCACGACGCTTACCAGACTCCCCGCCTCCGGCCGATCTCCGATCGCCACGTCGGTGCCTCCCACCCGGACCCGATGCCCTTCCTCCAGTACGGCGAGCGCTGCGGCCACGAACCGGCCTCCCCCTGCGGCGGAGAGCGCCGCGACTCGGGCCGGCGCAGCCACCCGCCACACCAGCAATCGTGTATCGTCGGCCCGCAGCTCGTCGGCGTCGAGCACCACGTCGCCCACCCACCAGCCCGGTCCGAGCGGCGGCAGCGTGATCGATACCGTCGATCCGGGTACGGCCAGCGCGCGGCCGACCTCGCGGCCGTGGATGCGCAGGGTCACCGGTGCGGCGCCACCTGCTGCCCCTGTGCCGGGCGTCCCGACGATGCTCACGGCCGCCGCGCCGTCCGTCACCCGCGCAGCGCCCACGCCGCGGTTCGCGGGTGCTTGGCTCGCGGGGGGGGGCGCGAGGGCGAGCACCCGCACCCCCCGTGGTACGCCCGCCCGGCCGGGGCCGAGCGCCGTGCGCTGCAGGTCACTCACCACGTGTACCTCGCGCGCCGGGAGCGGCTCCGCGCCGACCAGCCGCGTCGCTGCCCGCACGGCGGCCGTGAGGTCCAGGCGACGAGCCGAGACGGCAGCACTATCCACGGTCGCGAGCAGCGCTTCCGGCGTCGCCGCCCGCGCCACGCCATCGGCGAGCACGAGCCACAGACGATCGGACGCCGTCGCGCGCGCCAGCGACCCTCGCGCCATGGCTTTCAGGCGCTCGAGCGCGGGACGCCCGTCCACCACCAGCCCGGACGACGGCGAGTTGTCGAGGATCACGGCGAGCGCCGTCGGCTCGTGCAGCGACCCGCCGCTCGCCTGCGTGGGGAAGAGCGGCCGCGCCGCGGCCACCACGATCAGCACGATCAACGCCGTCCGCAGAATCAGGAGCAGCAGGTGTCGCAGCTTCAAGCGCCGTGCGTTTTGGCGCTCCGCCTCGCTCAGGTAGCGGAGCGGCGGAAACTCCGCCTCCGGCGGCACCCGGCGCTCGAGCAAGTGGAGCAAGGCGGGGATCGCCGCGGCAGCGAGCCCCACGAGCGCCAACGGATGCAGGAACGTCACGCGAGCAGCCGAAGCGCCATGCCGAACGGCATGTCCGTCAGGATGTGGTGGTACGCGATGCCGTGCCGCCGGCACGCCGTGCGCCAGGCGTCGATCTCCCGACGCACCGTTGCCTGGTAGGCCCGCGCGAGCTCGCGCGGCCGAACCACCACGCTCGCCGCGGATTCCGGATCGCGGTACCGCACCTCGGGGGGGCCGGCCAGCTCGGCCTCCGCCGGATCCATCAGGTGCAGCACGATCACTTGATGGCCACGATGACGCAGGTAGCGCAGGGCCGTCAGCGCCAGCTCACGGTCGAACAGCAGGTCAGAGACGAGCACCACGAGCCCGCGGCGGGCCAGCAGTGACGTGAGGCGCACCAGGGCGGCCTGCGCCGCCGTCCCCCGCCCGTCTGGCGTGTCCACCAGGCCTCGCACCAGTCGCGCCCATTGTCCCGCCTTCACTCGCGCCGGCACCACCTCGCGCACGACTTCGTCGAAGGTGATCAGCCCCGTGGCATCGCGCTGTCGCAGCAAGATCAGCGCGAGCGCCGCGGCCAGCCGATCGGCATAGGCCCGCTTGGTGAGCCGGGTGGGCGCGCCGCGCCACGCCATCGACCGGCTCGCGTCGACCAGAATCATCGCGCGCAAGTTCGTCTCCTGCTCGAACTGCTTCACGAACAGGCGGTCGGCTCGGGCGAGGATCTTCCAATCGAGGTAACGCAGCTCGTCGCCGGGTTGATAGGCGCGGTGCTCGGTAAACTCGACGGAGAACCCGCGAAACGGCGAGCGGTGGATCCCGCTGAGAAAGCCCTCCACGACCCCCTGCGCCACGATCTCGATCCCGCCAAAGCGAGCCACTTCGGCGGGATCCAGCAGATCGATGCGCTGCACGTCGGCCATGGCCTCGCGGAAGCTAATGAACAGCCGAATGTCCCGGGTAGAGGACAATCCGGGTCCGGTGATCCGCATCCATCAGGGGTCGAACCTCAAGCGTCATGGCCACTTACCGCCTTTGCACCCGAGCGTCGGGTTGGCATGCAACCTGCCCCCTCCCTGCACAAACGGAGGCCCCATGTTGAACACCATCTGGTTGCTCAGCCTCGTCGCCGCACAGGCCGGAAGCCCCTCGATCCGGCCGGTGTCGGTCGAGTATCGCCCGCGCGTCGAGGTGTGGACCGACCGGGGCGACAGTCCTTACGGCAGCGGCCAGGGTGTCCGCGTGCACTTCCGCGCCGACCGGGACGCCTTCGTGACCATCCTGCGCGTCGACACCGACGGCCGGGTGCGCGTGCTGTTTCCGCGCGAGCCGTGGGAGGACAACTTCGCCCGCGGTGGGCGCGACTACGAAGTGCAGGGCGGATACGACCGCGACGCCTTCTACATCGATGACTATCCCGGTGTCGGCTACCTGTTCGCCGTCGCCTCGGCGGATCCGTTCGTGTACGACGGCATCCAGAGCAAGGACCACTGGGATTATCGACTGATCGCCGACGGGCGGGTCCGCGGCGATCCGTACGTCGCCCTTACCGACCTGGCACAGCGCATCGTGCCCGACGGCTACAGTGAGTGGGATTACGACATCGCGCCGTACTACGTCGAACAGCACTACGACTATCCCCGGTTCCTGTGCTACGACTGCCACACGTACGTGAGCTACTCGTCCTGGAGCCCCTACGACTACACCTGCGTGCGCTTTCGGATCGTGGTCTTCGATGATCCGTACTACTACCCGTATCAGTATTACGGCGGCACGAGGGTCGTCTTCACGCGTCCGTACAGGCCGGAGCCCCGGTTCATTTTCAAGGACCGCCAGGCGTCGGATGCCTTCATTACGCGGGTGCGCGAGCGGCCCGTAAACGACGATCGCCGGCGCGACGTCGGCGTGCGGGGTCGAGACTTGGGCGGCACGGGCGTCATCCCGCCGCCGAACATTCAGCCGCCCCGGCGGCGCCCCGGCTCCGAAGACCAGGGGGACGACGACAACCGCGGTCGCGGCCGTCGGCCCGACCAACGCGATCATCGGGACCGGCCCGACCAGCCCGACCGCCGCGACCGGCCTGACCTACCCGAGCACCGGGACGAGCCTAGCCGTCCAGAGCGGCGCGACCGGCCCGACCGGCCCGACCGGCCAGAGCGACCGGAGCGGCCCGAGCAGCGCACGCGGCCGCCGGCACAACCGGAGCGCCGAGCGGACCCGGAAGAGCGGCGGCGCCCCGAGCCGCCGCCACCGCCTGCCGAGCCGCGGCGCGAGGCTCCCCCACCGCGCAGTGAGCCGCGGGCCGAGCCGAAGCGCGAGCCCCCGAAAGAGAAGCCACGGGCCGAACCCGAGCTCAAGCGGCGCAAGCCGTGACCGACACCGCAGCGGGAACGCGCCCGACCGTAGGTCCCTGCGGTCGGGCGCGTTACCTTTCGGTTCCCCTACCTCAAAGGCCTGAGCGATGCGATACCGCCTGGCGCTGCTGCTAACGGCGCTCCCCGGACTGGCCGCCGCACAGCGGCAGCGACCGGCCGCCCGTGGTGCGGCTTCCATCACGATCGCCGACGTGCAGCGCCGCATCACGATCATCGCCGACGACTCGATGCTTGGGCGCGCTACGCCGAGCCCGCAGCTCGACGCTGTGGCGGCCTACGTCGCGGGCGAGTTCCAACGCTTCGGGCTCAAGCCGGGCGGCGATAGCGGCACGTACTTCCAGCACTATCCCCTCGAAGTGCTACGGTTCGACCCCGAAAGCTCGACCATCCGGATCACCGGGCGCACTCCCGGGATGTGGCACGGGGGCCAGGACGTGCTGCTCGTGGAGGGACAGCCGCTGGCGGGGGCGGCGGCTGGTCCGGCCGTGGTGATCACCGGGTCCGCGGATGCCGGGGGCACGCTCGATTCCGCAGGCGTCGCCGGGAAGATCGTCTTCCTAGCCTACGGACCGGGGTTGAATGCGATCGCGGCGAAGGTCCTCCCGCTCCGTCCGCTCGCCATTGTGCTGGTGGCGGGGTTCCCCGACTCGATCTGGGCAAGGCTCCCTGGGCACGAAGTGAGCGTGAGCGTGCGCAATCCGAGCGCGGAGGGCGGGCCCGGGGTCCCCGCCGTGTTCGCCGTGCGGACGGCGACCGCCGGGGCGTTGTTTGCGCAAGGGGGCGTGAGCGTCGACTCGCTCAGGGCATGGGGCGACCGGCCCCTCGCGGCGCGTTCCCTGACCGGCGTCACGCTGCAGCTGGATGTGCGCAGCCGAATACAACACGCGTCGGCTCCCAACACGATCGGGATTCTCGAGGGCAGTGACGCCGCACTGAAGAAGGAATACGTCCTGGTGACTGCCCACATGGACCACATCGGCACGCCGAGTGCCGGGGAGGGTTGCACGCCCCGCGGCGCCGACTCGATCTGCAACGGAGCGGACGACGACGGCTCGGGCACGGTAGCCGTGATCGAGCTGGCGCAGGCGTTCGCCTCGGCCAGCGAGCGACCCAAGCGCTCCCTCGTGTTCATGACCGTGAGTGGCGAGGAGCGCGGCCTCTGGGGAAGCGGGTACTTTGCCGACCATCCCACCGTAGCGCTGGCGGACGTGATCGCCGACTTGAACATCGACATGGTCGGTCGCAATGCGAAGGACACGGTCGCCGTTATCGGCCGCGAGCATTCCAATCTCGGCGGGACGCTCGACAGCGTCGCCGCGGCACACCGCGAGCTGAACATCAAGCCGGTCGGCGATCTGTGGCCGCAGGAAGGGCTCTTCTTCCGCTCGGACCACTACAACTTCGCGAAGAAGGGCGTGCCCATTCTCTTCTTCACGACCGGATTGCATCCGGACTACCACCAGGTGAGCGATTCCCCGGACAAGATCGACGCCGAGAAGGAGGCGCGGTTCGCACGGCTCGTGTTCTATCTGGGCCTGGCCGTCGCGAACACGGCGCAGCGGCCCCGCTGGAACCCGGACAGCTACAAGCGGATCGTCGGCGGCGGAAACTGACGGCTAGCTGACGGCGGCGAGCAACTCGGCGTTCGTCTTGGCGCGCCGCAGCTGTGCCAGCAGAACGTCGATCGCCTTCTCCGGCGGGAGCCCGACCAGGCCCCGCCGCAGCTGTTGTTTGGCGGCCACCGTCGGGGGGTCGGCGAGGAGCTCCTCGCGTCGGGTGCCGCTCGCGGCCACATCCACCGCAGGGTAGAGGCGGCGGTCCGCCAGCGCGCGAGACAGCCGCAGCTCCGAGTTGCCGGTCCCCTTGAACTCCTCGAAGATCACGTCGTCCATCCGGCTCTCCGTCTCGATGAGCGCCGTGGCGATCACGGTGAGGGAGCCGCCCTCCGGCACGGCGCGCGCGGCCCCGAACAGCCCCTTTGGCTTCGCCAGTGCGTTGGCGTCCAGACCACCCGACATCGTGCGCCCGCTCCCCCGCCCCGTCGTGTTGTGGGAGCGCGCCAGGCGCGTGAGCGAGTCGAGCACGATCACGACGTCCTTGCCGAGCTCCACCTGGCGGCGCGCGTGCTCGAACACCATGTCGGCCACCGCGACATGCCGCTCATGCGAGAGGTCGAAGCTCGACGCGATGACCTCGCCCCGACCCCAGTCCACCATTTCGCTCACCTCTTCCGGCCGCTCGTCCACCAGCAGGATGAGGAGGATGGCAGCGGGATGGTTGAGCGCGACGCCCTCCGCCACGGCCTGCAGCATCACCGTCTTTCCCGCCTTGGGCGGCGACACGATCAGCGCGCGCTGCCCGAAGCCCAGCGGGCAGATCAGATCGACGACGCGCTGAATCTCGGCCGTGCGCGCGCTGGACGCCTGGGGGGTCTCGAGTCGCAGGGGGCGCGATGGGTGCACGGCACCGAGCTTCGCGAAGTCGGGCCGCTCGGTCAGGGGGGCGGGCGCCAGCCCGTTGACGCTCAGCACGCGCCCGTTCTCGACGGTGACGAGATCGCCGCGCCGCAGTCCGGGGAGACGCACGCCGGGATCGCCCTTGGCCGGCAAATAACTGTTGGCGGCGACGCGTACGGCGCCGCCGTTGGAGGTGGGGTCGAACCAGCCGGTGATGGGAGGCAGTATGGTCCTCGGTGCACCAGTAAGATAGTCGCATCGGTCGTCGGTTGTCAGTCGTCAGGACTGATGGCCCACGACCGAGCACTATATTTCTCCCCCACATGCGCCAAGATCACATCCGCAACTTCTGTATCGTGGCCCATATCGACCACGGGAAGTCGACCCTGGCCGACCGCCTCATTGAGCTCACGGGCACGCTGGACAAGCGCCTGATGCGCGAGCAGGTGCTCGACACGATGGACCTGGAGCGCGAGCGGGGCATCACGATCAAGCTCAACGCGGTGCGCATGAACTACCATGCCCGCGACGGCGGCGTGTACGAGCTCAATCTGATCGACACCCCGGGGCACGTGGACTTCACCTACGAAGTGTCGCGCTCGCTCCAGGCGTGCGAGGGGGCGATCCTCGTGGTGGACGCCTCGCAGGGGATCCAGGCGCAGACGCTGTCCAACCTGTTCCTCGCCCTCGACGCGGGGCTGGAGATCATCCCCGTGCTCAACAAGATCGACCTCCCCGGAGCCGAGCCGGACCGCCGGGCGCAGGAGCTGCACGAGCTCATCGGGGCGAAGCCGGAGGAGATCCTGCGCATTTCCGCCAAGGAAGGCACCCACGTCCCCGAGCTGCTCGAGGCGGTGGTGCGCCGCATCCCCGCGCCGCGTGGGGTGGCGGACGCGCCGCTCCGCGCTCTCATCTTCGACTCGTACTACGACCGGTACCGCGGCGCGATCCCCAGCATCCGCGTCGTCGACGGCACGATGCGGCCGGGCATGAAGATCGCCTTCGGCGCGCACAAGGACGACGTCTACGAGGTGGATGAGGTCGGGTACCTGCAGCTCGGGCACAAGCCGACCGAGCAACTCGAAGCCGGCGAAGTCGGCTACTTCGTCGCCAACGTGCGCGGCGTGCGCGACACCCGCTCCGGCGATACGGTGCTCGACGCGGATCATCGCGACGTGCCGCTGTTGCCCGGGTACCGCGACATCAACTCGATGGTGTTCGCCGGCCTGTACCCGACGAACGCCGAGCAGTTCGAAGAGCTGCGCGACGCGCTCGGCAAGCTGCAGCTCAACGACGGGTCGCTGCACTACGAGCCCGAGTCCTCCGTGGCGCTCGGGTTCGGGTTTCGGTGCGGGTTCCTCGGACTGCTCCACATGGAGATCGTGCGGGAGCGGCTCCAGCGCGAGTCCAACCTCGACCTCATCAGCACGGTGCCGAACGTGGAGTACCACGTCCACAGGACGGACGGCACCGTGGAGCTGGTCGAGAACCCGAGCCTGATGCCGCACGGCTCGGCGGTCGACCACATCGAGGAGCCGTACGTCAAGGCGCGGATCGTGGCGCCCGCCGAGTACATCGGCGCTGTCATGAAGCTGGGCCAGGAGCGGCGCGGCGTGTACCAAGGCATGCACTACGTGGACCCCACGCGCGTCGAGTTCGGCTGGGAGTTCCCGCTGGCCGAGATCATCCTCGATTTCTACGACAAGCTGAAGACCATCTCACGCGGCTACGCGTCGCTCGACTACGAGTTCCTCGCGTACCGCCCGGCCGAGCTCGTCAAGCTCGACATGCTGCTGAACGGCGAAGCCGTGGATGCGTTCTCGGTCATCATCCACCGGGACAAGGCGTACGAGTGGGGCAAGAAGATCGCCGAGAAGCTGAAGGAGCTGATCCCGCGCCAGCTGTTCGAGGTCGTGATCCAAGCCGCGATCGGGACCAAGGTGATCGCCCGCGAGACGGTCCGCCCGTTGCGCAAGAACGTGACCGCCAAGTGCTATGGGGGTGACGTCACGCGGAAGCGCAAGCTGCTCGAGAAGCAGAAAGAAGGCAAGAAGCGGATGAAGCAGGTAGGGACGGTCGAGATCCCGCAGGAGGCATTCTTGGCGGTCTTGCAGGTTGACTAGCCTCGTCATCCAAACGGCCTTTCTGGGAGACGTCGTGCTCACGACGCCGCTGCTCGAGGCACTCGCCGCCCGCCACGGGCCCGTGGACGTGGTGACCACCCCGGCCGCGGCGCCGCTGATCGAGACGCACCCCGCGGTCCGGCGCGTCATCCCGTACGACAAGAAGGGCCGCGATCGCGGCTTGGGCGGCCTAGTCAGACTGGCCCGCGCCCTGCGCGCGGAGCAGTATGAATGCGCGTATCTTCCGCATCGTTCGCTCCGGACGGCGCTGGCGGCGTGGCTTGCCCGCATCCCGCAGCGGGTCGGCTTCGACGACGGCTGGCGGTCGCTCTACACCGACGTCCGACGCCGGGCGAAGCAGGGTCACGAGATCGACCGCGTGCTGGCGCTCGCGGGCGTCACGGTGCACCGTATTCGCCCGTCGCTGCACGTCCCGCTCGCCGATCGCGCAGCGACGGAGGGCTTCCTGCGGGAGCACGGAATCCGGGAACGGTTCGTCGCGCTCGCGCCGGGATCGATCTGGGGCTCCAAGCGCTGGCCGTACTATAGAGAGCTGGCGGAGCGGCTCGCGCGCAGCGTGGGGATCGTGGTCGTCGGCGGACCCGAGGATGCGGGCCTCGCGGCGGAGATTACCGCGGCAGTGGCGCGCTCGGGCGGCCACGCGGTCAGTGGGTGCGGCCGGCTGACCATCCGTCAGTCAGCGGAGGCGATCCGGCGGGCGGCGGTGCTCGTGACCAACGACAGCGCCCCGCTCCACTTCGCGCAGGCGGTCGACACGCCGACGGTGGCAATCTTCGGGTCCACCGTGCCGAGCTTCGGGTTCGGGCCGCGGGGACCCCGGGACCGCGTGGTCCAGCTCGACGGCCTGGCGTGCCGCCCGTGCTCGGCGCACGGCCCGCCCAGCTGCCCGCTGGGGCATCACCTGTGCATGAAGTCGCTCTCAGTCCAGGACGTCCTTCAGGCGATAGAGGAGACCGGTGCGCTACGTCGTCGGGATTGACCTCGGCGGAACGAACATCGTCGCGGGGACGGTGGCCGAGGACGGCTCGGAGATGCTGGGCCTGGTGTCCGAGCCCACCATCTCCGAGCAGGGTGCGGACGCCGTGCTCGGACGCATCGTGAAGTTGGCGCGCGCGTCGATGGCAGCGGCGCGGGGCAAGGAAATCGGCGGCGTCGGCATCGGCTCGCCCGGTCCGCTCGACACGAAGACCGGCATCGTGCTGCTCACCCCCAACCTCGGGTGGACGAACTTCCCGCTGCGCGATCGGCTGGCAGGCGCGCTGAACCTGCCCGCCACGCTCGACAACGACGCCAACTGCGCCATTTTCGGCGAGTGGTGGCGCGGCGCGGCGCGGGGCGCCCAGCACGTCGTCGGGCTGACGATCGGGACGGGGATCGGCGGCGGCATCGTGCTGGATGGGGAGATCTACCGGGGGGCGTCGGACATCGCGGGTGAGATCGGCCACATGACCATCGATCTGAACGGGCGGCGCTGCAAGTGCGGCAATTACGGGTGCCTCGAAGCCTATGCCTCGGGGCCTGCGATCGCGGCGCGCGCCGTGGAAGGGGTCGAAGCCGGCGCCGAAACGGCTCTGCCGCAGTACGTGAACGGCGACCTGCGCAAGATCACCGCCCAGCTGGTGTACGAGGCGGCGCACGACGGCGACGACTTCGCCCTCGAGGTCGTCAAAGACACGTCGAAGTTCCTGGGCGCAGGGGTCGCGAGCATCATCAACATCTTCAACCCGCAAGTGGTGGTAATCTGCGGAGGAGTGACGCTCGCGGGCGAGCGGCTGTTCGGCCCGCTGCGCAGCGAGGTCAAGCGGCGCGCGTTCAAGCCGGCCGTGGACGTCTGCCGGATCGTGCCCGGCGAGCTGACCGGCACGGCCGGCGTGTACGGCGCGGCCGCGGTGTTCATCAAGCACACGTGGGGACACGTGTGAAGCGGCTTGGCGTCATCGGGTCCATGGTGTGGGACACGATCTACGGGCGCGACCCCGCCCAGCCGGCGGTGGTGGAGTGGGGCGGCATCGGGTATTCCCTCGCGGCCTTCGACGCGACCTTGGGCGACGCCTGGCAGATCGTTCCCCTCATCAAGGTGGGTCGCGACCTGGCCCCGCGCGCCGCAGAGTTCCTCGGCGCGCTCCACCATGTGGCGCCCGGCGCGCGGTTCGTCGAGGTGCCCGCGGCGAACAACCGGGTCACGCTCCGCTACTACCAGCGCGAGCGCCGCTGCGAGCAGATGTCGGGCGGCGTGCCGCCGTGGACATGGCCCGAGCTCGGGGCCCAGGTGACGGATCTCGACGCGCTGTACGTGAACTTCATCTCGGGCTACGAGATGGATCTGCCGACGGCGCAGCTGCTGCGCCGCGGCTTCCCGCGCTTTCTCTATGCCGATCTGCACAGCCTGTTCCTCGGGAAGGAGCCGGACGGCACCCGCGTGCCGCAGCCGCTCCCCGATGCTCCCGCCTGGTTCGGCTGCTTCGACACCGTGCAGCTGAACGCCGAAGAGATGGAGCAGCTGGGCCCCGATCCGCTCGCCGTCGCGGCGGGCGCCCTGGCGCGTGGGTGCGGCACGCTGGTCGTCACGCTCGGCTCGCGGGGCGCCGCGTACTTCACCGGCGACCCGGTTCGCACCGCGCTGATCCCCGCGGAGGGACCGCCCCTTCCCGACGGCGACCCGACGGGTTGCGGCGACGTGCTCGGCGCTACGGTGGTAGCGTCGCTGGTCGCCGGCGCGAGCCTCGAGGACGCGTTGCGGCTCGGCACGCGCATGGGTGCGCGCAACGTGACCCACCGCGGCGCCTCCGGTCTGCGCGACCATCTGTTGGGAAGGCTCTCGGCGGTGTGACCCGGCTCGTCGAAGTCCCGACCCAATTCGACGATCGCTCGTTCGACCAGTTCGCGAGCGCGTTCGCCGAAGCGGCGAAAGACGGCGAGCGGCTTCTGTTCGATGCGCATGCGGCCGAATGGGCGTCACCGTACGGGTTGGTGGGCCTGCTTGCGGCGGGGCAAGCGGCGCGGGGCACGGGAGGCGGGGGCGGGGGCGGGGCCGGGGGAAGCGCGGAGCGACCGCTGCTCACCGCGCCGACCCACGCCGACGTCCTGACCTATTGGACGCGCGCCGGATTCTTCCGTGAAGCCGCCGAGCTGTTCGAGATCCACGGAAAGGTGCCGCGGGTGAAAGCCGCGGAGGAGAGCGACGTGCTGCTCCCCGTGACGCCGGTGCGCGCGGCGGAGGACGTGCACGCCGTAGTCTCCAACATCCAGCGGCGCGCGTCTGCCATCCTGGCGTCCGAGCTGGGGCTCGATCCGAAGGCGACGATGGGCTTCGCTATGGCGCTTTCAGAGGCGTGTCAGAATATTGTAGAACACGCGGGCACGGGCGGCTGGGTGGCGGTGCAGGCGTACCACTGGCGCCGCAAGCTCGCGAAGCGGGTGGTCGTGATTGCGGTGGCGGACGCGGGGGTAGGGTTCCGGCACTCCCTCGAGCCGACGCAGAGCAAGCGCTTCGGGACGCGTTGGGGGGACGCGGCCGCGCTCGAGGCGGCGCTGATCCAGGGCGTGAGCCGGTTCAGAGATCCGGGCCGCGGCCAGGGACTCGCCGGGATCCGCCGCTATCTTGCCCGCTGGGACGGCAAGATCGCGATCCGCAGCGGGACGGCCCGCATCGCGATCGTGCCCAAATGGGACGACGACGTGCCCTTGAAAGACGGCCTCCCGGCATTCCCGGGCGCCCAGGTGCTCATCATCATACCCGAGCAGGGGTCCACCAAGCCGTGATACAGCACATCGACGTGCACGCGGTCCTCCAGGAGTCAGTGTCGGGCGTTTATACGGACCTGGTCACGCGTCCGACGGGGCGCGTCGTGCGCGAGTGCATCGAGCGGGCGATGGCCACCGCCGCAGGGGACGGCGCCGTCGCCCGCATCGATTTCGCGGGCGTGGGGTGCATCGACTACTCGTGCGCCGACGAGATCGTCGCGAAGCTGTTGCGGAGCCGCCCGGGCGTGCTGGTCCTCACGGGCATCTCGGACGGACACCGCGAAGCGATCGAGCCGGTGCTCGCGGGCCATCGACTCGCGGTGCTGATCGAGCGGCCCGACGGCACGCTGGAAGCGGTCGGGGCCCCGCACGCGGCGGCGGCGCTGCTCGAGGAGCTGGTGGCACGGCGGCTCGCCGCGCGCACGCCCGGAGGGACCCTCACGCTGACGTGAAGCGTCGCCTCGGCTTTTCGACCCGCGCCGTGCATGGCGACCCGGAGGCGCGCCCCGACTGGGCGCCGGTGGTGGCACCCCTGTACCAGAGCGCCACGTTCACCAATCCCATCGGGTCCGCCCAGGAAGTCATCTACGCCCGCTACGGCAACAACCCCAACCACGTGGCGATCGCCAGGCGCCTCGCGCTGCTCGAGGGCGCCGAGGCGGCGCTGTTCGTGGGCAGCGGCATGGGCGCGATCGCCCTGTCGCACCTCGCCGTGCTCCGACCCGGCGACCACCTGCTCTCGAGTGAGTGGATCTACGGTGGCGTGTACCGGTTGTTCGCACAGGAGTTCGGTCGCTTCGGCATCGAGGTGTCGTTCGTCAACCCGCTGGAGCCCCGCACCTGGAAGCGCGGGCTCAAAAAGAACACGCGGGCCATCTTCGTCGAGACCCCCACCAATCCCCTGCTTCGGGTGCTCGATCTCGAGCCGATCGCCGCGCTGTGCAAGACCGAGGGGCTCGCGCTGCTGGTCGACTCGACCTTCGCCACGCCGTTGAACTACCGGCCGCTCGAGCATGGCGCGGATGTGGTGATCCACAGCGCCACGAAATACCTGAACGGCCACTCCGATGTGCTCGCGGGCGCGGTGGCGGGCAGCGAGTCGGTGATCGAAGAGGTGCGCAAGCTCCTGCACGTGTGGGGCCAAGCGCTGGACCCGATGGCGGCCTGGTTGATCGATCGCGGGATGAAGACGCTCGCCGTGCGCGTGGCGCGGCAGAACGAGACCGCCCTGGCGGTCGCCCAGTGGTGCGCCACGCAGCCGCCGTTCACCGCGGTGCACTACCCCGGGCTGCCGTCACACGCCGATCACGACGTCGCGACGCGGATCCTCAACGGCTTCGGGGGTATGCTGGGGGTCGAGCTCAAGGGGGGCGCGCGGGCGGCGGAGCGGTTCCTGCGCGCGCTCACGATCGCGACGCACGCGCCGAGTCTCGGAGGCGTCGAGACGCTCGTGTCCGAGCCGCGGCTCACGTCGCACGCGATGCTCACACCCGACGCCCGGGCACGGGCTGGCATTGCCGACGGCTTCCTGAGATTTTCCATCGGACTGGAGGACGCCGACGACATCATCGCGGACTTCGCGCAAGCCCTGGCGCAGCTGTAAGTGATCAAGTTCACGAATGTCTTCAAGGCCTTCCCCAAGGGGGGGCTCGCCCTGAAGGATGTGTCGTTCCACATCGCGAAGGGCGAGTTCGTGTTCCTCACCGGCCACTCAGGCGCCGGCAAGTCCACCGTCCTCAAGCTGGTCTACGCCGAAGAGCCGGTGACGAGCGGCGAGGTGCGCGTCTCGGGCTTCAACGTGGCGGAGCTGCGGCCTCGGGACGTCCCGATGCTACGCCGCCGCCTCGGCATCGTGTTCCAGGATTTCCGCCTTCTCGAGGACCGCCCCGCCGAGGAGAACGTCGCCTTCGCGCTCGAAGTGACCGGCGCACGGCGCTCGTCGATCCCGGCGCGCGTGATGCGGGTCCTCACGCAGGTCGGGCTCGCCGCCAAGGCGCAAGCCTACCCCCGCGAGCTGTCGGGCGGCGAGCAGCAGCGCGTCGCCATCGCGCGCGCGCTGGTGAACGAACCGAGTGTTCTGCTCGCCGACGAGCCGACGGGCAACCTGGACGAGCGGGCCACGCGCGGCGTGTTCCAGCTGCTGCGCGACATCAACGCCAGCGGCACCGCGGTCGTGATGGCCACGCACGACCTCGACCTGGTGCGCCAGGCGCCCTACCGCGTGATCGAGCTCCAGGAGGGAGCGCTGGTGTACGACTCCGCCGTGGACGAGCCCCGCGACCAGGCAGCGACGCCGTGAATTTGACGATTCGCGAAGCCCTGCTCGCCTTCCGGCGCGCCCCGCTGCTCTCGGCGCTCTCGGTGACGACCATCGCGTTCTCGCTGTTCGTGGTCGGCCTGTTCGGGCTCGTGGCCGTGAACCTGCAGGATGCGCTGCGCGGGGTAGCCGAGCGTGTCGAGATCGTGGCCTACCTCCTGCCCGGCACGCCGATCGAATCCATCACCCTCGCCGAAAAGGACATCGAGGCGTTCCCGGAAGTGTACTCGGCCGTCTACGTGAGCGAGGACTCGGCGCTGGCGCGAGCGCGGGCCGAGCTCGTCGAGTTCCGCGACGTGCTGCAGGAGCTCGAGCGCAATCCACTCCCCGCGTCCATCGAGGTGAAGCTCAAGCCCCGGTTCCGCGACGCCGAGCACGTCAACGACGTCGCCGACCGGCTACGCGGGTTCGGGTTCGTGGACGACGTGCGGTTCGGGCGCGATTGGGTGGAGAAGCTCGACCGGCTGCGGCAGATCGCCGCGGCCGTGGGGCTCGTGGTGGGCGCGGCGTTCGCGGTGGTGGCCATCATCATCATCGGCACCACGATCCGCATGGCCGTGCTGCAGCGCAGCCGCGAGATCGCCATCATGCGGCTCGTGGGCGCCACCAACGGCTTCATCCGCCGCCCGTTCCTGCTGCAAGGGGCGATCAAAGGGATGCTGGGCGGACTCGTAGCGGTCGGGCTCTCTTACGGCGCGTACACCCTCATCAACCGCTGGCTCATCCAGGCGGCGTTCTTCTCCACCGTGCAGGCGCTCGCCATTGTTGGCTTCGGTACTCTCATTGGCCTGTTTGGGAGTGCCGCCTCGGTTGGCAGGCATTTGCGCAGAGTATGAGGCGTCACGCGGATGCGTAGCACAAAGACGTCGCGCAAAGGCGTCACGCAGAAACGTCAATACGTCCACGTCTTTGCGCGACGCTTTTGCGTGACGATGTTGTGCTACGCCTTTTGTGCTACGTCTCTTGCCTCCCAGCGCCCCCAGCCTTTCGACCAACAGCTCCGCGACAACCAGCAACGATTGGAAGGCATCCGCCGCGAGCGGTCGGACGTCGAGCAGCAGCTCGAGCGGCTGCGCACGCAGGTGCACTCGCTCTCCGACGAGCTCGCGAACATCGAGCGACAAAAAGAGACCACCAATCGCATCGTGAACGAGCTGGACCGCCAGATCTATGCGCTGTCGGACCAGATCGACCGGACCACCGTCGACCTGCTGCTCGCCCAGAACGCGCTCGCCGAGAAGCGCGCCGTGCTCGAGCGGCGCCTCGTCGACATCTCGAAGCGCGGGGCGCTGTACGGGTACCAGGTGCTGCTCGCGGCGGAGAGCTTCGGCGACCTGCTGTCGCGCTACAAGTACCTGTACCTGGTGAGCCGGCAGGATCGCCTGCTGGCGAACGACATGTCGAAGCTGCAGCGGCGCATCGGCCGGGAGCGGCAGACGCTGGTCGACGCGCGCGACGTGCTGGGAAGGCGCAAGAACGAGCGCACGGAAGAGTTGGACCGCTACCTGGCGCTCGAGCGCGAGCGGCAGACGTCGCTGCGCGAGACGCGGCGCAGTGCGCGGGAGGCCTTGCAGCGCCTGTCCGAGCTCGAGCGCGACGAGAAGAGCCTGAACGACCGCATCGTGGCCCTCGAGCGCGCCCGGCGTGAGGCGGAAGCCCGCGGCGCCGCCACTGCCGCCGCCGCCATCACCACCGCGGACCTGGGCCAGCTCGACTGGCCCGTGCAAGGGCGCATCGTGTACCAGTTCGGCACCGCCACAGGCCCGAACAACACCCGCCTGCCGTGGCACGGCATCGGAATCGCGGCGCCGGCCGGCACCCCCGTCCGCAGCATCGCGGGCGGCACCGTGAGCCTTGCGGGACCCCTCGGCACCTACCTCAAATCCGTTCTGGTCGATCACGGCGGCGGCTATTACAGCTTCTACGGCTACCTGAATGACGCGACAGTCGCCAAAGGGGAGCGCGTCACCAAAGGGCAGATCCTCGGCCATGTGGGGGGCGGGTCGAGCGATCAGGGACCCCACCTGCACTTCGAGATCCGGGGCCAGGGCGGCATCGCCCTCGACCCCGTCAACTGGCTGAAGACGCGACGCTGACGTCGCGCGCAGCGTGAGCAGAACCGCGCAGGCCTTCGCGCTCGCCGCCGTCGCCCTCGGCTCGGGGTGTCGCCGCCACGGCGACACGCTGCGCGTGAGCGGGACCGTCGAGATCCGCGAGCTCCAGCTCGCCCCCCTCGCGTCCGGCCGGCTGGCGCGGCTCCTCAAGGACGAAGGCGACACCGTGCATCGGGGCGACACGATCGCGGTGGTCGAGCAGCCGGGGCTCGAGGCACTGATCAGCCAGCGCCGGGCGCAGGCGGAGGCCGCCGCCGCGCGCGCATCGGAGATCGCGGCCGCGGTGGCCGATAGCCAGCGTGCGGCCAACGACCTGCGCCGCGCGGCACCGCTGCATCAGAGCGGCGTCATCTCGGAACAGCAGTACGAGAATCTGGGGGCCGCGGCCGTCGCCGCCGCCGCCCGACTCCAGGCGGTCCGGGCCGCGACGGGCGACTCGGCGGCAGCGCGCGCCGGGTTACGCGCGACCGAGGCGATCCGCGAGCAGCTGACCGTCATCGCACCCGAGGACGGTGTCGTGCTGACCCGCTTCGCCGATCCTGGCGAGGCGGTGTCGGCCGGCGTGCCGGTCGTTTCCATCGGCCTCGTGCACCGCCCGTGGATCCGTGCATACGTGGGCGATCGGTTCATTGCCCGGCTCAAGGTCGGCCAATCCATTACCGTGCGGCTTGACGGCTACGACCGCTCGTTCTCAGGCCGAATCGTGGAAATCGGATCGCGTGCGGAGTTCACGCCCCGGGCGGCGCTGACCGAGCGCGAACGAGCCGACATCGTGTTCGGGATCAAGGTCGAGACGGATAGCCAGGACGTGGGCGGGCGACTCAAGGCGGGAATGCCGGTGACCCTCGAGATCGAGCTCCTTCCATGACGCTGGCCGCCGTGGAAACCCGCGACCTGACGCGCCGGTTCGCCACGCTGACGGCAGTCTCGCATCTCAACTTGCGGATCGACGAGGGGGAAGTGTTCGGCCTGCTGGGCCCCAACGGGTCGGGCAAGACGACGACGATCCGCATGCTGTGCGGCCTGCTCGATCCCTCGGAGGGAACCGCGGTGGTCGCCGGGATCGACGTACGCGTCGCCCCCGAGCGGATCCGGCAGCACATCGGCTACATGTGCCAGCGGTTCGGGCTGTACGAGGACCTCACCGCGGCCGAGAACCTCGGGTTCTACGGCGGCATCTATGGGCTGCGCGAGGCCGCGCTCGCCACCCGCGTGTCGGAGGTGGTCGCCTTGCTCGGCCTGCAGCCCCGGCTCGGGCAGCTGGCCGGGCAGCTCTCGGGCGGGTGGAAGCAGCGGCTCGCGCTGGGCTGCGCGCTGCTGCACCGGCCCGACGTGCTCTTCCTGGACGAGCCGACCGCGGGGGTCGATCCTGCCGCGCGCCGGGACTTCTGGCACATGATCCACGATTTGGCGCAGCATGGAACGACGGTCATCGTCACGACGCACTACATGGACGAGGCCGCGCGGTGCGGGCGCATCGCGATGATGAGCGGCGGCCACCTGATCGCGCTCGGCACGCCCGCCGAAGTGGCGGCGCAGGTGGTCGGGCCGGGGGGGACGCTCGAGGACGCCTTCATCATCCTGCAGCAGCGGGCCGAGTCGTGATCGCGCGCTTCTGGCCGATGTTCCGCAAGGAATTCATTCAGATGCGCCGGGACCGCCTCACGTTGGGCATCATGATCGGGATCCCGGTGGTTCAGCTCCTGCTCTTCGGCTTCGCGATCCAGACCGACGTGCGGAACCTGCCTACCGTCGTGGTCGACGAATCGCGCACGCCGCAGAGTCGGGACTTGATCGCCGCGTTCGTGAATACAGGCAACTTCCGCATCGTCGCGCACGTCGACGACCGGTCGGCGCTCGATCGCGCGATCGACCGCGGTGACGCGCAGGCCGGCATCATCGTTCCCTACGACTACCCGCGGGCCCTCGCGCGCGGCCCGTCGGCGACGATCCAAGTGATTGTCGACGCCTCCGATCCGCTCGCGTCCCAGTCCGCCATCTCGGCCGCGTCCGCCGTCGCCCAGGTGCGGAATCTCGAGCTGCTGCGTCGCGGGGCCGGCGCCACGACTGCCCGTGTGGAGGCGCGCGTGCGGCCGCGCTACAATCCGGGACTGCGCAGCCCCAATTACATCGTGCCGGGGCTGGTGGGCGTGATCTTGACCATCACGATGGTTCTGATCACGGCCATGGCGATCGTGCGCGAGCGAGAGCGCGGCACGCTCGAGCAGCTCATCGTGACGCCGATCACGAAGACGGAGCTGATGCTCGGCAAGATCGCGCCCTACGTGGGTGTCGGCCTCATCCAGATGACCGCCGTGCTCGTTTTGGGCCGGGTCGTCTTCGACGTGCCCCTGACCGGCAACGTGCTGCTGCTCTACGCCATCGCGTTGATCTTCGTCGTGGCCAGCCTCTCGCTCGGCCTGCTCATTTCCACGCTCGTGCGCACGCAGCAACAGGCGATGCAGGTCAGCTTCTTCTTCGTGCTGCCCAACATCCTCCTGTCCGGGTTCATGTTCCCGCGGCAGGCGATGCCGGTCGTCTTCCAGTGGATCGGCGCCCTGCTGCCGCTGACGCACTTTCTCAAAGTGTTGCGAGGAATCCTGCTGAAGGGCGTGGGGGTGGACGCGCTGTGGCGGGAGGTGGTAGTGCTGCTGGCATTTTCGGTGGGGCTCATCGTCCTCGCTGTCCGACGGTTCCACAAGACGCTCGACTAGCCCTTCCCACTCGCGACGCCGATCCGGTCCGGCTCGCTCTTCTTACCCCGCTCCAGCGCCGCCTCCACCTGTGTGAATAGATCCTCGGGCCGCAGCACCTCCGTGTGCGGGAACGCGACGACGCCTGCGGTGAGACTCGGGACCTGCCCGCGCGGGAGGTCCGGGAAGGTGTGGCGGGCCAACACCTGCCGCAGCCGCTCCACGAACTGCCGGCCGCCCTGCGTGTCGGTCTCCGGGAGCACCAGCGCGAACTCGTCGCCTCCGTACCGCGCCACGAAGTCCGGGGCGCGGATCTCGCGTTGCATCATGGCGCCGATATCCGCGAGCACGCGGTCGCCCGCCTGCTGGCCCAGCCGCTCGTTGATGTCCCGCAACCGGTCGACGTCGAGTACCACGAGCGCGAACCGCAGGGAATAGCGCCGGGCGCGCTCGAACTCGTCGCGCAGGCGGCGGTCCAGCGCGTCGAGGCTGGCGCAGCCCGTGAGCACGTCGGTGACGCCGGCGCTGATCTGCCGCCGATAGATCGCCGCCCGGCGCTCCTCGTTCTCGAGCACCCGCGCCGCGGCCTGGGCGATCGTATTGGCGAACGCGACGTCCTGGGAGCGGAGCTGGGGATCCCCCTGCACGGTGCGCAGGAAGAACACCCCCGCGGCGCGGCCCTGCACGAACACAGGCAGCGCCACTGCCGACTGCACGTTGACCTCGATCCGCTGCTGCAGCCAGCGCCGGCGAATCGCCTCGAAGAGCGGATGCTCGTGGACGTCCGGAATGAGGACGGGCCGTTCGGTGCGGATCGCTTCCTGAATCTCCGGGTAGCGCTCGAGCTCGACCCGCAGGTCGCGGATCGCCGGGTTCTCGTACACGGCGACCACGCGTCCCTTGTCTTCTCCCGGGGCCGTGAGCACGAACGAGCAATGGGTGAGGCCGAACGCATGCCCGACCCGACGGACCAGGGTCTGGAAGATCTCGTCGGCGCGCAGGGCGGACGAGACTTCCTGGAAGATGTCGAACAGCAGGTCGCGGGTGCGGAGCGCGTCCTGGGCCTCGCTCAGGTCGTGGCGCAGACGCAGATCGGCGTCGATGCGGGCGCGCAGCTCGCCGAAGTGCACGGGGCTCGCCATGGCGTCTCGCGCCCCCGCCTGGAGCGCGTCCGTCACGGCGTCGGCCCCGCCGTCCGCCAGGAGGACGATGACCGGGGCACCTGCGAAGCGCGCGGCGGTCGCCAGATCGCGCACCGCCTCCGCCAGCCCCGCCTCCTTCGCAGCGATAGAGAGGATGAGCAGATCGGGAGGCCGGGGCTCCGGCCGATCGGGGCCGGGCGGTGGAAAGGCGGCCTCGGTGACCTGGAAACCGCCCCGGACCAGAAACCGCTCGAGCCCGTCCGGACGGGCCCCGGCGTCGCCGACGAGGAGGATTCGGTGTTTGGGTTCTTCGGGCAACGGTCCTTACCGCACGATGAAGGGTGTCAAGCTATAGTTCACCCTATGGGACGGCAACCGCGGAGCGCGGTGGGTGCGCCCGGCGCCTGAGACGCGCCGCCAGCGGCGCCGCATGGTCGCGAGACAGCTCGCGGGCCGCGGCATCCACGACTGCCGCGCGCTCGCCGCCATGGCGTCGGTGCCGCGCGAATGGTTCCTCCCACCGCATCTCGCGAGCGAGGCTTACGAAGACGCCCCGCTGCCGATCGGGAGCGGCCAGACCATATCCCAACCCCTCATTGTCGCATTGATGACCGAAGCGCTCGCGCCGCGGCGCCGGGACCGCGTGCTCGAGATCGGCACCGGCTCAGGTTACCAGACCGCGATCCTGGCGCGCCTCGCCGCGCGCGTCTACACGATCGAGCGGCTGCCCGACCTGCTCGTCGAAGCGGAGGAGCGATTTCGGCGACTCGGCCTCACGAACATCGAGACCCGGCTGGGCGATGGCGCGCCGGGCTGGCCTGAGTGCGCGCCGTTCCAGGGCATCATCGTGACGGCCGCCGCGCCCGGCGTGCCGACGCCCCTCACGGAGCAGCTCGCGCCCGGCGGCCGTCTCGTGATCCCGATCGGTGACCTCGCGTCCCAGGAGCTGGTCATTCTACAGCGAGGCCCGGCCGGGCTGGTGGAGCGACGCGCCGGCGGCGTGCGGTTCGTGCCCCTCATCTCCCGGCTCGCGTTCACAGAGGAGCCGTGGACGTGAAGCGCGTACCCGGCGACCTGTTGGGCGCCCACGTGTCGACGCAGGGTGGGGTGGCACAGGCGCCCGCGCGAGGGAACGCGATCGGAGCGACCGCGATTCAGGTATTCACGAAGACCCCCAACCAGTGGCGCGAGCCGATGGTCCGGAACGCCGAGATCGCGGCCTTTCGCTCGTCGCTCGCTGGGAGCGGGATCCGTGCCGTTGTCTCGCACGACAGCTATCTGATCAACCTGGCGTCGCCGGACGAGGCGTTGCGGACGAAGAGCATCGGGGCGTTCACGGGCGAGCTCCACCGATCGCGGACGTTCGGGATCCCGTGGGTCGTGTCGCATCCCGGCAACTACATCGACGACCGGGCCGCGGGGCTCGCGCGTAACGCCCGCGGCTACGCCCAGTGTCTGGCGGCGGTCTTAGGGGAGGTGGGCGTGTTGATCGAGGGAACCGCTGGCGCGGGAACGGCGCTCGGGAGCACGTTCGAGGAGTTGCGGGCGCTGCGCGACGCGCTGCCCGCCGGGGTACAGGCGCGGGTGGGGTTCTGCCTCGACACGGCCCATTTACACGCCGCCGGGTATGATGTGGCGACGGCGCTGGAGGAGGTGTGGGAGCGGTTCGACGAGGACATCGGCCTCACGCATCTCAAGTGCTTGCACCTCAACGACTCCAAGGGCGCGCCCGGCTCCCATCTCGACCGCCACCAATGGATCGGCGAAGGAACGATCGGACCGGAGCCGTTCCGGCGCATCATGCGGGACCCCCGCCTCGCGTCGGTGATTAAGATTATCGAGACGCCGAAGGGCGAAGATCCGATCCGTCACGACCGGCGGATGCTCCGGCGGCTGCGCGCCTATGCGCGCGCCGCCAGCCCCAACGGTCGCACCGCGCAAACCGTAGGCAGGGCGTGATCGCACTGACGACGACCCCCAATCGCTGGACCCGGCGACTCGCGGCGCTGCTGCTGGTGCTGCAGGGGCTGGCCGGGGGCGCGGTGCCGCTGGCGCACGCGTCGGAGCGCCTCAGCGCGCCGGCGCACGTCGAGGCGCAACATGGGGCGGGTTGCGTCGCGCTGCACGACGGCCTGCGCTGCCCGCTGTGTCAATTCGCCGGCTCGCAGGGGTCGTC
>Ga0209161_10000443_pt1 | contig 33710 bp, 34 predicted proteins | sample GraSoiAngelo_155_FD_186169 | JGI IMG/M metagenome (GOLD analysis project Ga0209161, IMG submission 186169) | Grasslands soil microbial communities from the Angelo Coastal Reserve, California, USA - 14_1009_13_30cm (SPAdes) (version 2) | ecosystem: Environmental > Terrestrial > Soil > Grasslands... | reverse complement strand
GGCGTCGCGCGAGCTCTCAAGTGCGAGACCGTGGCGCAGGCCATCGCGCTTGGTGTTGATCGGGTCCGCACGGGAAACGATGCGGCGAACGCGCCGATCCTGCACCTCAACGAGACCATGGGCTATCAGCTCGTCGCGGGCGGGATCAGCTACCTGCGGCCGGTCTGAGCGATGGCGCCCGCTCTCGCGCGGCGGTACGGCCGGTCGCGGCGAGCAGTACCCCTCCGAGCACCAGCACCCCGCCGGCCAGGAAGGCTCCGCTGACACTCTCGCCCGCGAGCGTCCCTGCCGCGATCACCGTCACGAGCGGGGCCAGCGGGAACTGGAAAGCAGTCGCGGACGCCGTCCAGCGTCCGAGGACGAAGAGCGACAGGGCGAACAGCGCGACGGTGCTCACCACGAGATAGACGAACGCTACGAGCGTGAGCGCGTGCGACGGCAGGATCCAGCGCTCGCCGGTGCCGAAGGAGAGGATCGCGAGCAGAAGAGCGCCGGTCGTCATGGCGACGCTGTTCGTAGCCGCTGGATGACTGCGCGGAAAGTACTTGACCACGATCCCTGACTCCGCGGCGCAGGCGGCGGCCGCGAGAAGGGCGAGCAGCGACGCGCGGGGGATCGCGGTGCTGATCTGATCGCCGAAGACGATGGCGATTCCGACGGATGCGACCGCGCCGCCGATGAGCGTGCGCGGGCGGAAGAGCTCGAGACCGTGGGTCGTCGCGAGCACCGCCGTCAGCACCGGCACGAGCGCGAAGGCGAGCGAGCCGAGGCCGGCCGGCGCGGAGACGAGGCCCCAGTAGGCGAGCGCGTACGAACCGAAGAACGCGAGGACGCCGAAGAGCAGCGCTCCCCGGAGACCGCGACCCGTCGGCGGTGCGATCCCGCGCAGGCGCACATAGGCGAAAAAGAGCAGTGCGGATGCGGCGAACCGCAGCGCCGCCCCCTCGAAGGGTGGCAGCTCGCGATTGGAGAAGCGGACAGCGACGAAGTTGAGGCCGGCCAGGACCACGGTGCCGAGGAACGCCGCGAGCGTTGCCCGGTCGGCGCGACCTAGTCCCGTGGCGCGAGCCACGCTTTGAACGCGCGCAGGTCATACGGCCGGCCGAGGAAGTCGCGGACCAGGTCGGCGGCCGGCTTCGTGCCACCTGGCGCGAGGATCCGGTCGCGGTAGCGGCGCGCGACCGCCACGTCCATAAGGTCGGAACCGAACGCCGTGTGCAGGTCTTTGGCGATCGTCGTCGACCAGAGGTAGGTGTAGTACGCCGCGGAGTAGTGGTCGGCGTTCATGTGCTCCCAGCTGGCCGGGAACGCCGTGCCCGGGAGCTGCTCGAAGAGCGAGTAGCGCCCTTCGAGATCCTCGACGATCGCTCGCGGATCGGCCCCGGTCCTCGTCCCATCGTGCAGCGCGAGCGATACGCGCGCACCGAACAGCAAGCCTTCGTAGATGCGAAGACCGCGCCCGAAATCGCGCGCCGCGCGCAGGCGCTGGACGAGCTCGACGGGTATCGGGGCGCCGGTATCGACGTGCGTCGCGAAGGTCGACAGCACCGCGTGGTCGTAGATCCACTCCTCCAGGAATGTCGAGGGCGCCTCCATGAAGTCGCCCTCGGTCCGCGAGAGGCGGACGTAGGGGACGTCGGCGCGCGCGAGCCCGTGCACGAGGTGCCCGAACTCGTGGAAATACGTCACGACCTGCTGGTGCTCCATGAGCGCGGGGCCCGCCACGGCCGCCGGATCCGGGAAGTTGCAGCAGAGGACGCTATGCGGCTTCTGCACCCCGCCCACCCCGAGCACGAGGGGCGCGTTGAAGAACCACTTGTTCTTCCCCTCGCGCGGATGCATGTCGAGCGAGATCCGCCCGCTCGGACGTCCGTCGATCGTGACGTCGAAGCTCTCGACGGAGGGATGCCAGCGCTCTTCGTGCACGACCGGTGCGAACTTCATGCCGAAGAGCGTGGCGTTGAGATCGAGGATCGCCTCCCGCACACGACGGTACTCGAGGTACGGCCTCACCTCCTGCGCGTCGAACCGAAAGCGCTTCGCCTTCACGCGATTGGTGTAGTAGAGCCGCTCCCAGGAGCCGACCGACGTCGCGCCGGGATGGTCGACCCGTTTCTCCGCGAGGAGCTCCGCGAGCTCCGCGCGCGCGGATGACTGTGCGACCTCGTCGACCTCATCGATGAACCGCCCGAGCGCCTCCGGCGTCCCGACCATGCGCTCCTCGAGGTTGTAGTGCGCCCACGTCGGATAACCGAGCAGCACCGCGAGGTCGTGGCGCGTCGTCGTGAGCCGGCGCAGGACGTCCAGATTCGCCGGGGCCCGGTCCTCGTTGGCCCGCTGGAGCTCTTTGCGCAGACGTTCGCTACGTGCGTAGGTCATGACCGGTGTCATGTCCGGCGGGTTCGTGCTGATCCGGATCGTGCCGTCGGGGCCGGCGGGATGGGCTCTTCTGTAGTCGCTCGGGAGTCCATCGAGCTCGCGGTCGCTCTCGAGAGCCACGTGGCGCGTGTCGTCGCGGATGTTCCGCGCGTGGTCTTGCCCGAGCCTCGTCAGCTCGGCGCGCAGCCCGCGGGCGCGGTCCCGGTCGGTGGGACCGAGCTCGACTCCCGCTCGCCTCATGTCCATCCGCACCAGTCCGACAAGTCGACGCTCCACCGGCCCGAGACCCTCGGCTCGCCCGAGCGCGTCGTACACCGGCGTGCTCTGCAGTGCGGTCTGGCTGAATTCGGACGCCTCGCGTTGAAGTCGCTCAGCCGTGTCGCGAACTTCCGTGTCGGGATGCATCGACACGCAGATCCCGCACTCGCTCACCAGATTCGAGATCTCGCGATGAATGTCGTTGAGCGCGGGGATGGTCCGTCGCGCGTCGGCATCGCTTTCTGACTCCAGCCGCCGCACGAGCGCGTTGGCCCGGGCGAGACGTTCGCGGTTTCGGTCTTCCAGTAGCCGCGCACTCACCGGCGCGGGCGCGGTCTCGAGCACTCGCCGAGTCTATGCCGCGTACGCTGAACGTCGTGACGATCCCTCCGCCGCCGGCCACGCCGCGCGACGAACTGTTCGATACGTGGCATGGCGAGCGCGTCCCCGATCCCTATCGCTGGCTCGAGGACGACGCGTCGGAGCGTGTGCGTGACTGGACCGATCTACAAAATGTGAGGACGCGCGCTGTGCTCGACGCGCTGCCGCAGCGCGCGACGCTCGCGCGAAGGCTGCGCGAGCTTCTCTCCGTAGGACTGCTCTCGACCCCGCGCCCGGTCGCCGGACACGTCTTTCACACGCGACGTGAGGGCGAGCAGAAGCAGGCGGTGCTCTACGTGCGCGATGCCATCGACTCGCCCGATCGCGCGCTGGTCGATCCGAACGCCATCGACGCATCGGGCCTCGTGACGCTCGACTGGTACTACCCGTCGCACGACGCCCGCTACGTCGCATATGGGCTCTCGCGCGGCGGCGACGAGATGTCGACCCTCCACGTCGTCGAGACCGACAGCGGCAAGGAGCTCGGCGATCGCATCCCGCACACGCAGCACTCCACCATCGCGTGGGTGCACACCGGCTTCTACTACACGGTCCATCCCGCGCCTGGCTCGGTGCCAGCGGGCGACGAGAATTACTTTCGGCGGGTCCGCTTCCATCATCTCGGCGACGATCCGACCAAGGACGTCCTCGTGTTCGGCGATAGCCGACCGAAGGAAGACATCCTGCTCGTGGCGACGTCGCCGAATGGCCGCTGGGTCCTTTTCACTGCGATGAAGGGATGGGCGCGGAGCGATCTCTACGTGATGGACCGCGAGCATCCGGGTCGCGGCTTCGCGATCGTTATGGAGGGGCTGGACGCGATCGCCGAAGGTGCGCCCTACGACGATGGTCGGCTGTGGCTCAGGACGAATCTGGACGCGCCGAACTACCGCATCGTGAGCGCTTGGTGCGAGGAGCCCGCGGCGTCACGCTGGCGGACCGTGATCCCGGAGGGCGACCACGTCATCCAGGGGTTCGATCGGACGCGCGACCGCGTCGCCGTGCTCCGCCTCGTGCGCGCCACCTCGCGCCTGGCGACGTACGACCTCAAGGGATCGGACGAGCGCGTGATCGATCTGCCGTCGCTCGGCGCTATCGAGTTCGTGCAAGGTGAGGCCGCCAGCGATCGCGTCGGGTACACGTTCCAGTCGTTCACGCAGCCGCCGATCGCGTTCGTGGCCGACGCCAAGACCGGCCAACAGGATGAGCTCGTACGCCTCCCTATGCCGCCTCGTCTCGACCCGCGGCGCGTCGCCGTGGAGCAGACGACGTACCGCTCCCCGGATGGGACCGAGGTCTCGATGTTCCTCGTGCATCGCAACGATGTTCGGCCCACGGGGGAGGTACCGACGCTCCTCACCGGGTACGGCGGGTTCAACATCTCCCGCACGCCGGCGTACTTTCCGGGTGCGGCGGCGTGGGTGGAAGCCGGCGGCCTCTTCGCTCTTCCGAATCTGCGCGGCGGCGGGGAGTACGGCGAGCGCTGGCACCGCGCGGGCATGCTCGCGAACAAGCAGAACGTCTTCGATGATTTTCACGCCGCCGCGGAGGCGCTGGTATCCGGGGGATGGACGCGGCCCGATCGCCTGGCGATCTCGGGCGGTTCGAACGGCGGACTGCTGGTGGGTGCGGCGCTGACACAGCGCCCCGAGCTCTTCGCCGCGGTGTGCTGCGCGGTCCCGCTGCTCGACATGCTCCGCTATCAGAACTTCCGGATCGCGCGCTTCTGGATCGCGGAGTACGGATCCGCCGAGGACGCAGATCAGTTCAAATGGCTTTGCCGGTACTCGCCGTATCACAACGTCCGCGCGGGAATGCGCTATCCGCCGGTGCTTTTCACCACCGCGGAAGGCGACAGCCGCGTTGACCCGATGCACGCGCGGAAGATGGCGGCCCTGTTACAGGCGCAGAGCGAGGATCCGGCGTCGGTCGTGCTCTTGCGTGTCGATCGCGACGCCGGGCATGGGATCGGGAAGCCACTCGACAAGCAGGTCGACGACCTCGCCGATCAGTACGCGTTCATCGCCTGGCGAACGTCCCTTGGAATGGACGGACCGGCTATGCTCGGCCAAGGGTGAACATCCTGCGTTTCCTCCGCGAGCAGGCGAAGGACTACAAGTGCAGCGTGTGCGGGGCCAATCACGCCGGCTCCGATATCCGTGTGCTCGGAAAGCTCGAGTCGGCTTGGATCGTCCGTGTCACGTGCGCGAAATGCGATACGGCGTTCAAGCTCCTGGTCGTCGTCGACGAGCAGCGCGCGGCGATCAGCCCGGTGAAGGAGGAGCCCGAGCGGCCGAAGCGGCCCGCGGTCAGCGCCGATGAGGTCATCGATGCGCACGAGTTCCTCGAGGCCTATAGCGGCGACGTCCGCACTCTCTTCACCCGCGGCGACAAGGTAAAGACCGAGCCCGACCGCTCCTAGATGGCGAAGAACGCGGTCATCACCGGTTGGGGTTTCTATGCGCCTTCGCGCGTCCTGACCAACGCCGACCTCGAGCGCATCGTCGACACCTCGGACGAATGGATCACCAGCCGGACCGGCATCAAGGAGCGGCGCATCGCGTCGGATGGCGAGACGACCTCCACGATGTCGATCCGCGCCGCACGTCAGGCGCTCGAGAAGGCCCACCTGCGCGGACAGGATGTTCAACTGGTCATCGTCGGGACCGCCTCCCCCGATTACCTCTTCCCAGCGACGGCATGCCTGGTCCAGGCCGAGATCGGGGCGACGCGCGCCGGAGCGTTCGACGTGGAGGCGGCGTGCACCAGCTTCATTTCGGCGCTCGCGATCGCCCGCGGGATGATCGTCTCCGGGGCGATTGAGAACGCGCTGGTCATCGGGGCGGAGACCCTCTCGCGCCTCCTCAACTGGAAGGACCGCACGACGTGCGTCCTCTTCGGTGACGGGGCCGGCGCAGTGGTGCTCGAAGCGACGAATGCTTCGGTCGGCATCGAGTCGACGGTGCTGCACGGCGATGGCTCGAAGGGCGAGATGCTGATGGTGCCGGCCGGCGGCTCGAAGATGCCAGCCACGACGGAGACCCTCGAGCGCGGCCTGCACTTCATCACGATGGCCGGCGGCGAGGTCTTCAAGCTCGCGGTGAAGTCCATGGCCGATGCGGCGGAAGAGGCGATCGCCGATGCGGGACTGACGCTCGACGATATCGACATCATGATCCCGCACCAGGCCAACGTGCGGATCATCGAGGGCGTCGCGAAGCGCCTGCGCTTTCCTTCGGAGAAGGTTTTCGTGAACATCCAGCGGTACGGCAACACCTCGGCCGCCTCGGTCCCGATCGCGATCTGCGAGGCCGAGGCGACCGGACGGCTGCGTAAGGGTGACAAGGTGCTGCTGGTCGCATTCGGCGGCGGCTTCACCTGGGGCGCCTCCGTCCTGGAGTGGTTCGGAGCTCATGACGGAGTCCGCCCACTCTCACGACTCGAACGGGCAGGGCGCGCCCTGGAAGACGTAGTCGAAAGAGTTCGACCGATCTAGCCAACGCGCGCGGCTCGCGGGTGGCACCGGCGAGAGGGTTGTGCGCGAGCCGCGGGTGCCCCGGGGCCCCGCGCCGCCATGATGGCGGGAAGAGACAGCGAGGGCGGCTGCGGGGAGGGTGCGGCGAGCGCACGGCCCCGAGCCGGGGACAGGACCCGCGAGCTATGCGGGCACGTAGGGAAATCGATCGACTTCACCTATTGACAGTGGCCGTCCGAGGTGTAACTTGCCGCTCGCGTGGTGAGTAGTGGGGGACGGTGGGGAACCGTCTCCCGAAGACGGAAGGAAACCTGGAAAGCTATTTCGCAGGCGAATTCGCCCACTCGCTGGACGAGAAGGGTCGGCTCGCCATCCCCGCCAAGTTCCGAGGCCGCTTCAAAGAAGGAGCGGTCGTGACGCGTTGGATAGGTGAATGCCTTGCCGTCTTCCCGGCGCCGGAGTGGGAGAGCCTGAACGCCGAAATCACCAAGCGCCCGCGGACCGACCCGGCGGTGGCCCGGTTCCGGCACTTCGTGCTGGCTGGCGCCCACGCCGCCGACCCTGATGGCCAAGGGCGAGTCACGATCCCGTCGCATCTCCGCGAGTACGCGTCGCTCGCGGGAGAGGCCGTCGTCATCGGCAACTCGGACCACCTCGAGGTCTGGGAGCCCGGACGCTGGCGCGCCCGCCTCGCCGGAGTCCAGACCGATATCGAGCGCGACCTCAGGGACCTCGGGATCTAGTGGGAATCCGATTGTTCGGGGGCCGGAGGGCAGAGCCCCCCGACTCGCACATGAGCCGGTTCTTCTCGCCGAAGTACTCGCCCAGCTCGATCCCCATGAAGCGGGCCGCTATCTCGACGGGACGGTCGGCGCCGGAGGCCACGCCGCGGCCGTCCTCGAACGAAGCGGGCCGAGCGGAAAGCTCCTCGGGATCGACCGCGATCCCGAGGCGCTTGCCGCCGCGGCGAAGGAGCTCGCTCGTTTCGGCGATCGCGCCGTACTCGTCCGGGCCAACTTCGCGCGTCTTCACGACGTGGCCCGCTCGCACGACTTCGCACCGGTCGACGGCGTCCTCCTGGATCTCGGGCTCAGCTCGCTCCAGCTTGCCAACGAAGAGCGGGGCTTCAGCTTTCGCGCGCGAGGCCCGCTGGATATGCGTGCCGACCCGGACCTTCGCCTCGGAGCAGCCGAGATCGTGAACAGCTGGTCCGGGAACGACCTTCGCCGCGTCTTCGCCGAATACGGCGAAGAGCCCGAAGCCGCACGGATCGCCGGGGCGATCGTCCGCCGCCGCGCCAAGACGCCCTTCGGGACCGCTGACGAGCTCGGCCGCTTCGTCGCGGGCGTGAAGACCCGCCGTCCTCGGGGCATCGATCCGGCCACGCGGGTCTTCCAAGCGCTCCGCATCGCGGTGAATGACGAGCTCGCGAACCTCTCGGTGGCGCTCGAAGGCGCGATGAGCGTCCTCCGCCCCGGAGGCCGGATCGCGGTCATCTCCTTTCACTCGCTCGAGGATCGGATCGTCAAACAGTTCTTCGCGCGCGAATCGCGCGACTGCATTTGTCCTCCCCACCTCCCCACCTGCGTCTGCGGGCACCGCGCGGGCTTGCGTGTCGTTACCCGGCGGCCGCTACGTGCGGCCTCGGCGGAGGTCGGCCGCAACCCGCGCGCCCGCAGCGCGGCCCTTCGCGTCGCCGAGCGCCTCCCTTGACGTTCGCGCAGGCCGTGCGCGCGCCGCATGTGCGGCGCGTGCAGCACCGTCCCCTGCGGCAGGCCGTCCACCGCCGTGCCGCGGATCGCCGGACGGTCGCTCGAAGCGCGAGCTGGGAGGTCCGCTCGTTCCTCCTCGTGAGCGGCGTGATCGTCGCGGGGTTTCTCCTCGTCCTCCTCTATCTCGCCCAAGCCACGGCGGTTTCGGCGGCGGGCTACGAAGCCCAGCGTCTTTCGGCGCAGCGCGACGAAATCCGACGACAGAACGCCCTCCTTGAGATCGAGAGCGCGCGGCTCGACTCGCCCGCGCGGATCGAGGCCGCCGCGCAGCGGCTCGGTCTGGTCCGGGCGGCCACAATCCGGGTCGTACCGGCACTGGAGATCGCCGCCAAGCGCTAAGAGAAGAACTCGGGGGCTCCGCCCCCGGCCCCCACGAGGGTTGTCGGCGGGGAGCGGGCACCCCAAGTCAGCGCCGGAGGTCAAGATGACGGCGACGATCTCGCATGCGCGGCTCCGCGTGCTGTTCGCTTTCTTCGCTGTCGCGTCGCTGGTGCTGTCCGCACGACTCGCGTACTGGCAGACGATTGGGAGGGGCGAGCTCCTCGGCCAGGCCACCGACCAGGTCAGAAGCGATCTGGTGCTCGCCGCGCATCGAGGCGTCATCCGCGATCGCGGCGGCGCGATCCTCGCCACGACCGTCGAGCTTCGCTCGCTCTATGCCATCCCCGGGCGCATTGTCGATCGCGGCGCGACCGCTGCAGCGCTCGCTCCGATCCTCGGCGAGCGTCCCGACGTCCTTCGCGCCGCCCTTGAGAGCGGCGGTGAATGGTTGTACCTACGGCGCCGATTACCTGAGGACACGGCGAACCGGATCGCGGCCCTCCGGATCGAAGGACTCGGCTTCGAGAAAGAGCCGAAGCGGCTCTACCCGAGTGGCGCGATCGGCGCGCAGGTCCTCGGGTTCGTCAATGACGACGGGCTCGGGCAGTACGGAGTCGAGGGCCGCTACGACGACGTGTTGCGCGGCGTGCCGGGCCGTCTCGTCGTCGAGCGCGATCCGGCGAGTCGCCAGCTCGCGCTCGGTCTTCGCACCGGCCTCAACGCGAAGGACGGCCAGGACCTCGTACTTACGCTGGACCTCGCGATCCAAACGGCGGTTGAGCGCGAGCTCGCCGCGGCGGTGCAAAGCGAGAAGGCCACGAGTGGATCGGTGGTCGTCCTCGACCCGCGCGACGGCGCGGTGCGTGCGCTCGCATCGTCTCCGTCGTACGACCCGGCGCGCGTCGCCGCCGCGACGAACGAAGCGCTCCGCGACCGCGCGATCTCATGGACGTATGAGCCCGGATCGACGATGAAGGCGATCACCATCGCCGCCGCGCTCGATAAGGGCGTCGTCACGCCGAAGACGTCCTACAACGACGTGGGCTACGCGGTGATCGGCGGGCGCGTTCTTTCGAACGCATACGGGAAGGTCTATGGACCCACGACGGTGGCCCAGGTCCTGGAGCGCTCGCAGAACGCGGGCGCGGTGTTCGTCGCGAGCCAGCTCGGCGCGCCCGATCTGCGTTCTTACTTAGAAGCCTTCGGATTCGGCGCGCCCACGGGAGTGGATCTTGCCGCGGAGACGACCGGCCGCGTCCGTCCGCTCGCGGAGTGGTATCCGGTGGACCTCGGCACGATCAGCTTCGGGCAGGGTCTTTCGATCACGCCACTGCAGCTGGCGGCCGCCTACGCCGCGATCGCGAACGGCGGGACCCTCTTCCGCCCCTACGTCGTGGCGAGCCGGCGCGATGCGGACGGGGAGCACCGCACCGCGCCGGCACCGCTGCGGCGTGTGATCTCGTCCCAGACGGCGGCGACGCTCCGCACGATGCTCACCGCCACCGTCGATCACGGGATCGCGAACGCAGCCGCGCTGAAGGCCTACAGCGTCGCGGGAAAGACCGGAACGGCGCAGATCCCGAGCAATGACGGCCGCTATGTCGATGACGCATACATCTCATCGTTCGCTGGATTCGTCCCGGCGGAGGACCCACAACTGGTGGTGGTGGTCGTCCTGGAACGTCCAGAGTCGAAGCTGCTCGGGACCCTACCGGCGATGACGGCTTTCAAGGGCATCGCGACCGACGCGCTCAGGTACGCGCGGGTGCAACCAGATCGGCCATGAGGAGGACCGGGGGCCGGGGGACGGAGGCCCCCAACCGTACCATTCGGCAGAGCGTGTTCACCCTCGAGGAGATGCTCCGCGCGACGGGTGGACGGGTGATCCACGGCGTCCCGAACCTGTCGGACCGCTTCACTGGGGGCGCGTTCGATTCGCGCATCGCGGAGCCCGGGAGCGTGTTCTTCGCGCTCCGCGATCGTCGCGATGGCCATGGGTTCGTGGCCGACGCGCTCGCGCACGGGGCGCGAGCCGCGGTGGTGGAGCGACCCGTTCACGATCTCCCCGACTCCGCTCTTCTGATCGAGGTGGCCGACGCGCAGCACGCGCTCCGCCGGCTGGCCGAGGCCCTTCGCGACGCCCACCCGATCCCGGCCGTCGGCATCACCGGCAACGTCGGGAAGACGACGACGAAGGAAGCCACCGCGGCGGCACTCGGCGCCCGCTACCGCGTGCTGCGCAGCGCAGCCTCCTTCAACAACGAGATCGGCGTCCCAATGACATTCCTGGGCATCGAGCCGAGTCACGAGGTGGCGGTGATCGAGATCGGTTTTTACGTGCCCGGTGAGATCGCGGATCTCTGTGCTCTCGTGCGACCGCGCATCGGGATCATCACCGCGATCCCTGAGCGTCCAGTGCACTTCTCGCGGACGCCGAGCATCGAGGCCATCGCCGCGGGGAAGGCGGAGCTGATCGAGGCGCTTCCCGATGACGGCATCGCCCTCCTCAACGCCGACGATCCGCGGGTGCGCGCGCTCGCGCCGCGCACCCGGGCGCGCGTCGTGCTCTACGGTGAATCTGCCGACGCCGCGCTACGGGCGACCGACGTCCGCGCCTCCGGGATCGAGGGCGTTCGCTTCGTCGCGCACGCGGACGGCGAGCGCGAGGAGGTGCGCCTGCCGATACCCGGACGTCATCTCGTGCCGGCGGCGCTCGCCGCCCTTGGGGCCGCGACCGAGCTCGGCGTGCCGCTCGACGAGGCCGCGACCGCCCTCGCGACGATGGATGCGCCCGCGCACCGCATGAACGTGCGCCGCACGCCGCAGCTTGTCGTGATCGACGACTCGTACAACGCCAGTCCGGCGGCCGTGGCGGCCGCGCTCGCGGTGCTCGGCTCGGTAGACACGCGCCGGGTTGCGGTGCTGGGGGATATGTTGGAGCTGGGTACGCTCTCCGCGGACGCGCACGAGGCCGTGGGTCGCGAGGCCGCGCGATCAGCCGATGTCCTCATCGGGGTCGGCGACCTCGCCCGGACCATCGTGAGCGCGGCGCGGGCTGCCGGAATGAAGGAAGCGCACACCGTCGCCGGGTCCCCCGAGGCACTCGTGCTGCTGCGACGCCTCCTGCGCCGCGGGGACACCGTCCTGGTGAAGGGCTCCCGAGCGCTCGAGTTGGACCGGCTCGCGGACGCCCTGGCGCGGCCGGCGGCCGCGGTCTGATGCCGACGGCCATCCTCGCGCTCGGCGTGCTGCTCTCGGCCTTCCTGCTCGGTCTCATTTTCGGCGGTCCGTACATCCAGCTGCTGCGACGGCTGCGCATCGGAGCGAACATCCGGCGGGAGGGACCGAGCCGCGACTTCGCGAAACAGGGGATCCCCACCATGGGCGGCGCGCTCTTCATCATCGTGGTCGCCGTCCTCTGGGTCTTCGTGCTGGTGCTGCTCCCCGAAGGGCAGCGTGACGTCTTCGTTCCCCAGACGATCGTGCCGATCGGCGCGCTCGTGGGCGTGGGTCTCCTGGGCGCGATCGACGACTGGGTCAACGTGACGTACGGCTTCGGCATCCGCGGGCGCCACAAGCTCGTGTGGCAGGTGATCGTCGGCCTTGCCGCCGCGGTCTACATCCGGAACCACTTCGACGTGACCGGCATCTTCGTGCCGCTCGTCGGCGAGTGGGTGATTGGCGGTGCGCTCTTCGTTCTGCTCGCGCTCTTCGCGATCGTCGCGATGTCGAACGGCGTGAACCTCACCGATGGCATGGATGGCCTGGCTGGAGGAACGAGCGTGTTCGCGTTCCTCTCGTTCGCGTTCATCGCCGCGGCGCGCCACTACGACTGGCTCGTCGTGTTCTGCGCGGCGATGGTTGGCGCGCTCCTGGCGTTCCTGTGGTTCAACGTGCACCCGGCCGAATTCATCATGGGCGACACCGGCGCACTCGCGATCGGCGCGACCCTCGCCGCGTGCGCGCTCACGACAGGGTTCGTGCTGCTCCTTCCGGTCGCGGGCGTGATCTTCGTCGCGGAAACGCTCTCGGTGATCCTTCAGGTCGGATCGTTCAAGCTCCGCGGCAAACGGATCTTCCGGATGTCGCCGCTCCACAACCACTTCGAGCTGATCGGCTGGCCTGAGGAGAAGGTCACGATCCGTTTCTGGCTCATCGCCGCGCTCGCCGGGATCGTCGCCGCGATCCTGGCGTTCGCGACGCCGATCGAGTGAACCAAGATCTCGAACCCCCCACCTGGACGTTGCGGGACGGCACGCTGCGCTCGCCGCTGCTGGAGGCGCACGGCCTCGTTGCGGGGTTCACCACGCGTGCGCTCGGCAGCATGGCGGGGTCGGTGTATCCGGAGACGGAGCAGGCCGCGAACCGCGACGCGTTGGCCCGCCGTCTCGGCTTCGACGCCATCGCGCGCGTGAAGCAGGTGCATGGGAACTCGATCGTGCGCGCCGACCGCGCCGTCGAGCCGCGCGCGGAAGCGGACGGCATGTGGACGGACCGCGCCGGCGTGCTACTCGGCATCGCGGCCGCCGACTGCGTGCCCGTGCTCGTCGCGGACGGCGCTGGCCGTATGGGCGCCGCTCACGCCGGCTGGCAGGGGACGATGCTGGGCGTGGCCGGCTCGCTGATCGCCGCGCTCAAAGCCGACGGCGCTGACACGAGTCAGATCGTTGCGGCGCTCGGACCGTCGATCGGGCCATGCTGCTATGTCATCGACGAGTCGCGCGCGAAGATGCTGCGGCGCCTCGGCGACCACGTTCGCGAGCGCCAGGGCGGGATCGTTTTCGACCTCTGGTCGGCGAACCTCGCGCAGCTCGAGTCGTACGGCGTCCGCGATATCGAGGTCGCGGGGATTTGCACGAAGTGCGGCGGCCGGGACCTCTGGTCGTACCGCGCGCGCGACGCGGAAGGCCGGTACGGAACGCAGCTCGCATTTCTGGGGCGCCCGCCGTGACCATGCTTTTCGATCCCGAGATCAGCGCCGACGAGTTCCGCGAAAGCCGCGTCACGATCATCGGCCTCGGCAAGGGACGCACGACCGCCGGTCTCGCTCGCTTCCTCGTCGGGAAAGGTGCGACGGTGACCATCACCGACCCCAAGCCGAAGGAGGAGCTCGCCGAGGGACTCGCGCGGCTCGAGGGCGTCGACGTCAAGCTTGTGCTCGGGCCGTCGAGCGACGACATCGCGCTCGCCGAGCCGGATTTCGTCTTCGTGATCCCAGGCATCCGCCCTCGCTCGCCGACGATCCTGCGTGCCCTGCAGCGGAAGGTGCCGGTGATGACCGAGATGGCGCTCTTCTTCCGGCTGTGCCCCGCCCCCATCGTGGGCGTCACCGGGACCAAGGGGAAGACCACGACCACCACGCTGATCGACCGCGTGCTCTCGCTCGGACGCCGGCGCGTCATCGTCGGCGGGAACATCGGTACGGGTGCGCCGCTCCACCTCGTGGACTCGCTAACCCCTGAGGACATCGTGGTGCTCGAGCTCTCGAGCTTCCAGCTCGAGACTCTGGGACACAGCCCGCACGTCGCCGTCGTGACGAACGTGCTCGAGGACCACCTCGATCATCACGGCACGCGCGACGCGTACATCTCGGCGAAGCGGAACATCGTCGCCTGGCAGGGGTCGCGCGACATCGCGGTGCTGAATCTCGACGACCCGGCCACCGTGTCGCTTCACACCGGCTCGGCGTCCGAAATCCGCGGATACTCGCTGAGCCTGCGACCCAAGCGGGGCGCCTATCTCGACGAGGAGAGCCGCCTCGTGCTCGTGTCCGGCGACCGCCGTGCGGTGCTGTGCGCGGCGAGCGAGCTGCGCGTCCCCGGACGCCATAACGTCGCGAACGCACTCGCCTCGGCAATCGTCGGGGACGTCTTCGATGTCGGGGCCGAGGCGATCGGCGAAGCGCTGCGCGAGTTCGAAGGCGTGCCCCGGCGGCTCGAGACCGTCGGCCAGGCGGACGGAGTGCTCTGGGTGAACGATTCCGCGGCGACGACGCCAGCGGCGACGCTCTCTGCGATCGCGGCCTATCCGGAGCGTCCGGTGGTCGTCATCCTGGGCGGTGTCTCGAAGAACGCCGACTTCAGCGCGCTGGCGCGGGCGCTCGTCGAGCGGGCGAGGGGAGCGGTGCTCATCGGCCGCGCCGCGGGCGAGATCGAGCAAGCGATCGCGGGCGCGGGAAAGCTTCCGCTCCGTCGCGCCAAGTCGTTGGAAGACGCGGTCACCGCCGCGCGCGATCTCGCGCAGCCCGGCGACGTGGTCCTGCTCTCGCCGGCGTGCGCCTCGTTCGACATGTTCTCGTCCGCGGACGAGCGGGGCGAGCGTTTCAGCGCCCTCGTGAAGGCATTCGCTACGCCGGTGGCGCGATGAAGCTCTTCCCGCGGACCACCACCTACGACCTGCCGCTCGTGCTCGTCGTGCTCGCGCTCCTCCTCCTCGGGCTCGCGATGGTGTATAGCGCCAGCGGGATCACCGCGCTCGACGCGAACGAGGACCCCGGCATGTTCCTGGCACAGCAATCCGCCTGGGCGGCGCTCGGCATCGCGGCGATGTTGGTCGCCGCGCGCGTCGACTACCACCGGCTGCGCCTGTTCGCTGTACCCCTGCTTCTGCTCGCGGTCGCTCTGCTCGTGGCGGTCCTGGTACCCGGTGTCGGCGTGACCGCCGGTGGCGCCACGCGGTGGCTTCGATTCGGCGGGCTCGTCGGGCTGCAGCCCGCGGAGCTCGCCAAGCTCGCGCTCATCGTGTATCTGGCGACCTGGCTCGGCGCGCGGCGTGACGACATCGGCTCGTGGCGCGTCACCGTGCCGTTCGTCCTGATCACGATGCTGGTGCTCGGCCTCGTCGTGGCCGAGCCCGACCTCGGCACCGCGATCGTGATCGTCGTCGTCGCGCTGGCGATCTACTTCGCGGCGGGCGCGCGCTTGGAGATCTTCATCGCCCTCGGCGTCCTCACCGGTGTCTCCGTGCTTGCGCTCGCCGTCGTCAACCCGGAGCGGTACGAGCGTCTGCTCACGTTCGTCGACCCCTGGTCCGACCCGCGGGGCGCGGGCTTCCAAACGATCCAGACGCTGTATGCGCTCGCGCTCGGCGGCTCGTTCGGCGAGGGTCTCGGAGCCGGCCGCGAGAAGTTCGGTTATCTGCCGCATCCGTACACCGACTCGATCTTCGCGGTGCTCGGTGACGAGCTCGGGCTCGCCGGTGCGCTCGCGGTGGTGTTGCTCTTCCTGGTCATCGCGTTCCGCGGCGTGCGCATCGCGCTGCATTCGGAGGACGCGACCGGCGCGCTCCTCGCGACCGGTATCACCGTGTGGCTCGCATTCCAGGCCTGGGTGAACATGGCCGTCGTCGCGAGCCTCGTGCCGATGACGGGGATCACGCTGCCCTTCATCTCCTACGGCGGCAGCTCGCTGTGCGTTGGGTTCATCGCCGTCGGTATCCTCCTCAACATTGGACGAGCCGGGTCCCGGGCGCGCGCGGAGCTGCCGCGTGCTCCTCGTCGGTGGCGGGACGGTCGGTCACGTCAGCCCGCTCCTCGCGGTCGCGGAGGCCCTGCGCGAAGCGGCGCCGGACACCGCGTTCCTCTTCCTCGGTGGTCGTCGCGGGCTCGAGGCTGACCCCGTGCGCGCCGCGGGCATTCCCTTCCATGCGACCGCGATGCCGTCTCTGCGCGACCCCGACTCGCGCATGTCGCTCGTGACTCGGGCGTTGCTCTTGCCGGTCGCCGTCGTCGAGTCGCTCGTCCAGATCGCCAAGTTTCACCCGACCGTGTGCTGCACGAGCGGGGGGCTGGTCTCACTTCCGATCGTCCTCGCGGCGCGCACCCTGCGCGTGCCCGTCTACATCTGGGAAGGCAACGCGATCCCCGGTCGCGTGAACCGGCTGCTCGCCGGCTGGTCGCAGCGGGTCGGCGCGACCTTCGAGGCGTCGCTCCGCGCGCTGCCGCGCTCGCGCACGACGATCGCGGGCAACCCGATCCGCAGATCGCTGCTCCGGTGGACGCGCGAGTCGGGTCGTCGGGAGCTCGGACTGCCGGCCGATGCCACGGTCGTCTTCGTGACCGGCGGGAGCCAGGGCTCCGCCGCGATCAATCACGCCGTCTCCGGCGCGCTTCCTCGGCTCCTGCGGCGCGCGACCGTGATCCATCACACCGGCGATGCTCACCTCGCGCCGATCGCCGCGAAGCGCGAGACGCTCCCGGGGGAACTTCGCGACCGCTATCACGTGTACGGCTTCCTGCGCGAGGAGATGGGCGCAGCGCTCGCCTCGGCGGACCTGGTCGTCGGTCGCGCGAGCTCCTCCTCGATCGCGGAGCCGCTCGCCTTCGGCGTCCCCCTCATCCTCGTGCCCTTCGCGGCGTCGGCGGAGGCGCACCAGACCGCGAACGCGCGCGACGTCGTCGAGAAGAATGCGGCGATCCTCCTCCCGGAGAGCCAGCTCGACGCCGACCGCCTGGTCGCCTACGTCACCGGGCTGCTCGACGATCCGGCGCGCCTGGCGCGGATGGCGAAGGCCGCACGCGCGGCCGGCCGTCCCGATGCGGCGACCGCGATCGCGAACGAGGTGCGCGCACTCGGTGGATGCGCGTGAGGTTCCACGTCGTGGGGATCGGCGGCATGGGCATGTCGGCGATCGCGCGCCTCCTGCTCGCGCGCGGCGACGACGTGAGCGGTTCGGACCAGGGCAGCTGGCCGCTCGCCGCGGCGCTTGCCGCGGATGGCGTGGCGGTCGCGACGAGCTTCGACCCGGCGAATATCGAGGGCGCGGACGTGGTGATCCGCTCGAGCGCGTACGGGGACACCAATCCTGAAGTCGCGGCGGCGCGCGCGAAGCGCATTCCGGCGTGGAAGCGCGAGGACGCCTGGCGACATCTCGCCACGGGAAAGCGCGTCGTCGCCGTCGCGGGCACCCACGGGAAGAGCACGACCACCGCGCTCACCTGGACGGCCCTCCGCGCGGGCGGGCTCGACCCCTCGCTCATGTGCGGCGCCGTCCTCCGGGATCTCGGTACGAACGCGTACGCCGGCGGCGGCGACATCCTCGTCATCGAGGCGGATGAATACGACCGCGCGTTCCTCGCGCTCGAGCCCGAGATCGCGCTCGTAACCAACGTAGACCACGATCACGTCGACGTCTTTCCGACGCCGTTCGACTACGCCGAGGCGTTCACCTCGTTCGCGGAACGCATCGTGCCGGGCGGGTCACTCGTGGCCAGTGCCGATGATGGCGGCGCGGCACGCCTCGCGGCGAAGGCCGCTCGCGACGCGCCGGGCCGGACCGTCGCCACCTACGGCACGGCCGATGAAGCCACGTATCGCCTGGTCGAGCTCGTGCAGGGTCGAAACGGCGTGTCGTTTCTTCTCACCGGGCCGTTCGAACCCGCGGTGCCGGTCGCGTTGCGGCTCGCCGGAGCGCACAACGCGCGGAACGCGGCCGGGGCGCTCGCCGCCGCCGACGCGTGCGGCGTGCCGGCGAGCGCGGCAGCGCAGGGGTTCGCCACGTTCACGGGCACGGAGCGGCGCCTCGAAGAGCTCGGAACCGCCGATGGCATCATCGTCGTCGACGACTACGCTCACCATCCCGCCGAGATCCGGGCGTCCATCGAGGCGGTCCGTGCGCGCACCTCCGGGCGCGTGGTCGTGCTGTTCCAGCCGCACACCCCGAGCCGGCTTCGCGCGTTCTTCGACGACTTCGCCGATGCTTTGCGCACCGCCGACGTCCGCGTAGTCGCAGAGACGTTCGCTTCGGCGCGCGAGTCGCCGGACGAGCGCGCCGACGCGCGCGCGCTCGCGTCGCGCGCGGGTGGCGCGTACGCCGCGGACGCGGCGGCGGCCGCGCGAGTGCTCGCGGAGAATGCCCGCTCCGGCGACCTCGTGCTCGTCCTGGGGGCCGGCGACATACGGCCGGCGGGCGAGCGGCTTCTCGAGCTCCTGCGCGATCGGGCGACGGTATGAGCGTAAGCCCCTTGGGAGCGCGGGGTGAGAGGCTCGCGCCACACACCTCGCTCCGCATCGGCGGTCCCGCGGACTATTTCGTGCGCGTGGCGACGGAGAAAGATCTCGTCGGCACGATCCAGGTCGCGCGAGAACACGAGCTGCCGGTCTTCGTGATGGGCGGTGGTACCAACCTGCTCGTCGCCGACGACGGCATCCGCGGCCTCGTGCTCCACAACGGCTGGCGGGAGACCAGCGTGGAAGGCACGACGATCGGGGCGTCCTCGGGGACGGAGCTCGCGCATGTGGCGGCTGTCGCCGCGAAGGCCGGGATCGTCGGCCTCGAGTGGATGGCGACGGTGCCGGGCACCGTGGGCGGCGCGGTGCACGGGAACGCCGGCGCCTTCGGCAGCGAGACCGCCGACGTGCTCGTCGACGCCGAGCTGATGGACCTGAACGGCGCCGCGTGGCGGGTCCCGGCCGACGAGCTCGGCTACGCCTACCGCACGAGCAAGCTTCAGGGCACACCGACCATCTGCGTGCGCGCGCGCTTCCGCGGCGCCGCCGGCGATCGCGCGACTGCCGTTCGGCGCATCAAAGAGATGGCGAATGAACGCATGAAGAAGCAGCCCCTGGCGCAGCCCAACACCGGCTCGATCTTCCGCAATCCATCGGGAGACCACGCCGGGCGTCTGATCGAAGCGGCGGGCCTCAAAGGCAAGAGGGTCGGCGGCGCGATGGTCAGCGAGAAGCACGCGAACTTCATCGTCAACACCGGCGACGCGAGCGCCGACGATGTCAGAGCCCTGATGAAGCTCTGTCAGACCGAGGTCGAGCGCCGCTTCGGCGTGCGCCTCATCCCCGAGGTCGAGCTCGTGGGCGAGTGGTAACCACCAAATGAGACGAGCGACGAGCGGCTCTGCCGGGAGGAGCGAGTCAACCCGCCTGGGGCGTGTCTCCTGGCCGAAGGCCGGAGATTGAGCAACAACTCGGGGGGCTCTGCCCCCCGGCCCCCGACGCACCGTATTCGCGTCGGTGTGCTCACCGGCGGGGCGTCCGCCGAGCGGGACATCTCGCTCGCGGCGGGCGCGCAGATCGCTGCGAGTCTCGATCCAGCGCGCTTCGAGATCGTGCTGCTCGACCCTCTTGCGTTCATGGCCCGCAACCCCGAGGTCACGGCCGAGCAGCGCGATCAGGCGCAACGCCTCATCAAGGGCGGCGGCCGGCTCGAGCCCGACCACCAGCTGCCGCGCGGTCTTGAAAAGCAGATCGAGAGCGCATCGCGTGCGATCGTTCCGGCGACCCGCGTGATGGCGAATGCGGAGCCGATCGACGTGGTCCTGATTGCCCTTTTTGGCACCTGGGGAGAGGACGGGCGCATCCAGGGACTGCTCGACACGCTGGGCATCCCGTACACCGGCTCGAGCGTGCTCGCATCAGCCCTCGCGATGGACAAGGTCATGGCGAAGGCGATCCTCGGCGCCCACGGCATCGACGTCCCGCGCGGCGCCGTCGTGCGTGGAACGGGCCGGAACGATCTCGAGGCCGCGCGCGCCGTTGGTCTTCCGGTGTTCGTGAAGCCGGTGGCGAGCGGATCGAGCGTCGGCGCGTCGATCGTGGAACGGGCCGAGGACCTCGAGCAGGCGATCGCCGAGGCGTTCCGGTTCGAGCCACCGGGACCGAACGCGCGCGTGCTCGTGGAGGAGCGGATCACGGGCCGCGAGCTCACCGTCGCGGTCATCGGCAACGACGATCTGCAAGCCCTGCCAGTGATCGAGATCAAGACGAAGCGAGCGTTCTTCGACTACAGCGCGAAGTACGACGCCGGCGAGAGCGAGGAGATCTGCCCCGCCGAGATCCCCGAGGACGTGGCGAAACGCGCGCAGGCGATCGCTCTTCGCGCCCATGCGGCGCTGGGATGCCGGGGAATGTCGCGGACGGACCTTCTGTGGTCGGGCGAACGCATGGCCGCGCTCGAGGTGAACACGATCCCGGGCATGACCGCCAACAGCCTGCTTCCGAAGGCCGCTCGCGCCGCAGGCATCGAGTTTGGCGACCTTCTCGCGCGCTTCATCGACTGGGCTCTCGACGACGCGCGCCGGCGCGCGCGCTGAGCTCCCGGGCCCGCTCTCGAGCGCGCCGCGTCCCCCGCGCGCCGCGCCTCGCGGACGTCGATCGCGCCGTCGCCGGCGTGACCGCCGTCCTGTGTGCCGCCGCGATCGTCGCGGCCACCATCGGGCCGTTCTGGCGGATCCGCGAGGTGTCGGTAGAGGGGACACATCACGTCAGCGTCGATACCGTTGTGAGCGCGAGCGCGCTGGATGGTGCGCAGACGTTCATGGCGAGCGCGGCGCGCGCCCGCGAGCGCCTGGTGCGCCTCCCGGCGGTTCGGGACGCACGCATCGAGATCACGGTCCCGGACCGAGCGCGCATCGCAGTGACGGAGCGCGTGGCGCTCGGGCGCTGGGTCGCGGCGGGCCTCGAGTGGTTCGTCGACGCCGATGGCGTCTTGTTCTCGTCCATCGACGTGCGCGCGGCCCCCGAGGTTCGCGTCACCGACGAGCGCGGCGCGCGGCAAGCCGGCGATCGGCTCGATCCCGCGCTCGTCGACGCGGCGCTGAAGCTCGCGCGCCTCGGTCCTAACGATCTGCGCGCGGACGCGACCTCGCCTCACGTCGTGCTCGCCGCGGGCGCGAACGGGCTCGTGCTGCGGACCGCCGCGGGGTGGGAGATCCGCTTCGGCGGAGCGGAGCGCATCGACGAGAAGATCGCGCTCGCGAGGAGATTCCTTCGGGAAAACCCGCAGAAAAAGTTAGACTACCTCGACGTGCGCACCCCGGATACGTACGTCGTCAGCCCCGCCTCTTAGTGCTTCTGCCGCTCCTCGGCCTCGTCGCCGGGGTGCTCCTCGGCCTCGCGATCCGCTTCAACCTTCCGATCGAGTGGGCCCGCTACACCGCGGTGGGGATCCTCGCCGCGCTGGATTCATTGCTCGGAGCCGCCCGCGCCGAGCTTGAGGGCCACTTCGACACGCGGATCTTCCTCTCCGGCTTCTATACCAACGCGCTCCTCGCGGCCGGGTTGACGTTCCTTGGCGATCGCCTCGGGATCGACCTCTACCTCGTCGCGCTCTTTGCGTTCGGCTGGCGGATCTTCCAGAACGTGGCAGTCATCCGCCGCCACTTCCTCTAGTGCACAATCGGCGCGGGCTGGTGTGGAGAGTTCCACGTTCGGAGTGAGTCATGGCTGAGCAGACCGTGCTCGTTGCCATCGACATCGGTACGACGAAGGTCTGCGTGCTCATCGGCGAGGTCGCCGAGCGCGGCGGAGTCGACGTCATCGGCATCGGCCAGGCGCCCTCGGATGGGCTGCGGAAGGGCGTCGTCATCGACATCGACCGGACAGTCCAGTCGGTGACCAACGCGGTCGATGCCGCCGAGCGCCTCTCCGGGCTCAAAGTGAGGTCGGCGTTCGTCGGCATCTCGGGAAGCCACATCAACTCGCAAAACTCACGCGGAATGGTGGCCGTCCGGCACGACGTCGACCGCGGCGACACCGTCCGTGCGATCGAGGCGGCCCGAGCGGTCTCCATCCCGAACACGCGCGAGATCCTGCACGTCATCCCGCGCGGTTACGTGGTCGACGGCCAGGAAGGCGTCCGCGACCCGATCGGCATGGCCGCGGTGCGCCTCGAGGTCGAGACGCACATCGTCACCGCGTCGAGCACGAGCGTGCAGAACCTCACCAAGTGCGTGCAGCGCGCCGGGGTCGAGATCGACGAGCTCGTTCTCGCGCCCCTGGCGACCGCGGAGGCGACGCTGGGCGACGAGGACCGCGAGCTCGGCGTGGTGCTGGCGGACATCGGCGGCGACACGACCGACATCGCGATCTTCCAGGATGGGTCGATCTCGCACTGCGCCAGCATCCCGATCGGCGGCCGGTACGTCACGGCGGACCTCGGGATCGTCCTCCGCGTCACTCCGGACGTCGCGGAGAACGTGAAGTTCCGCTACGGGTCGGCGATCCCGCTCGACGTCGATCCCGACGAGGTCCTCCAGGTCACCTCCATCGGCGAAGAGACCTCGCATGGTGTGACGCGTCGTCATATCGCCGAGATCGTCGAATCTCGGGTCGCCGAGATCTTCAGATTCGTGGCCGCCGAGATCGAGGCCGCCGGGGCGACGAACCGCCTCCAGGCCGGGCTGGTGCTGACCGGCGGCGGCTCCAGCCTTACCGGCGTGGCGCGCGCTGCGCGCGACTACCTGGGGATGAGCGCGCGGGTCGTCGGGCCGACCGGCCTCGGCGGTCTGACCGACCAGATCGCGACGCCGCCCTTTTCCGCCTCGAGCGGGCTCCTTCTCTGGGGGGCCCATAACTGGCCCTCCGACGACGAACGGGCGAGCGGCAGGGCGCTCGAGGGGGTCACAGCGCGGATCGGGAAGATCTTCAAGGGCCTGATGCCCTGAGCTACGACCTCTACCTCTGGAAGTCCCCTATGCCCAGATCGGCCAATGCCGCGGGGGACCTCCTCGAGCGGTTCGCAATGGAAGACGAGCAAGCCTTCGATGCGAGTCCGGACCTCGTCACGTTCCATCGACTGCTCCTCGAGCGCTTCCCGGCGCTCGAGGATCTTCCCGACGACAAGGTCGACGAGCCCGGCGTATCGCCGTGGAGCATGACACCTGAAGCGTCCGACCGATGCGTCGGGCTTTTGATGACCCTGAACACGCCCCGCAAGGTCTTCGATGAGATCCTGGCGCTCGGGAAGCGATTTCATCTTGTCCTCTACGACCAGCAGACCGGGGAGCTGCGCCGGCTCTAGCGCCGTGAGAACCGCGCACTCCAATCCGTGACGCTTGGCACTCGCCAAACGTTGAAGGTCCGGACTATAGTCAGCACGCGAACTGAATACTCCATGAGCGCACCGCTAGGGGAGGGGCAGCGGCATGGAACGACGTGGAGGCCTGTCCATGCCCCTCCGAAGCGATATAGAGAACTTCGCGCTCATAAAGGTCGTCGGTATCGGCGGCGGCGGAGCGAACGCCGTCAATCGGATGATCCGCGCCGAGCTGATGGGGGTCGAGTTCATCGCGGTGAACACCGACGCCCAAGCGCTTCTCCTCTCCGATGCCCCCCACAAGCTGCGCATCGGCGACAAGATCACCAAGGGCCTCGGCTCGGGTGCCGATCCGACGGTCGGCCGCAAGTCCGCCGAGGACGACAGCGAGAAGCTCTACGAGGCGCTCAAGGAAGCCGATATGGTGTTCGTCACCGCGGGTATGGGCGGCGGTACCGGGACCGGGGCGGCACCGATCATCGCCGAGATCGCCAAGGACGTCGGCGCGCTCACGGTGGCTGTCGTTACCAAGCCTTTCAGCTTCGAGGGCGCCAAGCGGCGGCTCATCGCGGAGCAGGGCATCGCCGAGCTCGTGGACAAGGTCGACACGCTCATCACCATCCCCAACGACCGGCTGCTGCAGGTCGTTGAGAAGCGCACCAGCATGGTGGACGCATTCCGCATCGTCGACGACGTCCTCCGCCAGGGCGTGCAAGGCATCAGCGACCTCATCACGGTGCCGGGTCTCATCAACCTCGACTTCGCCGACGTGAAGACGATCATGACCAGTGCCGGATCCGCGCTCATGGGCATTGGCCACGGCGAGGGCGAGACGCGCGCGGCCGAGGCCGCACGTCAGGCCATCATGTCGCCGCTTCTCGAGCAATCCATCGACGGCGCCCGCGGCGTGCTCTTCACGATCACCGGCGGACCCGACCTGACACTCTTCGAGGTCAACGAAGCTGCCGAGATCATCCATGCCGCCGCGGATCCCGAGGCGAACATCATCTTTGGCGCGGTCATCGACGAGCGGATGGGCGGCGAGGTCAAGATCTCGGTCATCGCGACCGGCTTCGATCAGGCGCGCCCGCTACGGAAGCTCGAGGGCCCGATGTACAAGCGGCAGGCGCCGTCGGTCGAGCGTGCCGCGGTCTCGGGGGCGGCCACGTCGACCGTGTCAGCGCCTCAGGCGAAGGCCGAAGAATCGAAGAAGTTCGACCCCGACGACCTCGAAGTCCCAAGCTTCCTGCGGCGCCGCTGAACTGAGCGGCGGCATGCCCGCCGCATGAAGACGCTGGCACCCAATCTGCATCCCTCGCTTGAAAAACGACGAGAGCGGGGGTGCTCACTTTGCTGCGAAACAGAGGCCCCGTCGTCTATGAGACATGGACGGCGTGGCCCGTCTATTGGAGCCCCGTCCTGGTCGGCGCCTTGGCATCCATCGTTGCAGTCGTCCTCTTCGGCGCGATCGGCACGGCGGTTGGCTCCTACAAGGCCGGGTCGGACGCACGGATAAGGGATTTCAGCGGCATTGGCCGCGCAGCTGTCGCGTATGCGGTCTTCGCGTCGTTCCTCGCCTTCGTGATTGGCGGTTGGGTCACCGCACGTGTGGGCGGGATCCGCAGGGCTGAACCCGCGATGCTGCACGGCGCCATCAGCTTCCTCGTCGCGACCGTCGTGCTCCTGGCCCTCGCGGCCCTCGGCGGCAGCGTCTACAACGGCTGGTACGCCGCGCTCGGCCCATCGCTCTCGGCGCCGGCAGCGCCCGGACAGGCGGTCGATCCGAGCGCCGCGAAAGCGGCCGCGACCGGAGCCATGGCCGCCGCGGTCGCGCTCTTGCTCGGACTGGCGGGTAGCGTCGTCGGCGGATGGATGGGCTCGGGCGAGCCGATGAACTTCACGCATTACAAGACGCGCGGGATGACGACGGGGCCGGTCGCGAGCGACCGGACCACACGCATCTAAGGGGGGTGTGACGAGATGATCCTGATCCTGCTGTGGCTCTTGGGTGTCCCGCTCGGCCTGATCATCATCCTGTTCCTGCTGGGCATCGGTCACTAGTTCACTCGCGGAGGCTGGCCCCCTTTTCAGTCGTTGGCTGGCCGCTGTATCAGGGGCCGGGGCCGCTTTTTCGTGCCTGCACCACTAGATTTAGGGGCCGGCCGTCCCATATCTTGTGCTTGTGCGCTGCCCCGCCTGCGGCAATCCCGACACACGCGTCATCGACTCCCGTGAAGCGGAGGATGGCACGTCCATCCGTCGCCGGCGGGTCTGCGATCGCTGCGAGGAGCGTTTCACGACCTTCGAGCGCAGCGAGTCCGCGCGTATCCAGGTGCAGAAGCGCGACGGAACGAAACAGGAATTCGATCGCCGCAAGCTCGCGAGCGCGATCGAAAAGGCTGCGTCGAAGGGCCTCGTCGCAGACGACGTCAGTCGACTGATCGACGACCTCGAGTCATCGCTGCGGCAGAGCGGCGTGTCCGAGGTCCCCTCCCAGCGGATCGGCGAAATGGTGCTCGAGCGGCTCGCGGAGCGCGACCCGCTCAGCTACCTGCGGTTCAAGATCGTGTACTCGCGCCTCGAGGACATCGACGCGTTGTACGACGAGCTCGCGTCGCTCGTCCGTCGCCGCCAGGAGGCGCGTGACCGTCGCGTCGCCGAGCAGATCGTCCTTCCGATCGGCGAGACCGTTGCCGTCGTCCCGCGCCGTCGTCGCCGCTAGACCGGCCATACTCGGCTCCCGTGGTCCTGTCCGATCGTGACATCCGCGCCGCGATCTCCGCGGGCCGCATCGGAATCGATCCATTCGATCCCAAATGCGTCCAACCTGCCTCGGTCGACATCCGTTTGGATCACCGCTTTCGTGTGTTCCGCTCGAGCCGCCATGCCTTCATCGACCTGGCCCGTCCGCTCGACGACGTGACCGAGCTCGTCGAGGTGCCGGAGCGCACCCCGTTCATCCTTCATCCCGGCGAGTTCGTCCTCGGCTCGACGCGGGAGCGGCTCCGGCTTCCCAACGACCTCGTGTCGCGCGTCGAAGGCAAAAGCTCCCTCGGCCGGCTCGGTCTTTTGATCCACAGCACCGCCGGATTCATCGACCCGGCCTGGGATGGCCACATCACGCTGGAGCTCTCGAACGTCAACACGATCCCGATCACGCTGTATGGAGGTATGCGCATCGGCCAGCTCTCGTTCTTCGAGCTATCGAGCCCGGCGGAGCGTCCGTACGGATCCCCTGAGCTCGGATCCTCCTATCAGGGTCAGACCGGACCGACGCCGTCGCGCTACCGCCTCGACCTGCCCTGACGCATGTGCACGGCCTGCCTCCTGATCGTCTTCGTCGAGGCCTTTATCAACGTACTTGCCGGTGCGCTGACGGTCGCGATCTTCGTCCGGGTGATCCTCTCCTGGGTCCCAAATCTGAAGTTGCCGTTCGGCCTCGGCGACTTCGTCTGGAACGTGAGCGAGCCGATCCTCGGGCCGATCCGCCGAGCCATTCCGTTCTTCGGCGGCATCGACTTCTCGCCGTTCATCGCGTTCGTTTTGATCCAGATCGCGACGAGCCTCCTCCTGAGGCTGCTGCCGCTGCCGGTGTAAAGGCGATGGTGGATCGACTGCGGGTCCCGATCCGCGTCGTCCCACGCGCCAGAGAAGACCGTCTTGACGGCATGCGCGCTGGCCGCCTCGTCGTCCGCGTCTCTGCGGCGCCGGAGCGCGGAGGGGCGAACCGCGCGGTCCAGGCGGCGATCGCCACGGCACTCGGGATGCGCGCGAGCGAGGTGCGCATCGAGCAGGGCGAGACCTCTCGGGATAAGGTGGTGAGCCTCCCGGCGTCGGCCGCTCCACGACTCGACCGGCTGATGAAATAGGAGCGCACCCGCCGGCGTACTGGAGAGGAATGGCCGCGAGTGTCGCCCTGGCTGCTTTCGTTCCCGCGATCGCCACGCCTCGCCAGGTGACGTTCTCCGACGCCGTCCGCGAGCACCAGGACGAGGTCTACGGAGTCGCGCTTCGCATCACCGGCGACCGGGATTCGGCGCTCGACGTCACGAGCTCCACCTTTCTCAAGGCCTATCGGGCGTTCGACCGGTACGACCCCTCGCGCCCGGTCAGATTCTGGCTGCTGCGTATCGCGACCAACGAGGCCATCTCGCATGCGCGGCGGCGCGGGCGGGAGATGCGTCGCAGAGCCGATGAGGACGCGGCAGGTATGTTGCCCGACCCCGCACTCGCGCCGGATGCCCTATCGATCGCGCGCGAGGACCAGGCGCGCATCCGTGCCGCGGTCGCCGCGCTTCCGGAGCTCTATCGCGTGGTCGTCGTGCTTCGCTACTTCAACGAGCTCGGTGTCGACGAGATCGCGCAGGTGACCGGCAGGCCGGCCTCGACCGTGGGCGTGCAGCTGCTCCGCGGACGCGCACTCCTGCGCCGCGCACTCGAGGCGACGGGATGAGCCGGATGCATCTGGACGACGACCTGTTCGACGAGGCGTCGTTGCGCCGCGCGCTGCGCCTCGAGGCGAGCGAGCTCCCGCCTCCGCTCGACGTCGCGGCGATCGTGGCTCGTGCCGAGGACAGGCCACTCGGGCTCGCGTCGTTCGCCTCGTCGCTGTTCGCCGGTCTGGCGACCGCAGCTCTGCTCGCCGTCGGCGCGATGACGATCTGGTCTCTCGCGCCGGCCGTCGCGGCCGATACCTTCGCTGCCGCGATCTCACTGGTCGCGTTGGTTGCGGTCTCCCTCGACCCCGCGGTCCGAACGCTGCAGCAGCCGACCATTCCGATCGCGGCCCTCGCCGCGGTCGCGTTCGCAGTCGCGTACGAGTACCGCACCCGGAAGGAGCGAGCCAATGCCTAGCGCACGACTCGAGCGCAGTGCCACGAACCGGATGGTCGCAGGCGTGTGCGGCGGGATCGCCGAATACCTCGCCGTCGATGCCACCGTCGTCCGCGTGCTCTTCTTCCTCATGATCCTCGTCACCGGAGGCCTCGGGCTGATCCTCTACGTCGCGCTCGTCTTTCTCATGCCGCTCCCGGGCCGCCCGGCGACGAGCTTCGCCACCTCGGCCGGTGCCACGGTGGAGGAGGTCGCCGACCAGCTGCGCAAGACTGCCGACGACATCAGCAAATCGTTCCGCGATCGGCCCCAGGGGGATGGGGCTCCGCCGGGCGAAGGTGCCGCCGCAACGACCATCACCCCGGTCGTCGCGGACCCGCAGTCGCAGGCCCGCGAGACTGAACGCCGGCGGATGGCGTTCGGGTACCTCTTGATCGCGCTCGGCGTGATCTTCCTGCTCGGCAACGCCGGACTCTTTCGGGTGGTCCAGTGGCAGCTGGTGTGGCCCGTCGTGCTCATAGCGGTGGGCGCGCTGTTCCTGGTGCAGAGGGTGCGCTCATGACGGCCCGCCGCGGTGTTTTCTGGCCGCTTCTTCTGATCGCGCTCGGTCTCGTCTTCCTCCTCGCGAATTTCGGCTTCATCGCGGGCGTCTCGTGGCGCGCGCTCCTCAGCCTCTGGCCGCTGCTCCTGATCCTCGTCGGGCTCGACATCGCCTTCGCGCGACGCTGGCCGGCGCCGACCCTCGTGGCCGAGGTCCTCGTCATCGCGGCTGGTCTCGCGCTTGTCGCCGCGAACCCAGGGCTCGGCGGTGGGATCTTCGTCTTCGGCGGCGGGGGCAGAGGCGACGCCGACGTGTCCGCCCCGCGCGGTAGCGCGAGCACCCTTGCGCTTTCGATCAACGGCGGGGCGGGCCGCTATCACGTCGGCGGTGGCGCGACCGACCTCGTCACCGCGCATAGCCAGAGCCCCGATCTCCGCCTGCGGGCGTCGGAGCGCAGCGGTCGCGCCGACGTGCGGATCGATCAAATCGGTCCGGAGGGGATCTTCAGGGGCGGCAGCGGCATCGACGTGGAGGTCCAGATCGCCAGCGACGTGCCGACCGCGTTCGACATGAACGCCGGGGCGGGCGAGTTCGACGTCGATCTCTCCGACGTCCGCGTCACCGACGTGCGGGTGAATACGGGTGCCTCCACGACGCGGCTGGTCCTCCCCAAGCCGACCGCCGACATCCCGGTGCGGATAAGCGCGGGTGCGTCGACGATCGTCATCACCGTGCCCGACGGGGTCGAGGCGCGCGTCAGCACGAGCGGTGGCTTGCTCAGCCTGCGCAGTGACAACAGCCGGCTGGGCGAGGGCGGCGGGACGGGCGGGTGCGTGGCGTGCGGCAGCTCCGTGCAGACGAGCGGCTACGCGGCAGCCAAGGATCGCGTGACCGTGTCGATCAACGCCGGAGCGAGCTCGATCGTCGTGCGATAACCGGATGCGGCCGAGGAAGTCAGCACCGACGCGTTCCCTAGACTCGCGGCGTGCTCCACCGCGCGATCGCGAGGATCCTCGATGCCCAGGGTGCATGGGCCGATCCACTGGGCAAGCTCTTCGTCGCTATCTTCGGCGCGCTCTATAAGCCGGTCCCGATCCTCAAGGACTTCCTGAACGGCGTGTGGCTTGGCCATCCGCTGCATCCGGCGATCACCGACGTTCCGATCGGAGCCTTCGTCGTCGCGCTCGTGCTCGACATCATGGGCGCGCGACCGGCGGCGACGGCCGCGATCGGTGTGGGTGTTCTCTTCATGATCGTCGCCGCGCTCGTCGGCTACGCCGACTACATCGACCTCGAGGGCAAGCCGCGGCGCTTCGGCACCGTGCACTCCTCATTGATGCTTCTCGCCGCGGTGCTCTATCTCGTCTCATTCGGTCTGCGCATCGGGTGCTGCGGCTCGGGCGGATCGGACGCGGAGGTGTGGATCTCCGTCGTCGGCTTCGTGATCGTGATCGGCAGCGCGTACGTCGGCGGCGAGCTCGTCTACAACATGGGCAGCCAGGTCGATCGTCACGCCTGGCGGGGTGGTGGGACGAAGTGGACGGCGGTCGAAGTCGGCGAGCTCCCCGAGAACACGCCCGTGAAGGCGAAAGCCGGTGCTCAGACCTTGGTGCTCGTGCGGCAGGGCAAGGACATCCACGCGCTTCACGACATCTGCGCGCACCAGGGCTGCAACCTCTCGGACGGCGGGAAGGTCGTCGGCGACACGATCGAGTGCCCGTGCCACGGGTCCCGCTACCGCCTGCGCGATGGCCTGGTCGTGCGCGGGCCGGCGGTGTTCGACCAGCCCCACTACGACGTACGTGGGACGGCCGGCAAGATGGAAGTGAGGCGCACGGACACCCTTTCGACCGCCTAGCGCTCCCTTCTTCGGCGATACTCAGGCGGTGAGCGAGGCGATCGCGGCGGTCCCGCTCGAGGCCACCGGCACGGCCGACGTCCCGGCGAGCACTGAGCTCGACGCGCGGCGTGCCCTGAACGCGCAGTACCTCCGGCACCATCCGGACGAGGTCGCGTTCTTCCTTGACGGACGCTCCGCTGAGGACACCGCGCTTCTGGTGCACGACGCCGGACCTGAAGCCGCGGTCCACCTCCTCCAGCGCCTGAACCCGCGCGTCGCGGCAGACGTTCTCCGCAACATGCCGGCCCAGGCGGCGAAGATCGCGCTGACGCAGATGCATCCCGCGCGCGCGGCGCCCATCGTCGCGAGCTTCGAGCCAAACGAGCGCGAGGGTGTTCTCGCGCGCCTGCCGCGGGGGTTCGCGTCGGAAGTCCGCGAGCTTCTCACGTATCCCTTTGACACAGCCGGCGCGCTCATGGACCCGCGCATCACCGCGTTCCAGCCGGACACGACCGTCGACGACGCTCTGCGCAAGATGCGCACGTTCAAGGAAAAGGAGCTCGGCGCGATCTACCTCACCGACGGGCTCGGCCGGCTCGTCGGTACCGTACCGCTCGGCGAGATCGCGACCGCGACACCCGAGACGAAGCTCAAGGATCTCGTGCGGGGTACGCCGGTTGCCGTGTCGGCCACCGCGACGCGCGAGGAGATCGTCGCGTACCTCACCGAGCAGCGTGTCGCGACGCTGCCGGTCGTCGACTCGGACCACCGCCTGGTGGGCGTGATCCGCTACCGCGCGCTGGTGGATGCCGCCGAGGCCGAGGCGACGATGAGCATGCAGACGATGGTCGGCGTGAGCAAGGACGAGCGCGCACTCTCGCGGGTGTCGTTCGCCGTGCGCCAGCGGCTCCCGTGGCTCGAGATCAACCTGGCAACCGCGTTCCTCGCGGCGTTCGTGGTCGGCCTATTCGAGGGAACGATCGCGAAGTACACAGCCCTTGCCGTGCTGATGCCGGTCGTGGCCGGGCAGTCTGGCAACAGCGGCATGCAGGCGCTCGCGGTCACCATGCGGGGGCTCGCGCTTCGCGAGGTCCGTCTCCAGCACTGGCCGCGGCTCATCGTCAAAGAGGCCGGCGTCGGGATCCTCAACGGTCTCGCAATCGCCGGGACGACGATGATCGGCGTATTCATTTGGAGCCAATCGCCCGGTCTCACCTTCGTGATCGGAAGCGCGATGGTCATGGCCATGCTCATCGCGGGGCTCGCCGGCGCGTCGATCCCGCTCATCATGAAGGCGCTCGGCCAGGACCCCGCGCAGTCCTCTTCCATCGTGCTCACGACGGTCACCGACGTCACCGGCTTCCTCTCGTTCCTCGGGCTCGCGACGATCTTCTCGTCATTCCTGTAGGAATATCCACGGTGCAACGATTCCTCCTGGCGGCCGGCCTTGTCGGCGGGTTCGTCCTGGGATTGGCGACCGCTGCGCCGGCGTCGGCCGACGAGGGTTGGACGATCCAGCGCTTCGCGGCGGACATCTCGATACAGCCCGATGCGTCCCTTCGCGTCGTGGAGGCGATCGACGTCGACTTCGGCGCGCAGCAAAAACACGGCATCTTCAGGAAGATCCCGGTGCGCTACACCTTTGACTCCACGCACGTTCGCGTCTACCGGCTCACCGTCCGGTCCGTCAGCGACGCGCAGGGACGGCCGATCCAATACGAGGCGAGCAACGACGGGCCGTACGCGGTGATCAAGATCGGCGACCCGAATGTGCTCGTGAGCGGCACGAAAAGCTACCGCATCGCCTACGACGTGGCGGGCGCGATGAACCCGTTCCCCGATCACGACGAGCTCTTCTGGAACGTGAACGGCGGCGGTTGGGACGTCCGAACGCAGAGCGTGACGACGGTGGTCCACACGCCCGGCGGCGTGCAGCGGGCGACCTGCTTCGAGGGCCGGATCGGGTCGCAGGAGCCTTGCCGCAGTGCCAGCACCGCGACGCAAGCGGACTTCGCGACGACCCGCGTGCTCGCGGTGGGCGAGCAGCTCACGATCGTGACCGCGCTCGCCAAGGGGACCGTGAGCGCACCCGCGCCGATCATCGAGCGCAATACCGAGGACGTCGCCACATACTTCGACACGCAACCGGCGTTCCTCGCGCTTGCGATCTTCGTCCTCGTCGCCGGCTTGGCCTTCGTGTTCTACCTCTGGTACCGCCGCGGCCGGGACCTGCGGGAGCGCGAGACAATCGTGCCCGAGTACGAACCGCCCGACGCGCTCCGTCCCGCCCAGCTCGGCCTCCTTCTCGACGAGAGCGCGGACACGAAGGATGTGACCGCGACGATCGTCGATCTCGCGGTCCGGGGGTTGCTCACCATCACCGAGCAGCCGACGACCGGGATCTTCGCGAAAAAGGACTGGGTCCTGCGCGCGACGGGCACGCCGGCGACGGGCTTGCTCCCGTACGAGCGGGTCGTCTACGAGGGTCTGTTCGACGGCCGGACCGAGGTGAAGCTCTCCGAGCTCCGCACGCATTTTGTGAGCTCGCTGCGGACCGCGGAGGGCGACCTCTACAAGGACTCGGTGGACCGCCAGTGGTTCGCGGGTCGTCCCGATCGCGTCCGCCTCGCCTACACCGGCATCGCCATCCTCGCCATCGTCGCGGGCGCGGCGCTCGTGTGGATCCTCGGGGTGTCGGTCGGTGCGGGCCTGGTGGGTGTTGCGGTGATCGTCGTCGGTGCCGTCGCGATACCGATCGCCCGATTCATGCCGGCCAAGACCGCCGCGGGCGCGGAGCTCCTTCGCCGGACGCTCGGTTTCCGTCAGTACATGGAGGTTGCCGAGACCGAGCGGCAGCGCTTCGCCGAGCGCGAGAACATCTTCTCGGCGTACCTGCCGTACGCCATCGTCTTCGGATGCGTGGAGCGCTGGGCGAACGCGTTCAAAGACATCGATACGTCCGCGCAGACCTCGTCGTGGTACGTCGGTAACGCCCCGTTCAACGCGATCGTCCTGTCGTCGTCGCTCCAAGGCTTCTCGTCGAACCTCGGCTCGGCGATCGCGGCGACCCCCGGGTCGAGCGGCGGCAGCGGATTTTCGGGCGGGGGAGCGGGTGGCGGTGGCGGAGGCGGTGGCGGCGGAAGC
>Ga0209161_10000442_pt1 | contig 33799 bp, 30 predicted proteins | sample GraSoiAngelo_155_FD_186169 | JGI IMG/M metagenome (GOLD analysis project Ga0209161, IMG submission 186169) | Grasslands soil microbial communities from the Angelo Coastal Reserve, California, USA - 14_1009_13_30cm (SPAdes) (version 2) | ecosystem: Environmental > Terrestrial > Soil > Grasslands... | reverse complement strand
CACGGCGGTCATGTTGACATCTGCCGCGATCGCGGCGCCGGACGCGCCGAGCGCAACGGGTTTGGGCGAGCCGTGGAACCACGGACTGAAGCGCTTCAAGTGCAGCGGGATCGTGAACTCGAAGCCATAGAGAGGCTTGCTCGTAGCCAGTTTGACAAAGGGATCGGCGCGCGAGCTTCCCTGAATTGTGTTTCCACCCACGTTGCTCGCGTGGAGCGAGAACGTGTGTGGGGAGCCGGGGATCACGAAGAGGAGACCGGCACTCCAAGCGGGGTCCTCGCCCGGATCAGTGCCGAGCATCGAAGCGAAGTCCCCGGTGATCGCCACATAACTGTTTAAGCGAACAACGGCGCCACCGGCAGCGGCCGCCCTGGCGCGGTCCTCGCCAAACGCGTGGGACATGCCGCGAACCGCTCCCAAGAGCGTGAGCGCACCCCTCGTCCAATCCACGCCCACCTCACCGTCGGCGCTCCGAAGCGTGATGTTGTACGCCGGCGTGGCCGCGATGGCCCATGGTCCAATCTGGCGACGCAACCGTGCGTAAACCTCAGTCTCGTTCGCTGCGGTGCCTTTCGTCGCGTACCGCATTCCGAGGCCGACGTGAGCCGGCAAGCCTGTTGCGAGCGTAAATGTCGGGTAGTTGATCACGCCACTGTTGGGACGCGGCGTCACCCAAAACCGGTGGAGGAAGTTGAACTGCACCACGCCGGCGTCCGGTACCCATGTGCCGCCCATGTTGGGCGAGCGGTCGAGCAGCGACTGGGCGCCGAGCGGCGCAGCAACCACCAGGGCGAGCAGAGCGAACCAGGCATGCTTTGTCACGGGGCCTCCATGGAGTGAGATGTGTGAAATCCGCAATCTCCTACCGCCAATCCTGCACCCACTTGTCGTACAGCACGGGTGTCACCTTTCCCTGCGCCAGCACCTCGATCCCGGACGGGTCGCGGTACGCCTTCCGATAGAACACGTGCGTCACGCCCGAGTTGATGATCAACTTCGCGCACATCACGCAGGGCGAGGCGCTCACGAACACGACCTTGTCGCGCACGCTGCCGGGGGCTTTCACGAGCGCATTCATCTCCGAATGAATGCAGCCGCAGCTTCCCGGCACCGCCGAATCGCACTTGTTGGGCAAACCGCGAGCGTTGCCGTTGTACCCGATCGCCAGCACGTTCTCGAGCACCTGGTCCGTCACGACGGTCCCGACCTGCAGCCGGGCGCACGTGGAGCGCTTCGCCAGCTCTTCGGCCATGCGCATGTACACTTCGTACAATGGAATGCGGTCGACCGGCGGCGCAGTCGCGCCGTCGGGCAGCACGTTGAGGAAGTGCGCATTGGCCGGCACCCCGTCCTTAAAGACGCTCATGCAGCTCCTGATCGGGATCGTAGTCCGTGTAACGCCCGCGGGCGTGCTCCTGGGCGAGCCAGGTGTCGAACCCCGACGGCACCAGCCCGTTGGAGCGTTCCTGACGCTCGGCGGCGCGGGTCGCGAGTGTGTCGGCGTATTCGTTCTTCGCGTGCCCCGCATGGCCCTCGATCCAACGCCACTCGACTTGGTGCGCCGCCGCGGCCTGCACCAGCTTCTTCCAGAGCTCCTGATTCTCGAGCACGCCGCCCTTGCGCTTCCAGCCGCGGGCCTCCCAGCCCGCTACCCACTCGCGCATCCCCTTGACGAGGTACTGTGAGTCGGAAACGTAGACGACGCGGGCGTGCTTCCACTGACGGCGGATCCATTCCAGGGTAGCGATCGCCCCGGCCAGGGCCATCTTGTTGTTGGTCGTCTGGGGCGAGGACTCGTAGAAGTCCCACCGCGCCACGCTGTCTCCGGCGGGCGCCTCGATCAGCGCGGCATTCCCGCCCGGGCTCGGTTTGGAGCTGTCGTTGCCCAGGCAGCTCTCATCGGCGTGGACCAGGACGCGGGGCCCCCCCCGCCCCCCCGTGGGCGCGCCGGCCATGTCAGGGCTGGATGACCACCGGAATATCGGTGTGCCGCAGGATCTCCTCCGCGTGGGACACGACGACGGCGCTGGGCCGGCCCTCGCTGTGGCTCATGTGCGCCCCGGCGAACAGTGCATCGCAGCGGATCCGCTTGATCACCCGGGCCACGACCTCCCCCGGCTTTCCCGATTCCACGTGCGTGACGAACGCCACCCGCTGCATAGAGAGCGTCGCCTCCGCTACGCCCACGACCTGGAGCCCGGCTTCGCGATCGTCGCTCGCATGGATGAGGTGAACGGTGCTGCCGGCCACGGTGGCGAACTGCACCGCGCGCTCGAGGGCCCGGCGGCTCGTGTCGCCTCCGTCGAAGGCGACCGCGATCGATTGCATCGGCGAGGGCAGCCCGCCGCACACGATCACGCACCGCTCGGCGATGCGGATGAGCGAGATCACCGTCGGACCGAGGGCCCCGCCCTGGGTGGTCACCCCGCGGCGGCCCACCAGCACGGCGTCCGCCGTCTTGGCGAGCTCGGCGAGCTCCACGTCCGCCTCGCCGGTCAGCTCGGTCGCCTCGACCTGCAGGCCCGCCGCGAGCACCCGCTCGCGCGCCCGGTCGAGCATGGCCGCGCCGTCGGTCTGATACCCGTGGCGCTCCCGTACGTAGGCCACGATGATTGTGCTGCCGAACCGGTTCCCGAGCAGGACCGCCTGCTCGAACGCCGCATCGGCCCGCGGGCTGCCGTCGAGTCCCACCAAGAGACGCGTGAACACGGCTACGGTAGCACCGCGAACGACTCGAGCTCGCGCAACGGAAACGCCAGCACCTCACCCGTCATCGGCAGCCTCCCCTCCAGCGCCTCGTCGCGCTCCAGCGTATTCAGCCCCTCGGCGACAACTACATACTCCGTCCCGCGGCGCCGCAGCGCCACCCGGCGCCGCTCCCGCACCGCCCGCTCGAGCGCATCGAGCGCGTCGGGCGTGAGACTGCGGAACTCGCGGATCGCGCTCTTCACGGCTCGGTCACACCACGGCGATCGCGCCTGGCGTCCCCGCCACCACCCGCCCGATCACCGCCGCCGCCGGAGTCGCTTCACGCCGCAGGGCCGCCACGAGGGCGTCCGCCCGCTCCGCCGCCACGGCGATCAGGAGCCCGCCCGAGGTCTGGGCGTCCGCGAGGAGCAGGCGCGTCGTCTGGTCCACGCCGGCCGCGAAGCTGACCGCATCGGCGACGCTGGCGACGTTCCGCTCGGTGCCGCCCGGGATAGCCCCGCGCCCGGCCGCCTCGGCCGCGCGCGGCAGGAGCGGGACGGCGGCTGCGCGCACCTCCGCCGCCGCCCCGCTCGCCTCGAGCAACGTCCGCAGGTGGCCCAGCAGGCCGAACCCGGTCACGTCGGTCGCGGCGTGCACTCCGACGCCAAGCATGGCACGCGCCGCGCCGGCGTTGAGCGTGGTCATCGCCGCGACGGCGGGCGCCACATCGGCCTCACTCAGCAAGTCGCGCTTCAGCGCCGTGGTCAGAACTCCCGTGCCGATCGGCTTCGTGAGCACCAGGGCATCGCCCGCCCGCGCGCCGGCGTTGGTCACGATGCGATCCGGATGCACTTCACCAATGACCGTCATGCCGTACTTGGGCTCGGGGTCGTCCACCGAGTGCCCGCCCAGGAGGAAGGCGCCCGCCGCGCGCGTCACGTCCGCCCCACCGCGCAGCACCTCACCCAACAAATCGAACGGGAGCCCGTCACGCGGCCACCCCACGAGGTTGAGGGCGAACAGCGGTGTCGCGCCCATGGCGTAGATGTCCGAGAACGCGTTGGTCGCGGCAATGCGCCCGAAGTCGTAGGGATCGTCCACGATGGGCGTGAAAAAGTCCACCGTCGCCACGATCGCGCGATCCGGCGTCATCCGGAAGACGGCGGCATCGTCGCGGCTCGAGGCGTCGACGAGGATCCGGGGATCCGTCGCGACCGGCACGTGGCGCAAGACCTGCGCCAACTCGGATGACCCGAGTTTGCAGGCTCAGCCCGCGCCGTGCGAGTAGCGCGTCAGCCGGATGGCGGTCATGGGTTCGGTAGACATGAGTCTACCGAAGATACTCTATCCCAGTCTCCAGGCGAGAATGGCGCCGGCGAGCACGTACCGAACCACGTCGCGGGTTGCGTGAATGAGCGCCTCGCGTCGCTGCCACGTGGTCGCGCCTTGAAGGCGGGCAAACGAGACGATGAGGCCTACGAGCGAAAACAGCAGCCACCAGCCCCCGTGGCCGAGCGAGTCGAACCAGAGTGACGCGAACAACGTGACGGCCGCTGCCTCAAGTGAGCGCCACAGGATGTCCCACTTCGTAAACATCCAGACCTTCTCGGGCCTCGTCCACTCGTTGGGAGGCTCCGCGCCGCTGGCACTGTAGAATCGGGTGCCAAGCCCGCCGATGACGATGAACACCACCGCTACCGGTAGCCACGCCAGCACCAGCCGCTCGAGCGTCACTTCCTGCCGCGCTGCTCCGGCGGCACGTATCCCGGCCCGCGCAGGCCGCGGCCGGGCCGCGCCGCCGTGAGCTTCCCATGGTCCAGGACTTTCTGTCCGTTCACAAACACGTACGCAAACCCTACTGACGGCTGGTGCGGCTGCTCGAACGTCGCCTTGTCGGCCACGGTCGCGGGATCGAACACCGTGATGTCGGCTGCCAGGCCGGACTTGAGCAGCCCGCGGTCGGATAACCTGACGCGCTGAGCGGCCAGGGCCGTCATCTTATGGACCGCGAACTCGAGTGGGAAGAGCTTCAGGTCGCGCGAATAGTGGCCGAGTATGCGGGCGAACGTGCCGTAGGCGCGCGGGTGGGCGGACTGCGTGCCGAACGGGCCGTCCGGAGCCACGCCGCCAAAATCCGTGTTCACGGCCACCCACCAATTCTTCATCGCGGCCTGGACGTCGGGCTCGTCCATGACCGCGTACACCGCGTCGGTGCGGTGGCCGCCTTCCGCGAGCACGATGTCGAACAGGGTCTCCACGGGGTCGCCGTGCCGCGCCGCGGCGATCTCGGCGACGGTCTTTCCTTGCAGGTAGCGGAGCGAGTCCTGGAACGTGCCCGTGATCAGCACGCCCGCGCCGCCGCCTGCCTCGTAGTAGAAGCTCTCCGGGCCCTTGGGATTGAGCATCTCCTCGCGCAGCCGGGCTCTGGTTCCCGGATTGCGCAGCCGCGCAAGCAGGGAGTCCCACCCACCGCTCTCCGCCCAGGTCGGAATCGAGGCGTCGAGCGCGGTCGCCGCACGGGTGTACGGATATTGGTCGGCCGTGATATCGAGTCCGGCGGACCGCGCCGAATCGATCCTCGCGAGCACGCGGGGCATGCGGCCCCAGCTCTGCCGCCCCGACACCTTGAGGTGCGAGATCTCGGCCGGGATGTCGGCTTCGCGTGCGATGCGAAACACCTCATCCAGCGCATCATCGATCCGCCCGCCCTCGTTCCGCATGTGGGACGCGTAGATGCCGCCATGCCGCCGCGCCGCCTTGGCGAGCGCGATGATCTCCGCGGTCTTGGAATAGCTCGCCGGGGCGTATTCGAGCGCGGTCCATAGGCCCAGCGCCCCCTGCTGCATCAGCGTATCCACGATGGCCACCATGTGCGCGAGCTCGGCGTCGGTAGGCTGTCGGTCGTCCTTCCCCATCACGGCCAGCCGTACCTGGGTCGCCCCCACGAAGGTCGCGATGTTGAGCGCCGTCCCGTGCTTCGCGAGCTGTACGAAGTAGCCGTCCAAGTCGCGCCAGTCCTCGCGGTAGTGCCACTTTTTCATGGCATCCGAGTCGTCCATCACGAGCCGGTCGGTCAACGGTGCGACGGAGCCGCCCTCGCCCGTGACCTCGGTCGTGATCCCCTGCGTGATCTTCGAGAACACGCGGTTGTCAATCAGCGCGTAGATCTCCGACTGGCCCATCATGTCGATGAAGCCAGGAGCGACGACCAGCCCGCGCACGTCGAGGGTCTCCCGCGCCGCCGCGCCGTTCAAGAACCCTACGGCGACGATGCGGTCGCCCCGGATGGCCACGTCGCCCCGGTAACGGGGATTGCCGCCGCCGTCCACGATCCAGCCGTCTTTGAGAATGAGGTCGTAGGCACGGGCCCCGTTCCCCGTTTCTCCTCTCCCGCAAGCACCGATGACCGCTGCGGCCACGAGCGCCAGTCTCACTTTGTCCATGTGTCCCTCAGCGAATCGGGGTAGAGGATCCGTCCCCGGAGCATGACCCACGCGATGCGGCGCGTGGCGGCGATGTTCGCCGCGGGGTTGGCGTCGAGCACCACCAGGTCCGCCACCTTGCCCGCGGCCACCTGGCCGAGCGAGTCGGCGCGCAGCAGCTCGGCGCCCTTCCGCGTCGCGGCCGTGAGCGCCTCGACCGGCGTCAGGCCGGCGGCGACGAGCAGGCTCAGCTCTTCGTGCAGCGAGACGCCCGGTATGAGCAGCTGGTTCGCGGCGTCGGAGCCGGCCGCGACGAGCCCGCCCGCGCGCTTGAACTCGCGGACGAACTGGTTTTGACGAGCGCGCGATCGCCGGAACGCCTGGAGTTCGGTGGTGCGCCACCCCGTGCGACGCAACAGCCCCGCGACATCGCGCACGCTCGCGGCGCTGGCCGGAACGTCCTCCATTCCGGGGCGAGACAAGAGCGTCGGGTTGTCGAGCCGCGAGAGCATTTCGTGCACCACGAGGGTGGGCACGATCGCGACGTGGGTGGCCACGAGCGCACGCGCCGTGCGCGCGAGCGAGCCGGAATCGAGCCCGGCCCAGCCCATCTCCTCGGTCGTCCAGCCGCGCAGGAACTGGTCGTGCGCCCTGAAGTACGGGGTGGGGTCGCGACTCGCCGCGGCGACGACGCCGGCCATGTGCTCGAGCGACGCCACGCCGGCCCTGGCCGCGGTGAGGGCGTCGATCTTGCCGAGGTGCGCGGCCACTGGGAGGCGGAGGGTGGTCGCCTCGTCCAGGAGCGGTCGCAGCAGGTCGGCCGTGAACTTGGTGTAGATCTTGACGTGGTCTGCTCCCGCCACCGCGCGCAGATCCACGGCCCGACGCACCTCGGCGGCCGTTCTCACCGCGGTCGCCGTCGCATAGGTCGGACCGGGGCCGTCGATCATGGCCCCCGACGTGAGCATCCGCGGGCCCAACACCGAGCCCAGGTCGAAGTCGTTCTTGAGGGCTATGGAGGAGTCGGTGCTCGATGCGCCGAGGTCGCGGACCGTGGTGACGCCCCAGGCGAGGTAGCGCTGGGCCGCCCACCGCTCGACATGCGCATGGGCGTCGATCAGCCCCGGGATGATCGTCTTGCCGATGAGGTTCACCACCTGCGCGCCGCGCGGCACCCGGATTTCGTTCACGCGGGCCACCGCCTGGATGTGCCCGTGCTGGACGAGGACCAGCGCGTCCTTGATCGGTTCCCCCCCCGATCCGTCGATCAGGGTCGCACCCTCGAGGGCGATCACGCCGTCGCTGGAAGCGCTGCAGCCGGCGAGCGTGACGAGCAGCAAGAGGCCGGGATGCGTGATGCGGGATACGCGATGCGTCACTTGGGATCCGACGACGTGTGATCGTGCAGAATCTGCCACCGATTTCCACGCTTCTGGAGGAGGAGCGTGAACGGTCCGCTCGCGGTCACCGAGTCACCGCGCCGCAGCGCGAAGCGCGCAGTGCAAAGCGCGAGGTCAAGCGTGAGGGGGCGCACGCGCACCTCGTCGAATGTGAGCGAGTCGCGGAGCTTGCCCGGCGCGAAGTAGGTGGTCTGGTACCGGTCGTACAGCTTCTGCCAGCCATACTGCACGTGGCCGCCCGAGACGTAGCTCGTCAGCGAGTCCTTGGCGTAGTCGCCCATGAAGCCCGCCAGATCGCCGCGGTTCCAATCCGCAGCGCTCCGTTGCAGCATCGCCGCGATCTCGGCCTGGGGATTTCCTGAGACGACTTGCGGAGCAGAGCAAGCGAGCAACAGCGCAGCGCCCACGCCACCGGTCCGACATGCCACCCGCATGTTCATGGCTTCACCGATTCGCTCGAGGGATGCCAAACGTGCCGCGGGAGCGCCTCGAGGAGATGGTCGAGCCATCCAAGAGGCGCTCCCGCGCACTGACGCTGCAGGATCTCTAGCGGCGACGCTTCCTTGCCGCCTTCTTCCGCTTCGCCTTGCCGCCTCGCTTCGCCCGGGCCTTGGGCCGCTTCTTGCCCGCCTTCTTCTTGGCCTTGGGTCTCGACGGCTTCTTCCGTTTCTTCGCCGGCTTCGGCCGGGGCGCCGACATCGGCTCATCCCGCATCGGCGCAGGGGCCGGCGGCATTGAGGGTGCCGGCGGGTACATCGGCTCCATCATCCCCGAGCCAGTCCAGCTGCTCTCCGAAAAATCGGTTGACGCGAGCATCGGATGATCTCTCCTCCGCTGGGTGTCGGTGGGCGTGGCCTATAGCTTACCCCGGGAATGCTCCCACGCAAGTGGATGCGGACGAGGCCGCCACGGCGCGAGTGGTCTCGGGTGTTTCGTGACAAGTTAGCTTGACAACGGCACTTACGCGCGCTTACCTTCGCGCCGCTATGACGGCTCGGCGCAGCCTCCTCCTCACGGTCCTCGCCTACCCCGGCGCGTTGTCGGCACAAAATATCGCTGAGGTTCAGGTGGCCCCCCCTTCGGTCACGATCCGAATCGGGGAGCGGAGCGGGCTGCTCGCTACCGCGTTCGACCGCGCGGGGAATGTGATCCCCACGGTGCGCATCATTTGGTCGTCCAACAACGTCGCGGTGGCGCGGGTGGACAACAATGGGACCGTGACGGGTGTGGGCGGAGGGGTGGCGATCGTCGAGGCCCGGGCGGGCACGCGGAAGGGCCAGGCCGCGGTCCAGGTTGTGGGCGCGGCCGCCGCCCCTCCGCAGACGCCCCCCGGGAGCCCGCCGGCAGGAGGCCAGGCTCAACCGCCTGCTACCTCCGGCGTGGACCCGTTCGCCGGACAAGTCGTGGGCTCCGGACCGGCCGCGGTGCTCCGGATCGAGCCGCCCACCGTGTATCTGCTGCCGTCCGAGAATACGCGTGTATCGCCACGGGCCCTCAGAGAGGACGGCTCTCCTGCCGCTCCCGTGACTGTGACGTGGAAGTCACTCCGCCCGGACATTGCGAGCGTGGACCAGAACGGCGTGGTCGTCGCGCTCGCGCCCGGCCAGGGAACGGTGCAGGTCACGAGCTCGAGCGGTCTCACCGCGACGGCGCCGGTGGTCGTGCAGCAGAGCGATATCGCGATCCAGGAGCCGATTCCCCTCGTCATGTCGCCGGGAGACGTCGACACGCTCCATGTGGTGGTGCCGGCTCAGGGCGGCCGCCTGGTCAGCCCGCTCGCCCTACAGTGGTCCGCCGCGGACCCGAGCGTCGCGCGGGTGAGCCTCACGGGCGTCGTCAGCGCGGTGGCTCCCGGCCGAACAGCGCTCAACGTGGTCGGGTTGCTGCAGACGAAGCCCGTCGACATCCTGGTGCACAAGACCGTCGAGGCCCTCACCGTCTTCCCGACTTCGAAGACAGATCTCCCGCTTCCGATTCAGGGTACGGTGAAATTCCAGGTACAGGCACTCGCGGCCGACAAGAGCCCGGTGCCCGAAGCGCCGTTCCGCTGGACCGTCGGGGACACGTCGCTCGCGAGCTTCGACCCGGCGTCGGGGACGCTGACGGGGAAGCGTGCCGGAAAGACGACCCTGGTGGTCAAGGGCCCGGGCCCGGGGCTGGTGGTCACGTGGCAGATCCGAGTCATCGCGGCGGGCTTGAAGCTCTCCGCCGCGCGGCTCGGCCTGCCGCTCAACCGGCGGTATCCGCTGAAGGCGAACTTCGCCGACGAGGCGGGCGTCATCATCAGCCCGGCGACCGGGGTCACCTGGACTTCCGACAACCCGCAGGTGGTGGCCGTCGCTGAGGACGGCACGGTGTCGACGGCGTCGTACGGCCACGCGCACATCACGGCCACGGCGCCGGGCGGGAGGCGCGCCGCCGCTGAAGTATTCGTCCAGGGTGAGATCGTGGTCGCGAGCTCGCGCACGGGCCGCTTCCAGCTCTATGCCGCGGAGCGTGCCAACCTGGCGCAGCTCCGCAAGATCATGGACGACACGGCGGTCGCGACCGAGCCCGCGTTCTCCCCGGACGGATCCCGGATCGCGTTCACCTCGACCCGCGACGGGCAACCCGAGATCTACATCATGGACGCGGACGGCACGAGCGCGGGGCGGCTCACCAACTCACCGGGGGCGGACGGCGACGCGTCGTTCACGGCCGACGGTCAGTCGGTAGTATTCCACTCTCAGCGCACCGGTCACCGCCAGATTTTCCTGCAGCCAATCACCAGCTCGGACGCCGTGCAGCTGACCCAGGAGCCCGCCGACAACTCCCAGCCGACCGTTTCGCCGGACGGGGAGACCATCGCTTTCGTGTCGAACCGCGAAGGCAACAACCATATCTGGTTGATGTCGAAAGACGGTGCGAACCAGCGTCCCCTCACCCGGGGTCAGCAGAGCAAGGAGACCGCGCCCCACTTCTTGCGTGACGGCTCGCTCGTCTATCTGCTGGAGCAGAAGGAGAGCGGCCGCACCGTCACGCAGGTCGTGAAGGTCGACCTCCCCAGCGGAAAGGCGACCCCGCTCTCGGGCGTGGACCTCGTGGTCGCGGACTTCACGGTCTCGCCCGCAGGCGACCTCTTGGGGCTCGTCGTCGGGGTCCAGAAGAACGTATTCAGAGTCTACGTCCAGCCGGTCGGTGCGGCCGGGAGCGGCGCGCCCGTGCCGATCCCGACGACCGGCGCCGAGCAGATGGTGTCCCCCGCCTTCATGCCGTAGCGGGCCGCGCCCACGCCATGCGCGCCTGGGTGATCCGCGGCACGGGCGGCCTCGACCAACTCCAACCCGCCGACGTCCCTGACCTCGCGGGGCCCCTCGAGGCGCGGCAGGTACGGATCGCGCTGCGCGCGGCGGCGCTCAACCACCTCGATCTCTTCGTCGTGCGCGGGTTGCCTCACGAATACCGCTACCCGCACATCCTCGGTGCCGACGGAGCCGGCGTCGTGGAGGCGGTGGGTGCTCAGGTTCGCTCGGTCCGGCCCGGCGACCGGGTGATGATCAACCCCGGGATCCCCGATTACAGCTGCGCTTACTGCCGTGCCGGCGAGCATTCCCTGTGTCTCAACTACGGCATTCTGGGCGAGCACCTGCCCGGTACTCTCGCCCAGGCGATCGTGGTGCCGGAGCAGAATGTCGCCGTCATTCCCACGTTGCCGACGCCGCTCACGTGGGCCGAGGCGGCGGCGTTCTCGCTGGTGACCCTCACCGCCTGGCGGATGATCGTCACGCGGGCGCAGGTTCGGCGGGGCGAAACGGTGCTCGTCTGGGGCATCGGGGGTGGCGTATCCCTCGCCGCCCTAAAGATCGCGAAGCTCAAAGGGGCGAGAGTGATCGTCACGAGCTCCAGCGACGCCAAGTTGCGTGAGGCGCAAACGCTCGGTGCGGACGTGACGCTCAATCACACGACCCAGAAGATTTCCCAGGAGGTTCGCGCCCTGACCGACAAGCGCGGCGCCGACGTCGTGATCGACCACGTGGGCGAGGCGACGTGGGACGAGTCACTCCGCTCGCTCGGGCGCGGAGGGCGCTTCGTGAGCTGCGGTGGGACGACGGGGCCCAAGGTCGCGTTCGACATCCGCCGGCTGTTCTGGTATCAGTGGAGCCTTATGGGGTCCACCATGGGAAACGACGCCGAGTATCGCGAGATCGTGCGCGTACTCGGCGCGGGCGAGTTGCGACCGACCATCGATCGGGTGTTCTCGTTCGCTGAGGCGCGCGCGGCGTTCGAGCGGCTGGAGCGGGGCGAACAGTTCGGGAAGATTGCGATTGCGATCTCCCCAGCCTGAAGGCTGGGCTCGGCGAAGCACCATCCTGAAGGACACTCCCGCTCGATAGCGCCGCTTCGCTCCGTGTGCTTCAGCAGAGTGTCGGCCGAGCCCAGGCCTCAGCCTGGGAACTACTCTAGGGGGGACACATCAACCGATCGTCAAAAGTTGGGGAGTAAGTGCTGCATCCACCCCCAGTTAGCGGCCGGTTTCGCGTTGCCTTTCGAGACCTAAGTGATTATTTTTTAGCAACTTAGGCAGTCTCGCCGAGCCTTGCTGACACCCGACATTTAACACCTGACACTTGGTTTCATGACCGCACCGACCCGCGAACGCATCCTCCCGCGCCTCATCGAAGACGAGATGCGCGAGTCGTTCCTCGACTACTCGATGAGCGTGATCGTGCAGCGCGCGCTCCCCGACGTGCGCGATGGGCTCAAGCCCGTGCACCGCCGCATCTTGTACGCCATGCACGAGCTGGGGCTCGTGCCCGGGCGCCCCTACAAGAAGAGCGCCACAGTCGTCGGCGACGTGCTCGGCAAGTATCACCCGCACGGCGATGTGGCGGTGTACGACTCGCTGGTGCGGATGGTCCAGGATTTCTCGCTGCGCTATCCGCTGGTGGATGGCCAGGGGAACTTCGGCTCTGTGGACGGCGATCCACCGGCCGCCTACCGCTACACGGAAGCCCGCCTCACGCGCATCGCGATGACGATGCTCGAGGACATCGACAAGAACACGGTCGACTTCGTCCCCAACTTCGACGATCGGCTGCAGGAGCCGACGGTGCTGCCGGCGCGGCTCCCCAACCTGATCGTGAACGGCACGTCGGGCATCGCGGTGGGGATGGCGACCAACATCCCGCCGCACAACCTGGCGGAGGCGGTTGAGGCGATCAACCATCTGGTCGACCACCCGGACGCGTCCCTCAAGGATCTCCGGAAGTTCATCAAGGGGCCGGACTTCCCGACGGGCGCGATCATCTACGGCCGCGAGGGGATCAAGGAGTGCTACGAGAAGGGTCGCGGGCGGATGGTGCTACGGGCCCGCGCCGTCGTCGAGGAGAAGGAGTCCACGGGCAAACAGCAGATCGTCGTCACGGAGATTCCCTATCAGGTGAACAAGGCGAATCTCATCGCGCAGATCGCCGAGCTCGCGAACGACAAGAAGATCGACGGGATCTCGGACATCCAGGATTATTCGGACCGCGAGGGGATGCGCGTCGTCATCGACTTGAAGCGCGATGCCGTGCCGGCCGTCGTGCTGAACCAGCTCTACAAGCATTCGCAGATGCAGACGACCTTCGGCGCGATCATGCTCGCTCTGGTCGACGGGGCGCCGAAGGAAATGAACCTGAAGGAGATCCTCGAGCACTTCATCGAGCATCGCCATACCGTCATCGTTCGCCGCACCGAGTTCGAGCTGAAGCGCGCGCAGGACCGCGAGCACATCCTCGAAGGCTTGAAGATCGCGGTCGACAACATCGACGAGGTGGTGAAGATCATCCGCAAGTCGAAGGACACGCCGACGGCGGACGCCAGCCTGCGCAAGCGCTTCAAGCTGTCCGAAAAGCAGTCGGCGGAAATCCTCAACATGCGGCTCGCCCGGCTCACCGCCCTCGAGATCACCAAGCTCGACGACGAGCTCAAGGAAGTCCGCAAGTTCATCAAGGAGTGCAAGGAGATCCTCGGGTCGAAGCCGCGGCGCCTGAAGATCCTCAAAGAGGAGCTTTCGGAGCTGGCGCACGGCTTCGGCGACGAGCGGCGCACCGAAATCGTGGCCGACCAGGGCGAGTTCTCGATCGAGGACCTGATCGCGGAAGAGGACATGGTGATCACCGTGTCCCACGCGGGCTATATCAAGCGACTGCCGGTGTCGGCCTATCGGCGCCAGCGGCGCGGCGGTCGGGGCGTGATCTCCGCGCATACGAAGGAAGACGACTGGGTCGAGCACCTGTTCATCGCCTCGACCCACGACTACGTGATGTTCTTCACCCAGCAAGGGCAGTGCTACTGGCTCAAGGTGCACGAGATTCCGCAGGCGGCCCGAGCCGCGCGCGGCAAACCCATCATCTCCTGCATCGCCATGAAGCCCGACGAGCGCCTCGCCTCCTTGGTGCCCGTACGCGAGTTCTCGGAGGACCAGTACCTCCTGTTCGCCACCAAGCAGGGCGTGGTGAAGAAGACGCGACTGTCGGAGTTCGGCAACCCGCGCTCCGTGGGCATTCGCGCCATCAATATCGAAAAGGGCGACGAGCTGATCGACGTGCAGGTCACGGACGGCCGGAACGACATCGTGCTCGCCACGCACCACGGCATGAGCATCCGCTTCCATGAGAAGGACGTGCGGGACATGGGACGCACGGCCACCGGCGTGAAAGGGATCGAGCTCGACAAGAAGGACCAGGTGATCGACATGGTGGTCGTGCGCCGGAAGTCCACGCTGCTCACCGTCACCGAGAAGGGCATGGGCAAGCGCTCCGAGCTCGATGAGTATCGGGTGCAGCACCGCGGCGGCAGGGGCATCATCACCTTGAAGCGTGCGGACAAGACGGGCAACATCGTCGCCCTCAAAGAGGTGCTCCCCGACGACGAGCTGATGATGATCACCAAGAAGGGGATCATGATCCGCGTGCCGGTCGAGGGCATCCGCATTTCGGGCCGCAACACGCAAGGCGTGAAGATCATGAACATGACGGCGGGCGATCTGGTGGTGGACGTGGCCCGGGTCGTGAAGGAAGACGAAGCGGATGACGGGGAGGGTGATGCGGAAGACGGCGATGCCCCGCGGGCGCCCGCCAAGGCCAAGAAGGCTCCGGCAAAGGCGAAAGCGAAGGCGAAGCCGACGAAGAAGAAAAAGTAGCGTGGTCAGCGCCCAGGACGTCCGGGACGCGGCCGCGGGGCTCGCCGGGGTGGCGGTTCGCACGCCGCTCCGCTTCGTGGAGCCGCTCAACGCCTACCTGAAGCTCGAGAGCCTGCAGCCCATCGGCGCGTTCAAGCTGCGGGGCGCGTACAATGCGGTCAGACGCCTACCGGAAGCCGCGCGGCGCAATGGGGTCATCACCTACTCGAGCGGCAACCACGGCCAGGCGCTGGCCTACGCCGCGCAGCTGGTGGGGGTGCGGGCGGTGGTCGTGATGCCCGAGACCGCACCGGCGGTGAAGGTCGCGGGTGTAAAGAAGTGGGGGGGAGAGGTGGTGCTCGCCGGTCGCACCTCGGACGATCGCCAGCGCGCCGCCGAAGCCATCGCCGTGCGGGACGCGCTCGCGGTGGTGCCCCCGTTCGACCATCCGGACATCGTGGCAGGGCAGGCGACCGTCGGGCTCGAGATCGCGGAGCAACTGCCCGACGTCCGGACGGTGCTGGTGCCCGTGGGCGGGGGCGGCCTCATCGCCGGCGTCGTGACCGGGCTTGCGGCGGCGGGGAGTCGCGCGACGGTGTGGGGGGTCGAGCCCGTCGGCGCCCCGAAGCTCAAGCGCTCGCTCGAGGCCGGCCACCCGGTGCGGCTCGAGCGCACCGCCAGCATCGCGGACGGGCTGATCACGCTCGGCGTGGGGGACATCCCGTTCGCGCAGCTCGCGGCGCAGCGCGATCGGGTGGCCGGCGTGGCGCTCGTGGAGGATGACACGCTGCGGGAGGCGGTGCATTTTCTCTGGCAGCACTGCCATCTGGCGGTGGAGCCGTCGGGCGCCGCGACCACGGCCGCGGTGCGCTCCGGCGCCGTCCACCCCGTCCCCCCCACGGTGCTCGTGGTGAGCGGCGGCAACGTCGATCCCTCGCTGCTCGAGGCCTGAAGACCCGAGATGCCAGAGCCCGCTGCCAAGATCCTCGTCGCCGACGACGATCAGTCGCTGGTGCGGACCTTGACCTGGATCCTCAAGGAGAACGGGTACGAGGTCGTCACCGCGCCCGGCGGCGAAGGGCTGCTCGGGAAGCTCGAAGACGAGCGCCCCAACCTGCTGCTCCTCGACATCATGATGCCGAAGGTCGACGGGCTCCAGCTGCTCGCGAGAATGAAGGCCGACGATCGGTTCCGGGACGTTCCCGTCCTGATGATCTCGTCGATGCCCCCGGAAGAAGCAACCGTCAAATCGCTGGGCCTGGGCGCCGCGGACTTCATCTCCAAGCCGTTCCGCGTGCGAGAGCTCCTGGCGCGCGTGAAGGCCCACATCCGCTCGGCGCAGGAGCTGGCGCGGGCGCGCGACGAGGCGCAGAGCCGCGCCGCGATCGTCGACATCCTGCACGAGGTCACCGACTCCCTCAAGCCCGACGAGATCTATCACATCCTGGTGCGGCGCGTGGCGCGCGTGCTGCAGATCTCGAAGTGCTCGATGGTGCTCGCCAAGCCCGGGGACCAGCTGGGCGTGGTCGTGGCGGCGTACGAAAACCCCATGCTCCGCAATCTCCAAATCGAGCTGGTCCGCTACCCCGAGATCCAGCGAGCGCTGACCACCAGTCGCTCGGTGCTGGTCGAAGACGTGACGACGGATCCGCTGTATCAGGAAGAGCGCGTGCGCTGGCAGCGCGAGCAGATCACCGTACCCACCCGCTCCGCCGTGGCCCTGCCGTTCTCGATGAAGGACCAGCAGCTCGGCGTGTTCTTTCTGCGGACCACGGGCGAGGACCCGCCGCTCACGCGCGCCGATGCCCAGTTTTCGGAGACGGTGATTCGCACGGCGGTCGCGGCGATCGAGAAGGCGTACGATTTCGAAACCGCGGTATCGGACAAGAAACGGCTCGAGAAGCTCGCGGCGACGGACGCGCTCACCGGCTGCTTGAACCGCCGCGCCCTGTCGGAGGAGCTCGCGGCGGAGCTCGACCGCGCGCGGCGGTACAATCTCGCCCTGACGATCCTGCTCGCCGACATCGACCGGTTCAAGCTGGTCAACGACACGCGCGGCCACCTTGCGGGAGATTCGGTCCTGCGCCAAGTCGGCGAGATCCTGCGACGCGAGGCGCGGTCGGTGGACCTGGTCGCCCGCTACGGAGGGGAAGAGTTCGTCGTCGTCATGCCCGAGACGGCGCTGCACGGCTCCTCCATCTTCGCCGAACGCCTGCGGCGGCGCGTGATGCACCACGATTTCGCCGACCCGGGGGAAGACCCGCTCAACCTGACGATCTCGATCGGGCTGGCATCCTTCCCCGACGATCGCGTCACCAGCGCCGACAGCTTCGTGGCCCTCGCCGACCAGGCCCTCTATCGCGCGAAGAACGAAGGGCGCAACTTGGTGCGGCAATGAGCGAACGACGCTGTCCCAAGTGCGGGACCGTGTACGTCGACAGCGCCCGGTTCTGCCCCCGCGACGGCAACATGCTCGTGGAGGTGCAGGCCAAGGCCGCGACGCCGCGGCCCGCGCCCGGCCCCCCGTCGCAGGGCGGCACCGCCGTCCGTACGCCCCCGCAGGCGAAGCCCGGGCTCGATCGCGCCTCGTCCCTCCTGGGAGAGGTGCTGGACTCGCGCTACCAGGTCCAGAATAAGCTGGGCGAAGGGGGCATGTCGTTCGTCTACCTCGCCCGTGAGGTGTCGACCGGGCACGACGTGGCGATCAAGGTGCTCTCCCCCAAGCTCGCCACCGACCGGAGCTCCGTGGAGCGGCTGCGACGCGAGGCCGGGCTCGCCATGCGACTCGACCACCCGAATGTCTGTCGCATCCTCCGCCTCGGCGAATCCGAGGATGGGCTGATCTATCTGGTCATGCCGTTCCTGAAGGGCGAGCTGCTCTCGGACCGCGAGGTGAAGGGTGGGCCGATGGCGCTCGCCGCCGGGATCGACGTGCTGCGTCAGGTGTGCGCCGGGCTGCACCACGCGCACGAGCTCCAGATCGTGCACCGCGACCTGAAGCCCGAGAACATCATGCTCGAGACCGAGGACAACGGCCGCGAGCGGGCCGTCGTCATGGACTTCGGCCTCGCAAAGGAGCGCCGCGCCGATCCGGCGATTGCCAAGCTCACCGCCACCGGCATCATCCTCGGCACGCCGGAATTCATGAGTCCCGAGCAGATTCGGGGCAAACCGCTCGACGCCCGCTCCGACATCTACGCCCTCGGCATCGTCGCCTTCGAAATGTTCACGGGCAAGCTGCCATTCCAGGGGCGGAACGCACAGGAGATGATGATCGCCCGGCTGCGCGGCCGGCCGCAGAAGCTGCGGCAGCTCCGGCCCGATCTCTCCGAAGGCCTGGAGAGCGCGCTGGCCCGGGCGATGGAAGCGAACCCCGACGCGCGCTACAACACCGCGCTCGAATTCGCCGACGCGCTCACCGCGTCTCACACCGGCGGTTTCCTGTCGAAGATCAAGGAGAAGCTGAAATAAGGCGTTTCCCCGCCTTCGATCCGCCCGAGTACGTCGAGTGGAAGCCGGACCCCGCCCTCGTGCGCGCCTTCCGGGAGACGATCGAGCGGGATCCCGAGCGGGCCGCCGTCGTTGCCGGCCTCGCGGTCGAGACCAGGCTCGGGTTGTACGCCGGACTACTGCGCGCGCGGCTGCACGACATTCAGCTGAAGCGTTGGGTGCGCACCGGCGTCATCTCCAAGGCGTGGCTCGGGACCGGGGAGGAAGCGACGACCGTGGGTCCCGTGCATGCGCTCGAGCGCGGTCGGGACGTGGTCGCCCCGATGATCCGGAACGCCGCGGCCTGCTGCGAGCTGGGGCTGCCCGTGAGCGACATGCTCCGCGCCTATCTCGGCAGCGAGGACTCGCCGGCACGCGGCCGCGACCTCCACGTCGGCGCCTGGGCGCAGGGCGTGCTGCAGCCCATCTCGCACGTGGGCGATATGGTCCCGGTGGCCACGGGAATCGCGCTCACGTTCAAGATCCGGCGGGAGCCGCGCGTCGCCCTCACCTGGGTAGGCGACGGCTCCACCAAGACCGCGGCGGCGCACGAGGGCACGAACTTCGCCGCGGTTCAGAAGCTCCCTGCGATCTTCATCATCCAGAACAATCAGGTCGCCCTCGGCACCCGACTCGACCAACATCACCTCCCCGGCAACTTCCAGGACTGGGCGGCGAGCTATGGTATCGCGGGTGCGGCGTTCGACGGCAACAATGTGCTCGACGCGTATGCCGCGACCAGGGTCGCCGCCGAGCGCTGCCGCCGGGGCGACGGGCCGGCGCTGCTCGTTGCCGAGACGTTCCGGATGGGCGGGCACGCGACCCACGACGAGCGCGAAGCGCGCGACACCTTCCCCGCGGCGCTGTTCGAGCATTGGGGCAAGCGGGATCCGATCGGGATGTACGAGGAATACCTGAAGGCGGATGGGATCACGGTGAAGCAGCTCGCCGAGATCGAAGCGGCGGTAACGGCCGAGGTCGAGCGCGCCGCGGAGGCAGCCGTGCAGAGCCGCGAGAAGATGCCGCCTGGCGAGAGTGCGCTGGAGGGTGTGTACGCGAAGCGTCACCCCTAGACCCGAACGTTCCTCTTCGGCCGGGGTAGCGACGCCAGGGAAAAGACTGCGATGAATCGACTCCTGGTACTCGCTTCGGCCGTGCTCGCCTGCGCCATGCCGGCGGAGGACAACACGCGCCCCCCGCCGCCTCCCCCGCCCCCCCCGCCACCGTCGCTGGGTGGGCAGGACACGATCCTCATCGCCGGCCACGCGCTGTACGTGCCGCGCGGCTTCACGGTCAACCTGTTCGTCGAAGGGCTGAACGGCGTCCGCTACCTGGCGCTCGGTCCCGGTGGTGCCGTGTACGCCTCCTTGCCCGGGGCGGGCCGGATCATCCGACTCGTGGACGCCAATGGTGACGGCGTGGCTGACGCGCCGGCGCAAACCGTGCTCAGCGGCCTCAACGCTCCTTTCGGCATCGCGTTCCGGGGCGACACGATGTACTTCGCCGAGCAGACTGCGGTGAAGCGGCTCGACCCCGGCGCGACCTCACCCCTCACGCTGGTGTCGGGCCTGCCGAGCGGCGGCCACGGGACCCGCACGCTCGTGATCGGCCCGGACAACTTCATGTATGTTGCGGCCGGCTCGTCGTGCAACGTGTGCGTCGAGCTGGCGGGCGACTCGATGCGCGCGGCGGTCACGCGCTTCAACCTGGAAGGGTCAGGCGGGCGCATCTTCGCCCGGGGGCTCCGCAACTCAGTGGGCCTCGCCTTTCACCCCACCACCGGTGAGCTTTGGGCGAACAACAACGACCGCGACAACCTGGGCGACAACGTCCCGCCCGAGCACCTGAACATCCTGAGGGACGGCAAGTGGTACGGTTGGCCGCAGTGCTATCTTCCGAACCAGCCCAACCCCGAGTTCACCGGGGCCGACTGCTCGCGCGTGGAGCCGCCGGCGCTGACGGTGCAGGCGCATTCGGCGCCCCTCGGGCTCGCGTTCTACACGGGCGCCCGGTTTCCCGCGGACTACGCCGGTGATGCGTTCATGACGTATCACGGCTCCTGGAATCGCTCGGTACCAACGGGCGCCAAAGTTGTGCGGGTGCACGTGCAGAACGGCCGTCCCGTCTCGGTCGAGGACTTCGTCACGGGATGGCAGTTGGCCGACGGGTCGCGCTGGGGGCGACCGGTTGGGCTACTGGTGATGCCGGATGGAGCGCTGCTGGTGAGCGACGACACAGGCGATCGGATCTGGAGGGTGAGCTATGTCAAATGAGGTTGTGAAAGGTCGTGGAGGGTTGTGGAGGATGGTGGAGGTGGGCGGGATCGCGGCGGCGGCCGGAGGGTTCTTCCTGATCGGCCTCCACCATCCTTCACCTACCTTCACCAACCTCCACCGACCTCCGGTCGCCGACATTCACACCGAATACGTAAAATTCCCGAGCGGTCGGGATACGATCACTGCCTACCTCGCCTATCCCGAGCGCAAGGATCCGGCGCCCATCGTCGTGGTGATCCACGAGATCTTCGGGATGTCGGACTTCATCCGTCAGACCACGGAGCAGCTCGCCAAGGACGGCTTCGTGGCGATCGCGCCCGATCTGCTGTCGCGCCGCGGCGGCACGCCGCCGTCGCCGGACGACGCCCGCAAACTCATCGCGGGGCTCGACCCCGACACGGTCACGAAGGATCTCGACGCGACGGTGGCGTACGTCAAGCGGATCAAGGCGGCCCGGGGCGACCGGGTGGGCGTCATTGGTTTCTGCTGGGGCGGCGGCCAGAGCTTCCGCTACGCCACCAACAACCCGTCCCTCGGCGCGTTCGTCGTCTGCTACGGGCCGGGTCCCGACGCCCTGTCCATCGCGCGCATCCGCGCCAAGGGACTCGGCGTCTACGCCGAGAATGACGCGCGCATCAACGCCGGCCTGGCCGACGTGGACGCGGCGATCCGCACGTACCACAAGAGCTACCGCTATACCGTGTATCCCGGCGTCGGCCACGGTTTCCTGCGAGCCCGTGAAAAGCCGGAAGTCGCGGACAGCGCGTGGAAGGCGGTCGTGGGATTCTTCAGGGAGAGTCTGGAGCACTAGGGCGGCGGAAGGCCGCCCTTGAGGTATTCTCGCGCCTTCTCCAACGCCGGCTCGTTTCCCGCGAGCAGGTCGTTCACCGTCCGTATCACGACGAGATGAGGCTTCACGCCGACACCGGCGAACCCCGTGCCGTCGGGAGCCTCGTGGCGGGTGACCGAGAATTGCACGCCCCAGCTCTTCGGGAGTGCGAAGGTGGCCACGTCTCCCGGGCTCCCGCCCGTCGGCTCCCCGATGATGAGGCCGCGACCGGCGGCGCGGAACGCGGCGAGCAAGTCTTCCGCCGGTCCGGCCGTGGCGCTCGACACCAGCGCCGCGATCGGGCCGCCGTATGAGGGGCGGTCCGCGTTGGGCGCAACAGTTTCCGCCTCGGGTCCGTACCACGTGGTAGCGGAGTCGCCCAGGTTCCACGCCCGGAACACGGCCCGATACTGGGGCGTTCTCCAGCGCACGGCGGAGAACGGGCGGTCGGTGAGGCGGGCGAGAATCTGGTTGGCGTATTCGGTCTTGCCGTCCGTGGCGCGGCGCAGGTCCAACACCAGTCCCTGCACGCGGCTGAAGTCGGGAAAGGCGCGGTCGAACTGGCGCACCACTTCTTCGTCCCCCAGGGAGGCGATCCGCACGACGGCGATGCCACCCGGTAACGACTCTGTGGCGAACGCCGGCGGGTCGAGCGGCCAGCGGTCGTTGAGCGACAGACTGCGGGTGACGCTGAGACCGCGTGGCTCGCCGCCCGGCACGCGGATGAGCAGATGGAGGGTTGTGCCCTTGTCACCCTGGAGCATCCACGCGGCGGCGCGCTGCCAGCGGTCGGCGGGGGTGGCCGCGCAGACCTCCGGCAGCACCGAGTCGCGGATCCACGTCTCCGCTGGAACACCTTGGACGGCGAGGATCTCGGAGAGTCGCGGGGGACGGGCTACGCGCATCTCGTCGTTCTCCGCGTAATCCAGGATGAACGGGCGCCGCTCGACGCTGGACACGAGCAGCGGCGGGCGTGCGATGCGGGACCGCAGCGTCGGGGGCGCGATCACTGCGGCCCGCCCGTCGCCCAGCAAGGCGACGAGGCGCCGCAACCGGCGGTAGAAGAGCAGATCCGATTGCGGCTCGGCCGCGAGCTTCAGGTTGGCGACGAGCCCCGAGTCCCAATCGGCCCGCACGCGGTCCCAGTACGCGAAGTTGTAGCGCGCCTCTGCCCACACCGAGGCGACCGTCGCCGCGCGCTCGGCGGCGGTGAGCTGTTGCGCGGCGACCGTGCTCTCGGGGGAAGGCGCGATCGCCGCTACGGCCAGACACGCGAGGAGCCTCGACGCAGTGTTTTTCACGCGCCTAATCTATCTCCTTCTCTTCCTGGCACCGCAGGTGCTCATCTACCTCTACCTGCGCGAGCGCCTTCCCGACCCCACGCGGCCCCCCCAGGCGCACCGCGTGCGTGTCGCGCTGACCGCGGTCTTCATCGTGTTCAACCTCCCATGGCTGGTCGTGGGCCAGCGTGTGCTGTTCGGCGCCAGCCTGTGGGGCGTGGGCCGCATCCCGTTCACGGGCCCGTGGATCGCGTGGCAACTGTTGGGATGGATCTACTGCGCCCTCGTGACCGTCTATCTCCTGGTCAAGGGTGTGGTCTGGGGGAGCGGGGAGCTCGGAGCGGTACTCTCCCGTGCAAGGCAGGGCACGGCGCCTCGGGAGGGACCGCTCCCTGCTCCCGGCCCCCTGCTCTCTCGTCGCCGCTTCCTCGCCCGCGCGACCTATGCTTACGCCGGTGCAGGCGTCGCGCTGTCAACCTACGGCGTCTGGAGCGCCTATCGCCTTCCTCAGGTAACCCGTCGCTCGCTCGCATTTCCCGATCTCCCACCCGGGCTAGACGGCCTCAAGCTGCTTCACCTCTCCGATCTGCACGCCGGCATGCACCTCGGCGAGGACGCGATGCAGGAGATCGTTGTGCAGGTGAACGGGCTCCGGCCCGATCTGATCGTGCAGACGGGAGACATGATCGACATCTCCCGCTCCTACATCCCGCCCTACGTGCGCGCGTTCCGCGAGCTCTCGGCGCCGCTCGGTGTGGTGACGGTGCTCGGTAATCACGACCGCTACACCGGCGAGCGCGAGGTCATCCAGGGCTGTCGCGATGCGGGCCAGGTATTCGTGCAAAACGGCTGCCATGTGATCGAGCGCAACGGCGCAACGCTCGGGTTGCTCGGCATCGACGACCCGCACAACTGGACGGCGGACGATCCGCAGCAGGCCGATGTGGACGCGGCGCTGCGTGCCGCGCCGCCGGAAGCGTTTCACGTGCTGCTGGCCCATCGTCCCGGAGCGTGGGATACGGCCGCCCCGCGCGGCATCCCGCTCACGCTGGCGGGCCACATCCACGGCGGCCAGTTCTACCTGCCCTTGATCGGGTGGTCGCCGGGAAGTCTGATCACCAAGTACGTGATGGGGCACTTTCAGCGAGGGACCAGCCAGCTGTACGTGAGCCGCGGGATCGGCGTGGTGGGCGTGCCGATCCGCGTGTTCACGCCGCCGGAAATCGAGCTCTTCGAACTGCGCCGTGGGTGAAGTCGTCGGGGTCCCGCTTCGCGACAAAACGACACAGTCGCTCCGCGGAACCCCGACGACCTCACCGGGGCGCGATCACCCCCGCGCAGCAGCGATCGCATCCCATGCGCCATCCAGCGCGAGCATCACTCCGGCGTGGGTATCGGGCCACTCTTTGGCCGACACCCGATCGATCACGAGCGTCACCACGCCGAGCCACACCCCGGCCCATACTTCCGCGGCGCCGGCTTTCACGGAGCCGTCGGCCTTTCCCTGCGCGATCAGGCTCTCGAGGCCGAGGCGGAAGTCGCGCGCGGTCTTGCGACTCTCGTCGTCCAGCAGATCCTCGTGGCGTTGGATGAAGAACAGCCGCGCGATGGCGCCCTCGTGCGCCGCTCCCGTCACGAGCCCGCGGGCGAGCTCGGCGAGCTTCTCACGCGGTCCCACCTTGAGGGCGTCGGCGTCCTTCACGAGCTGTCCCGCCCAGCGAGCCGCCGTGCGGTACAGCTCGTTGAAGCAGTGCTGCTTGCTCGTGAAATGGCGGTAGATCGTCCCCTCCGCCACGCCGGCCTTCTTCGCGATCTGTGGCGTAGTGGTCTCGTGATAGCCGTGCGCGGTGAAGAGCTCGAGCGCCGCTCGCACGAGCCGCTCGCGGGTGAGGTCGGCCTGGGTCATCGGTGGCGAATCTAACGCGGCCTACCGTCGCCTGCCGGGACCGTCTAGCTTTCCGCCGCTCGTTTTTCCTCGCAATCATGCGGAGGCTGTCGCGCGATGCGCATGCTGGTGCTGGGTGCGGGACTTCAGGGATCCGCCTGCGCGTATGATCTGTTGCGGCACCCCGGCGTCGAGCGGGTCACGATCGCGGACCTGAAGCCCGAGCGCATTCCCGCCTTCCTCAAGCCCCACGTCGGGAAACGGCTCGCGCTCGTGAAGCTCGACGTGCAGGATGGCGCCGCGCTGCGCGCGGCGATGGCCGATCACGCCGCGGTCCAGAACGCGGCGCCGTACTACTTCAACCTCGAGGTCTCCCGGGCCGCGGTGGACGCCGGTGTCCATTGCGCCGACCTGGGCGGCAACACGGAGATCGTCTTCCAGCAGAAGAAGCTCGACGCCGAAGCGAAGCAGCGGAATGTTTCGGTCATCCCGGATTGCGGCCTCGCGCCCGGGATGGTCAACGTGCTCGCGGCCGAGGGGATCCGACGCGTCGGCGACGCGGAGTGCGTGAAGATCTACGTCGGCGGCCTGCCGCAGCACCCCGAGCCCCCGCTCAACTATCAGATCGTGTACTCGCTCGAAGGGGCGCTCGACTACTACACGACGCCGTCCTGGGTGCTGCGCGACGGCAAGCCGGCGCGCGTGGATGCCCTCTCCGAGCTCGAGCACGTGACCTTTCCGCCGCCGGTGGGCCAGCTCGAGGCGTTCCACACCGGCGGCGGTATCTCCACGCTGCCGTGGGCGTACGAGGGCAAGGTCCGCACGATGGAATACAAGACGCTGCGCTATCCGGGGCACATCGGCATCATGCGGCCGATCCGCGAGCTCGGCCTCCTCGACCTCACTCCCGTCAAGGTGAAGGGCAAAGAAGTCGTGCCGCGCGACGCATTCATCGCGACCGTGTCCCCCAAGCTCACGAAGCCCGAGGGGCGCGACCTGGTCGCGCTGCGGGTCGAGGTGAGGGGAAGAAACGGGAAGACGGTGGCCTGGCAGCTGCTCGACTATTCCGACGAGGCGCACGGCATCAGCGCGATGATGCGCACCACGGGATACTCCCTTGCCATCACCGGCCTGATGCAGGTGGACGGCCGCATCGCAACGAAGGGGGTGCACACACCGGACGAGGCGGTGCCATTCGGCGACTACGTGGCCGAGCTCGCGAAGCGGGGCGTCGAAATCCGGGAGATTTAGTGAGGCCGCCGGGGATTCCGGGCGGTCTCACTTCACAACCTCTGGAACCCCTCGAGACACATGCTCCATCCGGGGGCAAGCAGGCGGCGAACGCGTTGCACCAGATCCTGCCTGGACGCCGACTTTCGCGTCAAGGGGCCGTGAGCGGGTCGCGCCCGCGATGCACCAAACCCAACAGCACGCCGTAAAACGTGAACTGGACAAAGCCTGCCGCCACCTCGACTGCAATCCAGGACGCGACCGATGGCACGCCGTACTTCGCCGCCTCAGCGAGCGCCTCGTAGCTCACGAGGATGCTGCCGACGAGCCAGGCGAACAGGACCGCATGGCCGATCGAACGCCCGGACTGCGGCAGCTGCGTGTACAGATACGACATAATACTGCCCTGGATCAGCATCGAGAGAACGCCGAGGGCGAAGATGGGCTGCGCCCGGAGGTATGTCACCGCAGCGTAGTGCGCCGCGTTCACGCCGAAGTGCGACACCGCCTGGGTCGCGAAGGTCGCGACTACGTAGGCCAGTACTGCCAAGAAGTGTTTCCTCATCGGCCCCCCCCAAGATAACTTGCGTTATGCAAGGAATCTATGAAGTCGCTTGCCAACCGCAAGTCAATGCAATTAGAGTGCTGCCATGAAGAAGAGAACCATGGCCGAGCGGCGCTCCGCGTGCCCCCTGAACGCAACCCTCGAGGTACTCGGCGACCGCTGGTCGCTCCTCATTGTACGGGACCTCATCTTCAAGGGGCGCACCACGTACAAAGACTTCCTCGCCGGGGGGGAAGGAATCGCCACCAACGTCCTGGCGGACCGTTTGCGGCGCCTGGAAGCGGAAGGCGTCATCGGGAAGGGGCGCGATGCAGCTGATGCCCGGCGGCTGGTTTACCGACTTACGGCAAAGGGGCTCGCTCTCGCGCCCGTACTGGTCGAGATGATCGTGTGGGGTGCTGGTCACTACCAGACGGCAGCGCCGCGCGCCACGATCCGGGAGATGACGCAGCATCGCGAGCGGTTCCTTGCCGACATCCGCTCGCGAGATGGCGCCGCCTGACCCTACCGCGTCCCATTCCCACGGCGGCGCAAGGCCGGGGCGGGCCTTGCCGGAAGAACAGCACGAGGCCCCACAAGTCAGCCGCCGCAGGCCTCCTTGAACGCCCCCTCAAAAATTGCGACCCAAGCCTGGCCGTAACCGCGGTCACGCAGCATCGCCGCCTTCTCACCGAATGCTTCCCAATTGCTCTGGGTTAGGACGACTCGTGTCCGTTTATTTCCAAGGGCGGTAAACCGCACTTCAACCAGAGTTCTGGCGTCTACTTTTTCGCCGGGTGGGGCGAAGTGGAAGTCCATGCTGACGAAGTCGTGCGGATCGTATGATTTGATCGTGCCCCACAGGTACTCCGTGCCATTGGGCCCTATCTCTACGATCTTGCCGCCCTGTTTCGCCTCGACACGTATCGCCTTGGCAGGCGCGCCGCCCATCGCTGATACGGTGAACTTGCCGAGCGGCCACCAGCTATCCATTTCGTTCAGAAATACCTTGAACGCCCTTTCTTGGCTGCAGGGAACTTCGATGGTCTTAATGATCGGATCCAGCATTACGTTCTCCTTTTGGGTGTCATGCGTCGCACGATCTCAGCACCATAAGAAGACAAGACTTCGGACCAGAACCTCTCCAGATACTTCCGTAGATCATCGAGCCCGTCGCGCTTGATTGAATACAAGCGACGGTTCCCTTGCGGCTGCACGCTGACCAACCTCGCGGACTGCAGCACCTTCAGGTGCTGCGACACGGCAGGTCGGCTGACCGGCTGGCCTTCCGCCAACTCACCCACGGTTCTAGGCTGCTCGCGCAACGCCTCGAGGATGCGGCGGCGGGTTGGATCTGCGAGGGCTGTAAAGACCTCTGCGTAAGCCATGACTTACAGTAAGTAATGACTTACAATGTGTCAAGTCGGGCGCGCGTAGATTAGTGAGACGAACCATTCCTGAACCAGGCCCTTCGCGATGAGCGCTCGAAGGCGTATTACACCCGCTCTTGTGCGCCGACTCGCCCTCGCTCTGCCCGAGACCATCGAGAGCTCGCACTTGTCGCGTCCGGATTTCCGGGTTCGTAACAAGATTTTTGCGACGCTGCCGCCCGATGGTCAGACAGTTGTCCTCAGGTTGGCGCCGGCCGATGTTGACGTTCTCGTATCGGCGGCCCAAGCCACTTTCTGGAACGAGTGGCGCGGTCGGTGGCTCGGGATCAGGCTAGATCGTGTCGCGCTTCCAGTATTGCGCGATCTACTAGCGGACGCTTGGCGGACTGTCGCACCGAAGCGGCTTGCCGCTGCCGCGAAGACGTCGGGCACCAAGCCCCGCAGCTTAAGCGCGATCCGCTAGGCGGCAACAATGGCCTCGGCAACACTTCGATTGCCGTCTCCACTCGTCCTCGTCGTCGCACTGTTGGCCTGTGACCAACGCGGCGCCCAACCCGTCCACAAACCAGCAGCGCGCTCTGCCCAGCCCGACACCGTCTGGTACCGCGAGGCACGGGTTCTCGATCTAACCGGCGATGGGCGACCGGACTCGATCATCCTAGCTGCCAACGGCCGTCGGAGCGATAGCTTGGTCATCGTTCTAGTGCTTCTGGTGGACGGTCGTGAGGCCTATCGGCTAACTTGGACCAGCGGACATGAGCTGGTCGACACCCAGCTTCCGGACACGACGCAAACCTCCGTTGACGCCTACGTCCGGCGCAGGTTACGCCAGATTCTACTAGGAGTGCGGACTGAACCGCTGGACACGGCCTCATTGTTGGAGCTTGGTGACTCCTCTGCTCTACGGGGACTTCAACCCCTTCCCACGCGAGACGTCGTGTTCGCCTACGGCTACGAGTCGACACTCTGGCTCGGGTGGGACGCTCGCGCGAAGCGATTCGTGGAGTTGAGGTATTCGGACTGACTGCCTGTTGCCGCCTACCATGCGCTTGAAGCTGGCGGACGGTGATCGCTGACCGCGCGTCGTGGAGTACCCTATGACTCGAGCATCTGCTCTACTCTTCCTCGCCGTCCTGACATGCTCAAAAGGACAGCGCGTGGCCAACGTACCTAAGGACTCCGTTCAAAGCAGTGCTCCCCTCCCTGTTTCGCTCGGCGCACCCGACTCCCTCTCGACCGACGGGCCTCTCGATGAAATCCCTTCACTGCTAGCAGGCTTCGACTCGCAGGCCGAGGCCGCGCGTGAGCAAGCCCGCGCAGTCGCCGCGACGCCAAGGGCTGACTCGCTGTTCCTAAGCTTTCGGAATCGCTTCCTGAAGGTGGGCGAACAGGTCACCAACGATTCGACCAAGCCACCAGCATTCAATCAAACGTCTTGCAAGACACGTCTACTTCGCGCCAGCTAACAACTCTCCTGGCAAAGCACGGATTCGCACTCGAGTACAGTGAAGGAAACGCCTACGCCGACGAAGACATGAGTTACTGGGCGCGCTTCTTCGACGGCGCTCTTACTCCTGCTATGCAGAGGTACGTGGGCCTTCGAGCCCGGGAGCAGGCCACGAGATTCTCTGAGGACGCAAGGCTGCAGATCTCGTGGGATGAGTTAGCTGGGCGCGCTGTCAGATGGGAGCAGTTTACTGACAGCTATCCCGATTTCAGCTGGAAGGACGCCCCACGGTTCTGGTACAACACCTATCTCTCTACCTATCTGACCGGGATGGACAATTCCACAATCTTCTCTGATAGCGGCACGTTAGAGCCCGAGGTTCGGACGAGCTACGAGCGCTTGGTCGCGCAGTACCCGCGAACACGAACCGCACAACTTGTCGCTCAGTGTCTCACTCTCCTCAAACAGAACGGCTATCGTCGAAGTGCGGCGATCGACTCCCTACTCCGGGAGCATCACCTTGTATCGATGCTGGGGGTGCAGCCGCCCATACGGTGACCCTGCCACTGCCTAACAAGCGCTTGAAGCTGACGGCGCGCGTAGATTAAGGAATCTTGGGCGATTAACGGAATCACGATCAACTCGCGCTGACTACCTCTGCGTTAGAACGCATAAACACAATGCACCTTTCTCTACTCGCCACATTTGTCATACTTCTTGCCTTTCCGTCGATCGCAACAGCCGTGTTTTGGCTGTCCTCAGTTTCGCGACGTTACCGCACTGCACGTTGGCTGTTGGCTCCTTGCATATATCTTGGAGTTGTCGCTTTCCAGATCATCATTGGAGTTAATCTCGGATGGTTCGCAGATAATAAGCGGAGTCCTGCTCAGTATGCCGTGACGATGGAGGACTGGAAGAATCATCCGGATGTCAACGAAGTACGGGTGATATATGACGAAATAAAAAATGGAATTAGGGCAAACATATATAGAACCAAAATCAGAAGATTTAATGTTGAGTCAGCTTCATGCTCGACCTATCCTATAAAGTCAGAGATGCTGGTATTGGATTCTCAGAACCGGCCTCGGTTGTATCAGATTGAACAAATCGGTTCAGATCGGGAATCATTTACAGTGGAGCGGTACTATGACGTTAAGGGTACGCTCCGATTCGTGTATGTAGACCGCGTCATCACAAACAGTCGTATTTATCTCAATGGTGCAGGCAACGTTGTCTGGGCGGTCGAACAACATGAGAACAAGTTCACTGTCTTCGAGTCAGACAAAGAAGATTGGGAAATGAACCCCAACACTGCGAACAAAGCGAAAGAGGAGTTTCAGGAACAACGACTATGTCCGGAAATTACGAAGCAAAGCACCGCCCAACCTGGGAGTCCTGGCAGAATTGCGTTTGTGCCCCACCGTACGTGATGCTCGTTTGTGAATCTCAGTGCGCGCGCTGGCTGGGGCGCCGCAGCCTAAGCGCGAGGCGCTGGGCGGTCAGAGGTGAACGTCTCACGATGCGGGGTCGCATAGCCACCTTGGTAGTGCTGATGTGGTGTGTCACACTTGTAGGCTGTGGTTCGAGCGCCAGGCGTTCGACTGATCCGGACTTCATTCTAAGGGTCAACTCGATGTCGCCGAACGGAGAACTCAGGCTTCTCGAGTACCAGTACGATATAGGCGCTCTCGGCTACAGCCGCACTTGGTGGGCTGTTACGCCGCCACGGTTCGAGGGCTTGGACTTGACGCCCTACGAGATGCCATATGGATACATGGCCGTCGGGTGGTCACCAGCCAATGAGCTGCTCGTCGAGCGCTGGAAACCCGACTACTATTCCAATTGTACCCTCGCCTTCAGCGGGATCACGATGCAACTCTGTACACCACCCACCCTTTCCACTGGAGACTTGGTTCAAGGGGCGCGTGTCGTGGTGACAGCACATAAGGAACGAGGAGCCACAGTACCGAAGCGAACATGCCGCCCAACAAGAGCGTGAAGCGGACGCGCTCGTCGCAACGGCGTGGGAGTCTACTTGGTTGGCGCGCCGCTTACGCTCAACGTTAGGCGGCTGCACCAATATGCGGTTACGAACGATCATCCCATTTGCGGCAGCCACGGTCCTGGCCTGCCCCAGCCAGGCTCCTAACATACGAGAGCCTCTCAACGCTCAGTGGGGGGCTGTGTTCCCTCCCGCATCGGCTGAGCAACTTCTTCGACAGTGCAGTCGCACTCCGACCCCAATCCAAGGCACTTGGAATCCATCCCCGGACCAGGTCCGCCTCCTCGAGGGCCCGCTCTCTGTTCTTCTTGACCGCCAGCTATCAGCGCTACGGCTACCAGACTCTCTGCGCCCTCACGCAGGAGACTACTACCGCCAGTACGCCGGCGTCATCGTTGGCGGGCGCCGAATCATTTACGTCAATGGCTTCCACAAGACACAGGTGGCTGAAACAAGGACTTTCTTGACCGAGCACCGCAATGACTCTGCGGCCCTCCGCAACTTTCCATCTGCATTCAGAGACAGCGACTTCTGGCGAGGAGTCGCAACCATGGTTTGCGATGGAGGCGAGTATTATTTCGGCGTTGAGTACGATCCCGAAACTCACCGCTTTCGCAACTTCTCCTTCAACGGTCGGTAATGCCGGAGAGGGAGCATCGCGCGAGGTGCAGCAGGTGGAAGAATCGGGTAAGGGGTGGTGGCTTCGCTCTACCCTGCAACATCACCCGTCTGTCCTGCGTGGACGATACAAGGCGTTGATACGGCGGGTAACCCGTTGAGAGGTGCGTTTGTCCGGCAGGTTTGGAAAGATTATTCCGTCGAGTCGGCGAGCCACGACTCACATCTTAAATAGGGGAAGGAGGCACTGAGAGTGGATCAAGAGCGACTACTCAAGCGCGTGTGGCTGGTCAACGGTCTGCTCCTGGCCGTGTTGTTCGGCGCCCTGGGGATCTGGCTCGTCGTGGAGCTGGGCTCGAGCTGGTTCCACGGCCACTCGGCGGTGATCCCGGCCACGCACGGCGCGCCGGTGGAACGGACCTCCCGTGCGGTCCGGTACGATCCGCCCCAATCGATATGGAAGAGCACGACGCGTATCGTTTTGATTACGTACGGTGAGGCGTTCGAGCGTCCCGCGCATGAGTTTGCATCGAGTAACTCCTACGGCGAGCGCTACGCGCTATACGTCAACGCGATCTTCCTCGAGCCGGGCGGCGGCCCGGGACATCTGCTGCTCGATCGGCCGGCCCTCATCCGGTCGGTGAACTTTCCTCGCTCCAAGGACGATTCCCTGCAAGCGTGGATCACGTACGAAATCGCCTTCGAGGACACGGACGGCGACGGTGGGCTCGACGAGAACGACGCGGCGAGCCTCTACGTGAGCGACCTCCACGGGGGCTCGTTTCGCCGGGTGCTCCCCGAAGGCTGGAGCATCCTGGCCCACGAGCCGCTCGACGGCCGCCGCATCGTCGTTCTCGCCCTCCGGTCGGCCGAGCTCGGAGACCGCCGATCGCTCGAAGAGACACCGGAGCGCGCGTTCTTCTACGACGTGCAGACCGGTCGCGCCGAGCCGTACGCCGCGCTGGATTCATTGACCGCGCGAGCCGCCCGGATCGTTGGGCACTAGGCTGCCTGCGTTTAGCGCCCACCGACAAGCAATCTTGGCGGCGGGCATGCTCGCTGTTGCCGGCTGTCGCAGCCAACCGGAGGCTTGCGAGGTTCGCGATCTCCTCTCTGAGGTAACGTCACCTGACTCAAGATGGAGTGCTTCGCTGTATGCAAACGTTTGCGCCGCCGGCTTGGTAACCGTACCGTCAGTCACCGTTGAACTCCGACCGGCCCATAGCAAGGCCACAGGGTATCCTGGGGAGGGCGTCGTGCTTGGAATGGATGACTTCGGTCCAACTTCCCGGTCGGGTCTAAGGCTTAATTGGCTGAATGCCAATACCCTTCGTATTGTCACTCCTAACGAAGCCTTTATTGGCACGCAGCTGTCTTCGTATCGAGGCGTTGTGGTCACCTATACCTATGAGCCGGACGATCCTGTCGTTCGCCAATGCCTCAAGGATTGGTTGAGGGATACGTCGAAGCCGCAGCGTTGCTTGAACCGCGGTCGAACGCAATGAAGGCACCTAACCCACGCTCAACCGGACCCGCGCAGGCTGTATCCGCGGATGCGACGGTGGTACGCGAAGGACAAGGGCGAATCGACGCTGTCGCCCGTGGTGGGTCAATAGCTCCAGCTCGTGCCTAACAGGAACCGTCCTCCATCGCTCCCGTGGCCGTAGCCCAGCACCAGGAGTGAATTGCGCAGCAGGCGCGCCGCCAGCTCGGCGCCGCCCGCGCGGTGCAGGCCGGCGCTGGTGAGCCGCACCCCCTCGCCCGGCCCGAACACGCGGCCGGCGTCGTAGAACGCCACCAGCTTGAGCTCCACCACGCTCGGCACTAACAGCACCGCGTAACGGGCTTCCAGCCCGCCGATCAACTTGCCCGGCCCAGTGAAGCGACCGTTGTAGTATGACCGGAGCGAGTTGTAGCCGCCCACCGCCACGAAGGGCCGCTCGGACGTCTCCATCAGCTCCATCGCCGCGAGGGGCGGGCTTCCGCCGGTGCCCTCGGCCGCGAGCCGCCCCGCGAGAACCAGCCGCCGGAACGGATGCACATAGACCCGGGCACTCGTCGTCGTGCGCGTATAGCCCGTGCCGCTGGCGAACAGCGCTTCCGCGGCGACGCCGCGATGCGGGTCCATTTCGTTGTCCCGTGTGTCGAGGACGA
>Ga0209161_10000436_pt1 | contig 33993 bp, 29 predicted proteins | sample GraSoiAngelo_155_FD_186169 | JGI IMG/M metagenome (GOLD analysis project Ga0209161, IMG submission 186169) | Grasslands soil microbial communities from the Angelo Coastal Reserve, California, USA - 14_1009_13_30cm (SPAdes) (version 2) | ecosystem: Environmental > Terrestrial > Soil > Grasslands... | reverse complement strand
CACCACCCAGACCGTCATCGAGTCGCAGCTCCGACAGCTGCGCCAGCCGGACGATGGTGTCTCGTTCTCCGTGGAAGGCGACTCGGATCGAGTCGGTTCTCGGCTTGATGGCCGCTGCGAGGCGGGTCTTGGGCGCGATGCGGTACTCCGCGCGAATCGCACGGATCTTGGAGACCGCCTCCTGAACGCGCGCGAAGGCGAAGTCCTCGAGCCGCGAGAGCGCGGCCGGAACCGTGGGCCACGGCGCGACGGCCAGAAGGTCGTCCGACTGCCTGCCGGGGAGCTTTTGCCACAACTCCTCGGTAATGAACGGCACGACCGGGTGCAGCAGTCGCAATACCGTGTCGAAGCAGAAGGCCAGCACCGCGTGCGCGGCGACCGCAGGAGGGGCCGCGACAGCCGCCGAGCCCGGCGGGCCGCCGGCCGGAGTGGCCCCTGCTGCGGCCGCCGCCAGACGCGGCTTGACCGCCTCCACGTACCAGTCGGCGAGATCATTCCACGCGAACTCGAAGCACGTCTTGGCGGCCTCGTCGAGCCGGAAGGCCTCGAGATGTTCCGTGGCGGCCACGATCGTCTTGTGCGCCTGGCCAAGAATCCAGCGGTCCGCGAGCGTGAGCGTCCCAGAGGCGAGGTCGTCGATCGCCGATACCCGCTCCGGCAGCTGCGCCAGGATGAATCGCCCGATATTCCACAGCTTGTTCGCGAAGTTGCGCCCGGGGGCGAACGTCGTCTCCAAGTCGTTCGGGTCGAGGATCACATCGGCGCCGAGCGAGCTGCCCGCTACCAGGGTCCAGCGCAGCGCGTCGGCGCCGTACAGCCGCACCACGTCGAGCGGGTCGATGCCGTTGCCGAGCGACTTCGACATCTTGCGGTGCTGGGTGTCGCGCACCGTGCCGTGCAGGTACACGGTCGTGAACGGCAGCCGCCGATCCATGAAGTGGTAGCCCGACATCAGCATCCGGGCCACCCAGAAGAAGAGAATTTCCGGCGCCGTGACGAGCGTATGCCCGGGATAGAACCGCGCCAGGTCGGGAGTGCGATCGGGCCAGCCCAAGGCCGCGAACGGCCACAGCCACGACGAGAACCAGGTGTCGAGCACGTCCGGGTCCTGCTCGACCGGGCCGCCGCATTTGGGGCAGCGCGCCGGGTCCTTGCGGTCGGCCCACTGGTGATCGCACTGCGTGCACTTGAACACCGGAATGCGGTGCCCCCACCACAGCTGGCGCGAGATGTTCCAGTCCCGGATGTTCTCCATCCAGTGCTCGAAGGTCGCGTGCCAGCGCTCCGGCACGATCCGGAACCGCGCCTCCCGATAGGCCGCGAGCACCGGCTCGGCGAGCGGCTGCATCTTCACGAACCATTGATCGCTCAAGCGCGGCTCCACGATCGTGTCGCAGCGGTAGCAGCGCCGCAGCGCGTGGCGGTGCGGCTCGATCTTCTCGAGCAGGCCCCGCTCCTTCAGCATGTCCACGATCCGCTCGCGTGCCTCGAATCGGTCCAAGTCGGCGAGCGCCTTGGGCACACGGGTGGCGTGCTCCATGCGTCCGTCCTCGGTCATCACCAAAGGCATCTCCAGCTTGTGTCGCAGGCCGATCTCGAAGTCGGTCGGGTCGTGCGCCGGGGTCACCTTTACGAACCCGGTTCCGAACGCGGGATCGACCGCCTCGTCCGCCACAATCGGAATCGGGATGTCGGCGATGGGGAGCCGGGCCACTTTCCCCACGAAGCCAGCATGGCGGGTGTCCTTGGGGTTGACCGCTACGGCCGTGTCGCCGAGCAGTGTTTCGGGCCGCGTGGTGGCGACCGTGAGGAAGGGCGCGGGGCCGCCGTCGACGGGGTAGTGGACGTAGTAGAGCTTGCCCTCCGTGTCTTTCGATTCGGCTTCCTCGTCCGACAACGCCGTGAGGCAGTGCGGGCACCAATGGATCACGCGGTGGCCACGGTAGATGAGCCCTTCCTCCCACAGCCGCACGAACACCTCGCGCACCGCGCCCGAGTACGCCTCGTCCAGGGTGAAGCGGGTGCGGCTCCAGTCGCACGAGCAGCCGATGACCTTGAGCTGCTCGAGGATGGTGGTGCCCGTCTCGCGGATGAACACCCACACCCGCTCGACGAACCGGTCGCGCCCGAGGTCGAATCGCGTTTTGCCTTCCTTTGCGACCAGCCGCTCGACGACGTTCTGGGTGGCGATCCCCGCGTGGTCGGTGCCCGGGAGCCACAGGGCCTCGCGCCCGCGCATGCGCTCGAAGCGGATCACGACGTCCTGGATCACGTTGTTGAGTCCCTGGCCCGTGTGCAGGATCGCCGTGACGTTGGGGGGAGGCATGACGATCACATACGGCTCGCGCGCTGACTCGGCGCGCGCGGTGAACACGCCGCGGTCGAGCCAGCGCTGGTACAACGGGCGCTCGACGGCGTGCGGATCGTACTGGGGAGGAAGCTCGAAGCGGGGGCGCGGCATTCCTTATAATAGACAGGACTGTGGAGGTTAGAGGAGGTTCGGGAGGTTCGGGAGGTTTGGGAGGTTCGGGAGGTTCGGGGAGGTTAGGGGAGGTTGGTTCGCTCGCGTCTCAACCTCCTCTAACCTCCCGAACCTCCTCTAACCTCCCAAACCTCCTGTACCCTCCCGAACCTCCCCGGTCCTCCCCCATCCTGCTAGAATTCCGTCCCATGCCCGACGACGCCCCGGAGCTCCCCACGAGCCGCCTCGCCCGCTGGATCGCGATCGCGGGGGTGATCGCGTTCGCCGTCGCGCTCTACTTCCGCGACGGGCGCCGGCTGCCGGCGCTCACCAGTCCGGCCGCTGCCGCCGCCCAGCCGGCTCCCTGACCCGATGGTCGCCGCCGAAATCCGGGTCACGCTCCCCGATGGGAGCGAAAAGCGCCTGCCCCACGGGTCCACCGGTGCCGATCTCGCCAAGGCGATCGGGCCGGGGCTCGCTAAGGCGGCGCTCGCCGTGCGCGTCAACGGGAGCGTGTGGGACCTGACGCGCCCCCTCCCCGACGGCGCCACCGTCGCGATCCTCACCGACAAGGACCCCCAGGCGCTCGACGTGCTGCGGCACTCCTCGGCCCATGTGCTGGCGACCGCGGTACGGCAGCTCTTCCCCCTCGCCAGAATCGGCTTCGGGCCGCCGATCGAGGACGGCTTTTACTACGACTTCGAGGTGGGGCGGCCCTTTGCGCCGGAGGATCTGGAGGCGATCGAAAAGAAGATGGTCGACGTCGTGAAGGCGGACTACCCCTTCGTGCGTGAGGAGGTCTCGCGCGCGGAAGCCAAGACCCGCTTCAAGGACGACCCGCTCAAGCTCGAGCGCATCGACGACCTCGGCCCGGATGAAGTGATCTCCGTCTATACCGACGGCCCGTTCGTCGACCTGTGCCGCGGGCCTCACGTGCCGAGCACGGGGCGGATCAAGCACTTCAAGCTGCTGCACGCGGCCGGCGCCTACTGGCGGGGCGACGAGCGCCGCCAGATGCTGCAGCGCATCTACGGCACGGCGTGGTTCACCAAGGACGAGCTCGAGGGCTATCTGCGGCGGCTCGAGGAGGCCAAGAAGCGCGATCATCGCGTGCTGGGAAAGCAGCTCGATCTGTTCTCGATTCAGGAAGACGTGGGCCCGGGACTGATCCTGTGGCATCCCAAAGGCGCGATGCTCAACTTCCAGCTGCGGCGCTTCATCGAGGACGTGATTCTGGAGCGCGGTTATCAGCTGGTCTACACGCCCAACGTGACGCGCGAGGAGCTGTTCCTGCGCTCCGGGCACCTGCCGCTGTACGCCGATAACCAGTTCCCGCCGATGGCGGCGGGGGAGGGTGAGGCCGAGGGCGTGCGCTACCGGGTGAAGCCGATGAACTGCCCGATGCACATCCTCATCTACGCGTCACAGCAGCGCAGCTATCGCGACCTGCCGATCCGGCTCGGCGAGATCGCCAACGTGTATCGCAACGAGCGCTCGGGGACGCTGCACGGCATGCTGCGGGTGCGCGGGCTCTCGATGGACGACGCCCATCTCTTCCTGCGCGAGGATCAGATCGAGCAGGAGATCTTCCAGCTGCTCGACATCGTGGAGCTGGTGCTGGGGAAGACGTTCGGGCTGTCGTATCGGCTCGATCTCGCCACCCGTCCCGACAAAAAGCTCGGCACGGACGCGACCTGGGACCAGGCGGAGCGCGCCCTCGAGCAGGCGCTGAAGCACCGCGGCGCCACCTACCGCATCGATCAGGGCGGCGGCGCGTTTTACGGACCGAAGATCGACATCAAGTTCACCGACGCCATCGGACGCGAGTGGCAGGGCGCCACGATCCAGCTGGACTTCGAGCAGCCCGAGCGCTTCAAGCTCGAGTACACCGGCGAGGATAACCGACCGCACCGGCCCGTGATGATCCATCGGGCGATCTATGGGACGCTGGAGCGCTTTGTCGGATTCCTGATCGAGCACTTCGCAGGAGCGTTCCCCCTGTGGCTCGCGCCCGAGCAGGTGCGCGTGCTCCCCATCTCCGCCGCCCAGGCGCCCGCGGCCCGCACTTTGCACGATCGGCTGCGGGCGGCGGCGATCCGGTCGTCGGTGGACGAGCGCAGCGACACCCTGAATTACCGCATCCGCGACGCCGAGCTCCACAAGGTGCCCTACATGGCCGTGGTGGGGCAGCGCGAAGCCGAATCTGGTAGCGCGGCGGTGCGCGCCCGCGGGGAAGGGAAGAAGCAGGTGGTGCTGCCGATAGACGAATTCGTGGCGAAACTGGGTGAGGAGATTCGCACCCGCTCACTGGCCCCGTTAGTTTGAGAGTGATCCCCGGGCTTGGACCCCGGGCTTGATCCCCGGGCTTGGACCCCGGGCTTGCGCCCGGGGTCAGTAGACCCCGTCACGGACTAACCCCGGACGCAAGTCCGGGGTGGAACCGAAGGCCGGATGCGGCATGTCCATGAGCGACGAAACCACCCCGGTAATTGTGAGCGCCTGCCGCACCCCCGTCGGCAAGTACCTGGGGGGTCTGTCGACGCTCCCCGCGCCGCGCTTGGGCGCGCTCGTGATCCGCGAGGCGGTGCGCCGGGCGGGCGTCGAGCCGGCCGCCGTGGACGAAGTGATCATGGGCAACGTGCTGCAGGGCGGCGTGGGCCAGGCGCCGGCGCGCCAGGCGGCAATCCACGCCGGCCTCCCCGGCACCGTGCCCGCGCTCACCATCAACAAGGTGTGCGGCTCGGGGCTCAAGGCGGTGATGCTCGCGGCGCAAGCGATCAAAGCAGCCGACGCGCAATGCGTGGTCGCCGGTGGCATGGAGTCGATGTCCAACGCGCCCCATTACGTGTACGGCATGCGCGGTGGGATCAAGCTGGGCAACCGCGAGCTCGTGGACGGCATGATCCGCGACGGCCTGTGGGATTCGTTCTCGGACGTCCACATGGGCAGCCTGGCCGAGTACACCGCCAAGAAGGCGGGCGTATCGCGCCTGGACCAGGACCGCTTCGCCCTCGCCAGTCACCAGAAGGCCGCGGCCGCAATGGCGGCGTGCCGCTTCAAGGCGGAGGTCGTGCCGGTCGAGGTTCCGGGGAAGGGCACGCCGACCGTGATCGAGAAGGACGAAGGGCCCCGCAAGGACACATCGCTCGAGGCGCTTGCCGCGCTGAAACCGTCATTCGAACCGTGCGGCACCGTCACGGCGGGCAACGCGCCAGGCCTGAACGACGGTGCCAGCGCGCTCGTCGTCGCATCGCTCGCGTTCGCCAGGGCTCACGGGCTCACACCCCTGGCGCGCATCGCCGCTTACGCCACCGGCGGCGGCGAGCCCAAGGAGCTGTTCTTCGCGCCTATCGTCGCCGTGAAAACTCTCATGGCGAAGGCCAACACGACTATCCACGACTACGCGCTGATCGAGGCGAACGAGGCGTTCGCCGTGCAGGCCCTGGCCGACGGCCGCGCCCTCGGCTGGGACTGGGAGCGCGTCAACGTGAACGGCGGCGCCATCGCGCTCGGGCATCCCATCGGCGCGTCGGGCGCCCGCGTGCTCACGACGCTGCTCTATGCTCTGCAGGACCGGAAGCAGACGACTGGACTCGCCACCCTGTGTCTCGGGGGCGGCAATGCCGTGGCCCTCAGCGTGGAGATGCTCTGATGCAGGCGCAAACCGCCCTGGTGTCCGCTGCCTCCGTCACCGCGCGACGCGCCCTCGCCGTTCCGCTGGGCGCCGCCCTGGTGGCGATCGCGGCTCAGATCGCGATCCCGCTCCCCGGTACTCCCGTCCCGATGACGCTGCAGCCGCTGGCCGTGCTGCTGGTGGGCGGGTGGCTCGGCGCCCGGCTCGGCGCCGGCGCACTGATCTTTTATCTCGCGCTCGGCGCCGCGGGCCTCCCGGTGTTCACGCCGTACGGCCTCCCCGGCATCGCCCGGCTGCTCGGGCCCACCGGCGGGTATTTGTTCGCCTACCCGGTCGCCGCATTCGCGGTCGGAACGCTCATCGCAGACGGCGCGCGCTGGACGCGGGTGACCATCGCCGTCTTCACCGGCCTCGTCCTGATTCACCTCGGCGGCCTGGCCCAGCTGTTGATTCTCACCGGCAGCGCGACGGGGGCGCTGCGACTCGGTACGCTCCCGTTTCTGATCGGCGACTTGATAAAAGTCGCGATCGCCGTCCTGGCCCTGAAGCCAACCGTGACTCCCCTCCGCGCGCGCCTATGACGGCGCGCGTTTCGTTTGCGCACCGGGCCCGAGCCCCGGCCGTCGCGGTCGTGTGGATCGCGGCGTTCGCCCTCGTGGGCGCGGCGGCGGGCTACGGTTTGACGCTCGTGCCGCTGCCCCTGGAGGTCGATCCGCGGTGGGCGCTCGCCTGCAGCTCGTTGCCCTGGGCGGCCGGCTTCGCTCTGGCGACCTGGCTCGTGGGCCGCGTGCTCGAGCGGCGATCGTGGGCGGAACTGGGCTGGCGCCCGCGCACCGGCATGCCCCTGGCTCTGCTGGGCGGCACCGCCCTCGGCGCCACCATGGCGGTCTGCGCGGTGGGCCTGGCGGTGATCGCTGGTCGCGCCGCGATCGCCGTTACGGCCGACGGCGGCGGCTGGAGGGCGGCAGCCATGCCGCTGGGCGTCGGATTCCTGGTCGCGGCCCTGGCCGAAGAGCTGGCCTTCCGCGGCTACCCGCTGCGGCGCCTCGCCGCCGCGACGGGCCCCGTTCCCGCCACCGCCGTCACCGCGCTCGGCTTCGGGCTGTTGCACCTCGGGAATCCCGGCGCCACGATGTTTTCGACCGTGAACGTCGCGCTCGCGGGCGTGTGGCTCGCCGCCGCACTGTTCTCGCCGGGCGCGATGCCGCTCGCCTGGGGCACGCATTTCGGGTGGAACGCGACCCTGGCCCTCGGGTTCGCGGCGCCGGTGAGCGGCTACGCGTTTCCGCTGCCGGCGCTCGCGTATCGTCCGGGTGCGCACGCGTGGATCGACGGCGGGGCCTTCGGGCCGGAGGGCGGCGTCGTCAGCACGCTGGTGATGCTCGCGGGCAGCGCGGCCCTGGTCGCGTGGAGCGGGCGCGCCCCGCGCGTGGAGCGGGAGACCGCGCTGTGAGCCGGGCGGCGGTGGTGGGGGCTGGGACGATGGGGAACGGCATCGCCCACGTGTTCGCGCAGCACGGGTGGGACACGGCGCTGATCGACGTGGCGCCCGGTCTGCTCGAGCGGGTGATCGGGATCATCCGGGCGAACCTGGAGCGTCAGGTGAAGAAGGGGACGCTCACCGCCGAGCAGCGCGACGCCGCGCTGGGGCGCATTCGCACGGCGTCGAGCCTCGACGCGGTGGCCGACGTGGAGCTCGTCGTGGAGGCCGCAACCGAGCAGCCCGACGTTAAGTTCCGGATCTTCCGCGACCTGGACCGGCTGGCGCCGCCCACCGCGATCCTTGCCACCAACACCTCGTCGATCTCGATCACGACGATCGCCGCCCAGACGCGGCGGCCCGCGCGGGTGATCGGGATGCACTTCATGAATCCGGTGCCGGTGATGCAGCTCGTCGAGGTGATCCGGGGGCTCGAGACGGACGACGAGACTGTGGTGAAGGTTGTGGAGGTTGTGGAGGCGTTGGGCAAGACCGCCGTCCTGGTCAACGACGCGCCCGGATTCGTATCCAACCGCGTCCTCATGCCGATGATCAACGAGGCCGCGTTCTGCGTGATGGAAGGCGTGGCGACGCCCGAGGCGGTCGACACCGTGATGAAGCTCGGCATGAACCATCCCCTCGGGCCGCTGGCGCTCGCCGATCTGATCGGCCTGGACGTGTGTCTCGCGATCCTCGAGGTGCTGCAGCGCGACCTGGGGGACGACAAGTACCGTCCCGCGCCGCTGTTGCGAAAACTGGTCGCGGCGGGGCGGCTCGGTCGCAAGAGCGGGCGCGGCTTCTATGTCTATCGCGATTGAGCCCGCGGGTCTCTCGGAGACGCAGCGCCAGATCATCGAGCTGGCGCGCGAGTTCGCGCGCACCCGCATCGAGCCGTTCGCGGCCGAGTGGGACCGCACCGCCCACTTCGCCCGTGACGTGATCAACGCGCTCGGGGAGCTGGGGTTTCTCGGGATGTGCGCGCCCGAGGAGTGCGACGCACTGGAAGAGATCGCGGCGGCGGACGCGAGCATCGCGGTGTCGCTCTCCATCCACAACGCCATGCCCACGACGATGCTCGTGCGCCACGGGACGGCGGCACAGAAAGAGCGGTTCCTCAAGCGGATGGCCCGGGGCGAGCTGCTGGCGGGGTTCGCGCTCTCGGAGCCCGAGTCCGGCTCCGATGCCGCCGCGCTGCGCACGCGGGCGGTGCGGGACGGCGACCACTGGGTGCTCTCGGGGACGAAGGCGTGGGCGACGAACGGCGCCACGGCCGACCTCCTGATGGTGCTGGCCCGCACGGAGCGCGGCATCTCCGCCTTCATTGTGCCCACCGACACGCCGGGTTATCGTCCGGGGAAGCCCGAGGAGAAGATGGGCCTGCGCGCCTCCAACACGGTCGCGCTCGCGCTCGAGGACGTGCGCCTGCCGGCCGACCATCTGGTGGGCGAGGACGGGGCGGGGTTCGGGTACGCGATGGAGGGCCTCGACGCTGGCCGGCTGGGGATCGCGGTGCAGGCGGTGGGCATCGCGCGGCGCGCGCTCGAGCATGCGGTGGCGTACTGCGACGAGCGCAAGCAGTTCGGCCGGTCGTTGCGCGAGTTCGAGGGCGTGCAATTCAAGCTCGCCGACATGGCCACGCGGGTGGAGGCGGCGCGCGCATTGGCCCACCTGGCGGGCGCGCGTCGCGACCGGGGCGAGGACGTCACCACCTCGGCGAGCATGGCCAAGCTGTTCGCTTCCGAGACCGCGATGTGGGTCACGACGCAGGCGGTGCAGCTGTTCGGCGGGTACGGCTACATGCGCGACTTCCCCGTGGAAAAGCTGTTCCGGGACGCCAAGGTGACGGAGATCTATGAGGGGACCAGTGAAATCCAGCGGATCCTCATCGCCCGCGGGCTCTATCCCCGTGGCTGAGGCGATCCTTGCCTGAGCGGATTTACGTCGGCGCCGACCACGCCGGCTTCCAGCTGAAGGGGCAGCTCGTGGATGAGCTCACGCGGCTCGGCTACGAGCCGGTGGACGTGGGGCCGCAGACGATGGACCCGGCCGATGATTTTCCCGACTACGGCCGCCCCGTGGCGGAGGCCGTCAGCACCGGGAAGGCGCGGCGCGGGGTGCTGACCTGCGGCACCGGGCTCGGGATGGCGTATGTGGCGAACCGGTTCCCGCGCGTGCGCGCGGCGGTGGCCTGGAGCCCGGAGATCGCGGAGCTGGCGCGCAAGCACAACGACGCCAACGTGCTCGTGTTGCCCGCGCGGTTCGTGAGCGAGGAGGAAGGGTTGCAGATCCTGCACACATGGCTCGACACCGCCTTCGAGGGCGGGCGCCACGAGCGGCGCGTGGCCAAGATCGACTCATGATCGACCGGCGCACCTCGCTCGCCAAGGCCGACCCTGAGATCGCGCAGCTCATCCGCCGCGAGGTAGAGCGGCAGGAGCACGGCCTCGAGCTCATCGCGAGCGAGAACTTCGTCTCCGTCGCCGTGATGGAAGCGATGGGCACGGCCCTCACGAACAAGTACGCCGAAGGGCTGCCCGGGAAGCGCTACTACGGCGGGTGCGAGGTGGTCGACGAGGTCGAGCAACTCGCCATCGACCGCGCCAGGGCTCTGTTCAAGGCGGAGCACGTCAACGTGCAGCCGCACTCGGGGGCGCAGGCCAACATGGCCGCCTACCTCGCGGTCGCCAAGCCGGGCGACACGTTGCTCGGCCTGGCGCTGCCGCACGGCGGCCACCTGACGCACGGCGCGGCCGTGAACTTCTCGGGCACGCTATTCCGGGCGACGCATTACGGGGTGCGGGAAGAGACCGGCCGGATCGACTACGACCTGGTGCGTGAGATCGCCCGGCGCGAGCGGCCGCGCCTCTTGATCGGTGGCGCGTCCGCCTACGCCCGGGTGATCGACTTCGCGGCGCTCAGGAGCATCGCCGACGAGGTGGGCGCCGTCTTCGTCGTGGACATGGCCCACATCGCGGGTCTCGTGGCTGCGGGAATCCATCCATCGCCCGTGCCGCACGCGCAGATCGTCACGACCACCACCCACAAGACGCTGCGGGGCCCGCGGGGCGGTCTGATCCTGTGCCAAGAGCGGTTCGCGAAGGACGTGGACAAGCAGGTGTTCCCGGGGCTGCAGGGTGGACCGCTCGAGCACGTGATCGCCGCGAAGGCCGTGGCGCTGGGCGAGGCCATGACCCCCGAGTTCAAGCGGTACGCGCGGCAGGTGGTGCAGAACGCGCAGGCGCTGGCCCAGGCCCTGATGGAGCGCGGCTACGCCATCGTGTCGGGGGGAACCGACACCCATCTGATGCTGGTGGATCTCCGGCCCAAGCAGGTGACTGGGAAAGAGGCCCAGGAGCTGCTCGACCGGGCGGGGATCACTGTGAACAAGAACACGATTCCGGGAGATCCGCAGAAGGCCTTCGTCACGAGCGGGATCCGCATCGGCACGCCGGCCGTGACCACGCGAGGGTTCACCGAGACGGAGATGCATACCGTGGCGACACTCATCGACACCGTGCTCACCAGCAAGGACGACGCCACCATCGCGCAGGTCAAGGCGGCGGTGCGCGAGCTGACGGAGCAGTTCCCACTGTACGCGGCACCGGCCCGCGCGACCGCGGCGGCGCCCCATGGCTGAGACCGGCGGCTCGTCGGGGGGGCAGCGCCCCTCGCGCGGCTCGGGCTCGCTCACGGTCCATCCGGCCGAGGAGCTCGAGGTCTATTTCAACGAAGTGGCCCACGGTCGCCCCGTGGGCTTCGTCGCCTCCGCCAAGTGGAAGCCCCCCACCGACATCTTCGAGACGGACGACGCGCTCGTGGTCTACATGGATATCGCGGGCATGCGCTCGGAAGACTTCAGCGTCGAGTACGTGGACGGGATCCTCACGATCGCCGGGGAGCGCAAGGCCCGGCGCAACGAGGGGAAGCCCCACTACCACGCGATGGAGGTGCAGGTCGGCCCGTTCGAGCGCCGCTTCCGCCTGCCCGTCCCGGTCGACCCCGAGAGCATCCGCGCGAGCTACGAGCAGGGCTTCCTCGAAGTGTGGCTCGCCAAACTGCCGGCGCGCCTTTCGGGGCCGGCGTCGGTCCGGGTGCAGTAAGTGGATCGTCTGCCCGTCCTGCCGCTGGGGCGGCTGGTCGTTTACCCGCACGTCGTGCTGCCGATGGCGCTCACCGACCCGTTCGCCGTGCAGCTCATCGACGAGGTGGTGCAGGGTAACAAGCGCCTGCTGCTGGGCGTGGTGAAGCCGCTGGGTGGGACCGAGCCACCCGAAGGAGCCGTCATGCACGCGCGGGCCGACGAGCTGTACGAGGTCGGCACGCTCAGCACGGTCGTGCGCATGCTGAAGCTGGGCGATGGCTCGGTGCGCGTCATGGTGCAGGGCCTGGAGCGCGCCCGGCTGCAGGAGATCACCCCCGCCGAGCACTGGCTGGTGGCGGCCTATGAGACGTTCGCTGGCGCCCAGCCGGAGGATGCGCGCACCGAGGCGCTCAAGCGCACCGTGCACGCCCAGTTCTCCCGCGTGATCGACATCGCCCCCTATCTGGGCGAGGAGCTGCACGAGGTGCTCGTCGGCATCAACGACGCCGACAAGCTGGCCGACTTCGTGGCCGCGAATCTCGACCTCGCCCTCCCGGCCAAGGCCGAGCTGCTCGCCATCGACGACGTCAATCGCCGCCTGGAGCGGCTGGCGGAGCTGCTTGGCCAGGAGCTGCAGGTGCTGGAGGTCGGCAGCCAGATCCAGGAGAAGGTGCGGACGCGCCTGGACCAGAACCAGCGCGAGTACGTGCTGCGCGAGCAGTTGCGCGTGATCCGCCAGGAGCTGGGCGAAGAGGACGCGGACGACGAGCTGACCGAGCTGTCGCACCGGCTCGACGCCGCCGGCCTGCCCGAGGAAGCCGCCAAGGTGGCCGAGCGCGAGCTGAAGCGGCTGCGGCAGATGTCGCCGCAGTCGGCCGAGTACCACGTCGCGCGCACCTACCTCGAAGTGTTCGCGACCCTGCCGTGGACCCGCACGTCCGAAGACCGGCTCGACCTGAAGGCCGCGCGCGACATCCTCGACCGCGATCACTACGATCTCAAGACGGTGAAGGAGCGGATTCTCGAGTATCTCGCCGTGCGCACGCTCAACCGGGCGGCGCGCGGCAGCATCATGTGCTTCGTCGGGCCGCCGGGCGTGGGTAAGACGTCGCTCGGCCAGAGCATCGCGGAGGCGCTGGGCCGCCGCTTCACCCGCGTGTCGCTGGGCGGCGTGCGCGACGAGGCGGAGGTGCGCGGCCACCGCCGCACGTACGTCGGCGCGCTCCCGGGACGCATCATCCACGCGCTGCAGCGCTGCGAGACGCGCAACCCCCTGCTGATGCTCGACGAAGTCGACAAGATGGGTGCCGACGTGCGCGGCGATCCGACCGCCGCGCTGCTCGAGGTGCTCGACCCGACGCAGAACGGCGCCTTCGTGGACCACTACCTCGAGGTGCCGTTCGACCTGTCGGGGGTCATGTTCATCGCGACCGCCAACAGTCTCGCCCCGATCCCCGACCCGCTGCTCGACCGCATGGAGGTGCTCACCTTGCCCGGGTACACCCCGGGCGAGAAGCTGGCGATCGCCAAGCGCTACCTGCTCCCGCGCCAGCTCGTCGAGACGGGCCTCACCGCGGAGCGGGCGGGCATCGCCGACGGTGCGCTGGAGCGGCTCATCGCCGAATACACGCGCGAAGCCGGCGTGCGCCAGCTCGAGCGCGAGATCCAGGGCGTGCTCCGCAAGGCCGCGCTGGACGTGGTCGAGGGACGCGCGGCCACGGTCAAGATCACCGCCAAGAACATCGAGAAGTACGCCGGCCAGCCCAAGGTGCAGAGCGAGGTCGCCGGCCGCTCGCCGGAAGTGGGTGTGGCGACCGGACTCGCGTGGACGCCGGTGGGCGGCGACATCATGTTCATCGAGGCGATTCAGATGCCGGGCAAGGGGCTGATCACCCTCACCGGGCAGCTGGGCGACGTCATGAAGGAATCCGCTCAGGCGGCGTGGAGCCTGCTGCGCGCCCGTGCCGGTCCGCTCGGGATCCCGCTCGAGGCGTTCACGCAAACCGACGTGCACCTGCACCTGCCGGCGGGCGCGGTGCCCAAGGACGGCCCGTCGGCGGGGATCGCCATCGCCACGGCGCTGGCGTCGCTCTTGTGCCGCCGCCCGGCGCGCCACGACGTCGCGATGACCGGGGAGCTGACGCTGCGCGGCCGCGTGCTGCCGATCGGCGGGCTCAAGGAGAAGCTGACGGCGGCCGCCCGCGCCGGCGTGAAGACGGTGCTCGTGCCGGCCCGGAATCGGAGCGACATCGTGGAGGTCCCGGACGAGGTGAAGCAGCTGCTCCAGATCACGCCCGTGGAAACGATCGACGAGGTGCTCGACCTGGCGCTGCTCGAACCGCGCCCCGCCCGGCCCGTGGCCGTGCGGGCCCGGCCCTCGGGGCCGACGGAGGCCCGGCCGTGAGCGACTTCGCCACGCTGGAGGAGGTGTTCGCGCGCATCGGGCAGCAGGAGGGGCGCTACGCCGAGCGCGGCTACCTGTTCGTGCTGGCGGCGCTCGAGTACGCTCAGGGCAAGCTCCCCGAACGGCGCCACCTCTCCGGGGCCGAGCTCGCCTGGGCCTGCCGCGACTTCGCGCTCGACCAATTCGGCCTGCTCTCGCCGACTGTCCTCGCGCACTGGGGTATCACCAGCACCGACGACCTCGGCCGCATCGTCTTCACGCTGATCGATGTCGGACTGCTGGCCCGCCAGCCCAGCGACAAGCCCGAGGACTTCGAGCGGGTGTACGATTTCGCCGAGGTGTTCCGCTCCGGCTACCGCTGGCCCGGCGTGGAAGGTGGGTAGCAGGGGTCGGATCGGGCGAAGGGGGGTGCCGCATGGAGGACGTGAAAGAATGGCCCGCCTGCCGGAAGTGTCAGCAAGGTCTCCTGATCCCGTTGTCGGACTACGGTCGCGACGGGGCGCCGATTACGTACAAGGCCTGGGTCTGCACCAACCCGGACTGCGGGTTCAACATACGCATCGATAACGGAGAGATTTCCTTCGGTCGGGCGATCGGGCAGAGCTTCAAGTAAGCTTGGACGCCGTGCGCGCGCCCGCCGTGAGCGGGCGCTTCTACCCCGGAGTGCCGACACAGCTCGAGCGCACCGTGCGGGAGCTGCTCGAATCGGTGCGTGACGCGCGGCCCGCGCCGGCGCGCGCGGCCGTCGCGCCGCACGCGGGCTATCTCTATTCGGGGCTCACGGCGGCGCATGTGTTCGCGCGCCTCGAGATCCCGCCGCTCGTCGTGATCCTCGCGCCCAATCACACGGGCGTGTGCCGGGCGCGCGGCGGGGCGTCGCTGTGGGAGGCGGGCGCGTTTCGCACGCCGCTGGGCGACGTGGGCGTCGACGAGGAGTTCGCCCGGGCGCTCGTCGCCGCATCACCCCTCGTGGGACCCGACCACGCGGCCCACGCCGCTGAACACGCCGTCGAGGTCGAGCTGCCGTTCCTCCAGCAGCGGCGCGCCGACGTGCGGATCGTGCCGCTGGTGCTCGCGTGGGACGCGTGGGAAGGCTGCCGCGAGCTGGGCGAGACGCTGGCGGGGCTCGTGGGACGCTGGCCGCAGCCCGTGTTGCTGCTCGCGTCGAGCGACCTGAATCACTATGAGCCCGCCGCCGTCTCGGAGCGCAAGGACCGGCGCGCGCTCGAGGCGGTCGCCGCCCTCGACGGCGCGGAGCTGCTCGCTCGCTGCCGCCACGAAGCGATCTCGATGTGCGGCCGGGCGCCCGCGGCCACCGTGCTCGTCGCGGCGCGGGCGCTCGGAGCTCGAGCGGCCGAGGTGGTGCATTACAGCCACTCCGGCATGGTGACGGGGGACGAGGAGGCCGTGGTGGGCTACGGAGGGGTGGTGATCCCGTGAACCCGATCCCCGTGCTGTCCGCGACCGAAGCCGCCGCGTGGGATGCGGCGGCCCGCACTCAGTACCGCATTCCGTCGCGCGTCCTGATGGAGGCCGCGGGACGCGCCGTCGCCTACGTGCTGCTGCACGAGTACCCTGCGGTGCTCGCCCGCGGCGCCCTCGTCGTCGCCGGCGCCGGCAACAACGGCGGCGACGGCTGGGTGGCGGCGCGAGCCCTGAACGCGGGCGGCGTGCCCGTGTGGGTGGCCGCCCTCGACCCCAAGACGGACGATGCGATCGACAACCGCGCGCTGGCGCGCGTGGACGGCGTGCGCGAGATCGGGCGCGATGAGCCGTGGCCCGCCGCGGCCGTGGCGGTGGACGCCCTGCTCGGCACCGGCGCGTCGGGGCCGGCCCGGGGCGACGTGCTCGCCCTGGCGCAGCGGCTCGTCACGTACGGTGCGCCCATCGTCGCCCTCGACGGGCCGACGGGGCTCGATCTCTCGAGCGGGGAGGCGCACGGTCCCGTGCGCGCCGCGCTGTCGGTCACCTTCGGCGGCGCGCGCCGCGGGCATCTGCTGGCCCGGGACTGGTGTGGCAAGCTGATCATCGTGGACATCGGCTTCCCGCCGCCCGATCCCGCCTGGCCCGTGCTCGTGAGCGATCTCTGGGCCGGCGCGCGGCTCCCCAGGCTCACGCCCACGATGCACAAGGGCGACCGCGGCCGGGTCACCGTGGTCGGCGGCTCCAACGGGATGACGGGCGCCGCGCTCCACACGGCGCGCGCCGCCCTCGCCGCCGGCGCGGGACTCGTGAAGCTCGTCGCCGCGCAGGAAACGATCGCCGCGGCCCGCGCCAGCCTGCCCGATGTCCTGACCGTCGAGTCCGCTCTCGGACCGGAGCTCGAGGCCGACGCCGCAGACGCGCTCGAATGGGCCGATGCCGTCGTGGTCGGGCCCGGGCTGGGGCGCGAGCCGCCGCGGACGCCGTTCCTGCAGGCCGTGCTCGGTCGCCGCCCGGTTCCGACCGTGCTCGACGCGGACGCCCTCGCGCTGTTCCACGGCCCTCCCCCCGAGCGACCGCTGGTCCTGACACCGCACCTGGGGGAGTTCCGGGCGCAGTTCGGCGATCAACTGGCTGACGCAGCGGCCAACGACCGCTGGGCCGCTGCGGCCAAGGCCGCCCAGCGGGTGAAGGGGACCGTGGTGCTGAAAGGCGTGCCGACCGTGATCGCCGACCTGCGCGGGCCGGCGCACGTGGTGGCGAGCGGCAACCCAGGGCTCGCGACCGGTGGCTCGGGCGACCTGCTCGCCGGCTTCATCGGCGCGTTTCTGGCGCGCGGCAGCGCAGGGCCCGAGGCGGCCGCGCTCGGCGCGCACGCCCTGGGCCGCGCCGCCGAGCACGGCGCCCGCCAGTGGACCGCGCGCAGCCTGCGGCCCGCCGACGTGCTCGCCGCGCTCCCCGAGATCTGGCGAGCCTGGGCGAGCCCGCAGCCGCCCGGGGGGGGGCCCCCCGTCCTGGCGGTGCTGGAGCCACCGGAGACGGCGTGAGCGCTGGGGAGCGGGCGCTCCGCCTGGGACCGGGCGGAGAGTTCGACCGTCTGCGCGCCATCTACGCGAGCCTCGGCGCCGTCGGTCGCGGGTTGGGAGACGACTGTGCGCTCGTCCGCATCGGGTCGCGCACCATCGCCCTCAGCATCGACCTTTCCCTCGAAGGCGTGCATTTCCGGACCGAGTGGCTCTCGCTCCGGGAAATCGGCTGGCGGGCAACCGCCGCGGCTTTGTCCGATCTGGCGGCCGAGGGGGCGCAGCCACTCGGCGTGCTGGTCTCGGTGGGACTGCCCGGAACAGGCCGGGGAAGGGGGCAGGGCCGGCGAGATCCTGCGACCGAAATCATGTCGGGCGTGGGCGCCGCCACGCGGAGTGTCGGAGCGAGGGTCCTCGGGGGAGACCTGGTCCGCTCCTCCCGCTATCTGGTGGATGTGTGCGTGCTCGGGCTCGCGGCCCGGCCGGTGCGGCGCAGCGGCGCGCATGCGGGTGACGGGCTGTGGGTGACGGGCCAGCTGGGGGGCGCGGCGCTCGCGCTCGCCGCATTCCGCGCTGGCCGGCGTCTCGCTCCCGCCGTGCGGCGCCGGTTCGCCCGCCCCGCGCCGCGCATCGCCGCCGGGGTCTGGCTCGCGCGGCGCGGCGCGCACGCGATGATCGATGTCTCGGACGGACTCGCGTCGGACGCGGGGCACGTCGCCGCGGCGTCGGGCGTCCGGATCGAGATCGAGCTGGAGGGGATGCCGTGCTGGCCCGGTGTGACGCCGCGCGCCGCCGTCCGGAGCGGAGAGGAGTACGAGCTGCTCGTCGCGCTGTCTCCCCGGTTTGGCGAGCGCGACGCCCGGGCGTTCCGGCGCGCGACGGGTCTGCGGCTCACCCGCATCGGTCGCTGCGTGGCGGGTCGGGGAATAGGGATGACGGATCACGGGCGACCCACGACCCCCCCGGCCGGGTTCGACCACTTTCGCGGCGGATGATCCGCACCGCCTGGTTCGCCCTGGTCCTCGTGATCTCGAGCGCGATTCACGCCACGGGGGTGATCGTGGCCGCGCTCGTGGGCGTGAAGCGGCGGCCCGGCGGAGTCTACGACTGGGGCACGAACGACTGGTCGCGCGACCTGCTGCGCGCGGCCGGCACACCGGTGCGGGTGGTGGGGCTCGAGCGCGTGCCCGCCGGTCCCGTCGTGTACGCGTCGAACCACTCGTCGATGTTCGACATCTGGGCGCTCGCGGCCACCCTCCCCGGCTCAGTCCGGTTCGTGGCGAAGCAGGAGTTGGCGCGCATCCCGCTGCTGGGCCCCGCCATGATCACCGCCGGGCACATCATGATCGACCGGGCGCACCCCGCGCGGGCGATAGAGGCGTACCAGCGGGCGGCGGCGGTGATCGGCAGCGGCATCTCCGCCGTGGTGTTCCCCGAAGGCACGCGCAGCCGTACCGGCGAGCTGCTGCCGTTCAAGAACGCCCCGTTCGGTCTCGCGATCGCGGCGCGGGTCCCGGTCGTGCCCGTCTACGTACGCGACACGTTCACCATCATGCCCAAGGGACGTTTTTTCCTGCGGCCCCGGCCGATCCGCATCGAGATCGGCGAACCGATCTCCACGGTCGACCTGACGCTCGAGCGGCGCCAGGAGCTGCGCGACCGCGTGCGCGCGGCGGTGGTTCGCCTCAAGGCGCGCGTTGACGCGGACGGGTCCGACCGCTAGGGTACGGGCCATCATGAGCACGATCATTTCGGTGCACGCACGCGAGATCCTCGACAGCCGGGGCAACCCGACCATCGAGGCGGACGTCACGCTGTCGAGCGGCGCCGCCGGCCGGGCCGCGGTGCCGAGCGGGGCCTCCACCGGAGAGCACGAGGCGGTCGAGCTGCGCGACGGCGATCAGAAGCGCTTCGGCGGGAAGGGCGTGCTCGAGGCGGTGAAGAACGTCAACGAAGTCATCGCGCCCCGGCTCGAGGGCATGACGGCAGAAGATCAGATCGTGGTCGATTACGCGATGCTCGATCTCGACGGCACGCCCAACAAGAGCCACCTCGGTGCCAACGCCGTCCTGTCCGTCTCGATGGCCGTGGCGCGGGCGGCGGCCCAGGATGCCGGGCTCACGCTGTACCGCTATCTCGGCGGGCCGGTGCGCAACGTGCTCCCCGTGCCGATGATGAACATCCTCAACGGCGGGGCGCATGCCGCCAACAACGTCGACTTCCAGGAGTTCATGATCGTCCCGATCGGCGCGGAGTCGTTCGCCGACGGCCTGCGCACCGGGGTCGAGGTGTTCCACGGACTCAAGAAGGTGCTGGCCAAGCGCAATCTCTCGACCGCCGTGGGAGACGAAGGCGGCTTCGCGCCCAATCTCCCGAGCGACGAGGCCGCGCTCGAGGCGGTGATCGCCGGCATCGAAGGCGCGGGCTTCGAGCCCGGGAAGGACGTGGCCATCGCGCTCGATCCGGCCGCATCCGAGCTGTATCAGGACGGCGCCTACGTGTTCAAGAAGAGCGGGGCAGGGTCGAAATCGGCGGACGACATGATCGCGCTCTACAAGAGCTGGATCGACCGGTACCCGATCGTCTCGATCGAAGACGGCCTGGCGGAGGACGACTGGACGGGGTGGGCGAAGCTCACGGAGTCGCTGTCGGCGCGCGTGCAGCTCGTGGGCGACGACCTGTTCTGCACCAACGTCGAGCGGCTCGACCGCGGCATCGAGGAAGGCGTCGCGAATGCGATCCTCATCAAGCTGAACCAGATCGGGACGCTCACCGAGACGCTGCAGTGCATCGAGCACGCGCGCTCCAACGGATACGGCGCCGTGATCTCGCACCGCTCCGGCGAGACGGAAGACACGTTCATCGCGGATCTCGCGGTCGCGACCGGCGTAGGTCAGATCAAGACGGGCAGCGCCTCGCGCTCGGACCGCGTCGCCAAGTACAACCAGCTGCTGCGTATCGCCGAGGACCTGGGGGACGCGGCCTACTATCCCGGCCGCCACCTGTACGGCCTGTGACCCGGCCGCGTCTGATCGGCCTCGGCGCGGGGCTCGTGCTCGCCGGACTTGCCTTCCAGGCCGGAGAGTACAGCACGCTCGACTGGCTCACGCTGCGCCGCCAGCGGACCGAGGAGCGTCGTGCAGTGCGCGACCTCGAGGTGGAGCTCGACTCGCTGCAACGTCTGGCTCGCGGACTCGAGGAGGACCCCGCCGCTCAGGAGCGCGCGGCGCGGGAGCAATTCGGGATGATCCGGAAGGGAGAGCTGCTGTATCGCCTGGTGCCGCCGCCCTGACGCTCGTCAGGGAATCGCGATGCCGCCGGAGAGCGTGATCGCTTCCATCGTTTCGTTCCCCCCAGGCCCCCCGAGCAGCGCGTCGTCCATCCGGTAGGAGAGGCGCAGCCAGACACGCTGCTGCGGCGGCTGGAACACGACGCCCGCTTCGCCCCCCTGGATCCGGCCGGCCCCGGTGGGCAGGTTCACCTGCGAGGCGAGGGCGCGCCACACCTCGAGATAGGTCCCCAGCTGCCCCACCACGATGGGCGCGTCGACACGCGCGCGCGCCTGCCAGAACACCCAGCGCTCCGTGGTCGAATCCGTCACGTACGCCCGCACCACGGGCCCGGCGGTCATCTCGAGCCAGGGCAGCAGCCGCCCGCCCACGAACACGGTTCCCTGCACGAGGTCGAGCTGTGGCGCCGCTCCTCCGGAGGCGCCCGCGGGCTTGAGCTGGCCTTCCAGCAGTCCCAGGCCGAACAACCAGCCGTTGACGGCGATCCGCCCCTCAGCGCCGAACCCGGGACCGCGCAACGACGCGCGCGTGACGCCCGTGTCGCTGTGCACCCACATCATGAACGCATCCCCTCGCAGGCCGATGCTGGGGCGGCGCTGCGCAGGAGCGCGCACGTCGCGGCGAGTGTCCTCACGGAGCCCGCTCGGCGACCGTCACCGGCCCGGCGCGAATCAGCAGGCGCGCCGCCCCGCGGCGTTTGGCGTTCTCGGTTTTCACGGCGTCGACGCGTCGCTGCCATTCCGCGCGCGCCGGCGCGTTGGCGCGAATGTTGGCCTCGATCGGCCGGGGTTGGTGTGCGAAGAATCCCACCAGCCCTGCGATGCTGACGGCCGCGGCCACGGCGAACCGGGCCCCCGTGGCCTCGCCGCTGCGGCCGAACAGCGAGGGGAGCGCCACCACGGCGCCGCCCGCGACGGCTCCCGCGGCCAGCGAGCCCAGTGCCTGCGTCGCCGACGTACGCTCCGGCAGGAGCGCTGGCGCGGTCGGCGGCGGCGGCCAGGGGAGCGTATCGGGCGGCACCTGCGTGATGTCGAGCATGACCTGGAGCGGACGCGGCCCGTCTTCCAGCGGCGGGCGCGGGGCCACATGCAGCACGTAACGGCCCTCCTCCGGGAGCGTGCCGGCCGCCGTGAGGCCGTCCCATTTCACCGCGAGACTGTCGGCGACCGGTCCGTCGTACAGCATGCGCACCAGCGTCCCGTCGTCGCGCGCCAGCGTCGCCGTCACCGACTGCACCGACGTCGTGACCAGACGCGCGGTGAACCACTCGAGGCGGGCGTGCAGCTCGGTGACGGGCGGGACCTGCACGCTCAGGACCTTGGTCGAGCGACGCACTTCCTCGTACAGGTTGGTGACCTGCGGCGGGAAAATGAGATCGTCCGGCCGGTAGCGCGGATCGAGCCGCACCAATGCCCGAAAGGCCGCGGCGGCGGAATCGCGCTGCTGCTGGAACAGCTCCGTGGCCGCGAGATACGACAGGGCCCGCGCTCGTTGCGAGTCGGGAAGCGCGCTGGGCTCCCGGCGCAGCAGGCTCTCGCGCAACAGCGCCACCGCGGCATCGTACTCGAGCTTTTGATAGGCGCGGACACCCTGCTGCAGCAGATCGCTGGCCGACTGGGCCGGCAGCCGTACGGTCGCGGCGACGAGGAGCGCGAGGGCCAGCAGGGCACGGGGCACCGTCAACGCTCCACCAGGGCGATGTCCGTGATCCGCAGCCGCTGGCCGGCGGCCAGCTCGATCATGCGCTCATACGGACGGAACCCGTCGCGCTCGACTCGCAGACGGTGCGATCCCGGTGGCACCTGAAGATCGATCTGCGGCGTGTTGCCCACCGGTTGGCCGTCGAGGTACACGCTCCCCCAGGGAATCGAGTTGACCGACAGCAGGGCCGGCTCCGAGGGTCGTGGCGCCGGCCGCGCGACGCGCGGCGGCGCCGGGGAGACCGCCGGGGTGGTGCGCCGGACCACTGGTGTCCGTTTGATGGGCGTGGGCTCCGGGCGGCGCGCCGTCTCGCGCCGGGGCTCGGGCGGCGGTGGCTCGACGGCGCGCGGGGCCGGCGCAGCCGCCGGGGGCTCGCGCTCCGCGATCCCCGCGGTGTCGACGCCGCGGCGCTCGGGTGCGGGCGAGGGCACCGACTCGGCCGCCGGAATGCTGGCGTCGTAGGTGCTCGTCTGGGAGGCCGGCGCGGACGACGTGCCGAGCCAGACCGCGCCGCCCAGGACGATGATCACGCCGGCGGCGACGATGAAGCGCGCGGTGTGACGCGTCGGCGGAGGCGGCGGCCGCTCTATCTCGTCGTCTTGCTCGTCGTCGTCGGCGACGATCACGACCGGCGAGCGCGGGCCCCGCCCCCGCTGCTGCGGCGTCGCTTCGAACCAGGACGCCGCGGGCGCGGCCGCCGGCGCGGCAGCCATGGGGCCGCCCAGGGCGGTGACGAAGTCGAGCACCGTGGGAAACCGCTCGGCGGGCCGACTGCTCAAGGCCCGGCGCAGCGCCTGCGACACGTGCAGGGGAATGTCGCTGCGGCCGTCCAAGAGTCTCGAGAGCGGGGGCGCGTCGCGCACCGGCGTTCCCGTCAAGCACTCGTACGCGAGCGCCGCCAGCGCGTACTGATCGGCGCGCGGCCCGGGCTCGCTCGCGCGTGCTTCGTCGGCTGGAACCTGCAACACGCCTCCGACCAGGAAGTCGCTCACCTGCACCCACTCGTTCGCGCCGACGTTGACACAGTCGGAGCGCAAACCGCCGTGCGCCAACCCCCGGCGGTGCGCGTGATCGAGCGCACTCGCTACCTGCTCCAGGATGCGGACGCAGGTCGCGAGCTCGAGCGCGCCCACGGTCTCGAGCATGCTCTCGAGCGACCGCCCGTCCGCCCGTTTGGTGGCGTACCACAGAAAATGGTCGGTGCAGCCGAAGCGAGACGGCGGGAGGATGTGCGAGTGCTCGAGCTGCATGGCGGCCTCGGCGGCGCGCGCGAACCGATCCGCCGCCGCTCCCAGCTGCTGGCGCGCGACGGCCTTGAGCGTCAACGGGCGATCGGCTTCCCAGGCGAGATACACGATCGGCTCGGGCGACCCGCGCAACAGCGTCTCGATGCGAAACTCGGCCGCCAGCTCGCGCCGCGCGTCGAGCTCGGTCGGCACGAAGTCGGGCTCCTCGGCCACGGCTGTCGGGGCCTGCGAGCCGCGCGGGTCGGTCGGCGTGGATCCCCCGGCCGGCGTGGCGCGCCGGCCGCGAGCGGAGCGGGCCGGGGGCGTGGGCTGGGCACCCTCGGTCGCCGCCGGCGCGTCGGGCGCATAGCCGCACAGCACGCAGGCCCGCGCGCCCTCGGGGATGTCGGCGAGCAAACAGCGGGGACAGCGCATTACGGCACCAGGACCGAGAATGGGACGCTCTCCATGGTGCCCAGCTGAGGATTGCTGGCCCTCAGCGTGTAATAGTCGGTCCCCGCCTGGTCGATGCTCAGGTCCGTGAAAATAGCGACGCCGTTCACCGCGGGTTGGAGCAGCGTACCGCCCAACGTACCTGGCTTGAGCAGGCCGCCGTTATGGCCGATGGCGATCGTCATGCTGCCGCTGAACGTGGTCACGATATTGTTCTGGTCGTCCACAGCCGCAACTCGCACCGGCGGCGAGATCGTCGCGCCTGGCGACGTGTTGGTCGGCTGTCCCACGAACGCAAGCTTGGTGGCCGGGCCGGGCGTCGAAGGCGGAGTCGCCGTGATGTCGAATGCGTCGCTCGTATCCGCGAGCGGGGATGCCGTCGCGGTGAGTGTATACCCCGTGCCGATCTGGTCGATACGTAAGTTAGCGAAAGTCGCGACACCGTTCACCGCGGCGACGTCCGTGGTGCCGGTCAGCTGCCCATCCCCCAGCAGGCCTCCGTTGTGACCAATGGCGACCTTCACCCTCCCCGTGAAGCTCGTCACCACGTTCCCGACCGAATCGAATGCCGTGACTTGCACCGGCGGCCGGATGATGCTGTCCTTCATAGTGCTGTCTGGTTGAGTCGTGAACTTGAGCTGGCTTGCCTGAGACCCCGCGCGCGATGCGCGCACGCCGCCGGAAGGCTGGAACAGCTTGTCGAAATGACAGCCGAGACCAACGGCCGCGAGCAACGCCAGGCGCAGTGTCTTCATAGCGCTTGGGGGCATGCAAGCGTCGGGGTGTAGGGAGATTTCCGGACGGCTCGCCGCGGTCGTGTGGCCTCGACGCAACGGGTGCGGCGAAAACACAACGGCCGGCGTCGATTCGACGCCGGCCGTATGCCTTGGTCTACCCCTTCCTCACGGACTCAAGTTGGCGAAGTCGATGAAGCTGGCGCCGCTCCCGTCGATGAGCGTCATGCTGTACCCGAACCCGCCCGGGCACGCAGGCCCGTCGGCAGGGAAGGTCTCGTGCCAGTTGGCCTGCAGGACTTCGCAGACCGTGTACGTACCGGCCGGGAGACCCGTGAAGGCATAGTTCCCTGAGGCGTCAGTCACTACCGAGCCCGACACCGGGCCGCTGAGCTGGACGCACCAGTTCGTCAGGCCAGGCCACGGCGAGGCGTCTTGGTACACCTGCCCGTTGATCGACACCGTGCCACCGCCCGCTGGAGCGCTCCCGCACGTCGGCGACGGCGCCGGCGGCGGGGGTGGAGGCGGCTGGGACGGAGGCGGAGGCGGAGGCGGATCCGCGACCGGGCACTTGGTAATGGTTTCGCCCGGGTGCAATGCCTGGCGCATCGCGCAATGGGCCGCGTCGTGACCCAGCCCCGGATTGTCGACCGACCCCGAAGCACGGCTTGGCCTGATCTGGCGCGTGGGTCTATCCTGGGCCACGCTCGCGACCGCCGGTATCGCGACCAAGGCGAGAAGGACCACGAATACTCGGTTCACAGTGTCTCTCCTAGCTCAGTAGGGCTGAGGAGGGGCGCTGCGCCCTCAGCGAACAGCCAAGTGGTGCGTATTTCCCTAGAACCACCCGGCACGATGAAGTTCGCGCAGACTGGCCTGGGGGGCTGTGTGGTGCATCACGCGGTTGCCTAACGTCAAGTGCACCGGGCACTTGGATGGAGCAAGCGCAATTTGTGCTGGGACAGGCGGGCCCTGCCGCCGCCGCGTGTGCTACGCTAGGTTGTTCTGCTGCACTTACGGCGGCGTAGCTCAGCTGGTTAGAGCAGCGGAATCATAATCCGCGGGTCGTCGGTTCGAGTCCGACCGCCGCTACTAGGAGCCAAGGCGTGCCTACGCCCGTCCCCGGGACGTACCGACCCCAGCGCGCCGTACTCCTCGGAACCCTCGTGCTGCTGCTTTGCACGTGTCGCTCTACCCGCACACCGGCGTGGCTGGCCGAGCGGGCTCGTCAGGAAGCCGAGTTGGCCGCGCGTTCCCCGGTACAGCACGATTTCCGCTTCACCGATCGCCGGCAGGAGAGCGGCATCACGTTCGAGAATCGCGTGGTGGACGACGCGGGCAAGAGATACAAGCTCGCGCACTACGACCACGGAAACGGACTGTGCGCCGCGGACGTGGACGGCGACGGTCTGCCCGATCTGTATTTGGTGACCCAGCTGGGCACCAACCAGCTGTGGAAGAACCTCGGGCAAGGCCGTTTCGTGGACATCACCGCCCGAGCCGGGTTGGCGATGCCGGACGAGATCGCGGTGGGGTGCGCGTTCGCCGACATCGACAACGACGGCGATCCCGACCTGTTCGTCACGACCGTGCGCCACGGGAACCGGCTGTTCGAGAACCTAGGCAACGGCACGTTTCGCGACATTACCGCGCAGGCGGGCGTGGGATACAGCGGCCACTCTTCCGGCGCAGTGTTCTTCGACTATGACGGCGACGGCCTGCTCGACCTGTTCGTGACCAACGTGGGTGTGTACACCAGCAACGTGCGGGGGCGGGGCGGCTACTATGTCGCGCTGGAGGACGCCTTCAGCGGCCATCTCCACCCGGAGCGCGCCGAAGCGAGCATCCTCTACCACAACTTGGGCGGCAACCGCTTCCAGGACGTCAGTCGCGAGGTCGGACTGGTGGACAAGAGTTGGAGCGGCGACGCCACGGCCGTGGACTTGAATGACGACGGGTTCCCCGACCTCTACGTGCTCGACATGCAAGGGGGGAATCACGTCTGGCTCAACGAAGGGGGCAAGCATTTTCGCGACGCAACCGCGCAGTACTTCCCGAAGACCCCGTGGGGCGCGATGGGAGTGAAGGTGTTCGATTTCAACGGCGACGGCCGGCTGGATGTCTTCACCACCAGCATGCACCCGGACATGTGGGTCAACATCCCCGCGGGCGATTGGGCGGCCGAGAGCCGCAAGGACGACTCCTCGCAGGTGGCGGGCCGTCTGTTCCCACAGGGGAAGGGCGGTTTCATCTTCGGCAACGCACTGTTCGCTAATCAGGGCGGCGGCCGCTTCGAAGAAGTTTCCGACAGCGTCGGAGTCGAGACGTATTGGCCCTGGGGGCCGAGCGTGGACGATTTCAACGCCGACGGCTGGGACGACATCTTCGTCGCGGCGGGCATGAACTTCCCGTTCCGCTACGGAAACAACTCGCTGCTCTTGAACGAGGGAGGGCATCACTTCCTTCCGAGCGAGTTCGTGCTGGGGGTCGAGCCGCGGCCCACCGGTACACAGCAGGTCTGGTTCACGCTCGAGTGCCAGGGCGTGGATCGGGGCCACCCCTTCTGTGCCGCCTGCGCTCATCCGGAGGCGACGGCGGGGGCGTGCCGGCTCGATGCCGCGGGCCACCTGACCATGATGGCCGCGCGCGGTAGCCGTTCCGCGGTGGCCCTCGACTTGGACGGCGACGGCGATCTCGACATCGTCACCAACGAGTTCAACGCCGGACCGCAGGTGCTGGTGAGCGATCTCGCGCAACGCCACCCGGTCCACTTCCTGAAGGTGCGGTTGCGCGGCACGCGCTCCAATCGCGAGGGGCTCGGCGCGCAGGTCACGGTCGTGCTTCCCGACGGGCGCCGGATATTGAAGCTGATGGATGGAAAGTCGGGATACCTCTCCCAGAGCGCCCTGCCACTCTATTTCGGCCTCGCGGGCGCTGACCACGCCGGAGCAATCGAAGTGCGCTGGCCGTCGGGTCGGCGCCAGCGCGTGGCTGGTCCCGTCCAATCCGGGCAGACGATCGACGTCGTCGAGCCGTAACCGCTAGCGCTGTTGCAGGTCCCTCCACACGACCGGCCGGATGTCGCGTGAGCGCTCGGCGGCGTACGCCTGCGCGGTACGCAGCAGGGCCTCGTATTCGGACCGCCACTCGGGCGGCATGTTGGCCCGAAAGTAGCCGGCCGTCATCACGTCGCCCGCGGGGCGCTCGGCCGTGCCGTGGCCCACCGCCACGACGTCGCCCAGAAAGCAGGTCGAGCTGCCGGTGTCCATCACGTTCACCACGCTGCACTCGAAGTGCGCGTAGCAGTCGTCCAACACCGGGACGCCGAGCGTGCCGGGTCGGTGCGCGATGCCGGCCAGCTTGTCGCGCGCCCGGCCGCTCACGAACCCGAGGCGGTGGATCAGCTCGAACTGATCGTCGCGCAGCAGGTGCAGCACGAAGCGACCGGTCTCGAAGATCAGGTCGTGGCTGAAGTTGAACTTGTGGATGTAGAGCGACAGCCGCGGCACGGTGGGAGCGATCGAAGCGCGCACGGCGCTGTCCGAGATCATGCCGTTGCGCTTGCCGTCACGCTGGCACGTGATCGCCACGACGGGCGAGGTCAGATGGCGCAGCAGCTGGTAAACCTGGTCGGGCTCGAGCTTTGGCATGGCCCTATTCTCGGGGCCCTGGAGGCGCGCGGCAAGGCGCCGCACCGCCGACCCGCCTATCATTTATACTACTGTATGACCCCGTTGCTCTCCCGCTTGCGCGACCATGTCGCCCGCCGCCGCCTCTTCGTCGGCGGGGGGACCGCGGTGGTGGCGGTGTCGGGGGGACCCGATTCGGTCGCGCTGCTCGACCTGGTGCACAGCCTCGCTCCGGAGCTCGGTCTCACGCTGGTCGTCGGGCACGCGGACCACGGGATGCAGGCGGGCAGTTCGAGCGTGGGACAGGCGGTCGCCGCCCTGGCGCGCCGGTACGGGTTGCCGTTCGAGCTGGGAGAGCTGCACCTCGGTCCGGACGCCACGGAAACCGCGGCGCGGCGAGCGCGCTACGCATGGCTCGCCGACGTGCGGCGACGCCGTGCGGCGCGCTACCTTGTGACGGCGCACCACCGCGACGACCAGGTCGAGACGATTCTGTTGCGGCTGCTGCGCGGGAGCGGGCCCGCCGGGCTCGCCGGCATGCCGGCGCGAGCCCGCGGCGGACTGGTGCGCCCGCTGCTGGCGTTCACGCACCACGATCTGGTCGAGCACGTCGCCGCGCGTGGCCTGCCGGTGCACCACGATCCCGCGAACCGCGATCCCCGGCACTTGCGGAGCTGGGTCCGCACGGTGCTGCTGCCGCTCGTGTCCGCGCGCCTGGGCGCGGGCGCGCGCGACGATCTGGCCCGCGCCGGCCGCGCGGCGGCGCTCGAGCGCCGCGCGTGGGACCGCGTGCTCCGCCACCTGCCGGATCTCGAGCTGCGGCTCGACGAGCATGGCTTCGACGTTGCTCGGGGGGCGCTGGCGGGCTATGATAACGCATTGGCCGTGGCCGTGTTGCGTGCCGCGGCACGGCGCGCGGGGTTGGTCCTGGGACCGAGACGGGCGCGGCAGCTGGTGCGGCTCGCACGGCGTCCGTCGGGGCGGCGCCAGGCGCTCGGGGGCGAGTGGGCGGCGGAGGTGGCGTTTGACCGGATCCGCGTGAGCCGCGCTGGCGCGCGGGAGGTTGGGGAGGTTGGGGAGGGTGGGGAGGTTGTGGAGGTGGTGGTGGATGACGAGCGGGGGCGCGCGCGGTTTGGTGAGTTCCGAGTGGAGTGGTCAGCGGAGCCGGCGCCCGAGCGGCTCGCCCGCGGTGACTGGACGACGTGGATCGCGGGGGGCGCGTGGGAGGTTCGGCGCCTGCGCCCGGGGGATGCGCTCGTACCGCTCGGTGGTGTCGGGCATCGGCCCGTACGGCGGTTGTTGATGGACGCGCGCGTGTCACGCAGCGACCGGGCGCACTACCCGATCGTCGCGCGCGGCGAAACCATTCTCTGGGTCCCCGGAATCTGCCGGAGTGCTGCCGACCTCCCGCGGCCTGGAACCCCGGCGGTGCGAGTGGATGTTACCAAGCACGACGAGCCTCAAGCAGACCGGCGGGCGTGAGCTCAAGCGGATCGTCTTCGACGAAGCGACGATCGCGAGCCGTGTCCGCGAGCTGGGTCAGGAGATCACCGCAGCGTATCCCGAAGGTGAGCTCCTCGTGCTCGGCCTCCTTAAAGGGAGTTTCATCTTCTTGAGCGACCTCGTACGCCGCATCGAGCGGCCGCTCCAGGTGGACTTCCTGGTGGCCGCGAGTTACGGCGCCGATACGATTTCGAGCGGGAACGTGCGGCTCCTGTACGATCCGGAAACGGAGCTGCGGGGTAAGCACATCCTGTTGGTGGAGGACATTGTGGATACCGGGAAGACGCTCAACCGCTTGGTGAGCCTGATGCGGGAGCGTGCCCCCCGGAGTCTGGAGATTTGCGCGTTGCTGCACAAGCATCTGGCCCCGCACCTCGAGCTCGAGCCGACGTTCGTCGGGTTCGACGCTCCGCGCGTATTCCTCGTGGGGTACGGGCTCGATCATGCCGAGAATTTCCGGCACCTCCCCTACGTGGCGAGCCTGGCCTGATGGTGAACCGCGTCCCGCCGCCGCGCGAATTCTCCTGGGCCCGCACCCTGCGGACGCTGTCGTTCTGGGCGTTGCTGATCGTGGGGTCGATCTTCCTCGTGCAGTTCGCCTCGAACCGCCGCCAGGAAGCGGTGGAGCTGTCGTACACGCCACAGTTCACCGAGCAGCTGGACAAGGGCAACGTCGCCGCGGTGGAAATCACCGACCGCCAGCAGGTGAAAGGGGACTTCCGCACGCCGGTCACGGTGGGCCGGCATACGGCCGAGCACTTCACCATGCTGCTGCCGTTCGAGTCCACCGACGCCTGGGTGAGCACCTTGCGGCAAAAGGGCGTCGACGTGCGGGCGCGCGAGGAGAAGCAGTCGTTCGGCGTGTTTCTCTTCAGCTTCCTGCCGTACCTGTTCATCATCGGCCTGCTGATCTTCATGGTGCGCCAGATGCAGCAGGGGGGGAACCGCGCGTTCGCGTTCGGCAAGTCGAAGGCCAAGCTGCTGGCAGGAGACACGCCGAAGGTCACCTTCGCCGATGTGGCCGGCGCCGACGAAGCGAAGCAGGAGCTCGAGGAGATCATCGATTTCCTCAAGGACCCGCAGAAGTTCCAGCGGCTGGGTGGGCGGCTCCCCAAGGGGGCGCTGCTGGTCGGTCCGCCGGGAACGGGGAAGACGCTGCTCGCCAAGGCCGTCGCGGGTGAGGCGGGGCGGCCGTTCTTCTCGATGTCGGGCTCGGACTTCGTGGAGATGTTCGTGGGCGTGGGCGCGTCGCGGGTGCGCGACCTATTCGAGCAAGGGAAGGCCCACGCGCCCTGCATCATCTTCATCGACGAGATCGATGCCGTGGGGCGGCACCGCGGCGCGGGGCTGGGCGGCGGGCACGACGAGCGCGAGCAGACGCTCAACCAGCTGCTGGTGGAGATGGACGGCTTCGAGTCGAACGACGGTGTGATCCTGCTCGCCGCCACCAACCGTCCTGACATCCTCGATCCGGCGCTGCTGCGTCCCGGGCGGTTCGACCGCCAGATCGTGGTGGACATGCCTGACGTGAAGGGGCGGGAGCAGATCTTGCGCGTCCACACCCGCAAGATCCCGCTCGCGACCAACGTGAACCTCGAGCGGATCGCCAAAGGGACGCCGGGGCTGTCGGGGGCGGAGCTGTCGAACGTGGTGAACGAGGCGGCGCTCCTCGCCGCGCGGCGCAACAAGCCGGTCGTCGACATGAACGACCTCGAGGACGCGAAGGACAAAGTCATGCTCGGCCTCGAGCGCAAGAGCATGGTCCTGACGGACGAGGAGCGGAAGCTCACGGCCTATCACGAAGCGGGACACGCGCTGGTCGGGCTGACCGTGCCGGGCATCGATCCCATCCACAAGGTGACGATCGTGCCGCGGGGCCGGGCGCTCGGGATCACGTTCTTCCTCCCCGAGAAGGACCGCCGCAACGTCACGAAGCAGTGGCTGCTCGGTCAGCTCGCGATGTCGTACGGCGGGCGCGTGGCCGAAGAGCTCGTGTTCGGCCCCGACAAGGTCACGACCGGCGCGTATTCCGACATCCAGCAGGCCACGGAAATGGCGCGCCGCATGGTGACGCAGTTCGGGATGAGCGACGTGGTGGGGCCGATCGCCGTAGGCGACCGCGAGGCTGAGATCTTCCTGGGGCGGGAAGTGGTGCAGCGCCGCGAGGTCTCGGAGCGCACCGCCGAGCTGGTGGATACCGAGCTGAAGCGCCTGCTGGGCGAGGCGTACGAGCACGCGCGCGACATTCTCACCAAGCACCGCGACCAGCTCGACCGGCTCGCGGGCGCGCTGCTCGAGCGCGAGACGCTCGACCGCGAGGAAGTCGATCTCGTGGTGGCCGGGAAGCGGCTGCCGCCGGTCGCGCCGGCGTCGCCGCCGCCCGCGGCGTCGTCGCCCGAAGGCACGGCGCGAGACAAGCAGGCCGCGACGCGCGGGCCGGTCCTGGGGAGCCCGCCGCCGGAGCCCGCCGGCGCGTAAGCCCGGCAGCACCAACACCAGAAACCGAACGAACGTCCACGCCTCCTCCCGCGCCGGGCCTCGCGCCCGCGCGGTCGCCGGAGGTGTTAGGATTGGGGCCATGGAAGCGAAGAACGCGGACCTCGCCGGGCTGCGGATCAACCGCTCACCCGAGTCCGCCGGTACGGTGCCGCTGCGCCGCGCCGGGCGGTGGCTCGCCATCGGCGTGCCCGCCGCAGTCATCGTGGTCCTGGCCGTGGTGCTGCTGACCAGCGGCGGCGCCTTCGGCTCGGCGCTCCCGGTGCACTTGACCCCCGCCACGATGGTGTCACCGATGCGCGCCGGCGCGGTGCTCGTGGCCAGCGGCTACGTCGTGGCCCAGCGCAAGGCCGCCGTCGCCTCCAAGGGCACGGGCCGGCTCGTGTACCTGGGGGTCGTCGAAGGGGACCGGGTGCGGGCCGGCCAGGTGATCGCGCGCATCGAGGACGCCGACGTCAAAGCGCAGCTCGCCCAGGCGCAGGCGAACGTCCAGGTCAGCCGCGCCGAGCTGCACGACGCCGAGCGGTCGCTGGCGCGAGAGCGGCTGCTGAGCGACAGCGGCTTCACGTCGCAGGCGAGCCTGGACGCCGCGGAAGCGCGCTCGCAGCGCGTCAAGGCCGGGATTGCCTCGGCGGAAGCAGCGGTCGAAGCCGCGCAGGTGGCGCTCGAGAACACCGTCATCCGCGCCCCGTTCGACGGCACGGTGCTGACCAAGAACGCGGATGTGGGGGAAGTAGTGGCGCCGCTCGCCGCCAGCGCGTTCTCCAAGAGCGCGGTGGTCACGATCGCCGACCTGGGCTCGCTCCAGGTGGAGGCCGACGTGGCCGAATCGAACCTCGAGGGCGTCGGCCTGGGCCAGCCGTGTGAGATCGTGCTCGACGCCTATCCCGACGTGCGCTACCCTGGGGCCGTGGCGAAGATCGTGCCGACGGCGGATCGCGCCAAGGCGACGGTGCAGGTCAAGGTCGCGTTCCGCTCGTACGACGCGCGCGTGTTGCCCGAGATGAGCGCGAAGGTGCATTTTCTGCCGCGCGCGTCGCACGTCGCGGCGGACACGCAAGCCCTGCTCGTGGTCCCGAGCACCGCGGTCGCCGAGCGAAACGGCCGGAGCGTCGTCTTCGTCGTCGAGCAGGGGCGGGCCGCCGAGGTCCCGGTCGTCACCGGCCGGCGGCTCGGCTCGTCGGTGGCCATCCGCGAAGGATTGCGTGCCGGCGTCGAGGTGGTCGACAGCGTCGGCGCCCGCCTGCGTGGCGGCGTCAAAGTCACCGTGCAGTAGAGGAGCTCATGCCCAATCCGATCGTCCAGATTCGCGGTCTCTCGAAGGCCTATCGACGTGACAGCATGCAGATCCCGGTGCTGCGGGACATCACGCTCGAGGTGCCCGAAGGGGAGTTCCTCGGGTTGATGGGTCCCTCGGGCTCCGGCAAGACCACCCTCCTGAACCTGATCGCGGGGATAGACCGACCGGACGCGGGAACGGTGACGGTGGCGGGCACCGACGTCACGAAGCTCAACGAATCGCAGCTCGCCCGCTGGCGCGCCACCCACATCGGGTTCGTGTTCCAGTTCTACAACCTGATCCCGGTGCTGACCGCTTTCGAGAACGTGGAGCTGCCGCTGCTCCTGACGTCGCTCTCCAAGCCCGACCGGAAAAAGCACGTCGAAACGGCGCTCGCGCTCGTCGGCCTGGCGGACCGCGTGCGCCACTATCCGCGCCAGCTCTCGGGTGGCCAGGAGCAGCGCGTCGCGATCGCGCGCGCCATCGCCACCGACCCTACGATCCTCGTCGCCGACGAGCCCACGGGCGACCTCGACCGCAAGTCGGCCGAGGAGGTCTTGACCCTGCTCGAGCGGCTGAACAAGGAGTTCAAGAAGACCATCGTGATGGTGACGCACGATCCGCACGCCGCCGAGCGCGCGCACCTGGTGCGCCACCTGGACAAGGGTGAACTGCAT
>Ga0209161_10000435_pt1 | contig 34066 bp, 32 predicted proteins | sample GraSoiAngelo_155_FD_186169 | JGI IMG/M metagenome (GOLD analysis project Ga0209161, IMG submission 186169) | Grasslands soil microbial communities from the Angelo Coastal Reserve, California, USA - 14_1009_13_30cm (SPAdes) (version 2) | ecosystem: Environmental > Terrestrial > Soil > Grasslands... | reverse complement strand
CGGGGTGCGTGTCGTAGGTCACCGCCAGCCGGTTCGACTCGGCGTCAAGTAGTATGACCGAGAGCCGGTCAGGCTTGAGCAGTTCGGCGAGCGCGCGCGCCACCAGCTCGATGACGGTGGCCGGCCGGAAGGCCCCCGCCAGCTCCTGGGCGAGCGTCGTCAGGCGCGCCAGCAACTCCGGCGTCGGTCGGGGGGTAGGAGCGCTAGAGGGAGGTTTCGGCATGATTCTGGCCAACGTCCGCGGTCGCCTGCGCGCACAGGACTTCCTGCTCGTCGCGCTCGCCTTGGCGCGCGGTGACGCCGCGCGCCGCGCGCGTTACGAGCGAGTGCTCCTCGAGGAGGGACCGGACGAGCTGCTCGACGAGCCCGACCTGCTCGCCGCCCTGCTGGCACTGCGCACGCTCATCGTCCCGTCCCCGGCGCTCTTCACCTACGTGGCGGTGCGCCACACGTTGCGCGCCGCCGGCGTCGACGACCGCGCGCTGGCCGACTACCTGGCCGCCCTGTTGCTCGAGTTCGGCGATCACGACCGGAGCGTCCGCATCCGCCGCACCGACGACGAGACCTACCATTATCTGGTCGACATGGTGGAGGACCTCATGGGGCTCGACGACGCCGGGGAACGGGCCTTTTTGCTGCGCGCGCATCTCGGCAACTACAGCCTCTGGCTCGCCGGGCTGTTTCCGGACTACATCGCCGCCCGGCGCTCCCGCAAGGGCGGGCCCGACCTGCCGTATTACGACGAGCTGGGCCGGCAGGGCTTTCGGCTCGCCGCGGAGCACCGGCTCGCCGAGCACCTCGGCGTCGCCACCATCTATCGCGCCGCCGCCGAGCGGTTCCCCACCCTGCGGGTGGCGTTCAATCGGCTGAGCGACCGCGTGTTCTTCCCGACCGTGTCGACTCCCGAGAAGATACTGCGAAACCTGTGAGCGGTGAGCGGTGAGCGGACCGGCGTCACCGCTCACCGCTTACCGCTCACTCATCCAGGAATTTCGTGGGCACCGTCGTCGCCGCCTCGACCAGCTGCTCCGCGGACTTCACGAAGCGCACCACGATCGGCAACGACCCCTTGAGCATGAGCTTGCGCTGCATGATACCGGCGATGGGACCGAGCTCTTTCCGGATCACGCGCTTCCAGTGTTGATAGTCGCCCGAGATCACGAACGGTGCCTGGTCCGCCTCGCCCTGCGACACCACCTTCGCTGCGCGGCAGGCGCCTCGCTCGAGGTCCAGCCAGATGCCCACGGGCTCGCCGATCCCGATCTCCGGCTGACGATTCACCACGAGGGCGACCGGACCGTGCGTCCACTCGAGCGAGGCGGCACGATACGCGTCGCTCGCGTTGATCGCCACGCCGTAGGCGCTCACCCATTCGGCCGACGGGAAGGCGATGCTCACGCGATCGCTTCCGCGAAGCCGCGGAATAGCGCCCCCTCCACATCGTCCTCCGGGTGCCACTGGACCGCCAGCGCCCACGGTGCTCCCGGATCTTTCCGCTCGGCCCCCTCGATGACCCCGTCTTCCGCCCAGGCGGTCGCGCGCAGCCCTGGCGCGACGTCGCGGATCGCCTGGTGATGCCGGGTGTTCACGCTCGCGTCCACGGCCTCGAGGGTGCGGTGGAGCAGCGTGCCGGACTCGATGCGCAGCCCGTGACGCGAGCGCGTATCCGCGTGGTCGACCGGACCGGGGCGCTCGCTCGCCAGGTCCTGGTACAGCGTGCCACCCAGGGCCACGTTCAGGATCTGGATGCCGCGGCAGATGGCGAGGACCGGGAGGCGGCGTCGCTCGGCGCCCGCGATGAGAGCCAGCTCGACCGCGTCGCGCGCCCGATCGGTCTCGCCCAGCTTGGAGTGGGGGGTCGCCCCGTAGCGGCCCGGCTCCACATCCTCGCCCCCCGTGAGGACGAGACCGTGCACGCCGTCGAGCGCGGCGCACGCCGCCTCGGGGTCGAGGATGGGAGGCACGAGCAGGGGGACGAGCCCGGCGCGCATGAGGGCGTACACGTAGGCGGTATTCAGCGCGACGCGCTCCCGCCCCGCGTCGGTGCGGCGCGTCGCGCTCACGGCCACGATGCGCGTCACTGCGGCGAGCTTGGGGAGCCCGCGGGGGGGGGAGCGCCGAGCAACGGGCACTTCGAATTCGAGACGCCTGCCCAGTCCACCCGCACGCCGTACACGGGGACCGTCCGGTCCTGCCCGGTGAGGGCGCCGATGCTCGGGTACCCCTCGGGCGGGCGGCGCGACTCGTAGATCAGCACGCCCTGCGCCCGCTGCGTGGAATCGTCCACGACGAGGAGGGCGTAAGCGGTGGAGTCGCTGACGGACCCGGCGGGGAAGCCGGCGCCCGGGTACTCCATCATCAACGTGCCCCTGGTGTAGGTCACCAGGACCGTGGCTTGTTGGGTCATGCCGACCACCCGGACGGGAAGCGTGCCTGGCAGCCCGCGCGGCGCGTCGGTCAGGACGAAGGGCAGATGCCGCAGCCGGTCCTGGATCAGGGATGGCCCGATGAGCTGCGCCATGCCGCAGGTGGGGGAGCGGGACCGGTCGCCTCCACAAGACAGGAACAGCGTCAAGGTAAAGAACGTCCCGCAAATCGGCGTCACGGGGAACCGCATCATGGAGGAGTCACCACCTCGAGCACGCTCGTCGGATACGGGGCGTCGGGGCTCACGCGCCGGAGCTCCAGGCTGTCGGCGTCGGGGACGAGAGACGTGCCGAAACGCAAGGTGTCGCCCACGAGCCAGGCCGCCGTGCGCGCGCGTGCCCAGGCCGGCTTCTCGATCTCGACGCCGATGATGAAACGCCCTTCCCCGCGGAGTGGGCCGGCTTCGACCTTACTCCCGTCGGGCTCGCCCCGATAGCGTCGGTACAGCCGGCCCGAGATCCAGTCACCGACGTGCGTCTCGAGGGTGATGCGAAGGTAGACGGTGGAGTCGATCGGCACGGCGCGCGTGGCGGGGGCGGGGCCCGCGCGGAAGATCCGGGTCAGCTCCCAGGTGCCGTTGAGCGGGGACGCCTGGACGGCGTGCAGCAGGAGCATGGCGACCACGCCACAGGGTCCCATCATTCTACCAATCTAATACGTCCACGTCAGCACCACCGAAGCCGTGCGGACGGGCTCGAGGGTGCGGGGGACCAGGTTGTAGATGTAGTTGAGCGCGTTCGCGACGAGCAGTCGCGCCGACAGGGACCCTCGCTGCCAGCCCGCCCGGACGTCGAGCACCTTGGCGGACACGCGCGGATCCCCGCCGAACACCGGCTCGAGCTCGATCCGCTCGATGCGACTCGTATAACGGAAGTCGCCGCCGACGGAGAGCGTGCGCCAGCGGTAGTCGGCGCTGAGCGTGAGGAGATGCTTGGGGCGGAACGCCAGCAGGGAATCGTCCGCGAGGTCGCGTGCGTCGAGAAACAGGTAGGCGATCGTGGCGGTCAACGCCGGGAGCGGCGCGACGGCGAGCGAGGCATCGAGCCCGCGCAGCCGTGCGCGGGAGACGTTCTGGATCTGGATCTTCTGCACGGTATCCTTCGCCACGCTGTCCACCACGAGCACGAAGGTTGGCTCGAGCAGCTGGCGGGCCTCCGTCCAGAACAGCGCCGCGTCGAGCCGTCCCCAGGACGCGAGAGAAGCGGTGTTGCCCACTTCGAACGACCACGCCGTCTCGGGATGAAGGCCGGGGTTCGGGATGACCTCAAAGCCGAACGCCCGGGTGTTGACGTGACGCTCGGCGAGCGTCGGAGCACGGAAGCCGCGCCCCGCCGACGCTCGCCACGTCCCAACGTGGCTCGGGAACACGGCACCGACTCGCGGACTGAGCACGCCGGTCGCGTCCGAGCCGTCCGCGTCGAGATAATCGATCCGCGTACCCGCGGTGAGCCGGGCGCGCCCGAGCAGCTGTTCCACCTCGCCGTACGCGCCGAGCTGGTGCTGAGTGTGCTCGCCGAAGATGTCGCTCGTCACGTCGCCGCGCGCCGCCTCCACGCCGGCCGTCACCACCCGGCCGCTCGCGTTCCGTCCCACGCCGCGCCACTCGGCGCCGAACCGGTTCGACACCGCCCAGTCGTCCGGGTTCACGTCGGTGAAGTGCGTGCGCAGCCACGAGCCGCGGGCTTGCCAGGAGAATCGGGTTGAGACGGTGCGATCCAGCGTGGCGGTGAAATAGCCTTTGTTCGAACGTGTGTAACTTCCCGCCCCAGAGGAGTCGATCAGGAACGGTTGGAATGCCTGGCCGCGGGTGTCACACGGACGCGCACCGGGCAGGCTAGCTGCCACGCACCAGGTGGGAAACACCTGGTACTGATGGCTGGTCCACGCACCGGAGGTCGTCACCCGGGTGGCGGGCCGGGGGAGCCACTCGGCCTTGCCCGACATCTCCCACTGGTCGCTGCGGTCCTGCTCGCGGTAGCCGTCCGAGTGACGACCTCCCAGGGTCAGACTGCCGCGCACCGGTCCGCGGGCGTACGAAGCGGTGGCGTCGAGGCTTCCCAGCGCGCCGGTGTGGTCCCGGAAGCGCCACACGTCGAACGGGGGGTCCGCGTACGCGCCGCCGGCGGCGCGCAGGCGCGCGTGGAAGCCAAGCGGGATCTCCCGCGTGATGACGTTCACCACACCGCCCAGGGCGGCCGAGCCGTAGAGCGACGATCCGGCGCCCTTCACGACCTCCACGCGGGCCACGTCGGCGAGCGGCACCATGTCCCAATCGATCCCACCCCGATCGCCCTGGTTGGCGGGAACGCCGTCTACGAGCAGGAGTACGCGAGAGCCGAGGCCCTCCACGAAGCCGCTCGAGCCGCGGATGTTCACCTGGCCGTTGAGAAACAGAACCCCGGGGGACCGGTTCACGGCTTCGTCGACCGTTTCCACCGCGCGATGGGCGAGGTCGGTATCGCTCACGAGCGCCACGCTCGTCGTGGATTGGTCGAGGAATTGGGAGCGCTTGGCCGCCGTGACGATCGTGGGCTGCAGCTCGACGGCGACCCCAGCCAGCCGATAGTGGCGCTCGACCGAGTCTCCCGCTGACAGCGTGAGGGTATCCTCGACGGAGCGGTAACCGATGTGGCCGATCCGCACGATGAGCCGTCCCGGCGGCACGTCGAGGCGATAGCGCCCGCGCTCGTCCGCAACCCGGGCGAGCGCGCTCCCGACGACCCGCACGGTGCCGCGGAGGGGCTGCCCCAGCGTGTCCCGCACGGTTCCGGAGAGGACGGCAGTGCCCTGCGCGGCGACGATGGCTGCGGGCGTGGTCGCGAGGAGCGCAGAGAGGAGCAGCCGCCTCACGGGGGGCAGGGCGGGAAGTAGTGGCAGATGCGATGCATCCGGGTGAAGTCGATCACGAAGTCAATCGCAGCCGCGCCCCCCCCCCCGGTGCCGACGTGCACTCTTCCCGTGCCCTGCGCGGTGGTGTCTCGTCCGTCGCGGTAGAAGCCGATTTCCCGCAGCAGGGAATCCGCGTTGCCGGCGCCGAGCGGCGTGGTGCTCTTCTTCTCCCACACCGCGAGCACCCACTCGTACGTCCCGTTGGGCACTTGCAGCACGTAGCGGCGGGGCGGCCCGCCGGTGTCGACGAACGCGGGAACCGGCGGCTGGAAGCGCAGCAGATCCGCCGGGGTCTGGGGAAACGTGCTGAAGGCCACGATGAGCACGGCGGCCGTGCTGTCCCGCAGGCTGTCCGGCAGGGAGCCCTGGTAGGTCACGGTTCCGCAGATCCCCGGGCAGGTCGTCGGGTGCAGTCCCTCGTTGCAGGCCAGGGCCACGGCGGCGCAGATCGCCATGTGCGAGACGCGACTCCGCATGGGTGCAATCATTGCGGCGCGCCCCTGCAGCGTCAACTTGACCCCGCTTTCGGCGGGGAATAACGTAAGGCCGCCATGCCGATCTACGAGTATCGCTGCACGGAGTGCCACACGCGCTTCAGCCAGCAACAGGGAATCGAGGAGCACGGACGCAAGCGGCCGGCCTGCCCCAAGTGCAAGTCGCACGCGGTGGAGCAGGTGTTCTCGCCGTTCTTCGCGAAAACGGTCCGGAAGAGCTAGCCTGCGGTGTTCGAGCGCCTGCGAGACGCGTTGCGCGCCGCCCTGGACGCGGCGACGCCGCCGGGAGAGTTGCGCGACCTGGCGCGGCAGATGCGGGAGGCGGTGGTGGAGGCGAAGCTCGCCGTCGGCGAGACGCGCGAAGCGGTGGCGCGCACGGAGCGCGCCCTCACCCAGGAGCGCCAGCGGCTCGCCGATGCCGAGCGTCGCGGCCGGCTCGCGTCCGAGATCCAGGACCGGGAGACGGTGGACGTCGCCCAGCGGTTCGCGGCGAAGCACCGTGCGCGCGCGGAGGTGCTCGAGAAGAAGCTGGCGGCGCTGAAGGACGAGCTCGCGCTGTACGAGCGCGAGCTGGGGGACATGCAGGGGCAGCTGGTCCGCGCCGAGCGCGATCGACCGATCACCGAGGCGGAGCGCTCGGCCGAACGCGCGTGGCGCGACCTCCAGGCCGCCGGGGGACCGCGTCCCGGCGCGGACCCGGAGGACGCGCTGCTCAAGTCGCAGCTCGACCGCGCCGCCCGCGAGGCGGCAGCCGACCGGCAGCTCCGGGAGCTCAAGAAGAAGCTGAAAAAGGACTAACCATGAGCGTGATCGGCGGCGTGCTGTCCTGGTTCCGTGACGCCTTCGGGCCCGGGCCACGCACCGCGGACGGCCGGCGCTCCGGAGGCAGCATGGACATCAAGCGCGACCGGATGGTCTTTCTCGGCTACGGCAAGTACTGGCGCTCCGACGCCATCATCGGGTTGATGCCGATCGAAGAGGAGCGCGGTCCTAAGCGGCGGACCAACGTCTTCGTGCAGGGGCGCGTGGAGCCGATCATCGCCTCGCGCACCGAGCAGAGCATCCTCGAAGACATGGGCGCGACGGAAGGCGGCTTCCAGGTCCAGGCCTTGCGGGAGGCCGTCACGGAGCTGCTCGCCGCATTCCACGAGTTCTCTCCTGGGTTGCGCCGTGCCCTTCCAGACGACTTCGACGTCGAGCAGTGGGAGCGGCGGCTGGGCGACCTCCTCCGGACCCCGCAGCCCTCGGAGCCCGTCGAGCAGAACGACCTCTTCGAGTGACGAGTCCCCCACCCGGCTCGTCGTGGTTCGGCCACCCCCGCGGCCTGTCCACGCTCTTCTTCACCGAGATGTGGGAGCGGTTCAGCTACTACGGGATGCGGGGGTTCCTGTTCCTGTACATGGTCAAGGCGCTCGGCTTCACCGACAAGCACGCGGGCGCGGTGTACGGCAACTACGTCAGCAGTGTGTGGTTGGTCGCGATCGTCGGTGGCTTCGTCGCCGATCGCTGGCTGGGGCAATATCGCAGCGTGCTCATCGGTGGAGCGATCATCGCGCTCGGCCATTTCACGCTCGCGCTCCACGCCTTGCCATTCTTCCACGCCGGCCTCTGGCTCATCGTCATCGGAACGGGATTGTTGAAGCCCAACGCGTCCACGCTCGTGGGGTCACTGTACGAGCCTGGGGATGGGCGGCGCGACGCCGGGTTCTCGATCTTTTTCATGGGCATCAACGTCGGGGCGGTGGTCGGGCCGCTCGTCGCCGGGAAGATCGCCGAGGGAATCGACTGGCACCTCGGGTTCGCGTGCGCCGGCGTCGGTATGACGCTTGGGCTGGTCCAATACGTCGTCGGTCGCAAGCATCTGCAGCCGGCGATCGCGCGGCTGGCTGGCCCCGCCCGGCCGGTCGCGCCCCTGACATCACCGAAACAGGCGATCGGCTCGAGGCTCCTGGGTCTGGTGATTCGACTGTGGCAGTGGCTTCGGAGCTTCACGCGTGAAGAATGGAAGCGCATGTCGGCGGTGTTCGTGTTCTTCGTGTTCGCGTCGCTGTTCTGGGGCGCGTACGAGCAGGCCGGATCTACGCTGACACTCTTCGCGGACCGCTATGTCCATCTCGAGCTGATCGGGATCAAGCTGTACGCGTCGTGGTTCGTGGCGATCCAGGGCGCGTTCGTGATCCTGCTCTCCCCCATCTTCGCCTGGCTGTGGGTGAAGCTCGGGCCCCGGCAGCCGTCCGCTCCGGCCAAATTCGCACTCGCGCTGATGTTTGTGGGACTTGCCTTCGTGCTGCTGATGCCGGCCGGGGCCGCCGCGCAAGGCGGAGTGAAAGTCAGCCCCCTGTGGCTCGTGGGCGCCTATTTCATCGAGGAGCTTGGGGAGGTGTGCCTGTACCCTGTGGGACTGTCGGTCGTGACAAAGCTCGCGCCGGCGCGGATCGTCGGCCTCATGATGGGCGTGTTCTTCCTATCTAACGCAGTGGGCAACAAGCTGGCCGGCTGGTCGGCGGGGTTCATCAGCACGACGCCGCTCCCGACTCTGTTTGGCGTGACGGCGGCGGTGACGCTGGGCGCGGCCGTCATGATGTTCCTGCTCATCAAGCCGGTCCAGCGGTTGATGGGCGGGGTGCGGTAGGGTTCCTCCACCCTCCTCCTCCCTTTCCCTCTCCGCGAAGCGACGGAGCCTGTCATCCAGATCCTTCGCTCGCGCGCGGCTTCGGTGGACGAAGAAGTTAGGGCAACTCGGCGTGTGTGCCGTTGCGTCTTTACCGACGACCCGTCGCGGTCGTCCCTCCCCCCAGCCGCCGCGCGAAGAACGCCGCCGCCGCCTCGTATGCCGCGACCCAATGCGCGTGCGTCAGGAAATCGTGGATGTCGTCCGGGAAGATCAGCTGCTCGACGTCGACCTCCTGCTTCCGCAGGGCGGCCGCGAGCTGCACCGTCTGGCTGAATTGCACGTTGCGGTCGTCGTCGCCGTGGATCAGCAACACCGGCGAGCGCCAGGTCTTGACGTAGGCGATCGGCGAGGACTCGTTCGCGAGCTTCGCTGCCTCCGCCTGCTTCGCCGGGTCGTACGTGGGGACCCAGTTCTGGATCTCGATGTTCCAGTCGTGCACCCCGTGCAGATCCACGCCCGCGGCAAACAGGTCGGAGGCGCGGGCCAGCCCCATGGCGGTGAGGAACCCGCCGTACGAGCCGCCCCACAGGCCGATCCGCTTGGGATCCACATCCGGGCGACCGCGCAAGTAGCGACCCGCGCCGAGCACGTCGCTGAACTCGCTCGCGCCCTGGGCGCCGTAGTGCAGCGCCTCGCGGAACTCCATCCCGTAGGCGATCCCGCTGCGGTAGTTGACGGACAGTACGACGTAGCCGCGGCTCGCGAAGTACTGATTCAGCGCGTAGGCGTTGCGGTAATAGTAGAAGTAGTGCCAGCCCAGGAGCATCTGGCGGCGTGAGCCGCCGTGGAAGAAGATCACGGCCGGTCGCCGGTCGCCCGCTCTGATGCCGCGCGGCAGAAACAGCTGCCCGTGAATGGTCATGCCGTCCGCACCCTTGAACAGCACGGGCTGCGGGTCGACCAGGCCGGCCTCCGGGAAATCGGGGGGAAGGGCACCGGGCGCGAGGTCGCGCGCCGCACCCGTGCCGAGCAGGATCACCGGGTGAGGCGGCGTGCGCGTGCCGGCCCGGATGAAGGCGACTCCGCGACCGTCGCCCGTCATGGCGGGCGTCCACTCGAGGTCGGTTCCGCGGGTGAGCGCCGTCGGCGGGCCCCCCGTCACGGACACCTTCCAGATGTGGCGCCGCTCGATGTCGTCCTGGTTCGAGCTGAACACGATCGTCGTCCCGTCGGGGCTCATGGCCACGTGCTCGACCTCGAACCCGCCCGGCGTGAGCGACGCGGCCCGGCCTCCCTCCACGGGCACGGAGTACAGATGCGTCCAGCCATCCTTCTCCCAGGGGAACACGATGCGGTTGCCCGCCGCCCACCGCAGCTGATTCTCCGCGACCACCTCGCGGAATACGCTGCCGGGCCCCGAGTCGGCCACCCACACTTGGCGCCCCGCGCCGGTCGCCACGTCGGCGCCGCGGATGGACCACGGCTGGCCGGCCCGCTGGGGCGTGAAGGGCAGTCCGTCGGCACCCGCGGGAATCCGCAGGAATGCGACGCGCCGCCCGTCGGGCGCCCACGCCGGCTCCGCGTCCGAGTCGACGCTCGGGTCGAGGAAGCGCAGCGTCTTCGTCGCGACGTCGTAGACGGCGATGAACGCGTGATCGCCGCGGTCGCTCACGAACGCGAGCTTCGAGCCGTCGGGCGACCAGCGCAGCGAGCGGGCGGACCCGCGCGCGTGAATCAGCTGCTCGGCGGCCCCCGTGTCCGCGAGCGAGGCCCACCAGATCTGGCCGCGCCTCACGAACGCCACGCGGTCGCCCTTGGGGGAAACCGCCGGCGCGCGTCCCTCGCCGATGCGCCGCGGAGTGCCCCCGGCGACCGGCACGACCCACACCGCCTGCTCGACGGCCGCGACCAGGCTGTGGGGGTTCGGGTATTCACCTTTCTCGTTGGGGCCGCCGCCACGTACGAACACGACGGCGCGGGTGTCGGGCGTCCAGCGCAGATCGCCCACCTCCTGCCCGTCGTCGTCGGCGTACGCCGTCACGGCCCGCCCGGCGTAGTCAGGCGGCGCGGCCACCCAGATGTTCCGCGCGCCACGCGTGTTGAAGACCCACGCCACCGCGCCGCCCGAGGGAGCGGCGGTGAGCTCGTCGGGGAACGGCGCGCTCATCACCTGCTCGATGGTGAAGCCGGACTGCTGCGCGGTGAGCGGAGCGGGGGCGAGCAGGGCGAGCGTGAGACCGCGAAGGAATCTGGTCATAGGTGGAAGGAGCATCTTCAGTTGAACCGCGTCGTCCGCCAAAGCAGCCAGCCAGTGCCGGAGAGCAGCGCCAGCATCGCCGCCGTGAGACCCGCGACCCATCCCCAGCCGAGCGCGAGCTGCGGCACGCGGGCCACGATCCCGAACCCGACGAACGTCGCGGTAGCGCCGCCCACGAGAATCCAATCGAGCCAGATGCGGCGGCCGGAGGCCGCGCCGGCGCTCTCCCCGGCGAGCGCGGCGCGGACATATGCCGGGTCGATTCCGTAGCGTGCGCCTTCACGCGCCGCCGCCTCCTGCCAGCGGCGGTGCTCGGCGCCCGTGGCGGAGGCCAGTGCGATCGCCACCGCGCCGAGCGCCATCAGGAGCGACCCGCCGATCACCTGTCCGTACGTCGTCGCCGCACCGCCGCGCAGCTCACCGAACACGAGCAACCCCCACACGAGCCCCCACAGCTGGTTCGTGTTGGACAGCGGAATCCCCCGACTGATACCGACGTACTTCGCCGCATACTGCTGGAACAGGTCGCCCACCACCCACACGAACCCGCCGAGCAGGAGCCAGAACAGCACGTCGCGCGCGCCGGCGAGCTCCGCGGCGAGTGCCGCCACCCCGCCCCGGTCGGCGAGGGCGAGCGCCAGCATCATCACGACCTCGCCCACCGTGAAGAACGTGACGAAGGCGAGCGGATTCATCCCGGTGAGGTAGGCCTTCCGATACGGGATGTACATCGTGCCCCACAGCACGCCGGCCGCGAGCGCTGCGGCGACACCCCGCGCCGCATGTCCCGCAGGTGCCCCGGCCGCCGACGCGACGGCGAGCAGCGTCGCGCCCGCGAACATGAGGGCGGCGCCACCGAGGACGCCGAGGCGGCGCCGCCACCCGGTCCCGTGGAGCTCGTTGAAGAACACGGCCCCCCACACGATGCCCAGCAGGCTGTTCGCGTTCCACAGGGGAAACGCGATGCTGAGGCCGATGTCGCGGATAGCGAAGATGGTGAGCGTGTTGGCGACGGCCCAGAGACAGCCGGCGAGCACCGCCCACACGATGAGGTGGGGCGCCTGCCGCACGTCCGCCCCGATCGCCGCCGTCCCGCGGAGCAGGGCGGGCAGGCTCCACCGCGCCAGGAACACCCCCAGCACCATGGCTAGCGAGATCACGACGGGTGAGAGGCCGAGCGTCACCATCTTGGTCGGCGCCTCGGCCGCGCCCAGCCAGGCTCCTGCGGTGAAGCCGCTGGCGATGCCCGCGAGCTGTAGGCGCCCGAGGCGGCGGGCGTCGAGCGGAGGGGGAGCCGGCGCTAGCGGATCCACGACAGGACCAGCAGGCCGGCGATGAGAACGGCGACGGGCACCCAGAGCTGGGCGTCGCGGAGCATGGCGGCGCGGCGCGTCACAGCGGCTGCTCGGCGAAGTGGCAGGCCGCGAGCTGCCCGGGTGCAACCTCGCGCAATGCCGGTGGCTCCGTGCGGCAGCGCGTGTCCTTCTTGGGATGCGGGCAGCGCGGGTGAAACGGGCAGCCGGGCGGCGGGTGCGCCGGGGACGGCACGTCGCCCGTCAACACGATGCGCTGGCGCTGGGCCTTGGGGTCCGGCACCGGCACGGCGGAGAGCAGCGACGTGGTGTAGGGATGGCGGGGGCCGGCGTACAGGGCGGGCGCGGGCGCGCGCTCCACGATCCTGCCGAGGTACATGACCGCCACCTGGTCCGCGATGTGTTTCACGACGGCGAGATCGTGGGCGATGAACAGGTAGGTGAGCCGGCGGCGCTGCTGCAGGTCGGCGAGCAGGTTCAGGACCTGCGCCTGGACCGACACGTCGAGCGCGCTCACGGGCTCGTCGAGCACGAGGAAGTGCGGCTCGACCGAGAGGGCGCGGGCGATCCCGACGCGCTGCCGCTGCCCGCCCGAGAGCTCGTGCGCGTAGCTCTGCGCGAAGCTGGGATCGAGGCCCACCTCCTCGAGCAGGGCCGCGATGCGGCGCTCGGCCTCGGCCCCGCGTGCGATCCGATGGATGGCCAGCGGCTCGGCGAGCATCTGGTGCACCGTCATGCGCGGGTTGAGCGAGCCGTAGGGGTCCTGAAACACGATCTGCATCCGGCGCCGCAGCGCGCGTAGCGCGCGCGCTCCGAGGGCGACCACGTCCTGACCGTCGATGGTGACGCGCCCCGCGTCGGGCTCGATCAGCCGAAGAATGGTCCGGCCCACGGTGGACTTGCCACACCCCGATTCCCCCACGAGACCCAGCGTCTGGCCGGGCGCGATCGCGAACGACACGTCGTCCACCGCGCGCACCACGGCGCGTGGCCGCCCTAGCCCGAGGAGCCCGCGCTCGCCCGGGAAATGCTTGACGAGTCCCCGCACGTCCACGAGCGCGGGCGTCACGGGTGTGGCGTGCGACGCCGCGGGTCGGTGAGGAGCCAGCAGCGCACGGTGTGCGTGCCGGGCTCTCCTCCGCCTCCCGCGTCGAGCAGGGGCGGCGCCTCCGCGCGACAGCGGTCCCAGGCGTACGGGCAGCGGGGATGGAAGCGGCACCCGTCCGGCCAGGCCGTGGCGGCGGGCACCTGACCCGGGATGCCGTGCAGGCGGCCGTGCTCGCGGGCCGGCGGCGCGTCGAGCCGCGGCACGGACGCGAGCAGCCCCTCGGTGTACGGGTGCAGCGGACGCGCGAACAAAGCGGGCGTGGGCGCCTGCTCCACGACCTGGCCCGCATACATCACCACCACGCGGTCGGCGCTTCCCGCCACGACGCCGAGGTCGTGCGTGATCAGCATGACCGCCATGCCGAGGTCCGCCTGCAGCCGGTCGAGCAGCTCGAGGATCTGTGCTTGGATCGTCACGTCGAGCGCCGTGGTGGGCTCGTCGGCGATGAGCAACTTGGGGTGGCACACCAGCGCCATCGCGATCATCACGCGCTGGCGCATGCCCCCACTCATCTGATGGGGGTAGTGATCCACCCGCTCCTCCGGGTCCGGGATACCGACCAGCTTGAGCATCTCGATGGCGCGGGTCCGCGCGGCGCGCCGCGTTAAGTGCTGGTGGACGATGGCCGCCTCGGCGATCTGGTCGCCGACCGTGAACACCGGATTGAGCGACGTCATCGGCTCCTGGAAGATCATCGCGATCTGGTTGCCGCGGATCGCCCGCAGCTCGCGGGGCTCGAGCGTCAGGAGGTTGCGCCCTTCGAACTCGATGAAGCTCCCGGGGCGGATATGGCCGGGGGGCTCGGGGATGAGGCGGAGGATGGAGAGCGACGTGACGGTCTTGCCGCACCCCGACTCCCCCACTAGCCCTAGCGTCTCGCCCGGTTGCACCTCGAAGGAGACGCCGTCCACGGCCCGCGCGGTGCCGCTGCCATGCTCCGTGACGAAATAGGTCTTGAGGTCACGCACGCGGAGCAGGGGCTCCGTCACGCCGCCTCCTTGCGGGGGTCGAGTGCGTCCCGCAGCGCGTCACCCACCGCGTTCAGCGCCATGACGACCAGCGAGATCGCGAGCCCGGGGAAGGTCGACGACCACCACGCGATGGCCATCTTGTGCCAGCCGTCGGCGATCATATTGCCCCAGCTGGGTGCCGGGGAGGGCACGCCCAGGCCGAGGAACGAGAGCCCCGCCTCGAGCAGCATCATGTTGCCGATGCCGAGGGCCCCGGAGACGATGATCGGGGCGGCCGCATTGGGAAGAACGTGGCGAAAGATAACGCGCCCCGCTCCCGCACCGAGCGCCCGCGCCGCGGCGACGAATTCGCGCTCGCGCAGGCTGAGCACCTCCGCGCGCACGAGCCGGCTGGTCCCGAACCATCCAGTGAGCCCGATCAACAGCACGAGCGCCCACAGCGCGATGTGCTCCCACAGCGCCACCGCCATCAGCAAGACGAAGATGCGCGGCATTGCGAGGCCCACGTCGACGAGTCGCATGAGTGTCGTGTCCACCCAGCGTCGGAAATAGCCCGCAACGGCGCCCACCGCCGTGCCGATCGTTGCAGCGACGAGCATCGCCACGGCCCCGATGCCGAGCGAGACGCGGGCCCCGTATACGAGCCGGCTCCACACGTCCCGGCTGAACGGGTCGGTGCCGAGCAGGAACTGCGCGGACGGCGGCCGGTCGGGGTGTGCGATATCGATCTGGTAGTAGGGCGGGTACGGCGCCACGACGGGTGCGGCGATGGCGATGGTCACGAAGAACGCGAGTACGAACAACCCGAGCCCCGCCGTCGGGTGCCGGAAAAACCGCCGCCCCGCCGCGGTCGCCCGCACGCGTCGTCGCAGCGCCGCGACGACGGCGAGCGCCAGGACCGCGGCCCCGGCCACCGCGAGCCAGTTCCAGACGTTCAGGCGCTCGCCCCTCCCCCCCGCACCCTGATCCGTGGGTCGGCGACGGCATACAACGCGTCGGCGATCAGATTGCCCAACACCACCATCGCGCTTGTGAGCAGGGCCGCCCCGGTCACCACGGGGTAGTCGCGCTGGAGGATCGCGTTCACGGCGAGCCGGCCCATCCCGGGCCAGGCGAACACCGTCTCGATGAGGACCGCTCCGGTGAAGAGGAATGGGAAGGCCAGCCCGAACAGGGTGATGATTGGGAGGAGAGCGTTTCGTAGCGCGTGCACCAGCAGCACCCGGCGTTCCCGCAGGCCCTTGGCGCGGGCCGTCCACACGTAGTCCTGGCGGATGACATCGAGCATCGCCGCCCGTTGGTAGCGCGCCGTGGCCGCCGCGCCCACGAGACCGAGTGTGAGGGCGGGGAGCGTGAGGTGCCACAGGAAGTCGAGCAGGCAGTAGGGCGAGTCGACGTGGGGACACAGGACGGGATTGTTGGGCCCGCCGACTGGGAACCATCTCAGCCACTGCCCAAACACGAGGAGCAGCACCAGCCCAAGCCAGAACACCGGCATCGAGTTGACGAGCAGCGCGACGTTCCCGACCGCGACATCGCCGAACCGGCCCGCCCGCATGGCCTGATAGATCCCGAGCGCAAGCCCGAGCACGAAGTCGACGAGCAGTGCCGCGAGCGCGAGGGTGAAGGTGTTGGGGATGGCGTCCGCGAGCGCGTCGGCAACGGGTCGATGCAGTCCGAAGGACTCGCCCAGGTCTCCGTGCGCCAGGGCGGTCAGGTACTTCGCGTACTGCACCCACAGCGGCTGGTCGCAGCCGAACCGCCGACACAGCTGCCGGCAGACCTCAGGCGGGAGCGGCCGATCGGCGGTTCCGCACGGCGTGCCGTGGGCGAAGTGAACGACGAAGAACGTGATGGTGACGACCGCGAACACGATGGCGATCGACGCGGCGAGCCGCCGCACCAGCCACGCCGCCACCTAGCGCTCCACGCGGTCTCGATCCGTCAGTCGATCAGCGGGGATGCGCCACGTGCGGAGCAGGGCGAGCCAGGAATCGGGCCGGATCGTCACGTCAACGATCCGGTTGTGGATGGCGGAGACGTTGGAGGTGGCGAACAGAAAAATGCCGGGCGCGTCCCGATTCAACGTCTCGATGGCGGCCCGCCACGCCCGACGGGCTTGGTCGCGGCTCGCCGCCGACGTCACCGCCCGGTCCACCAGCCGGTCGACCTCCGGGTTGTCGTAGCGGCCGTAGTTGGACCGCCCGAACCCGGCCGGGGTCCAGGTTTGGGGAAAGCCCGACGAAGGCGTCGGGTCGCTGTTCCACGTGTTGATGATGGCATCGAACCGGCCGCCGCGCGCGCGCTCGTTGAACAGGCTGAAGTCGACCTCGTCGAGCTGAACGTCCACGCCGGCGGTCCGGAACTGCTCCTGCAGCAGCCGCGCGTACTGACGACGGATGGCGCTGGTCGTCGGGAGGAGCAGCCGGAAGGCGAGCGGTCGGCCGTCCTGGTCGCGGATGCCGTCGCCGTCCGAGTCGGTCCAGCCGATGCGCGTGAGGAGCCGCGCCGCCTGGCCGCTGTCGTAGGGTAGCTCGCGGATCTCCGGGTCCCAGATCCACCACAGCTGCGACACCGGCCCGGGCGGCACCTTGGCGAGATCGCCGAATACGTTGCGCAGCAGCCGCTCGCGGTCCGTGGCCATGACGAGCGCCCGCCGCAGGTCGCGGTCGCCGAACAGGGGGTGAGGCCTGGTCGTGTCGCCGGGCGCGGCCAGGTTGAATCCCACGTAGCCGTACGCAGACCCCTTGTAGGGATAGCACGCGATCTTGGGGTCCGCGCAGGCACGCTGCACGTTGTCGGGCGTGATCAGCACTTCCACGGCGTCCGCGTCGCCCGCGAGCAGCTGGGTCACGGCGACCTGCTGGTCTGACGTAAACCGCCAGATGACGCGCCTCAAGTGCGGGCGGCCGAGGAAGAAGGTCGAGTCCGCCGCGAGCTCGATGCTCTCACCGGCTTTCCATGCAACGAAGCGGTACGGCCCGTCGCCCACCGGCGCGCGCCCGAACGCCGTGCTGCGCCACTGATCGCGCGGGACCTCGCGCAGGAGGTGCGCCGGCAGGATGCGCAGGTGGTACACGGCGTCGTAGAACATCTCGGGATAACGCTGCCGGAACCGAAACACGACGGTGAGCGAATCGCGCGTGGTGACCGCGGCGATCTGGCGCAGCGAGGAGCGGAACGAGGAGTTGACGAGCGTATCCGTGTACGCGTCGTACGTGAACGCGACATCCGCGGCCGTGACCGCCTGGCCGTCGTGCCACCGGGCCCGCGGGTCGAGATGAAACACGAGCGTCGTCGGGGCGTCCCACTCCCACCGCTCCGCCAGCTGCGGCTGGAAGTCCTCGTCGCCGATCGTGTTTCCCGAGAGCCCCAGATCGGCGAGCTTGAGAAACAGCTGATCCGTCACGTCCCGCGTGATCGCGAACTCGCTGACGGGCGGGAGCAAGATATCCGGCTCTCCCCCGGAGGCGATGACGATGGTGCCGCAGTATTCGCCGGTGCACCCGACCGGGCGCTCGCACCCGGCGACGAGGATGAGGCAGGCGAGCGCGGCGAGGGTCAGGCCGGCGCGTGGGCGGGCGGTTGGCATGGCGCCTAAGATTTCACCGCGGTGCCTAGCGGCGCCAGGTCCAGGCGGGATCCTGAAAGACGGACGGTCGGACGGTTGGACCGTCGGACGGTCGGGGTGCAGCATGCTGCGCCCCTACGTCTCGGAACGCCTCAATCACCGCGTCCGCGACCTCGTCGAACGAGACGGGGCGGCCCAGCGCTGCGGCGAGCGTAGTCTCCCTGCTCCCGGCTCCCGGCTCCCGGCTCACCAATCGCACCACCTCCTGCGACCCCGCGAGCAGGATCGAGCCGTGCTGCAGGAACGCCCGTCCCTCGCACACCTGTGCCGAGCCGACCAGCTTGCGCCTCCCGACAAGCACTTCCCCGCCCACGGGGGCCGCGAAGCAGGAGCCACGGCGGTCAGGCGGTCGGGCGGTCAGGCGGTCGGGTGCGAGGGTGGCCGCGACCCCGAGCGTGTGCAGCGCCGCCGCGAGGCGCGCGTGGATCGCATGGTACGCCCCACGCAGGCCGCCGAACGTCGCGATCGGGGCGGCCACCGCGTAGGTCACCTCGTGCTCGTGCCACACCGCCCGGCCGCCGGTGGGGCGTCGCACGACGTCGAGCCCGCGCCGCGCGATGGCCGCGCGGTCGTAGCGCGCCGCGGCCGGCTCGTTCCGGCCCAGCGAGAGGCACGGCGGTTGGAAGCGGTACAGCCGAAGGAACGCGCTCCCGGTGCGATCGGCGCGCGCGAGCAGCCCGGCGTCGATCGCCATGTTCTCGGCGCCAGGGCGACCGCCGGGGTCCACGAGCAGTTCCCACCGCGTCGTCTCTTCAATCAGCCGCGAGGGCATAGGCTTCCATCGGCGGACAGACGCAGACCAGGTTCCGGTCGCCGAAGGCGCCGTCCACGCGGCTCACCGAGGGCCACACCTTGTGCGACCGCGTCCAGGGGGCGGGGAAGGCGGCGCGCTCGCGCGTATACGGGCGGTCCCACGCATCGGCGATCACGTCCTCCAGGGTGTGCGGCGCATTCGTGAGGAGGTTGTTGCCGCGCGGCAGGGTCCCGTCCTCCACCTCGCGGATCTCCTGGCGGATCGAGATCAGCGCGTCGCAGAAGCGGTCCAGCTCCTCCTTCGACTCGCTCTCGGTGGGCTCGATCATCAGGGTGCCCGCGACCGGGAACGAGACCGTCGGCGGATGGAAGCCGTAGTCGATGATGCGCTTCGCGATGTCATCGACTTCGATGTCGGCGGACGCCTTGAAGGGCCGACAGTCGATGATGCACTCGTGCGCGATCAGCCCATTCTGCCCGGTATAGAGGAGCGGGTAGTGCGCCCCGAGCCGGCGCGCCACGTAGTTGGCGTTGAGGATCGCCACCTTGGTCGCCTCCACGAGCCCTTCGCGTCCCATCAGCGCCACGTAGGCCCATGAGATCGGCAGGATCCACGCGCTGCCCCACGGCGCCGCCGCCACGGTCCCGCACGGCTGCTGCTGGCGCAGCGGCACCACGGGGTGGTCCGGGAGGAAGGGTCCCAGGTGCGCCGCCACGCAAATCGGGCCCATCCCGGGCCCCCCGCCGCCATGGGGGATGCAGAAGGTCTTGTGCAGGTTCAAGTGGCACACGTCGGCGCCGACATCGGCGGGGCGGACCAGGCCCACCTGGGCGTTCATGTTCGCGCCGTCCATGTACACCTGCCCGCCGTGCGCGTGGATGATCTCGCACACCTGCCGGATGGACGCCTCGAAGACCCCGTGGGTCGACGGGTACGTGATCATGAGCGCCGCGAGTGAGCCCTTGTGCTCGGCCGCCTTGGCGCGCAGGTCCGCCAGGTCGATGTTGCCGCTGGGGTCCGACTGCACGGGGACGACGCGCAGACCGGCCATCACCGCGCTCGCGGGGTTCGTCCCATGCGCCGACGTCGGGATCAGACAGGTGGTGCGGTGCCCTTCACCGCGGGAGCGGTGATAGGCCCGGATCACGAGCAGTCCGGTGAACTCGCCCTGCGCCCCCGAGTTCGGCTGCAACGAGATTTTCGGGAATCCGGTGATCTCGGCCAGCATGTCCTCGAGCTGGCGGAACAGCGTGCGGTAGCCGGTGGCCTGCTCCCGCGGCGCGAACGGGTGCAGCCGGTTGAACTCGCGCCATGACAGCGGGACCATCTCGGTGGTGGCGTTGAGCTTCATCGTGCACGAGCCGAGTGGGATCATCGCCGACGTGAGCGACAGGTCGCGTGCTTCGAGCCGCTTGATGTAGCGCAGCATCTCCGTCTCGGAGCGGTAGCGGTGGAACACCGGGTGGGTCAGGTAGGACGAGGTGCGGTGCAGCGATTCGGGGATCGAAGGGTCGGCCTTCGCGCCGAGGTCTTCCACCATGAAGGGCAGCACCTCGTTGAGCGAGAACGCCGTGACCAGGTCGGCGAGGTCGCCGAGCGCTGTGGCCTCGTCCAGCGAGATGCCGATGCGTGTGGGGGAGATGACCCGCAGGTTGATGCGGCGTGCCCGCGCCGCGTCCAGCAGGCGCGGCAGCACCCACGACTCGACCTCCAGGCACAGCGTGTCGAAGAACGACGAGTGCACGACGCGGTAGCCGAGCCGAGTGACGGCCTGCGCGAGCAGGACCGCGAGCGTGTGCACCCGCTCGGCAATGCGGCGCAGCCCTTCGGGCCCGTGATACACGGCGTACATGCTCGCCATCACGGCGAGCAGCACCTGCGCGGTGCAGATGTTACTGGTGGCCTTCTCGCGCCGGATGTGCTGCTCGCGCGTCTGCAGGGCCATGCGGAGCGCGGGGCGGCCGGCGGCATCCCGGGATACCCCGATGATGCGGCCGGGCACATGGCGCCGGTGAGCCTCGCGCGTCGCGAAGAACGCCGCGTGCGGGCCGCCGTAGCCCATCGGCACGCCGAAGCGCTGTGAGCTCCCGACGGCGATGTCGGCGCCCCACTCCCCTGGGGGTGTCAGCAGGGTGAGGGCGAGCAGGTCGGTCGCGACCGTCACGAGCGCCCCCACGACGTGCGCCTTGTCGCAGACCGCGCGATAGTCCTCGATCTTCCCGTCCGTCGTGGGATACTGCAGCAGTGCGCCGATCACGCCGGGGCGGAACTCGAAGCTCCCGGGATCCGCGATGACGGTCTGCACGCCGCGCGCCTCGGCGCGGGTCCGCACGACCGCGATCGTCTGCGGGTGGCATCCCTCGGCAATCATGAACATCGGGGTGGTGCCGGCGGCCACCTTCGCGACGGCTTCGGTCAGGTTCATCGCCTCGGCGGCGGCGGTGGCCTCATCGAGGAGGGAGGCGTTGGCGATCGGCAGGGCGGTGAGATCGGCGACCATCGTCTGGAAGTTGAGCAGCGCCTCGAGGCGCCCCTGCGCGATCTCCGGCTGGTACGGCGTGTAGGCCGTGTACCAGCCCGGGTTCTCGACGATGTTGCGTTGGATGACCTGCGGTGTGAACGAGTGGTGATAGCCCATCCCGATGTAGGAGCGATACAGCTGATTCTGGGCGGCGAGACCGCGGAGCGCCTGCAGCACCTCGCGCTCGGTTCGCCCCGGCGGCAGCGCCAGCGGGCGCCTCAGCCGGATGTCCTCCGGCACCACGGCGTCGATGAACGCGTCCAGCGAGTCGTATCCCAACGTGGCCAGCATGCCCCGGGTCTCGTCGGGACTCGGTCCGATGTGACGGGTCGCGAAGCGGTCGGCAGGGGCGAGCGAAGCGCGTACGGTCGGCATAGGGAGTTGTCAGTCTTCAGTCATCAGTCGTCCGTACAGGACGGAAGATGGTCATTGTCCGATGTGTTTCTGATACGCCTCACTGCTGAGCAGCTGGTCGAGCTCCGCGGCATTCTTGGCCCGGAGCTTGATCATCCAACCCGCGCCGTAGGGGTCGCGATTCACGAGCGCCGGGTCGCCGTCGAGCGCCTTGTTTACGTCGGTCACAGTGCCCGCCAGGGGCGCGTACAGTTCCGACACCGCCTTCACCGCCTCGATCGTGCCGAACGCGTCGCCGCGCCCAAAGACGGCGCCGACCTTGGGCAGGTCCACGTACACTACGTCGCCGAGCTCGCCCTGCGCGTAGTCGGTGATCCCGATCTGCACAATGGCGTCGGCGCCGGTCTGCTTCACGTACTCATGCTCTTTCGTGTAGCGCAGATCGGCCGGAATGTTCGCCATGCGGGGTCGCTCGCTCGCGGGCGTGTGAGGTCGCGGCGAAGGTTACCGGGGCACCGAACCCCTGTCAAGGCAATGGGTTGGCAGATGGAAACAGATCGGACCGCGGCGCCAGGCCTGCCGCACCCGGCTCGACCAGGCGCACCCGCCCGGCGCCCCAGGGCCGGAGATCGAGGCGCACCGCGACGGGGTCGGGGTCGTCCGAGAGGGACGTGAGCACGCCCGGACGGCCCGCGCGCGCCCACGCCTGCTCCGCGGCCGGCGCGGCCGCCGCGGTCGCGACGATCGCGTCGGGCGGCGCGGGCTGGCTCAGCGCCTTTTCGATCGCGGCCGCGTCGCCCGTCACCCGGCGGACCGCGAGCCCCGCGTCCGCGTAACGGGCGGCGATCGGGTTGAGTGTGGGCTGTTCGCGCGCCCGCGCCGCGGCCAGCAGCAGCACGCGCGCGGGTCGCCCCCCCAATGCCGCCACCGCCGCGCGATGGCGCAGCTCGTCGAACGCCGCGCGGGCCTGTCGCTCGAGCTGCTTGAGCGAGCCCTCGTTCTCGATCACGAAGTCGCTCTTCGCCCGCTTGCGCTCGGCGGGCATCTGCGCCGCGATCATCCGGTCGGCCTCGTCGTTCGAGAGTCCGCGCATGGCGCGCAGCCGGGTGCGCCGCAGCGCCGCGCTCGCGTCCACCAGGACCACGCCATCGAACTGGGTGGGGTCGAGCGCCTCGAACAGCAGAGGGATGTCGTTGACGACCAGCAGGTCGCCGCCCTCCCGGGCCTCGCGCAGCAGCTCATCACGGCGGCGGCGCACGGCGGGGTGGACGATCTGGTTGAGCGCGTCGAGCGCCGCCTGGTCGCCCATCACCTTGCCCCGCAGCGCCGCCCGGTCGAGGCTCCCGTCAGAAGCGAGGACGTCCGCGCCGAAGCGGCGGGCGATCGCCGCCAGCACGTCGCCGCCGGGCGCCTGGGCCTCGCGGACGAGGGCGTCCGCGTCGATGATCGTCGCCCCCCAGCGCTGGAACAGAGCGACGACAGTCGATTTTCCCGCGGCGATATTTCCCGTCAACGCAACGTTCAGCATGGACGCCAATGCGGAATGCGGAGTGCGGAATGCGGAATCGACGGACGCGCTTCCATTCCGCATTCCGCATTCCGCATTCCACATTCAGAGTAGTGCAGTTTGGTCCTCATCCGCCCTCGGGACCTTATGACAGTGCCGGCAGCGCGCTTCGTAGGATTCTCGGCCCCCTACCATGATGGTCGGGCTTTCCCAGAGGGCCGGCCGCCCGTTGTCGAGACGCTGGTTGCGGCTCGCCGGCCCGCCGCACACGACGCAAATCGCCTGGAGCTTGTCGACGATCTCGGCGACGGCGAGGAGCGTGGGCATCGGGCCGAACGGCAGGCCGCGGAAATCCATGTCGATTCCGGCCAGCACGATCCGCACACCGCGGTCGGCCAGGCCGTTTGCGGCCGCCACGATCCCGTCGTCCAGGAACTGCACTTCGTCGACCGCGACCACTTCGGTGTCGGGCCGCACGGCGCGCAGGACCCCTTCCGAGGAATCCACCGGCTCGGCTTCCACCGTGCCGCCGTCGTGCGTGCTCACCGTGTAGAGCCCGGCGTAGCGGGCATCGAGATGCGACTTGAAGACCTGGACGTGCTTGCGCGCGATCACCGCCCGCCGCACCCGGCGCACTAACTCTTCGCTCTTCCCGGAAAACATCACGCCAGCAATGACTTCGATCCAACCGGGGCGCGTACCGTGGAACATTGCCGTCCTTACGGCTTGGCGTCTTGGCGTCTGGCAACGGGGCGGGGGAAGGGTAGTCGGGCGGGGAGGGTGGGTCAAGGAAATGCCGCTATCTTGCGGATTTTCGGGGGGGTACCCCATATTGTGGCGGTTTTATGCGGGTTTTCTCGTGCTACCCCGCAAAACGGGCGGAATTCCAAGGGTTTTCACTGCCCCTAGACCCTCACAAGGAGACGCCGTGAACAAAGCCGAGCTGACCGCGGCACTGGCCATGCGAACCAAGATGTCCAAGGCCGACGCCGGGCGGGCGATCGAGGCCCTGTTCGACGACAAGGGGATCATCGCCGGCGAGCTCAAGAAGGGCGCGAAGGTCCAGATCACCGGCTTCGGGAACTTCGAAGCCCGCAAGCGCGCGGCGCGCATGGGCCGCAATCCCAAGACGGGCGGCGTGATTCAGATCAAGGCGTCGATCGCCCCCGCATTCCGCGCCGGCAAGCAGCTGAAGCAGGTGGTGAACAAGAAATAGCGCGACGCGTGAGCGTCGGGTTTGCCGTTCACGGGCCGCCCCGCTGGGCGGCCCGTCGGCGTTTGTAGCGCATTCGAGGATTGTCGTGCCTGCGCAACGTCGAAGGCGCACCGAAGTTGCGTGTACACCCTGAGCCGAGACTCGATACCGTCGCGTTGCGTTCTACGCCGCCGCGCGGCCGCTACGGCACGGTACGTGCACGGGAGGGTAGGGTCGGATCGTTGACCGCGCCCTGGCACCGGTACCCGAGGACCCGTCGTTTGCGCACTCGTCACGATTACGCGGGCGCTCATGTGGCTGCTCAGCGCGAACCACCAGTCGAGTCCGCGCTCCAGATCGTGCAGCACGCGGCTCCTGGATGGTCGAGGGCCCTATTCGTCGCTCTTCTCTGCGCCGTCCTCATCGGCGTCTTCCACCTCGTCACGCTCAGGGAAGGGCATGATTGGGGTGACGACTTCAGCATGTACATCCATCACGCCGAGAACCTCGCGGATGGACTTCCGTACGCGGAGACAGGCTACATCTACAATCCGCATAATCCGTCGGTCGGCCCGCGAATGTACCCGCCAGGCTTTCCGCTCCTCCTGGCGCCGATTGTGAAGGTCTTCGGGCGCGATCTGCGACCCATGAAGGCCCTCGTCGTCGCGTTCTTCGTCGGGTCGCTCATCGTCCTCTTTGGACTTTTCCGCGCCGTGCTCCCGCCCGCGTACGCGGCAACCCTGGTGGTCGTCACCGGGCTCAATCCGTTTTTTTGGGAATTCAAGGATCACGTTCTGTCAGACGTCCCGTTTCTGTTCTTTTCGCTGCTGAGTTTGTACCTCTTCCGACAGGCGGACGCGCCCGACGTTTCCAAGCGTGCCAGGCTGGCCCTTGCCGTGCTTGCCGGTGTGGCGGCATACGCCGCCTACGCCACGCGCGTGCTGGGGCTCGTCCTTGCTGCCTGCTTCATCGCGCATGATCTCCTTCGACGCAAGAGAATCGGCTGGAACGCCGTTCTGGCGAGCTGCGTGTTCGTGGTGCTGGCATGTGCGCAGTATGTATTGTGGGTCCACGACACCAGCTACCTCGATCAGCTCGCGCCGACCGCGGGGGTGGCTGTCAGCAACGCGATCGGGTACCTGCGGTCGTTGTCCGAGCTATCGGACAACGGTTACCTCGGCGCCGTGAGGAGGGGTGCGTTTGTCGCAAGCGGCGCGCTCGCCGCGCTCGGGTTCGCGACGTCGCGCCGCCGCGACGCGGGCATGCTGTACCTCTTCCCGTCCCTCTATTTGATCCCGGTGATCCTGTGGCCGTCGGAGCAGGGGACGCGGTTCCTCATCCCCGTGTTGCCGTTCCTTTTCTGCTACTGCCTGCTCGGTCTGCAACGCGTGGAGGTGGCCGTGGAGCGACGCATCGGGCGAAGGCGGATTGTCCTGGGGGGCTTCCTGGCAGCAGTGCTGATGTCGTACGCCGGCCGCTACTCGACCCTGGGGTTCGGTCCACTCGACGAAGGAATCGCGAACCGCGAGAGCGTAGAGCTGTTCGAGTTCGTGAAGGCATCGACGGCGCCGGGCGATGTCTTCCTGTTCAGCAGACCCCGGGCGCTGGCGCTATACACCGGGCGCAGCGCGTCCGCCCCCTATCGGCCGACCGACCCGTGCCAACTCTGGCAGTACCTCAGCGAGATCAGGGCCTCCTATCTCATCACCGGACCGGCGTCCGACCCATTCAACGCGGACGCCGAATACCTCCGGCAGTTTGTCTCCCGCTTCCGCGGCGACTTCCGAGAGATGATGGCAAACCGCGACCTGGCGGTCTACCGGATCGAGCGAAACCCCTGCGTGGCCGCGTCTCGCGTAGCCACTCTCGAAGCGCGCGTGAGCAGGAGTGTGAGTGCAAGTGAGTGATGGTCGAGCCACAGATCAAGGCTTCCATCGCCCCTGCGTTCACGCCATTTTGGCGATTACCTTCGTGCTGACGCTTCCTCGGGAGGATCGCGTGTCCGCTCGGTCGTACGCGGCCCTTACAGGCGTCGCTCTATTACTCTCCCCGTCCCGCGGCACGGTCCGCGTGGAGCGATTCTTCTCGCCCGCGGTGGGTGTGGAAAAGCACTACCTGATCTACCTGCCGCCCTCCTACGCGACGGCGCCGGCGCGGCGCTACCCGGTGGCCTACTACCTCCATGGCTTGACGGGGAACGAAGCCGACTGGGTATCGCTGGCCAGCATCGACGTCGTGGCCGACTCGCTCATCGCCAGTGGAACCCCCGAGATGATCCTGGTGATGCCGGACGGAGACGACGGCTGGTACACCAACTGGGAAGAGGCGCCCCAGCCCTACGGCGCGTGCATGGTCGACACGCTGCTGAATCGCGCGGCGCCGGCGCTGTGCGTCGCCCAGGCACGCTACGAGGACTACATCGCGCGCGACCTCGTCCGCCACGTCGATTCGACGTACCGCACACTCGCCGACCGCCGGCATCGCGGTATCGCGGGGCTGAGCATGGGCGGGTACGGGGCCGTCACGATCGCGCTCGAGCATCCCGACGTATTCTCGGCGGGGGCGAGTCATTCGGGCGTGCTGTCGCCGCTCTTCGCCGGGCCGCATCCGTTCGCGGCGCCGGCGCGCTACCACACTGCGATCGATTCGCTCGCCGCCGGCTGGAGAGGGATGTGGGGGGCGATCGCTCCGGCATTCGGGCGAACGATCACCGCGTGGGCCGCGCGCGATCCGGCCGGACTGGCGCGGCGGCTCGCGGCCTCGGGCGGGCCGATGCCCGCGTTGTTCATCGACGTGGGCGCGCAGGACGGGCTCGTGGACCAGTCGCGTGCGTTCCACGCCGAGCTCGCGGCGCTGGGGATCGCCAGTACGTATGCGGAGTGGCCGGGGAGGCACGACTGGAAGTACTGGCATGCACACGTGGGCGAGAGCTACCGCTGGCTCGCCGACCGAATCGCGCGTTAGCGAGCCGGCAGCACGAGCTGGAGCCCGCGGTGACACTGCCGGCAGGTCACCGGCTGCGGTGCGCGCCATCGGGCCGCCACATCGAGCCGCTGCTCGGCGCCGCAATCGGGACAGGTGCCGCGCGCGTCGGCGGCGAGCTCCACCGTGCCGAGCCGCTGGAAGAACTGGCACAGCGCGGCGCTCGATCGCGTTCCGGCGCGTTATCGCTCCCGATCGAGCCGCGCGACCACGCGTCGCCCGCGGATCGTGGTGCCCGTGAGACCCCGCACCGCCTGCTCGGCGGCCGCTGCCCCGACTTCAACCAGACTAAATGTCTCGCGCACCTCGATCCGGCCGATGTCGCCCTTGGCGATGCCGGCCTCACGGATCAGCGCCCCGACGAGATCCTTGGCGCTCGCGCGGTCTTTCTTTCCCAGGCCCACGAAGACCCTCACGCGCGGGCCCTCGCCGGGCGCGGGGACTACCGCATCCCGCATCCCGCTTCCTGCCTCCCGTTGCAGAGCGAGCAACGCCGCCGCCACCTCCGCGGGATCGAACCGCTCGAACAGCGGATCCAGCAGGGCGAGCTCCGCGTCAACGCTGCCGGCCGTGAGGAGCCCCGCCACCCGCTCGCGCAGCATTTCGGCGCGATCGCGCGCGCGATCGGCACCGGAGGCGAGCGCGAGGGGCGTGAGGGTCGCGACCGAGCGCAGGTAGGGCAGCTGGACCGCGGCGATGAAGACGACGGGCTCGCCCCCCCCCAGTCGGGCGAGCGTTGCGACCTCGTCGCGGCTCGGGAGCGCCGTGCAGACCACAGCATCCGGGGCGGCCTCGGGTGGTGTGATAGGGCCGCCGTTCCAGACGAACGGCGTCGTCGCGCTAAGCGTGTCGAGGGCATCCCGCACGGCGAGGGAGCGCCGGAACGAGGGGACGACGGCGAAGCGCGCGCGGCAGGCGGGCGGGAGCGGACGACCGGTCTCGTCCACCGGCGGCATTCCGACGACGAGCGCGCGCCGGGCGTGTCGCTCGAGGAAGTCGCCGAGCAAGGCGGGGTTCCAGCTCAGCACGATGCGGTGAGCGTCGCGGGCTTCGCCGAGGAGGGTGTCGAGCGCTGCGGCGCCGTCACCCTCGACCAGGGCTTCGGGCCACGCGAGAACAACGCTTGCAACGGCGTCGAGCTTGAGCGCCGCGCGCTCGAGCAGCACGGCCAGGTCCTTGACCGCTCCGGCGAGGATGTCGACGGGGCGCTCCTTGAGGACCCGGCTGGTGCGGGCGAGCCCGGTGACGGCGTGGACGGGGCGGTCGCCCGGCGCCGCGGCGACCCACTCTGCCGCGCTGGCGTCGTCCGCACACAACACGAGCACGCGTGGGCCGACCCCGGAGCCACGCCCCGGGGCTAGCGGGCCCAGCAGCTCCCACAGATCCCGCACACACTCCACCGCTGGCGGGCGCACCAACACCACCGGCCGGCCGCGCTCCAGCGCGACCTTCGCGTCTGCTGCCGTCACACGATCCTCGGTTGTCAAAGGGCGATCTGTCGGAAGGGGATGGTAGCGCGTGGCGGAGTGAAAGGCAACGACCGGTGGGTTGGGTTGCGTCCCCTTACCTGTTCGGGCTATCCTCTCGCCCATGACCCCGGGGTCCGGCCTCTCACCTAACCTGCACCACCTCGAGACCTCTGCGACGATCGCCATCTCGCAGGAGGCGAAGCGGCGCAAGGCGGCGGGCGAGGACGTGATCGACCTGGGGGCCGGGGAGCCCGATTTCCCGACGCCGGCCCTCCCGTCCGACGCTGGCGTTCGCGCCATTCGCGAGGGCAAGACCCACTATCCGGCGAACGAAGGGATCCTCGAGCTGCGCGCCGCCGCCGCGAAGCACCTGTCGCTGCTCTCCGGCGGCCGCCCCGTGAACGCCGACAACATCGTGGTGTCGAACGGCTCGAAGCAGTCGCTGTTCAACGTGTGTTTCACCCTGTTCGGCCCGGGTGATGTGGTGGCGATTCCGGCGCCGGCGTGGGTGTCGTATCCGCAGATCGTGTACCTGTCCCGCGCCCGGCCCGTGCTCGTCCCCGGGGAGCCCGAGTGGAGCCTCAAGGTGGCCGTGCGGGATCTCGACCGCGTGGTCCCCGGAGCGCGGGGTCTGATCCTCTGTTCACCGTGCAATCCCACGGGGGCGGTGTATACGCAGGCCGAGATCAAGGCGATCGCGCACTGGGCGCGCGATCGCAAGGTGTGGATCGTCGCCGATGAGATCTACCGCCGCATCCACTACGGGACGGGCCCATCGCCCTCGTTCCTCGATCTGCCCGACGACCTGCTCGAGCGCGTCGTGGTGATTTACGGGGTGAGCAAAGCCTATGCGATGACCGGATGGCGGATCGGCCTCGCACTCGCCCCCGGCCCGGTGGCGAAGGCGATGGCGGCGCTGCAGTCGCACACCACCACTGGGGCGAATCATCCCGCGCAGTTCGCCGCCGCCGTGGCGTTGGGAGACGACCAGGTGGAACGGGACGTGGCCCGGATGGTGGCCGAATTCCGCAAGCGCCGGGATGCAGTGGTCGCGCGCTTCCGACAGGAGCTCCCCGGCGTCGAGTTTGTGGAGCCGCTCGGCGCGTTCTACTTCTTCTTCCGAGTAGACTCGTTCGGAGGAATCAGTGGGACGGAGTTCTGCACCCGGCTCGTGACCACCACCGGTGTCGCGCTCGTGCCGGGCGCCGCGTTCGGGGACGATCGCTACGTGCGGTTATCATACGCGGCGTCGTTGGACAGTATCCAGAAGGCGCTCGATCGGATCATCGGATTCGCGACGAAACTCGCAGACTGAGCGGGATGCGGGATGCGAGATGCGAGATGGGTCGGCGCGCCACGCATCCCGCATCCCCCATCCCGAGTCGCGTCAGAGTTTGGACGCTCGCTGGCTGAGGACCTCCACCCCGTTCTCCGTCATCACGCAGTCATCCTCTATTCTGACCCCGAACTTCCCGAGCTGATAAATCCCGGGCTCGATCGTGAACACCATGCGGGGCTCGAGACGCGTCGTGTTGCCTTCGACGAGATACTCGGGCTCGTGGCCATCCATCCCGAGCCCGTGGCCCAGGCGGTGCGTGAAGAACCGGCCGTAGCCCGCAGCGGTGATGACCTGGCGCGCGGCGCGGTCCATCGCCTCGCACGGCGTGCCCGGGCGCCCCAGCTCCATCGCGGCGGTCTGGGCGTCGTGCACCACGTTGAACACCTCGCGGAACTCGTCCGACGGGTGATCGCCGAACCAGATGGTGCGCGTGATGTCGGAGGTGTAGCCGCCCACCCGGCAGCCGCAATCGATCAGTACCGCGGTCTCGCGCTCGAGCTTGGGGCCGGCGGGGCCGCCGTGCGGCAGCGCGCTGGACGGGCCGAACTGCACGAGCCCGCCTCCCGGAGCGCCGCGCTGCTCCATTTCCCGCGACAAGGCCTGCGCGACCTGGACTTCGGTGGTGCCGACCGCCAGCTGGGCGAAGGTCGCGGCCATGGCGTCCTGCGTGATCGCGATCGCGCGGCGCAGGAGGGCCACCTCTTCGGGCGCCTTGATGACGCGCAGGCGCTCCGTCACCGGCGCGGCGTCCACGAACTTCCAGCCCGGAAGCGCACGCCCGAGCCGCAGGAACGTCTGGTACGCGGTGGACGACTCGAGCGCGATCGTGCCGCTCCCCGATCCGCGCCTGAGCCCTCGCACGGTGTCGCGCACCAGGACGTGAGGATCCTCCTGCTCCTCCCAACCGTGCAGCTCGGTGATGACGCTGTGGCGCCTGATGCGCTCGACCTCGAACGAGGGGCAGACGATCGCCGGCGCGCCTGCGACCGGCAGGAGCAGGGCGATCAGCCGCTCGCTCCGCCCCGGGTTGTAGCCGGTGAGGTACTCGTAGTTGGTGCCGGGCGTCGCGATGAGGAGGTCGAGCCCGCGGGCCTTGAGCTCGAGCCGGGCCCGCTCCAGGCGGCGGGAGAAGACCGCCGGTGAGAGGGAGGGCTCCTGGACGGCGGACGGGCGGTCGGGTGGACGGGCGGTCGGTCGCTCCGTTGCATTCGCTGACCGCCGGTCCACCAGTCCGCCGGTCCGCCCCAGCATCAACATTCCTCCGGCCACGGTGACGAAGTCCCGCCGCTGCATCGTCCTAGCTCCTCCCGAAAGTGCGGCCTATATTACCCGCCCTCCGCGGAGGCTGGAAGGCGGGTTCCCGATGCAATTCGAAGCACGGATCGAGCCACTCACGGGCAAGCTGCCCAAGATCACCTATCGCTGGGACCCGGAGACCGACATCCTCTCCGTCGCCTGCAAAGGCACCGGGAAGGCGACGGGGCTCAATGGGACCGTCGATCTGGAGGGCGGCGACGGCTCGTTCGTCGTCATCGACGTCGCTGGCGGTTGCATCCACGGCGTGGACGTCGTCACGTGGCCGGACGACATCCGCACCCGCGACGACCTCCCGATCCCGGAGCCGGCCAAGGACGGACGCGTCGTGTTCCCGGGCCGCAAGTCGCAGCCCCGGGTGGCGGCGGTCGAGGTGGACACCGCGCTCACCGTGGAGAAGAACCTAACCGAGTCGGTGCTCCACATCCGCGTGGGGCGCCAGCGGGTCGCCAGCGTCGTGCGCGTCGCCGACCTGCTGCTCGTCGAGGTGGACAAGAACTCGCGGCTCGCGGGGCTCTGGTTCCTCGACGTGCCCCCGTTCCCGAACGTCGAGGCGACCGCCTGACGGCGGAGGTTGGTGGAGGTTGGTGGAGGTGGAGCGCGGTGGAAAGACCCGTTGAGCACGGAAGTGGTTACGGCTTTCTCACGGGCTCCCCGTAGGTTCCGCGCGGATGGACCCATACGAGAAGCTTCACGCTTGGCGTGAGTGCCACGAACTTGCCCTTGGTGTTTACCGGGTTACCAAATCCTTCCCAACTGAAGAGCTGTATGGTCTCACCTCGCAGATCCGCCGTGCCGCGTTCTCCTCCGCGGTCAACATCGTAGAAGGATCCTCCCGGCGAAGCAGGAAGGAGTTTCCTCGTTTTCTCGACATCGCCCTATCGTCACTCACCGAGGTAGGGTATGCATGGCGGTTCTCCCGGGAGGTCGGCCTGCTGCCCGACGAGGATTGGTCGGCCCTGAACGACCACCAGTGCCAAGCTCGGTAGCCACCTCCACCATCCTCCACCAAACCTCCACCATCCTCCACCAACCTGCTCGGTGCCCTAGATTTGTCTCTCATGTCCGACCAGCTCCCCCGCCTCGGTGGCCTGCCCGAGCCCGAGAAATACGAGCGCTTGGTGGAACGGGTCCCGGGCGTGTGGTGGAGCGACGCCGGCCCCTTCGCCGGGCTGCACGAGCTGAACGCGTTGCGGGTCGAATACTTCCGGCGTGTGTTCGGCGGGTTCGGGGGGAAGCGCGTCCTCGATGTCGGGTGTGGCGGCGGCATCCTCGCCGAGACGCTCGCTACCGAGGGGGCGGCGGTGACCGGCGTCGACCCGTCGGAGAAGTCGCTCGCGGCGGCGCGGGAGCACGCCCGGCGCTCGGGTTGTGCAATCGACTACCGCCGCGGCACGGCCGAGGACTTGGGCGGCGCCGGCCTCGAAGGGACCTTCGACCTCGTGTTCGCCGTCGACGTGCTGGAGCACGTGGACGACCTCGAGCGCACCATCGCCGGCATTGCCCGCGTGCTCGCGCCCGGCGGCGGCCTCGGTTTTCTCACCCATAGCCGCACGATCGCCGGATTTCTGCAGGTCGTGTGGGACGAAGAGTACGTGCAACACACCATGCCTGAGGGGTTCCACGACTTCGCACGCTTCGTCACCCCGGCGGAGCTGATCGAGGCGCTCGCCCGCCATGACATGGTGGTTCAGGAGATGAAAGGCGTCGAGCGGGCGGGCGACGGAACTGGGCGGCGAGTGCTCACCGACGATCTGAGCGTTACCTACCTCGGCTGGGCGCTCCGGACACGCTGACGGTGTCGCACTCCTGGGTCGATGCGATCCTCGCGGCGGGGGTGGTGCCGGCCTCTTACGTCCCCGAAGCGAGTGTCGGCCGCACCGATCTCGAGGAGTTCACCGGCGCCGACCCGGTGGAGGACCCGGAGCTCCGGGTGCACTCACTGGACGGGGTGCGCGCGCTCGCGCCCGCCGCCGTCGGCTTTCTCGACGGCATCGAGCAGTGGCGGGTGGTTGGGTACGCCGGGGTCACGCCGATCGTGCGGGCGTACGTCGCCGCCGCGATCCGCCTCCGGGGAACCGATCGCCGCCCCCGCACGATCGCCGAGGACGCGGATGAGCTCGCCATCACCCGGCTCGACCGCTTGCCCGGCGCGGTGCGCGAGGCGCTCGAGCGAGCAGGGGTCCGCGTCGTCGAGATCTCCGCGGATGACGCCGGCCAGCCTGCTCGCGCCCTGCCGGCCGCGCGGATCGAAGTGCAGAAAGCCCGCGCCGCCCTCGAGCGGCGCCTGGCGGAGCGGCGGCTCTCAGGTCTCGGCTCCGACGAATGGCTCGTCGTGGACGGGGTGCTCTCCGATTCCTCCGCGCTGTCCGCGCACCCGCGGGTGTTGGGCGTCGTCAAGAGTCACGGTGCCGAGTACTTCGCGGGCCCGGAGCTCGAGCGCGCGCTGACGCTGCCCGCCGTCCGCCGCACCAGCGTGTTCCGGCCCAAGAGCCGCGGCGCGCGCCGCGACATCTACTCCTGGTATCTCCGGCTGTGGCCCTGGGAGGGGAACGACCTGCTGTACGGGCTGCTGCGCGTCGAGGCGCGCGCCCATCCCGACACGGTCGCGCTCGCGTCCCGAGTCTCGGCGTGGCTCGTGGATGAGCGCGCCCCGCTCGCGACCCCCGACCGCCGGTGGGATCGGTTACTTTATCCTATCCATGACGTGGAGACCTACTTGAGGGCGCGTGCCCCGCGCGACCTGCTCCCCGCTCCCGGCTCCCGGCTCCCGAGAACCGGGACGTGATCGACAAGGCCTCGCCCCAGCCCCCACCCGTCGGTCGCGTCGTGGCTACCGAGCAGAAGCCCGCGACGCCGCACCAATTCCACTTCTGGACCGCGAACGAGACGAGCATCGGGATCGGGGCGATCGTGCGCGTCGAGGG
>Ga0209161_10000432_pt1 | contig 34115 bp, 34 predicted proteins | sample GraSoiAngelo_155_FD_186169 | JGI IMG/M metagenome (GOLD analysis project Ga0209161, IMG submission 186169) | Grasslands soil microbial communities from the Angelo Coastal Reserve, California, USA - 14_1009_13_30cm (SPAdes) (version 2) | ecosystem: Environmental > Terrestrial > Soil > Grasslands... | reverse complement strand
GGCGTTCTTCGAACGGGCGATCGCGGCCGGACACGAAGGGCTGATGGCCAAGGCGTTGGACGCGCGCTACGATGCTGGCGCGCGCGGCGCCGCATGGCTCAAGCTGAAGCCCGCTCACACCCTCGACCTCGTCGTGCTCGCCGCCGAATGGGGCCACGGCCGCCGCCGCGGCCGGCTCTCCAATCTTCACCTTGGGGCCCGTGACGGTGGAGGCTTCGCGATGCTCGGGAAGACGTTCAAAGGGATGACGGACGAGATGCTCGAGTGGCAGACGGCGAAGCTGCTCGAGCTCGAGACGCGACACGACGGACACGTGGTGCACGTGAGGCCCGAGCTGGTGGTGGAGGTCGCCTTCAACGGCATCCAGGCGAGCCCGACGTATCCGGGCGGCCTGGCGCTGCGCTTCGCGCGCATCGTGCGCTACCGCCCGGACAAGGGCCCGGACCAGTCGGATACCATCGAGACCGTCCGGGAGCTGCATCGGCGCGAGGTGGGCGAGACGTAGACGCTCGAGGGCCACGGCTTCACTCAACGCAGCAGCGCGCCCGCACGTAATTCCACTAGATCATGACATCGATCAAGTGGCTGTTACTTCTCGGAACGGCGGCAGCGGCCGCGTGCACCAGCGACTCCGCCGCTGGCCCTCCCGTGCCGCCCTGTAACGCCACCTTGGCTACTGACCTCGCCCTGGGTTCCCACTGGTGCCACCGGCGGGCGCCGGCACGCAGGTGAACCTGGGCGGCACGCTGCACGCCGGCTCGGGATTCTACGTCGACATCCTCCAGGCGCCCGGCGCCGGCAGGTTCGCCCTCCGCCTGGGCGGCGTGATCGGCCTTGCAGCGACCACGGTGGACCCGCGGCTCGACGTAATCCGAATCCGCTAGACAACTCGGGGAAGGGGCGGTGCGGCCGATTTGACCCGGCCCCCGCCGTGGGCTACTCTCGCGGGCGCCATGCTCTTCAAGAGCCCGCATCCCGACATCGCGATCCCGGACATCGTGGTGCACCGCTTCGTGCTCGCGCGAGCGGCGGCACTGGGAGACAAGCCGGCCCTGATCGACGCGGCGAGCGGCCGAACGCTGACGTACGGACAGCTCGCCGGAGGGGCGGACCGGGTCGCGGCCGGACTCGCCGCCCGGGGCTTCGCGCCGGGCGACGTGCTGGCCCTGTTCGCGCCCAACTGTCCCGAATTCGCGCTCGCGTTCCACGGTACGCTCGCCGCCGGCGGCGTCGTGACCACGATCAACTCGCTCTCGACGGTCCAGGACGCCACCTATCAGCTGCGTGATGCCCGCGCCCGGTTCCTCGTCACGGTGCCGTCGTTCATGGATCGGGCCGCGCCAGTCGCGCAACAGGTGGGCATCGAGGAGATCTTCGTTCTGGGCAGCGCGCCCGGCGCCACGCCGTTCGCGACCCTGCTCGAGACCGCCGCGTCTGCCCCGCGCGCTCCGGTCGACCCGGCGCGGGATCTCGCGGTACTGCCGTACTCGAGCGGCACCACGGGATTCCCCAAGGGCGTGGTGCTGACGCATCGCAATCTCGTGGCCAACCTGCTCCAGACAGCCTCAGTGCACCATGTGGCGGAGCAGGATCGCATCATCGCGGTCCTGCCGTTCTTCCACATCTACGGGATGCAGGTGGTGCTGAACCTGGCGCTGTGGCGTGGCGCGACCCTCGTCACCATGCCCAGGTTCGAGCTGGAGCCGTTCCTCGCCACCGTGCAGCAGTATCGCATCACCCGGGCGTTCGTGGTGCCTCCGCTTGTGCTTGCGCTCGCCCAGCATCCGGCCGTGGACCGCTACGATCTGTCGAGCCTGCGGGCAATGATGTCCGGCGCGGCACCGCTCGAGGCCGACCTCGAGACCGCATGTGCCCGGCGTCTGGGATGCGGGTTCATTCAGGGGTACGGACTCACCGAGGCGAGCCCGGTGACCCACGCCAATTCGGACGAGCCCGGCAAGTGCAAACCGGGAACGGTGGGACCGCTGGTGCCGAATACCGAGTGCCGGATCGTAGATGCCGCCACCGGCGCCGACCTCGGGCCGGACGAAGCCGGGGAGCTCCTGATCCGCGGCCCGCAAGTAATGGCGGGATACCTGAACAACCCGGAGGCCACGGCGGCCACGCTCGACGCCGCCGGGTGGTTGCACACGGGAGATATCGGGCGCGTCGACCGGGACGGGTACTTCACGATCGTCGATCGGTTGAAGGAGTTGATCAAGTACAAGGGGTTCCAGGTCCCGCCGGCCGAGCTCGAGGCGTTGCTGCGGGGCCATCCTGCCGTGGCCGATGCGGCGGTAGTCCCGCTGGCGGACCGGGAGTGCGGCGAGGTGCCGAAGGCCTTCGTCGTGCTGCGAGGCGACGTGTCGGCGGCGGACCTGATGGCCTATGTGGCCGAGCGTGTCGCGCCCTACAAGAGGATCCGCGCGCTCGAGGTCATCGACGCCATTCCCAAGTCACCCTCCGGGAAAATCCTGCGGCGCGTGCTGAAAGAGCGAGGCCAAGCGGTCCGAGTGTAACGCGCGCGGCGCCGCCTGGCTCAAGCTCAAGCCCGCTCCTAGGGGTGTACCGTATCCACCACCGCGCAGGGCACGCCGGCTTTTCCAAGGGTGTCGCCGCTTTGGATGCACACCACGAACCGATACTCAGTCGGTATCTGCATACACGCCGCTGCGACCGCGGCCGCCACGACGACCAAAACAGCGATGGCTTTGCGCATACTAGGATCCTCCGTCCGTAATTGGTGGCAAGGCCTAGGGCGCAACCAGTCGAGTGCAACGGCTTCTTCATGGGTCCATGAAAACGAACAGGCCGCCTACGGTCGACACGTGTCGATCGCTGGCGGCCCGGCGGGCGTAGCGGCGCACTACGTTAGCCCCGTGGCTCTGCGTCGCCGCCTTTCGGCGGGTTTGCTCTGAGCAGCGTGTTGTCCGTGACGGGCCGGTCCTGCGGCGGCTGCCGTCGCGGGACTGGAACTTATCCTCAGCCCGTCTCGGGATCGGTGATCTAGATCAACGTCGCCGGCGACGGTATCGGGCGGGCGGCGCATGCTATTGGAGCCAAGGACGATAGGAGCCTGCGGCGCGGGCTGAAGGAGCGGGGCCAAACGGTCCGCGTGTAACGCCGCGTCATATAGTCGCAACTCAGAAGGCACTCACTTGGTCGATACCGAGCCCACATGTCACCTGCCGACCTGACGGCCAAGCTCGAGGAGCTGCACGCCGCGGCGTTCGGATGGGCCCTGAGCTGCTGCGGCTGGGATCGGGCCGCGGCCGAGGACGTGCTCCAGGCGACCTATCTGAAGCTCCTCGACGGCCGCGCGCGCTTCGACGGGCGCTCGACCTTCCGCACGTTCGTGTTCGGCGTGATCGCGCGGACCGCCCGGGAAGCGCGACGCCGGGCAGCGCTGCGGCGCTGGCTTCCGCTCGCGGCGTTGCTGCTCGGCCCCGAGGCGGTGGACGGCCGGCCCGACGCCGCGGCGGCGCTCGTCCGGGCCGACGAAACGGCCCGGCTGGTGCGCGCACTGGGGCGGTTGTCGGAGCGCCAGCGCCAGGTCCTGCACCTCGTGTTCTATGAGGACCTGACGATCGCCGAGGCGGCGGCCGTCGCGGGCGTCTCCGTGGGCACCGCCCGCACCCACTACGAGCGCGGGAAGGCCGCGCTCAGGACGCTGCTGGGGGAAGAACGAGAATGATCGAGCAGGCCTTCGAGGCGCTACGCCGGGAAGATGCGGCCGGCACGCCGCCGTTCGCTGCGACCATTGCTGCCGCACGCGCCCGGCGAACGGCTCGGCCGCGACGCCGGGCGCTGGGGCTCGCCGCCGCCGTCATCGTCGTGGTGGCCGTCGTAGTCATCTCGCTCCGGCGCGAGCGTGACGGCGTTCGCCTGGAGATCGATCTCGCGACCGTGCGGTGGCAGGCGCCCACCGACTTCCTGCTCAACCTCCCCGGTGATGAGCTGCTGCGCAGCGTGCCGCAGCTCGGACCCCGGGGCCTCGACCGGAGGACTCTGTGAAGACACTTCGTTCATGCTTGGTTCGGACTTTCGTCTTGCTCGCGCTCGCGACGGCGAAAGCGGGGGCACAGCAGCCGCCGCAAGCTCCTGAGGATCCGCTCGCCCGAATCCTGTTTCCGCCGGAGCTCGTGATGCAACACCAACAGGACATCGGGCTCCGACCCGAGCAGCGTGCCGCCATCACCAAAGCGATCCAGGATTTCCAGAGCAAGGTGGTGGATCTGCAGTGGCGCATGCAGGAGCAGTCGCAGCGCCTCGCCACTCTCCTCGACAAGCCGGCCGTCGATCAGACGGCGGCGCTGGCGCAGGTGGACGAGGTGCTGGGCGTCGAGCGGGAGGTGAAGCGCGCCCACATCACGCTGCTGATCAACATCAAGAACACACTCTCGGCCGACCAGCAGGCGAAGCTCGCGGCGGCGCGGGGGGCGGCGATGCGCTGAGCCGGGTGTCGTTCAGGGCGTGACGGTCGCGCTCCCACTCTCCTCGCACGCGGGCGCACCTTCTTTGGTGGCCGGCCTCGCGGGCGTCGAGCCCATGAAGACCGCGCACGTCTGCCCCGCGCTGACGTTCGTGAGCGTGGCAGTCCAACCGTCCCCGGTCAGCGTGATCGTCGGCATGGGGTTCCCCGCGGATACGGTGTAGGCGCTTCCCAGGTCGGTCGCGTACTTCAGGTTCTGAGCGAAGTAGCTCTCCTGGATCGTCACGAGGTTCCGCAAGTCCGATTTTATGGCGGCGACCTGCGCTCGCGTCTTGAGGTGGGTCAGCTTCGGAATCGCGATGCTCGCCACGAGGGCGATGATCACGACCACCGTCAGCAGCTCGATGAGGGTGAACCCGGCGCGTTTCATGGGGCTCCGCGTTCCCGGAACCAGACGCGCCACGTGGGTGTTAACGTCGGCATGACATCTTCCCTCGGTGCTCAACCCGCCGGCAACGCCGGCCTTGATACTCGTCCCGCCGCCCGGAGCGGCACCTTTCTCCTGGGGGGCGACCTGCCCGTCCACCGCCTCGGCTTCGGCGCGATGCGGCTCACCGGCAAGGGCATTTGGGGCGAGCCGCGCGACGCGCGCGAAGCGATCGCCGTGCTGCGCCGTGCCGTCGAGCTCGGGGTCAACCTGATCGATACCGCCGACTCTTACGGCCCGGAGGTGAGCGAGCGGCTCATCGCCGAAGCGCTCTACCCCTACCCGCAAGGGCTTGTGATCGCCACCAAGGCGGGCTTCCAGCGCCCCGGGCCCGACCAGTGGAAGACGAACGGGCGACCGGAGCACCTCCGCGCGTCGTGCGAAGGCAGCCTGCGCCGGCTCAAGCTCGAGCGCATCGACCTCTATCAGTTGCACCGCATCGATCCTAAAGTGCCCTTCGCCGACCAACTTGGCACGTTTAGGCGGCTTCAGGAAGAGGGGAAGGTCCGCCACGTGGGCCTGTCGGAGGTCTCGGTGAGTGAGATCGAGCGGGCCCGGAAGATCGTGCCGATCGTCTCGGTGCAGAACCGCTATAGCCCCACCGACCGCCAGCACGAGGGCGTCCTCGACCACTGCGAGCGCGAGAAAATGGCCTTCCTGCCGTGGTACCCGCTCGGTGCCGGGGCGGCGCTGCGTTCGAGCAGCCCGCTGGCCCGGGTGGCGGCACGGCTCCACGCCACCCCCGCGCAGGTGGCGCTCGCGTGGCTGCTACGGCGGTCCCCGGTGATGCTCCCCATCCCGGGGACCTCGAGCGTGAAGCACCTGGAGGAGAACGTGGCCGCGGCGCTGCTCGAGCTGCCGACGGGCGACTTCGAAGAGATCGCGCGCGCGTCCTGAACGCGGTCTATCCGCTCACTGCCTCGTCCACGTCGAGCGCATGTCCTCCGTCACCAGGCGGATGAGGGTGTTCACGAGCGGTCCGTACGCCTCCTTGGGATCCTTGGCGGAGAAGTCGAGCTGGCCGCCGATCAGCGCGACATGACCGACCCGCTCGGTCGCCCAGGCGCTCGAGCGCCACAGCGTGGCCCCCGAACGAGTGGAGAGCAGCCGCACCGTGAGATCCACGCGCACGGTGGCCTCGAGATGCGGGGTCACGAGCCCCGCGAGTCCGCCGGTCCCCTTGGGATTCGTGACCTTGAGATGGCCCGCGAAGACGGCGCCCACCTCGCGCTGTTTGCCCAGCTCCTGGGCGGCGGCGATGCCCAACTCCTTCTCACCTACGCGCTGCAGTAAGGAATCCTGGGTGCCGAGCTCGAGGACCTCGATACCGGGCTGCGCCGCCAGCATGTCCTCGGAGAACCGCTCGGTTGCGAACTCATGGAGCGAGCCCTTGGCGTTCTCCACCGTGAATGTGACAAGGCCAAGCCTCCCATAGGGCTGCAGGTCGAGCCGGGGCGGCAAAAGCACGCTGCGCCTGCCGCCTCCGCAGGCCGACGCGACCAGCAAGACTAGAACGGCGGATAGCCCGCCGGAGCGCATGCCCATCGTCGCCTCAAGGGTTGGAGACGGTCCACGGTAGGGGAGGAGGCCCGGCCGGTCAAGACGTAGATTGCATTCCCCATGGAGATCGGCACGACCCTGTACGTCAAAGACCGCCGGCAGTGGCGGGCCTGGCTCGCCAGGCACCACAAGACGGCGCCTGAGATCTGGCTGATCTATTACAAGAAGCACAGCGGCAGGCCGCGCATCCCCTACAGCGATGCCGTGGAGGAGGCCCTGTGCTACGGTTGGATCGACAGTATCACGAAGCCTGGCGCGGATCGCGCACGTCTTCGATCACGAGAGCGACACGAAGCGGAAGCTCGAGTGGCGGGTCCCCCCGGACATCCTGGCGGCCATCAAACAGGATCGGACGACGTGGAAACACTTCGAGGCGTTCCCCGAGTCGTACAAACAGATCCGGATCGGCTGGATCGACGCAGCCAGGCGGCGACCGGAGATATTCCTCCAGCGGCTGCGGCACTTCCTCAAGATGACCGCTCAGAACGAGCGGTTCGGGATGGTGCAATGATTCAGTTTACCTTGAGCACGGCCTCGATGAAGCTCAACGTCTTGGTCTCGACCCACTCCACCGACACGGCTTCGACCTTCATCGTGCCGATGCGGTCGGTGCTGCTCGTGACCGCCCGGCCCTTGGTCGGGGACGGCTTGATGTCCCGCGCCACCGCGATGCCGCGCCGGGGATCGCACTTGAACGTAAGCGTGGAGGCGAGCGCGGTGCCCGCGGGCGTGTGCGGCGTGAACGTGAGCGCCACGGTGGGATACCCACCCGCGGTTGCAGTCTCGTCTTCGATGGCGGCTTGGTGGCCGCCGTTCTTGAGCGCATCCATGAACCGGTCCAGCACCGAGCGCACCACCGTCCGGAGGCGATCCCCGCACGTCCGGCGGCGTCGCTCCCCTTCGTCGTGCGCCGGCTTCACGGCGACCTGTAACTTCGCGGTACGCTCGTCGTAGCTCTTCAGGAGCGAGCGCAGCTGCTCCATACTCTTGTCGGCCATGAGAAGATGATACGGCATCGGAGACCATGAGTCACGCCCTTCCCGCCCTGCTGCTCGGCATCTGCACCGTTCTAGGGCTGCTCCTCGTCCCTCTCGGCCTACCCGGGCTGTGGGTGATGGTAGCCGGCATCGTTGGCTACGGCTGGCTCACGGACTTCCGCTCGGTCGGCGTCGCCACCATCGGGGCCGTGTTGGGCCTCGCTTTCCTGGGTGAGATCGTCGAGTGGTGGCTGGGCTTTCGGCTCACGCGGACGTTCGGAGGGTCGCGCCGGTCGGCGTGGGGCGCCCTCGTCGGCGGGATCGTCGGCGCCGTGCTGGGCGTGCCCGTGCCGATCGTCGGGAGCGTGATCGGCGCGTTCCTCGGCTCGTTCGCCGGCGCGGCGCTGTTCGAGTATTCGCTGTCCCGCACAACCGGGACCGCGGTGCGAGCGGGTTGGGGCGCCGTGGTGGGACGCGCGGCAGCCGCCGCGGCGAAGATCGCGCTGGGTATCGTGATCGCCGTAATCGGAGTGTTCGCGGCACTGCGCGGCTGACGCATCGTGTGACCCGTGTGCCGGATCACACGTCACTCGGGTTAGGTCCCCACCTCGCTCACCGCCGCGAACGGTACCAGCTTTCGCGCCCGCTCGTCCCACAGGGTGAGGCGGACGCATCGCAAGCTTTCCCAGAGCGTCAGGGTCGGGACCTGGCGCAGCTCGGCATGGTCGTCCAGGGCCTGCTGGAGGCGATAGTTGGGGATCCGGGGATGCAGATGGTGGATGTGGTGTAGCCCGATATTCCCGGTGGCCCACTGGAGCAGTCTGGGGAGGCGGTAGTACGAGCTCCCCTGCAGCGCCGCCGCGTCGTAGGCCCAGCGCTCGTCGTGCTCCCAGTACGTCGGCTCGAACTGGTGCTGAACGTAGAACAGCCACACGCCGAGCGATGTAGACAGGAGCGTGACGGGGAGCTGCACCAGCGCAAACTCCCGGAACCCGACGAGCGTCCCCATCAGCGCGATCGCCGCGGCCAGACCGACGTCCGTCCAGAAGATGCTGCGCCGCTCGCGCGTCCACTCACGCGGCACGATCGTCGGGATGCGGTGCCGCACGAAGAAATGCAGCACGGCGCCCACGCCGAACAGCACCACCGGATGGCGGTACACGCGATACTTGAACCGCTCCCAGCGCGACCGGGCGAGGTACTCGTCCACCGTCAGCGTGTCGATGTCGCCGAACCCGCGGTGCTCGAGGTTGCCCGACGTGGCGTGGTGCAGCGCGTGGGTCTTCTTCCAGTAGTGGTAGGGCGTGAGGGTGAGCACGCCGAGGATCGAGCCGACGATGTCCGCCGTGCGCGTCGACCGGAAGAACGCGGCGTGCCCGCAGTCGTGCTGGATAATGAACAGACGGATCAGGAAGAAGGCGGCCGGCACGGCCAGGAGCAGGGTGAGCCAGTAGCCGACGCGGAGGCTCGCGTACATGAGCGCCCACGCGCCGCCGAAGAGGGCTGCCGCGCTGGCGAGCTGCCACACGCTCCGCCTGAGCTCAGGACCCTTGTAGCGCGCCAGGCGCGCCGCCCATGCCGCTTCGTTCGCCATCACCCTACCGGTTTCAGAGGTGTCCCAGGCTAATGGAGCCGGGGGGGGAAGTCAAACAGCAGCCGACTCCCGCCCACGGGTTAGATTGATCACCCTGGGACCCCAAGGGGAGGTTGTCAATGGCACCGGTCACAATCGCGCGCTTTGTGCAGGAGCTGGAGAAGCTGAAACAGGTGTCGGACGCCGAGAAGCTCAAGCCGCAGGAGTACGACAGTCGGCTTGCCCGGATCATTCAAGAGTTGCGGGAGAAGGGCATCGACGCTGATCGCGCTGCCACGACCGCAGCGCTCGCGGACGCGGTCAAGCGCGGCATCATTACGCTACCGGTGCAGGCGCATCTGCAGCGCCGATTGGGACTGACCTAGACGCCCTGGAAGTACTGCTCCTCCCAAGCGACGTCGAACACCTCGTTGCAGTGCCTGCAGCGCAACGAGGCCAGTCGCTCGCTGAGCGGTACGCGCTCCCGGCAATTGGGGCAGACGGCGTATTCGGTCACCCCGGGAAAGCGCGCCGGATTCTTGGGACGCGGCACCACCGACCAGCGGTGCGGCGGGCTGCTGATGATGTCGAGGAACGGCCGCGGGACGTCGATGGCTTCGCCGAGCACGTCGAGGAGGGCCTCTCGCGGCCCCAGCTTTTTCACATGGTACCACGCGCCACGGCGGAGCGGGCGGTCGATGTCCGCTCGCAGGCGAGCCCAGTAGCGCTTGGGAGTCACCGCCTCGCTCGTGTCAGGTCCACCCCAACCCTCACTGTGTCTTGGGGTCGTGCGCGGCCCCAGGTGCGCCGATCAGATGCGCCCGTGGTGGCCGATGCCTGTCACAATAATACCGCTCGAGGCGGCCGGTGTCTTGGGACTTCTGGTGTGTCACCCACTGGGCCGGCTGGTCGCAGGTGCGGCGGGTCACCCAGTCGTAGAAGTCGCAGCGTGGTTCGCCCATGGAGAGTGCTCGGACGTGGCGCCGCCCACGTCACCGCTCCGCCGCCAACGGCAGTTGCGTCTCCGCCATGTCGCGGTTGATCCACACCACGTGGTCGCCGCACATGATCGCATCCACAGGATACGGCTGGCTCGCGAACGATTGCCCGTCCGAGCTGGCCACCTGCGTCGTCGGGAAGTAGTACCAGCATCGCTCGCCGCCCGGATGGCTGTGGATCACGCCCACCGTCCCCGACCACCCGGCGTCCTCGCACGTCTGGTGAGGAACGACCCGCGTCGCGGTGGAGTGGCTGGGCTCGACGTCGGCCGGCGCGATGCGCCGTACCACGACGGCGCTGCCCCGCGTCTCGCCGATCATGCAACCCATGAACTCGGTGGGATACGAGCGATACTGGAGTGCCAGAAAGCGGCGCGCCTGGTCGGACAGAATCAGCTTCCGCACGATCGGTCCGCGCGTCGTCCCGCCAGCGCTCCGCGCCCACGCCGAGTCCACGAGCCGGGCGGACTCGGGCTGCAGGGCCAGCAACGCCGTGAGGCCCAACGCAGCGACTGCGATGCGGACGATCCGCTTGCGACCTTCGCTCACGACTTCCCTCGATCGTGTGTGTCGACCCGATTACCTGCCGTCACGGTTCGCAAGACCGGTGCCAATCAATGAGGTCGAATAGTGGTGCGAACCCGAGACACCACGCTGCTTTTTGGGGCGTGGCATGCGCATGGCATGTGGGCAAAACCGCAGAATCGGCAAAGATTGGAGATTCCGGAAACGGCCGAGTGTTGCGTCGACATGTCAGCGGATTGCCACAAAGCAACTCCGAGCGCTTCGCCGCCCTGGCGATACCCGCGCCTGCGGACGTATCGTCTCCACCCTGGTTCCGAAGCGTGAGGTGACCTGCATGCAAGCGTCCAACCCGACCACGTCCGCGGTTTCCGCTGGTCGCAAGCCACGCGACGATGAGATCGACGTCTTTGGCCTCACCCACCCGGGCAAAGTGCGGCACGAGAACCAGGATCACTTCCTCATCTCCTCGCTCCACAAACAGATTCAGGTGCATCTCACGAGCCTCCCCACGTCGGAGCTCTTGTCGCAGCACACCGAGCGCCTGGCGTTCCTGGCCATGGTCGCCGATGGTGTCGGTGGCGCTGCCGGAGGCGAGGAGGCGAGTCGGCTGGCGGTCGGCGCGATCACGCGGTACGTCACCCAGGCGATACACTGCTATTACTCTGAGGACGCGATGGACGAACAGCGCTTCCCCCGGGCGCTCGAATCCGCCGCGCTGCGGGTCCACGAGGACATTCAGCGAAACCGCCCGACGGGTCCGCTGCAGGCGTACATGGCGACGACGCTGACACTATGGATTGGCGTGTGGCCGCGCGCGTATCTGCTCCAGGTGGGCGACAGCCGCTGCTACCTGCTCCGGAACGGCGAGCTGATGCAGCTCTCGCGCGACCAGACGCTCGCGCAGGACCTCGTCGATCGGGGCGTGTTCCGCCGCAGCGATACGCTGAGCTCACCCTTCTCCAACGTGTTGTCGAGCGCCTTAGGGGGACCGGAGGCGGCACCGATCGTCACTCACATGCAGCAGGAGTGGGGCAACGTCGGCCTGTTGTGCAGCGACGGCCTCACGAAGCACGTTCCCGACAATCGCATTCGCGAGCGCCTCCTCGCGATGACGTCGGCGAAACAGGTCTGCGAGGACCTGCTGCGCGATGCCCTCGACGCCGGAGGGACGGACAACGTTACCGTGCTGGTGGGGCGGACGTTGCGGAAGGATCCAAGCTGAGGCGTCGGGTCTGAGCGACTTGATGGCCGCCCCCGACCTCGTCATTCTCAGTACGCGCGTGGTCACCGGTGAGGGCATCCGGCCCGCGGCGGTGGCGATCGCCGATGGAGTGATCACGGCGGTCCACGAGCACGGCGGCCCGCCCGACGCGGCCCGGCAACTGGACGTGGGAGACGCGGCGCTGCTGCCCGGTGTCGTGGACACCCACGTGCACGTGAACGAGCCCGGCCGGACCGAATGGGAAGGCTTCGAGACCGCGACACGGGCCGCCGCGGCGGGCGGCGTCACCACCATCGTCGACATGCCGTTGAACAGCGTTCCGGTGACCACGACCGTGACCGCCCTGGAGCTGAAGGCGCGAGCGGCCGCGGGTCATGCCACGGTCGATTACGCCTTTTGGGGTGGCGTGGTGCCGGGCAACACCGGCCAGCTCGGGCCACTCGCTCGTGCGGGCGCGCGAGGGTTCAAGTGCTTCCTCGTGCCGTCGGGGATCGACGAGTTCCCCCCGGTCACGGAGCGGGACCTCCGGCCCGCCATGGCCCAGCTCGCGGGGCTCGGGCTGCCCTTGCTGGTGCACGCCGAGCTCCCCGGCCCGATCGCGCGCGCGGCGCCGTCGCGCGGGGGCGACCCGCGCCGCTATGGCTCGTATCTCGCCTCACGCCCTCGAGCCGCCGAGCTCGAGGCCGTCGAGCTGATGCTGGACCTCTGTCGCGAGACGGGCTGCCCGGTCCACATTGTGCATGTCTCGGCGGCCGACACGCTGGAGCGCCTCCGGAGGGCCCGGGATGCCGGCCTCCGAGTCACGGCCGAGACGTGCCCGCACTATTTGACCTTCGCCGCGGAGGAGATCCTGGACGGCGCCACGGCCTGGAAATGCGCCCCGCCGATCCGTGAGCGGAGCAACCGAGAGCGTCTGTGGGAGGGCCTCGCCGACGGGACGCTCGACTTGGTGGCGAGCGACCATTCGCCCGCGCCCCCCGAGCTCAAATGCCTCGACACGGGCGACTTCGTGCGGGCGTGGGGCGGCGTCGCGTCGCTCGAGGTGGGGCTCGCCGCCACGTGGACCGGGGCGCGCGACCGCGGCCGGGATCTGGGCGATCTCGCTCGCTGGTGCGCCGAACGACCCGCCCGGCTCGCGGGGCTCACCCGCAAAGGGCGGATCGCGCCCGGGTGCGACGCCGACCTCATCGTGTTCGATCCCGACGCTCGCTTCAGTGTCGAGCCTGAGCGATTGCGCCAGCGGCATCCGGTCACGCCATACGCGGGGATGGTCCTCCAGGGCGTCGTCCGCCAGACATTCGTGCGGGGGACCTGCGTGTATGAGCAAGGGAGGTTTCCGACGCAAGGAATTGGAAGGTGGCTTCGTTGAAGGAAGGTCTCATCGACCTCGCTGCCGCACGCGTCGGCGGGCGGGCGCTCGCCGCGTCGGACGAATTCTTCGCGCCCAGGCACAACCTGCTAGCGGCGGGGAATGCCGTGTTCATCGAGGGCAAGTACACCGACCGTGGCAAATGGATGGACGGGTGGGAAACCCGCCGGCGGCGCGGCCCGGAGGGCGGCTACGACTGGTGCATCATCCGGCTTGGCATCCCGGGCGCGATTCGCGTGGTCACCGTTGATACCACGCACTTCCGCGGAAATTATCCCGCCGCCTGCTCGCTCGATGCGGCGCAGCTGTCGGGCGAACCCCGCGTGAGCGCTCGAGCGCTGCGCACGCTGGATCTCGCGTTCGTGGAGCTGTTGCCGCGCTCGCTCCTCGCCGGCCATACCGAGAACGAGTTCGCCGTCGCGAGTGATGCGGCCTTTACGCACGTGCGGCTCAAGATTTATCCCGACGGCGGCGTGGCGCGGCTGCGCCTTTGGGGCGAGGCGCGCCCGGACTGGCGGAAAATCGCGGCGGCGGGGCCCGCCGTCGATCTCGTCGCGGTGGAGCACGGCGGCGTGCCGCTCGCCACGAGCGATCAATTCTTCAGCGAGCCACTGAACCTGATCATGCCGGGACCGTCCCGCGACATGGGCGACGGCTGGGAGACGCGGCGCCGGCGGGGCCCCGGTCATGACTGGGTAGTGCTGCGCCTCGGCCGGCGCGGCGTGATCGAGCGCGTCGACCTGGACACGACCCACTTCAAGGGCAATTTCCCCGAGAGCGCGAGTCTCGAGGGGTGCGACGTCGTGGGAAGGAGCGCGCCGCCTGACGATGCTCCCTGGCGGGAGCTCGTTGCCCGGACGACGCTGCGGGCCAACGCTCGCCACCGCCTGGCCGTGCCGCCGGGGAGGCGCGACCCGCTGACTCACGTGCGGCTGAACATTTTCCCGGATGGGGGAGTGGCGCGGCTGCGCGTGTGGGGAAGGGTTTTACTTTGAGCGGCTTCAGCCGCGGATGACGGGCGAGCGACTAGCCGGTTATCTCAACGCCCTGTCCGACGAGCGGGCTCGGGCGGCGCTGCAGCGTTGCTGCGGCGCGCGGCACTGGGTGGACGCGATGCTCGCCGCGCGCCCGTTCGCGCGCGACGCCGAGCTGCTGGCGACCGCGGAGCGGGTATGGTGGGAGCTCGGGCGTCCCGACTGGCTCGAGGCGTTCGCCGCACACCCCCGCATCGGCGGCCGGGTGGGAGCTGGGATGGACTGGGCGAGGCGCGAGCAGGCGGGAGCGGCGGACGCGGCCGCGGCGACGCTCGCCGCGCTGGCGCAGGGGAACGTCACGTACGAGGAGCGGTTCGGGCACGTGTTCCTGATCTCGGCCACGGGCAAAACAGCGGACGAAATGCTGGGCGCGCTGCGCGGTCGCCTCTCGAACGATCCGGCCACCGAGCTGCGCGTTGCGGCGGAAGAGCAGGCGAAGATCACGCGGCTCCGACTCGACAAACTGGTGGCCTCATGAGCGGCATTACGACCCACATCCTGGACATCGCGCGGGGGCGGCCCGCGGCGGGCGTCGCGGTCTCGCTGGCGCGCCACGCGGGCGACGGTTGGGCCGAGCTCGCCACGAGCCGGAGCGACACCAACGGGCGCGTCGCAAATCTGCTCCCGGGAGGCATGAAGTCTGCCGCCGGCACGTACCGCCTGCGCTTCGACACGGGGGCGTACTTCGCGGCCCTGGGAGTCGCGTCGTTCCATCCGTTCGTCGAAATCGTGTTCGAGATTCGCGATGCCGAGCAGTATCACGTCCCGCTGCTCGTCAGCCCGTTCGGCTACACGACCTATCGCGGCAGCTGAGCCGCCCCCCCCGTGAGCGCCCACCTCGAGCAGTGGCTCAACCTCGCGCTGCGCTGGGCCCACGTGATCACCGGCGTCGCCTGGATCGGCACGTCGTTCTACTTCAATTGGCTGAACAGCCGGCTCGCCCCGCCCCCGCCCGAGCGGCGCGAGCCCGGCGTCGCCGGCGAGCTCTGGTCGGTGCACGGCGGCGGGTTCTACCGGGTCGTGAAGTACTCGGTCGCTCCCGGAGAGCTCCCCCGCACGCTCCACTGGTTCAAGTGGGAGGCGTACGCGACCTGGCTCACGGGGTTCGCGCTGCTCGTGCTGGTCTACTACCTCGGCGCGGCGTCGTTCCTGGTCGATCCCAGGGCCGCCCGGCTCTCACCGGGCGCGGCCGTAGGTGTCGGCGTGGCGACGCTGATCGTCAGCTGGCTCGTGTACGACGCTCTGTGCCGCTCGGCGCTCGGAGCCAGGCCACTTGCCCTCGGCGCGACGCTGTTCCTGCTCGCCACGGCGCTCGCATGGGGACTGGCCCAGCTCCTGAGTCCGCGCGCGGCGTACCTCCACGTCGGGGCCGCGATCGGCACCATCATGGCGGCCAACGTGCTCATGGTCATCATTCCCGCCCAACGGGACATGGTCGCCGCGCTCACCGTGGGTCGCCCACCCGACGCGGCGCGCGGCCAGCAGGGGGCGCTGCGGTCGCTCCACAACAACTATCTGACGCTCCCCGTGCTGTTCATCATGGTGAGCGGCCATTACCCCGCCACCTACGGCCACAACCTCAACTGGGCGATTCTCGCCGGGCTGGCGGTGATCGGGGTCGCGACGCGCCATTGGTTCAACCTGCGGAACCAGGGTCGGAACAACGTGTGGATCCTCCCCGCCGCCGCGCTCGCAATGGTCGCGTTGGCGCTCGTGACGGCGCCACGGTCGGGTCCGGGCCTGCCGAGCGTCGGGAGTCAGGTTTCCTTCGCGGACGTGCGCGTGATCGTCGCGCGCCGCTGTGCCGCGTGCCACTCGAGCGCGCCCACGACGCCGGGGATACCGGCCGCGCCGCTGGGCGTCTTGCTCGACACCCCGGACGAAATCCGGGCCAACGCGCCGCGCATCCTCGCTGTCGCGGTCGACGCGCAGACCATGCCACTCGGCAACTTGACGGGGATGACGCTCGCGGAGCGGGAGCTGCTCGGCAGGTGGATTCGCGGCGGAGCGATCCTCAGATAACGGCCGCAGCTCGGGCAGCGTGACGCGGGTCACGGAGGTCGAGCGGGCGATCCTGGCAGGGTGGATCCATGTTCGCTCGCCGGCCCGTACGCTCGCGCGCCCCGCGGATCCTTGCGGTCGCCGTCGCCTGCGGCCTGGCCCCAATCGGCTGCGAGCGAACGCCCACCGGGTCGAGCGGACCGAGCGGCGCGATCGCGGACCCCACTCTGCTCCCGGTCGCCAGTGGACAGGCTCCTAGTCCAGCCGCCTACGACGCGCTCCTCGTCGCCAATCAGCCGGCCGGCTTCTCGTACAACGATCCGGTCACCAACGTGAAGATCTGGAAGGTCACGAGCAGCGTCGTCCCCGCGGCGAACACGAGCGCGGGGCACGACTACGCAGACGGAGGAAACCGCGCCAGCCTCGGCTGGGGTTCAAGCAGCAACACCCACACCATCCTGATCCGCGGCGATGGGATGGACTACCATTTGGTGGACTTCATCCGCGGGGTGGGCTTCAGCAACTACCGCCGCCTTCCGGACGCCGCTCAGCCGGACCGAGATCTGTGCTTCTCGTTCTCGAACCGCCCGAGCCAGCCGCGGATCGCATACGTGGTCCACTCCGGCGTGCTGCACCGGTTCAACACCGAGACGATGCAGCTCGAGAACACTGGGAGCTTCCCCCGCAGCGTGAACGCCTTCGCCTGGCTCCAGCACGACAGAAACGACGTGTGGTTCGTAGGGTTGGTCGACGCCACCACGGCGTTCGCCTGGAACAGCCAGACGAATCAATACCTCACGCACTCCGAGACCTGGTTGGATGAGGGCCGCCTGGAGCGCGACGGACGCTACGTGGTCTTGACCGACGGGGGAGGGCAGGTCCGCCTCTGGGATCTGTCCAACAATACCTTCGGTACACCGCAGAACGAGGGCATCAACTTCTGGTTCGCGCACAACGCGAGTCTCCGCAGCCAGTGGGTCACCGCCGACGTGAACCTCAGCGCCCCGTTTGCGGAAGACCGCTACTCGGTCAGCGGGGGCAGCGTCGTCAAGACGCAGATTCTGAGCCAAAGCGCCGGCACGCTGGTGCATCACGCTGGCAACTGGGTGCAGTCCGACGCCGAGCTCGGCGGGAACCTCGATCGACAGTGGTCGTTCGTCAGCGGGTACGATGACGACCCGCGATGGGCCGATTCGGTCCTGTGGCGGCACGCGATTGGCGTTCAACGGAGCGACGGAAGCGATCAGCGGCTGCTCTTGCACCACTACTCGGTCAACCCGGGGCCGGGCTACTGGGCGATCCCGTGGGGGACGCCGAGCCCGGACGGCAAGGTCGTGATCTTCAACTCGAACATGAACGGAGCGGGGCGCTACGATCTGTTCGTGGCCGAAATGCCGCTCCGCTGAAGGGCGCCGCCGGCTGCGTCGGCTTCGGCCTGCGTGATCGCCCCGCAGTCCAGGCCCAGCTGAATCAGGCTCGCGCGCACGCCGCGGGCCGCTGGGTCCTCGAGCACGGTCCCGACCGCCGTCGATTCCAGGCACTCCCTGAAGAATCCGTAGGCCGCGACGTACCGCGTCACCAGCTGCCCCGGGTGCAGGTCCCATCCGTGGTAGAAGCCGCTCCACAAGCAGTGCCGCACATCCTGGAAGTGCAGTCGCCAGGCGCGGAGCAGGTGGTCGCGCGGTGGGACGGGAAGCACATTGGTCGAGCCGCCCGACCGGACGACCCCGGTCCCCGCGAGGGCTTCCTGCATGACGTGACGCGCATGATCGCATGCCGGATGCCGTAGGCCTTGCCGAGCTGGGGCGATCTCCAGCGCCGCGGAATAATCGTACACGCCCAAGTGCACACCCACGCAGCGACCGCGCGTCGCGGCGAGGAGCGCCGGCAGCGGACAACGGCCGTCGGGGCCGAGCAGCGCCCGCGGCGTCTCGACCATCAGCTCGAGCGTGAGGGCCCCCGCGTCGAGATGGAGCCGCGACTCGAGGCTCTCGAGCAAGCGTACCAGGGCTGTCACCTCCTCGACGGTCGCCACCTTCGGCAGCGTGACCGTGCAATGCGCGGGAAGCCTGCCGCCGCTTCGCTCGACCAGCGACGTCACGAACAGCTCGAGCGTGCGGGCCGCCCGCGCGGCTCGTTCGGCCGCGAGCGGCTTGATGCGGATGCCGAGGAACGAGGGCAGGCTGTCTTGCCCCAACCCCGTCGCCACCTCCGACGCAGCCGAGCGTGCCGCCCCATCCTCCTCTTCATCGGATCGGGCGCCGAACCCGTCCTCGAAGTCGATTCGGAGATCCTCGATGGGCTCGCGCCGGAGCTTCTCCTGCAACCGCGCGAACAAATGGTCGTCGACGTGGCAGTCGAGCGCCGCCGCGAGCGCCGCAGCGTGGGGGGCATGATCGGCTAGGGCCCTGAGCGCGAGCTCACCCCACTCCCCGGCGAGCCCCGCCCGAAACAGGTGCGCGCCGACGTACGCCGTATGGATCGGGCGGCGCCCGGTGCGGGCGAGCGCGGGCGTCACGCCCGCTTTCCCCAGAAGTCCCGCAGATCGTGATACAGCACCCGCGCCATCACGTGCGTGCGGTACTGGGCGCTCGAGCGGATGTCGTCGATGGGTGCGACATCCTGCGCGAGGGCGGGCCGGAGGGCTTCCGGGGATGCGATTGGAGTCCCGGTCTCGAGCAGCCGCTCGACGGCGGGGCAGCGGCGGATGGTGGGCGCGACGCTCGCCGCCACCACCCGCCAGCCGGCGCCGGACCGGGTGATGGCGAGACCGACCTTCGCGATCGCCTGCGCCCGCCGCGCTCCCACCTTTTCGAACACCTGGTAGGAGTACCGGCGGCGCGGGAGCCGGATTCCAACGACCAGCTGGTCCGGACGCCGCTTCATCTCTTTGTAGCCCGAATAGAAGCGGTCGAGCGGGACTTCCTCCCGGCCGCGTCGCGACTCGAGCACCACGACCGCGTCATATGCCATCAGCACCGGCACGCCGTCGGCGGCGGGCGAGGCGTTCACGATGTTCCCGGCCCACGTGCCGCGCGCCTGGATCTGAATTGCTCCCACCTGCCGCGCGGCGTCCACGAGCAGCGGAAACTCCTGGCTCGCACGGTCGTCTCGGATCACGTCCCAATAGGTGGTGAGCCCGCCCAGCAACAGCTCATCCGCGGTCCACCGCAACGGTCTGAGGGAGTCGAGCCGGGACAGGTCCACGTAGGTGCGCTCGTGCGCCTCGACGCGGACGGGCCAGTGCACCAGCAGGTCCGTCCCGCCAGCGATCGGGACGGCGGTGCCATCGTTCGCGAGCTGGTCCAGTGCCTCAGGTACGGTGGCAGGCAATAGCACGTTCACCCTTCCCCTTTCCCCCTTCCCCTTTCCCCGAGCGCTTCCTCAACCGAGTCGATGATCCCGTCGTAGCCGGTGCAGCGGCACAGGTTTCCGGCCATCAGCTCGCGAATGCTGTGCGTGCGGAGCAGCTCGACATGCTCGCGGATCCACCACGCCGTCATCACCACGCCGGGCGTGCAGGCTCCGCACTGCGTGGCGCCGCACCGCTCGAACGGCTCAAGGGCACCCGGGTCGAGGGACTCTATGGTCTCCACCCGATGGCCGCGCACCTGGTAGGTCGGGATGAGGCAGGAGTTCACCGGCAACCCGTCCAGGTACACGGTGCAGGCGCCGCACTCGCCCTCGCCGCAGCCCTCCTTGGTGCCGGTAAGGGCTAGTTGATACCGCAGCGTGTCGAGGAGACGGTGGGCCGGGTCGATCTCGACCGTCACCGGCGATCCGTTGAGGGTGAAGGAGACCGAGAGTGCGGCCATTCGCCTACCGAAGGGGCGCAGCATGCTGCGCCCCTACACTTGCCTGACCATCCACGAGCTCCATCAGCTTTTCCGGCGTCAGCGGTATCGCCCTTGGATCCGCCCCCGTGGCGCGCGCCACCGCGTTCAGGATCGCTGGCGCGGGTCCGTCGATCGGCAGCTCGCCCAGGCCCTTCGCGCCACCGGCGCCGTGCGGGTACGGGTTCTCGAGGAATGCAACGCGAACCGATGGCACGTCGTCGGACGTGGGGATCAGGTAGTTGGTGAGCTGGTTGTTCGCCATCGCTCCGTCCCGCCACTTGCATTCCTCCATGAGCGCCCAGCCGATCCCCTGGACCACTCCGCCCTGCACTTGTCCCCGGGCGAGCGTGGGATTCAGGACCTTGCCCACCTCCTGTACCGCCACGAAGTCGATGACACGGGTGGCGCAGGTACGCAGGTCCACCTCCACCTCCGCGACGTACGCGGCCCACGCGAACGCACCGTACGCGTCGCCCCGATACGTCTTGTCGTCCCACGCGATGCCGGGCGGTTTCTCATACGCCGCCTCGCCCAACAGCGGTTCCCCAGGGTGCTCACGGTGCCACCGTCGGATGGCCTGCTTCACAGTCCCCCCCCGCGCCGTGTCGTCGAGGCCCACGCGGCGGCGCAGATCGTCCGCCGCCCGTTCAATTAGCCCGCCGACGATCATGGTGGTGCGCGATGCCACCGTGGGACCGGAGTTCGGGACGCGTGAAGTGTCTGCTTCGGCGATGGTCACGTCTTCGGGCTCGAGGCCCAGCCGCGTCGCCGCCAGCTCGGTGAACACCGTCAGCGTTCCTTGGCCCATCTCGATGTTGGCGCTCAAGACCTCGACCCCGCCGTCGGGACGGCCCGCCACGCGCAGCCGCGACTTGAGCGCGACCTCACCCCCGCCCGTGAACCCCGCGCCGTGATAGAACGTGGAGAGCCCTGAGCCCCGCCGCAGCGTGGTGTGGGTCGCGTTGAACGCGGCGTGCTCCGGCTGCTTCTCCCGGTAGCGGGACAGCTCGAGCGCGCGCTCCAGGACCGCGAGGCGGTCGGTGCCATCGCGGATCGCCTGGCCGGTGGCGGTCGTCTGGCCGTCTCTGAGCAGATTGATACGCCGCAGCTCGACGGCATCGACGCCGAGCGTCCGGGCGATCACGTCCATATGCCGCTCGCCCGCGAATTGCGACTGGGGCGCCCCGAACCCGCGGAACGCGCCGAACGGCACCGCGTTCGTGAACATGGCGCGGCCGGTGATGCGCACGTGATCGCAGGCGTACGGCCCCGCGGCGTGGATGATCGCGCGCGACAGGACGACCGGTGATAGCGTCACGTACGCGCCGCCGTCGATCACCACCTCGATGTCCTGCGCGAGCAGCCGGCCATCCCGCGAGAGCCCGGTGCGGTGCCGCACTCGCGCGGGGTGCCGCTTGGTGGTGGCGGCCATGTCCTCGCCGCGGTCGTAGATCAGCTTCACCGGCCGGCCGCTCTTCAGCGCCAGCAGGGCCGCATGCAGGGCGATATGGGACGGGAATTCTTCCTTACCGCCGAACCCGCCACCGGTGGGCGTTTGGATCACCCGCACTTTGGTCTCGTCGCGCGCGAGCGCCTGCTGCAGCGCCTTGAGGACGTAGTAGGGACACTGCATCGAGCCCTTCACCACCAGCACGTCGCCCTCGAGATAGGCGATCATCCCCTGAGTCTCGAGGTAGACGTGCTCCTGTGCGCCGGTCTCGTACGTGCCCGAGACGACCACCGGAGCTTGCGCGAGCGCACGCTCCACATCGCCCTTCACGATCTGGAGGTGCTTGAGGACGTTGTCCGGGCCGTACTGGATCTGATCGGGGGCGGGGGCGATCCGGAAGTCGAGGGCGGGGGACTCGGGCGCGATCACGACGTCGACCGCGCGCACGGCGCGTCGCACCGAGTCGCGCGACGGGTGAGCGAGCAGCAGCACCGGCTCGTGGACGTGACGCACGTAATCGGCCGCGAGCACCGGCTGATCCTGCTCGATCAGGGCCACGACGTTCGGTCCCGGGATGTCGCGGTGGTCCACCACGACGAACTGCGACCAGTCGACGTCCTTGCCGAACCGGGTGGCGGTGACGCGTCCGCGTGGCGCGGGGCTGCGCACCGTCATGCCCCAGAGGAAGTCCTGGAGTGGGAGATCGTCCACGTACCGCTCGCGGCCGGTGAGCTTGGCGAGTGCCTCGCGGCGCTTCATGGTGGAATTCTGTCGCCTTGCTGCGCTCCCGGCCAGGGCGTAACGTTGCGCACCTTGAGCACGACGCTGGTGGTCACCGTCAATGGCGTGCGCCACGAGCGCGCGGTGGAGCCGCGGCTGCTCCTCTCCGACTTCTTGCGCCACGAGCTGGGCCTCACCGGAACGCACGTTGGATGCGAGCACGGGGTGTGCGGCGCCTGCACCGTCCTGCTGAACGGCGAGGCGGTCCGCTCCTGCCTCATGTTCGCCGTCCAGGCGAACGGCCACGAGGTCGAGACCGTGGAGGGCCTCGGAGACGGCTCGAGCGACGCGCTGCATCCGCTTCAGGCCGCGTTCCGCGAGGCTCACGGGCTGCAGTGCGGCTTCTGCACGCCGGGCGTCCTCATGACGCTCGTCCCGTTCCTGCGCGAGCATCCCAATCCGGACGAGCGCGAGATCCGCGAGGCGCTCTCAGGGAATCTGTGCCGCTGCACCGGCTACCAGAACATCGTCGCGGCCGTGAGACTCGCCTGTGGCGCTCCCCCCTCACCGCGCGCGTAGCGGGATCGGCGAACGCGTGCGTCGCAACGAGGACGCGCGGCTCCTCACCGGGCGCGCGCTCTTCGTCGACGACGTGCGGCTGGACGGGCTGCTGCACGTCGCCTTCCTCCGCAGCCAGCATGCCCACGCCCGTCTCACGAGCGTCGACGCTTCGGCGGCTCGCGCTCGGCCGGGAGTCGTGGCGGTCTACACCGCGGGGGACCTGGGCGATTACTGGCGCCCCGGTCCGCTGCTCGTGCCGCCCCCTCCCATCGCCGGTCTCGTGTTCAACGCGTGCACCCAGGTCCCGCTTGCCAAAGACAAGCTGCGCCACGTGGGCGAGCCCATCGCGATGGTCGTCGCGGAGAGCCGCTATCTGGCCGAAGACGCGTTGGATGACATCGTGGTGGAGGCGGACCCGCTTCCCGCGGTGGTGGATCTCGAGGCCGCGCTCGCCCCGGGGGCGCCCCGCGTGCACGACCAGCTGCCGTCGAACCTCGCGGCGCACGCGGTACAGCGAAAAGGGGACTGGGCGCGGGCCAAGGCCCGCGCGCATGCGGTCATCAAGCGGCGGTTCCGCTACGATCGCGGCGCGTCGGCCGCGATCGAGAATCGCGCCGTGGCGGCGCAGTGGGATCCCCGCGCCGAAGAGCTGACCGTGTGGGACACCACGCAGGCGCCGATTCCCATCCGGAACGGCCTGGCCCAGCTGCTCGGCCTGCTCGAGTCACAGGTGCGCGTGGTCGCGCCGTTCGTGGGCGGCGGTTTCGGGCCGAAAATCATGATGTTCTACCCGGAGGAGGTGCTGGTCCCGTGGGCGGCGGTGCGGCTGGGCCGCCCCGTGAAGTGGACCGAGGATCGCCAGGAGAACTTCTTCGCCACCACGCAGGAGCGCGGCCAGATCCACGACGCCGAGCTCGCCGTGGCGAAGGACGGCAAGGTCCTCGGTGTGAAGGACGTCTTCCTGCACGACACGGGCGCCTACGATCCCTATGGCCTCACCGTGCCGATCAACAGTCAGTGCACCCTGCTCGGCCCCTACGACATCCCGAGCTACGAAAGCGAGTTCACCGCGGTCTTCACGAACAAGACGATCGTCACCCCGGTGCGAGGCGCGGGGCGCCAGCACGGGGTGTTCGTGATCGAGCGGCTCCTGGATTTCGCCGCCAAGGAGCTCGGCATCGACCGCGCCGAGATCCGTCGTAAGAACCTGCTCCGGCCGGACCAGTTCCCCTTCAACAACGAGATTCTGTTCCAGGACTCGGCGCCCCTCACCTACGACAGCGGCGACTACGAGCCCGCGCTGGACGAGGCGCTCAAGGCCATCGACTATGCGGGCTTCGTGCGGGAGGAGCAGCCGCGGCTCAAGGCGTCGGGGCGTCACGTGGGGATCGGCGTCGTGTGCTACGTCGAGGGGACGGGGATCGGGCCTTACGAGGGCGCGCGGGTCACCGTCGAGCCGAGCGGCCGCGTGCGGCTGGCGACGGGGGTGGGGACGCAGGGACAGGGCCACTTTACCGTATTCGCTCAGATCGTGGCCGAAGTCCTGGGCGTGGACGTGACGGACGTGCACGTGATCACGGGCGACACGCGGGAGTTCCACTGGGGCACGGGCACCTTCGCCAGTCGCGGCGCCGTGGTGGCGGGGAGCGCGTGCCACGCCGCGGCGGTCGCCGTGCGCGAGAAGGTGCTGGGGCTGGCGAGCCGCGAGCTCGGAGCCGCGCCGGCGGATCTCGTGCTCGACGGCGGGCGCGTACACGTGCGCGGCGACTCGGGCCGTAGCGTCACGCTCGGGGCGCTGGCGCTCAAGGCGAATCCGCTGCGCGGCGCCGTGCGGCCGGGCAGCGAGCCCGGTCTCGAGGCTACGGCGTACTTCGGACCTGACCGCGGTAGCACCGCGAACGGCGTGCATGCGATGGTGGTCGAGGTAGACCCGGAGACGGCGCAGGTCGAAATCAAGCGCTACGTCGTGGTGCACGACTGCGGCCGGGTGATCAATCCAATGATCGTGGAAGGCCAAATCCATGGCGGCGTGGCGCATGGCATCGGCAATGCGTTCTACGAGCAGCTCGTGTACGACGAGGAAGGGCAGCTGCTCAACGCCTCGTTCATGGACTACCTGCTCCCCACGGCGACCGACGTGCCCAACGTGGAGACGACTCACCGCGAAACGCGCTCACCGCTCAACCCGGTCGGTACGAAGGGTGTGGGGGAAGCCGGCGCGATCCCCACCGGCGCGCTGTTCGCGCAAGCCGTGGAGGACGCGCTCGCCGGCTCGGGGCTGGAGATCTGCGAGATCCCGCTCAGCCCGAACCGCCTCTTTGAATTAATGAGTTCCACGGGGGGGTGAGGACGTGAAGCCCGCACCGTTCGACTATTCCGCTCCGGCCACTTTGGATGAGGCCCTCGGGCTGCTGGCCGAGCACGGCGGCGACGCCAAACCCCTGGCGGGCGGGCAGAGCCTCATTCCCGCCATGAACTTCCGGCTGGCCCGACCGGCCGTACTCGTGGACCTGAACCGGATTTCGGAGCTCGCCTATGTGCGCGCGGAATCGGGGGTGGCGATCGGAGCGATGACGCGGCAGCGGGTCGTCGAACGGAGCGATGTGGTCGCGCGCGCGGCACCGCTCCTGGCCGAAGCGCTGCCGTCCATCGCGCACCCGCAGATCCGGAACCGCGGCACCGTGGGAGGCAGCATCGCGCACGCCGACCCGTCCGCCGAGCTGCCGGCGGTGATGCTCGCCCTCGAGGCCCGGTTCCGGGCGCAGGGCTCCACCGGCGAGCGCTCGATCCCCGCGGCTGAGTTTTTCAAGGGCATGCTCGAGACCGCGCTCGCGCCCGGCGAGCTGCTCATCGAAATCGCGCTGCCACCGCTCCCCGCCCGCAGCGGAACCGCCTTCCTCGAAGTGGCGCGCCGCCACGGCGACTACGCCCTGGTGGGGGTCGCAGGCGTAGTGACGCTCGACCCGCGCGGTCGTTGCCAGTCGGCGCGCATCGCGTGCTTGAGTGTGGGCGACGGTCCGGTGCTGCTCAGCGAGGCGGGGAAGCTGCTCGCCGGCCAGAGCCCATCGGAGGAGCTGCTCCGCGCCGCGGCCGACGCGGCGGCGACGCGCGATATCGATCCGCCGTCCGACATCCACGCTTCGGCCGCTTATCGGCGCCAGCTCGCCCGCGTCCTCACCAGGCGCGCGTTGGCGCGCGCGTTCGAGCGCGCGGGCTCCGCACTATATGCACCGGAGGCACCATGAAGCTCTACGACCTGTCTCAGCCCCTTAACGAACGCTCGTCGTTCTGGCCCTACTATCCGCCCTTCGAAGTGAAATACATCAAGCGCAAGGCCGAGCACGGCGTGAACGCGCAGTACATCATGACCTCGAACCACATGGGCACCCACCTCGACGCGCCGCGCCATTTCGTCACCGCCGGCAAGACGATCGACGAGCTACCGCTCGAGTGGTTGTGCGGCCCGGGCGTGATCGTGGACCTGCGGGACGAGATGGACGAGCTGGCGGTATACACCCCTCAGATGATCGAGAAGCGGGTTCAGGTGAAGCCGGGTGATTTGCTGTTACTGCACACGGGATGGCACCGGTACGCGGACTTCGGCGCCACGCCGGAGGAGGAGCGCTACTACCACTACCATCCCGGCGCGCACCCCGATCTGGTGCCGTGGCTGTTGGAGAAGAAGATCCACGTGTGGGGTGTCGACTGCGTGTCCACCGACCACCCGATGAACCTGCCGATAGGACGCTTTCTCGGGAAAGGCGCCCACGGCCAATGCGACAAGGTGCGCGCCAAGGCGGAGCAGAAATTCGGCGGCAAAGCGGCGGTGGAGAAGATGTTCCCCGACTCCGCCTACCAGCTCACGCACAACGCGCTGTTTCCCAAGGACTGCATCCACATCGAGAATCTGGGAGGGGAGATCGACGCGCCCGAGCTCCAGAACAAGCGCCTCATCGTCGGGTGCTTCCCGTGGAAGTTCAAAGGAGGCGAGGCCGCGTTCTGCCGCACCGTCGCGTTCATGGGAGAATGGAAGATCTAGCGGATCGCTCCGCCAGCGAGCTCGCGCGGCTCGTCCGGTCGCGCGAAGTCTCGCCCGTCGAGGTCGTCGAGGCGTGCCTGGCGCGCGTCGAGCGCTACAACCCCGCCGTCAACGCCGTCGTCACGCTCAATCCCCGGGCGCTCGACGACGCCGGCGACCTGGAGCTGCGGCTGGTGCGCGGCGAGGAGGTGGGTCTGCTCGCGGGCCTGCCCGTCGGCATCAAGGACGTGACCCCGGTCGCCGGGCTCCGTACGACGTACGGCTCCGCGCTCTATCGGGACTACATACCCGCCGAGGATGCCCTGGTCGTCCGCCGGCTGCGGGACGCGGGCGCCGTGATCCTCGGGAAGACGAACTGTCCCGAGTTCGCCGCCGGTGGGAACACCTTCAACGAGGTGTTCGGCCGCACGCGCAACCCGTGGGATCCGACGCGCAGCGCCGGCGGCTCGACAGGCGGCGGCGCGGCTGGGCTCGTCACCGGCATGATCGCGCTCGCCGAAGGGACGGACCTGGGCGGGTCGCTCCGGATTCCCGCGTCGTTCTGCGGCGTGGTCGGGCTCCGACCGTCGGTCGGGCTCGTTCCGACCTATCCGGCGGACTGGGCGTGGGACACCCTTCAGGTCGAAGGCCCCGTGGCGCGCACCGCCGAGGACGTGGCGCTGATGCTGCAGGCCGTGGCGGGCCCGAGCCCGCTCTCCCCCCTCGCTCAGCCCACTGCCGGCCGCAACTTCGTGGCCGCGGCGGCCCGAGGCCTGCCGCCAGGCCTGCGGGTGGCCTACTGCCCCGATGTCGCCGGGATCGGGATCGACCCGGCCATCGAGCCGGTGTGCCGTCGCGCCGCCGTCGGGCTCGGCGAGCTCGGCGTCGAAGTCGACGAAATCGAGCTCGATCTGTCGTTCGGTCGGAGGGCATTCCTCGCGCTGCGCGGGTTGTGGTTCGTCGCGCAGATGTTTCCACGGATGGACCAGCTGGACCGGTTCGGAGCCAACGTGGCAGGTAACATTCGGGCCGGGCTCGACACGACCACACGCGACCTCGGCGCCGCGGAAGCGGCGCGCGGCAGGATGTGGCACCTGTTCCACGAGTTCTTCGGGAAGTTCGACCACTTGGTCACGCCGTGCATGGCGGTTCCGCCCTTTGCCGTGGACCAGAACTATCCCGAGACCGTGGCCGGCAAGAAAATGGAGACGTACGTGGATTGGATCGCGCCCACCTTCGTGCTGAGTCTCACCGGTCTTCCGGTCGCGTCGGTGCCGTGCGGGCTCGATCCCGACGGGCTGCCGGTGGGTCTGCAGATCGTGGGCAAGCCGTTCGGCGAGGAGACGGTGCTGGCCCTGGCGTCCCAGGTCCAGCGGCTGCATCCGATCGGTCGCCCACCGCTGCTGCGCGAAGCGATGAGCCGTTAGGAACGTCTCCATCCGCGACCGACCCGGCAGCGGGTGACACGCGTCACGCGCCAATGCGCCCACAACGTCGATGTTTTTCGACAACAAGGAGGCTTCCCGTGATCGGCAGTCAATGGGCACGGTTACGCAGCGATGCCAGCGTCCCACTGCGGCGCGGGGCATGGTATCGCGTCCTCCGGGTGACGGCGTCCGACGCGGTCCTGGACGTGAACAAGCGCGTGGTCAACGTGCCGCGCGCTGCGCTCCAGATGACGGGTCGAGCGCCCGGCGTATGGGCGATCGTTCCCCGACCCGGCAACGCGCGGCAGCTGCCGCAGAGCTGGGGTGCCCGTTACGGCGTGTGCCCGAAATGCCACGCGCGGGCGCCTATCCCGAAAGGACCCCTCAACATGCGCTGCGGAAAGTGCGGCGGCGTGTTCGACGTGGGCTGGGGCGAGGCACACGACGCCTGACGCCGACAGCCGCCGCGGCTCCTAGAGTGCCGACCTGCCCGCCTTCTGTCGCGCCTCCTTTCGCACCAGGGCGAAGCCGATCGCGTTGAAGTTGTAGTCCGCTACTTCCTGGAACAACTTCTTGGCCTGCGCGGCATCGCCCGCGCCCTCCGTCGCGACCGCGAGCTGATACTTGACGTAGGGATCGAACGGGTTGCCCTGCCGCAGGTGTCCGGCTGCCTCCTGATACTTGCCCTGATAAAGCGCGATGAATCCCTTCAGCTGGTGCATCGGCTCGAGCTTCCGCGGGTTCGCGTCGGGCTCGAGCAGCCGGCTGATGCGGTCCGCCTGCGTCTGAGCGGCCGTGTAGTCGCCCCGGCGCGCGGCCCACCACCCCTCGAGGTAGGCGATCTGCGCCTGCTGCCCGCGCGTGAATGCAGGGTTGCCTGCTTCATCGGCCTGTTGCATCAGGAGCGGCTCGAGCTGCTTCAAGGCCTGCTCCACAGCCGCGCGGTTCTTGGTGTGAGTCGCGATGACCACGACGTTCGTGAGCGCCGCGACCTTGTTCGCCTTGGGATCGGGCACTCCCATACCGTCCACGGACGCGACCAGCCGATTGAGCTCGGCGATGGCGGCGCCGGGATCGCCGGCGTACACGCTGACGTAAGCGCGGAACGGGGCGTACGCCGCCTTCTCGTTCGCGCGGCCGAGGGCCATGGCGGAGTCGTAGTCGGCGCGCGCCGCCGCATAGTCGCCCAGGAACGTGTTGGCGTGCCCCGCCTTCACCAGCAGGACGGCGTTGCGGGGCTCGAGCGCGTGGCCCCGCAGGTATTCCTCGCGCGCCTTTTCAAGATTCTTTTGCGCGCGGTAGGCATCGCCGACGAACATGTGCGCGTTGGACTCGTCAGGAGCCAGGGCCTCTGCCTCCTGCATGTGCCCGAGCGCCTTGGTGAAGTCGCGCGGCTCACCGAAGATGTAGTTGTTGCCCATGATAACATGCGCCACATACAGCCTCGGAGAGAGCTCGAGGGCCTTCGCCATCGATTCCCTCGCGTCTGCGTTCTCGTTCAGGGCTCCCTGGGCGCCCGCGAGGGCGAGCCAGGCGCGCGGGCTCTGGGGATACTTCGCGACCAGTTGCTGGCCGAGGGCGAGCTGGCCGGCCAGGTCGTTGTCGAAGCCCTTCCGCGTCATCTGGATCTGGAGCCGCTCGGCTTCCGACGCACGGGCCGCGTTCTGCTCGGCGAGCGCCAGGTTGGTCTTGAACTCGTCGAGCGAGTTCGCCGTGTTGGCGACGTTCAGGTAGGCGAACCCGAAGTCCCGGTCGGCGGCCACCGCGGCCTTGAAGTGCACGTTTGCGTCGATGAGGCGGCCGAGATCGAACTCCCGCAGGCCTTCGAGAAAGTGCGCCCGCGCCTCCGCCGAGGAGGTCGTGATGGGATGGTTGATCACCGCACTCGTGATGGGATCGAGCGCGGAACGCGGGCCCTGCGCCGCGGCGCCGGCAGACCAGCTGACGGACGCGAGCACGAGCGCCAGGGCCGCACGCGTGGACGCGTGGCTGACAGACATCATCGTCGTCTCCGATGTGGGAAGTCTCGGTGAACGCTGGCGGCAGGCGACCGGGGGTCGGGAACGTTCCCTTGCGAGGCCGAACATGCCGGCCCGCCGGGGACGTCACAAGAGGATTGGCGGAACCTTGACAGGTCCTTGACACTCAACCGGTGAAGAGCTTCGCGACCTCGGGCTTCGTCACCTTTCCCAGGGCGTTCCGCGGCAGGGTGGGCACCGAGCGGAGGGCGCGCGGAATCTTGTAAGGCGCGAGCCGTTCCTTGGCCCACGCCTGCAGCTCGGCGAGCGTCAGCTCTGCCTCGCCGCGCCGCTCGACCGCGGCGCAGATCCGCTCTCCCCACTCGGGATCGTCCACGCCGACCACGGCGCACTCCGCGATCGCCGGATGCGTCCGGAGCACCTCCTCCACCTCGAGCGCCGACACCTTGTAACCGCCGGTCTTGATGATGTCTACGCTCGAGCGGCCGAGCATCCGGTATGCGCCGTGTTCCGAGACGGCGACGTCGCCGGTGCGGAACCAGCCGTCCCGGAACGCTGCTCCAGTCGCGTCGGGCCGCCGCCAATACTCGAGGAACACCGTCTCCCCACGCACTTCGATCTCACCAGGCGTGCCCGCCGGCACCGGCCGCCCCGCTTCGTCCACGAGACGCACCTCCACGCCGGGCAGCGGTGTGCCGACGAATCCCGGTCGTCGCTCGCCGTGCAGCGGGTTGGCGAGCGCCATACCGACCTCGGTCATGCCGTAGCGCTCGAGCAGGACGTGGCCGGTGATCTCGCGCCACCGCTCGAGGCGCTGCACCGGCAGCGCCGCGGAGCCCGAGACCATGAGCCGCATCCCAGGCGGGGCGCAGCCCGCCGACCAGGCGCGACGGCGCTCGAGCGCGGCGGCCTCCCAGGCGGTGATCAGCTTCCCGTAGATGGTGGGCACCGCCATGAAGAGGGTGAGGTCGCCGTCGGCGATCCGGGCCCAGACCCGCTCCGCGTCGAACTTCGGAAGCATCTCGCAGCGCGCGCCGGCCCACAGCGCGCAGGTGAGCACGTTGATGATTCCGTGCACGTGGTGCAGCGGCAGGACCAGCAGGATCCAGTCGTCCGCCCGCCACTCCCAAGCGGTGACGAGGCTCGTCACCTGCGCGGCGATGTTCGCATGCGTCGTCACCACGCCCTTGGGCTTGCCCGTCGTGCCGCTGGTATAGACGATCATCGCCCGCCGCCCCGCCGCCACCCGGGGGAGCGGGGAGCGGGGCGCGGTACTCACCGCCTCGTCGGTCGTGACCGTTCGCGTAGCCGGAGGCAAGTGCACTCCCTGCATGACGGCGGCGAAATCCTCGTACACCACGACGGTTTCGGCGTCGGCGTCGCGGATCACGTACTCGAGCTCTGCGGGAGGGTGCGAGACGGCCAGCGGGATCGCAATCCCGCCGGCCCGCCAGATCCCCCACTGGATCGCGACGTAGTGAAAGCCCGGAGGGGCGAGAAAGGCGACGCGGGCCTCCGCGAGGTCGTCGCGCCCGGCGAGCAGGCACGCGGCGACGCGGGCCGAGGCGTCCAGCAGATCGCGATATGTGAAGGTGCCTGCTCCGGCGATGATGGCCGGCCGGTCACCGTGCCCCCGCGCCCGTGCGACGAGGGGCAACTCGCTCAGGGGCGGGCCTCGATCACTTCACGGACCTTGCGTGCCAGCGCGCCGAGCGAAAACGGCTTCTGCAGGAAGGCGACGCCCTCTTCCAGGACGCCGTGATGCAGGATCGCGTCGTCGGTGTAGCCGGACAGATACAGCGTCTTGATCGTGGGCCGCACCTGCGTCAGGCGCTGGGACAGCACGCGGCCGTTCATGTCCGGCATGATCACGTCGGTGACGAGCAGGTCGATCTGCCCGGCATGGCGGCTGGCGAGGGCGAGGGCCTCGCTCCCATCCCGCGCGACCATCACCTGGTATCCGCGCGCCTGGAGCGCCTTTTCGATGATCTGGCGCACCGCGTCTTCGTCCTCGGCGACGAGCACCGTCTCGGTGCCGTCCAGCATCACCGCCGGTTCGACCGCGGCCGCTTGCGGCTCGACGGCGTCGATCCGCTGCAGGTAGATCTTGAAGCTCGTGCCTTGCCCCACCTCGCTGTACAACCAGATGTACCCGCCGCTCTGCTTCACTGCGCCGTACACCGTCGCGAGCCCGAGCCCCGTCCCCTTGCCGACGGGCTTGGTCGTGAAGAACGGCTCGAAGATGCGGGCCTTCGTCTGCGCGTCCATCCCGGTCCCGGTGTCGGTGACGGCCAGCATGACATAGCGTCCGGCGGGAATCGTGACTCGATCGGTGGGGTAGTCGGCGTCGAGATCGACGTTCTTCGTCTCGAGCGTGAGGCGTCCACCATTCGGCATCGCGTCGCGCGCGTTCACCGCGAGATTGACGATGACCTGCTCGAGCTGGCCCGGGTCCGCCCTCACGCCGCCACAATCGGGCGCGACCGCGACGCGGATCGCCACATCCTCGCCCAGGAGGCGGCGCAGCAGCTTTTCGAGCTCGAGGATGAGGTCGTTCAGTCGCAGCACCTGGGGAGACACCACCTGCTGGCGACTGAACGTGAGCAACTGCCGGGTCAGCACAGCCGCCCGCTCCGACGCACTCCGGATGTCGAGGAGCCCTTCGCGATCCGGATCGCCGGGCGGCAGGTCCTCGAGCATCAGGTCGGTCGTGCCGAGGATCGCGGTCAAAAGGTTGTTGAAGTCATGCGCGACGCCGGCCGCGAGGCGACCCACCGCCTCCATCTTTTGCGCCTGGCGGAACTGCTCCTCGAGCCGCTTGCGCTCCGTCACGTCATTAATCACGACCTGCTCGGCTCGCCGGCCGGCGAACGTGATTCCGTGACCGCTGGTCTCCACCTCGATGAGCGTCCCGTCCTTCTTGCGATGCCGCCAGGTGCCGGCGTTGTGGTAGTCGCCGGGCATGGTCTCGAGGTGTCGATGTAGGGCCGGGATGTCCTCCCCCGGCCGCAGGTCCTCGATCCGCAGCGCGAGGAATTCCTCACGCGAGTACCCGTAATGCTTGATCGCAGCGCCGTTCACCGCGAGGACGCGGTGCGTCTCCAGATCGAACACCCACATGGGGTAGGGCGTGCTCTCGAACAGTGCGCGATACTGGGCTTCTGACTCCTGCAGCGCGGCGACGGCTTGCTCCCGCTCCTCCCGCAGCCGCCGCTCCCGAATGGCCCGCTGGATCGCCTCGGGCAGTCGCGTCAGGTGGTCCTTCAGGATGTAGTCCGCGGCGCCCGCCTTCATGAACTCGACCGCTTTTTCCTCGTTGAGCGACCCCGTGACCAGAATGACGGGGAGGGTGGGGAATCGCTCGTTGACCAGCTCGAGCGCCGCGGAGCCGTCGAACCCAGGGAGGCCGTGGTCGGACAGGATGATGTCCGGGACGAACTCCCGCAGCGCCTGTTCGAAGCGGGCGCGCGTGTCGACCCGCTGGCTGACGAACTCCAATCCCGACTTGGTCAGGTGGCGTTCGACGAGCGCGGCGTCCGCCGGCACGTCTTCCAGCAGCAGGATCCGTAAGGGCATAGGTGCGACCATCATGCAGTATGCGGCCTCACAGGATTCACCACGGTGGCCTTAGTCACAATAGACAGGTGACACCGCCACCGCGGCGAACCACGTAACCTATTGCAGCATCGTACCTTTCCTGGGCCGCCTGTGCACCGTCAGTGGGGGGGAAACAGCGTGTCAAACAGGGCGGTGATGCGGTAGCGTAACGCCTCGGCGGCCTGGGTCGGCGCGCGGCGCGGCGCCCCGACCGGCTCGACGCCCCGCAGCACGGTGCCGCGCGCCGCGTCGATGATCTGCACGTGGAAGCGGACCGAGTCCCCGTCACGGTAATACGTTCCCAGGACCACGGTGCCGGCCCCGGTCTGGGCGGCCAGGGCTCGAATGG